>SCPN01001440.1_pt1:337500-681688 | contig 681688 bp, 832 predicted proteins | sample 6106831 | NCBI WGS metagenome assembly SCPN01 (sample SAMN10720447, study PRJNA508395) | human gut metagenome | isolation source: Participant 1, 0 month | reverse complement strand
CCGTACACCGTCACGGGGAGAGCGCGCCGGTTGCCGGTGCGGTCACGGGGCAAAAGTCCTGCTGGTTGGTCGTCCCTCCAAATACACATTGCCGTACCTGGTCTGCCGGATGTGTCTCATACGGCACTTTGTAGGTTTCTTTCTGGCGGCTTAAGAATGACTTGATTTCCTCAATACCTTTGGCGTTGGCTGTGGCAATCATCTCCGACATCTCGATAATCCAATGCCCTTGCACTTGCGGTACACATTTTCATCGTCCAGCTTTTCAAATCGTCTGAAAACCATTCGTCCCTGTTCCGCCAGCAGCCGGAAAAGGTAGATTTCCCGGCTCCCTGACCACCAACCAGACAGAGCATGACCTCAAACTTGCTCCCCGGTCTGAATACTCCGCCGGATGGTCCCATCAGGAACAGTTTCAAGGCTTCATAGGTGTATTCGTCCGTATCGGCTCCCCAGAAAGTGATGCAGGGCGTAACGGATGCGCTCTGTGCCGTCCCATTGCAGGCTGTTCAGGTAATCCCTGACTGGATGGTAGCGGTTTTCATTGGCAACAATCTTGATGGCGCTCTGCACCTTTTCTCGCTGGTAAGCCCGTAATTTTCTTCCAGATACAAAAGCAGGTAGTTCATGTCCATGTCGGTCAGCGTGGTACTGGTGCGCTCCCAGCCCAGCGGTTTCACAATGTCAATCTGCTCCGTCAAAGGTTCAGGTGCGCCGCCCCGCGAAACAGAGGGTCACGCTGGAACACCGTCAGGCAGTTTCGATGCTGTTCTTCACGCCGCCTTCTGCGTCCCTCTAATGTTTCCCTGGATTTCTGCCGGTGTCTGCGCCGGTTCCATTGTGTCCATCGTCCTTTGACCGCTTCCTGCGTTTCCGGCGGCAAGCTCTGAAATTCGCTGTTCTGCCGCAACACCTCCTTTCCCTGTGCGGCGATCAATGCCGCTTTTTCTTCTATTTCTCCGTATAACAAAATATCCAAAAGGTATTCTGTGTAGTTTATCCTCTGCAACGCTTCCACAAAAAGAGATGCAGATGGCATCCTGCGGCTGTGGGCGTGCTGTTTTCCAATGCTCCAGCAGGCGCAGATAATCGCATAGCACCTGGAAACAATACCGTTCCGTTTCCTGAAATCTCTGCTCCGCTGATTTTTGTCGGGCTGTGACCTGTTGTGACGCTTCCTATCTGGCGGTGCATTGCCGGATTTCTCATAGGAAACGCCGAAGTCCTCCGCAAGCCTGACCGCAGCTTCCTTTTCCCCAATCCATGCAAAGAAAGCGGCAAAGTCGATCACATCCCCTGGAAGCCCTGCGCCGCAGTAAAGCGGCTGTCCACTTTCATGCTGGGCGTGCGGTCATTGTGGAATGGACAGCAGACCATTCCGTTCCTCCCCACCCGGATTCCATAGAATGAAGCAGCCTGCCGGGTGGTAACAGACTGTTTCACCGCTTCAAATACATTCAAATGCCCCTCCATAAAAATACTGGTAGCGGTAAAGCGCCGGTTATATCATAGCTCCATCTCATGTTTCTTTCTCTGTACCGTGGTCGCCCTCCGGCGCAGTGCGGTATCTACGGCGTTCTGCACCTGCCGTAGCTGTATGACTTCCTCCCGGAGTGGTTTGTCAGCGGAGACAGTTCGGCATACTCTGTTTTAACTGTGCGTATTCCTGTTTCCATGCTTCTTTCAGGGCAAATGGGTTTTCCGTCCAGTTTTTCTTTCAAAATACGGCGGGCGGCATAAAACAGCCGTAACTCCGCATCGTGGGATGTTTCAAATTTCTCCCTCTGTTTCTTAAACTTGATATTGTTCAATTCCGTATGAACAGGTTTTAGCCGCTGGTAATTTCGCCCTCCCGTATCAATTCCTGCAATTCCTTTATCCGGGCAGATTTTTCATGGAGTCGCTTAACGCTTCAAATTCTTCGTTGACAGAGGAAAGACGCTCCTGCAAATCCTCTTAATGTGAGCATTTGTTTTCCGTCAGATAATTGACGGCCTGGGCAAACTGCTTTAAGTTTCCGGTTCTGGCTTTATTGCTCCATGCCCTGCGTTGCGCTGGTTGTAATAAGCGATCAACAGGTCGGCAAGGCTCGGTGTCTGCGGTTTGAAAGTTCTTCTTTACCTCTGCCATCCAGACAAACAGGGCTTTGATCTTCTTCCTCACATCCTGCATGAGCCGGTTGGTGGCTTTAATCCAGCGGTTCAGTTCCCTCTCGGTGCGGATGCCCTTTGCTTCCATCTGCCGGACATTAGCTCCCTCGTGGACAGTAGGTATCAGGTCAAGCCCCTGCCGCACATAGGAACGGTGGTCGATACGCACATCCAGCCCTTTTTCCTCAAATTTTGTATTAACGGCAGCCGCCACTGCTCCCGCCAGTGTTCCAGCGTTTCCGGCTCATGCCAGTCTGTTGTATGGACAGCGTTAAACATATAATCGCCGTTTTTATCCCGGATTCGGTTTCCATCTTCATCAAGAAGATATTCCCGACGCTGTTTTTGTCCCCATGTGCCATCCGGGTTCAAAGGGCGCATGGTTGTCATCACATGAAAATGCGGGTTAGGGATGCCGCCGTCTCCGGGCTGTGAAAAGCAAGGTCGGCAATCATGCCTTTTGTCACAAACTGCTCCTGTACGAACTTCCTCGCCAGCTCCATGTTTTCTTCCAGCGTCAATTCATTCTGCATGGCAATATCAAAGGAATAGGCAAGCTGTGCTTTTGGATGTTTCTCGCAGTTCTCCACAGCATTCCAGAGGGTCGCCCGGTCAAGATATATTTCCGGCGCATGGGGCGGCGGCATGATTTCGAAGCGATCACGCCGCCCTTTTGGTGTAGTCGCTGACTTCTCCATAGTAGCTGCTGTAAAGACGCTCCCCGGCTCGGTAGGCTGCGCTGGCAATGGCGCTCTGACCGGCGCTGCGCTTGATCTGTGCGATTGAAAAATGATAAAGTGCTATCCTTAGTCACCGCCTTTCTCCTGCCCGGAAATACGGGCGTGGTTCTCTGTGGCAGACCGGATGAAATGCTCCGCCTGCGGCAGATTCAAAATGCTTTCCATGAGGGAATAAAATTCCGCTTCGGATAGCTCCTTTGTCTGTGGTGCAATGCTCTCAATAGCTGCCCCACGGGTAATCAGCCGGTGCGTCCTCTGTTTCCGGGAACCGCTTTCCAGATACGCCTGCCGGTTTTCAAACGCGCATTTTCCGTTTTTCCTGTTCCAGCAGGACAGTGGTTTTTTCATATTCCTGCTTCAACTGTTCCAAAGATTTTTCCATGTTCTCACATCCTTTGCTGATAAGATAAAGAAAGACCATCCGCAGACAGTCCGTGTGTCAGTGCTTCTATAAAACCCGATGAAAAGGAAACCGCAGAGCGGATTTCTCTTTGCGGCGGGTAACAGGATAGCCGCTTTAGCGGCGCAAGGTGTAGCCACCTTGTCGGAGCGAAGCGAACGCAGACCTCGGATTGCTGATTTTATCAGCGGCAGAGGTAAGCTCCGCAGGACGCACGATACATGGTCTTTAGACTATGTATAGAAGTGCGCCCTTAGTTCCTATGGATTTTGCCGTTTCCGGCAGTCTTGTCCTTTTCTTGGAACGCTTGGAAGATACTTCGGGCAGTCAACCACAACATCCCGGAAGCTCTGTTTACATTCGTGCTGGCATTTCCGGCACAGTTCGTTGTAAGTGATACGGTCGCGGTCATTTAAGAAAGACCATTCCAACCGCCGCTTGTTACTCATTCTTGCCATAACCGGCTCCTTTCTCCGTTTCTATCTGATGTACGCAGATAGGCTGTTTTGATGTAGCGTCTCGGTATCATTTTTAAGTTTTTTTCCCTCTGTATGCCCCTTTGGAAAGTGCGGCAGTATTGCAAGTCAGGGAATGATACCTCACGCTTATTTGTCGCTTCCCGGTATGGTTTCAGACCTTTGCCATCCATTCAAAGAAAGCAATTTTGCTGACCTTGATAAGTCTGCCCTGCGGAACGCTGGAAAGCCGGGTGTGTGTACCAGCTCATAGGCGCTCGCTCTTGAAATTCCCATAATCCGCTGAATGTCCGCCACATCCAGAACCAGCGGTAAATCCTCGTAGCTGTTCAATCTCTTTTTATCATTCATTCTGTTCCTCCCATAAATCAAATAGGTTAAAATGCTTCCTGTTGCCGTTCTCCCCAAAAGCCGTTTTCCTGCCCCATTCCTGCGGTGTTTCCCTGCATTGGTGCGCCGAATGCGTCACTTCTCCTGCCGGTCATATCCCTTTTGGACGGTCATTCACTTGTCAAGGTACTGTGCGGTACGAAATTACCAACCGCAATCATCATAGCGTACTATCCTTGACAAAACAATGATTCTGCGATACCATGAGTGTAACGGATATAACTGAATTATATAATTACCATAAACAAAGGCAGGGGATAGGGATGGAGAATCAGTTTATACGGCATGAGCCATGTTTTGAGAGGATTTTGTTTGTCCTGACGCTGGACAGGAAGAAAATGAAAGAGCGGATTTTGATTGGGGAAGAACAGCAGATCCGCTTCCGTCTGAACGGGCCAAAACGCAGAGGTGCTTTGTGATATGACACGCCCACTGGGAACTTTTGATAAACTTTGAGCGTGACACGGACAGAGACTGGAACTTATACGGGCTTTCTCCGCTGCGGCAAGCTCTCCACTCCAACCGATGGAAACAGCCGGAGCTGGAGCAGGCGGCAAGCGAATTTCTTTGGGAGAAATATCTTAGCAACGACCCTCTGAAAATGTATGTGGCGTTCCGTATCTGGAACAGCTATCTGCTTGCCAGAGAACCCGTGACCGTAACGCCTGTGACCGCTTCATGGATAAAATGAGCAGACTGACCGGGGTATTCCAAAACGAAACCATGAGCTTTGACAGGGAGACAGGAAAACCGAAACAATTTCAAGCTGGCACCTTTATTTCAAAGGCGCACCGTCAGAAGATACCCGGCTTGACCTCTGGTTCCCGGACAACCGGCGCACAGAAGAATGTGTGTCTGCCTATGCGTCCCTCTACCCGTTGATTACCTATTATCTGAACAGGCTGAATGACTGGGGCTTTGCTTCCGGCGGTGCAAGGTCTGTGGAAAATATTTTCTGGCAAAGAGCCAGCGGTATGAGCTGTGCAGCGACAAGTGCCGAAAAGCACAGGCGCTTCAAAACAAGCGGGAATTTGACGAGAGGTCAAGAGAAAATAACTATGACCTGCTTTATAAAAATGAATGCCAGAACTGGCGCAACAAAATAAACCGGGTAAAAAATACCGCATGCTTTCCGGCTGACCGTCTGGAAAAAATACAGGCTTCCTTTTCCGACTTTAAGAAAGAAGCCTTACAGAGAAAAAAGGCTGTAAAAACAGGAACGGCCAGCCCGAAAGAATTTACGGACTGGCTGTATCAGCAGAGTAATGTAATTGTTGAGCTGACCGAGATATGAAAAACTTTCTATCGTCAATTTCGCATTATTGCAATAACAGATTGCTTCTTCCATGAATGGTAATATTATCATCAAACTTTTGGAAGAACTATAAATGTCCGAGGTGCCTTTGATTTCGACAGAAAAACAGTCTGAATTGTTACAACGCTCGGACATTTCAAAAATTTCTTTGAGAAAAGGCGAAAAAGGCGGAGCAGCACACGCCGCCCCGCCGATCCCATGAGGTTATTCCATTGCCCGCATTTGTTCAATCAGAGATTGTTTTTTCTGTCTGCGGATTGTCCATACAGACAAGATCAGCTCCATTCCGAACAACACCAGAATGAACAGCCCCATTTCCAAAACCGGGAATTGATAAGGCACTACATTTCCGGCAAACATGGCAATACTCATTTCTCTGCAAGCAAAGATGGAAGCCGGAAGCCCAACGGTCAGCGTCGCTAATGTTGCAAAGAGTGCATAGCACAGCCCCTCGCAGATATTCATTTTACATAGCTGTTTTTGTGTTAGGCCGATGGAACGCAAAACACTGTTTTCCTGCTTTCTGGACATCTGGTTAGAGAGTGTCGTATTGATAAGGTTGATAACACCAAAAAGGAATACCAGCCATGAAAGCACTTCCATACTTCCGAATGCCACCTGATCTTCCGACTTCATATATTCAATCTGTATATTTATTTCATCTAAAGCAAGGTTACTATGGCTGGCAACAATATTTTTTAAGCCAGCTTTTACGGTTTCCGCTTTTTTCGGATCGCTTACAATACTCCACGAATAGTCAAATGAAGTAATTTCTGGGTGCAGTTCGTGGAACAATACTTCTGGTGCAAATGCAACAGCCCCATTGATACCTAATTTCCCCTGCCCTGTATATGTGCCCGGGCCAAATAGCCCTGATATAGTAACAGGAACGGATGGCTGTCCCTCTCCGAAAGATATTTCAACCGTCGAACCAACTCCCATATCTTCATAATGATCTACAATCGAGCCTGAAATTACGATACTATGAGAATCTGTCGGCATCGTTCCTCCGTCAATGCTGCCTCAACCTTAGCATAATTCTGGTCGGTCAGCATATCACAGTTTCCAGTGTTCTGATTGATGTCCCCCTTAAAAGTTGTATGAAGCGTTTGTCTGTTTACAATTACATCTGTGACACCATCAATAGATAAAATTTCCTGCTTTAATTCCTCGTTCAGTGGATTTCCCACTGCCATAAGTTCTTCTTTTGGCACTTCTGATTGTAGATAAATTTTATAATCGCCATCTGGAAAATAAAGTCTTGCCCGTGCTTCCGGGGAGCGCGTTAATACAATGGAAGATACCACAAGTAGGATAATTCCGCCCAAACTCAATGAGGCTACAATAGCAACTGTCTTTTTTCGGTCACGCCTAAAATTCGCAATTCCCATTGAAACAGGATTGAGCTTGATATTCTTTTTCCGACTGCGGATGTCCTTTTGTGCCGGGGTAAAACGGACGGCTTCAATCGGGGAAATCCCTGCCGCAATTTTTACTGGCTTACGGATGGAAATGGACACCATAAACCAGCAGCCTTTATGAGTGTCAGGAAATCATAACCACATAGGAAACAGCGTTAAATCCCTTGGAAAACAGGAGAAAACCAGCGCATACGCCCAGCACTGTACCAATCAAAATTCCGATACTGCCGAGTTTGCGTCCCTCCCGCTTTACAATCCGCCTGATTTGCTTTGGCGTTGCACCAATCGTCCGAAGCTGCCCGTAGCTCTTGATTTTGTCATTGATGGAGATACGGAAGATACTCTGGATCACAATATAGCCGCCGATCAGCACAATGGCAATCACGCCAGCCATCAGTGCAAAATCAAAGGGCTTAGAAACATAAGTAAAATACCTGTTGTTCATGCGGGGATTAGGAAGCTGATATTTCTCTGCAATCTCCCTGCAATAAGAGGTTATCAGTTCCTCACCCAACTGGTCGCTGTTTTTGAGATGGACATAGGCGCGATAGCCAGCCGGGTCAAACCCATTCCATTCTGTCAGGGCAGCTTTGGAAAGAATGATAGCGCAGGTATTCGCTTCTTTTTCATTTACGCTGTCCATAATGCCGGTAACGACATAATCACCCTGAAAGCTCTCGGTGTCTAAGGTCACAGTGTCCCCAATCTTGGCATTGTTTCCATAGGTGGAAAGAAAGTATTCGCTTACGACAACTTCATTTGCTTTTTCAGGAACCCGGCCCTCTAACAACTCCATCTGCGCCTTGGCAATCTCCATCATTTGCGCGTCGCAATACACATAGGACGCATGATAGCCTTGTTCCGAAAGTTCCTCACCGAGCATATAGTAGCCGCCTACACGCTCAAACTCCGGCAGTCCTTTCAGGGTTTCAATATCGTTTTCCTCTACGCCCAGCCAGACCGCCTCATAAGTATCGACAACCTGATTGCGCGTGATTTGTGCAGGAAGTAGACACAATTCCTGTAAAGCAGATCAGAAACGCCGCCAGCGCAACGGCGATCACCACCATCAGATTCCGGCGCTTCACTTTGTAAACTTTTCTTTGCCAGCTTCTTTGTAATGGCGCTGGTGTCATTCTCAAAGGCCATGTCATAGCCTGCCACCTTACTCCACAATCTTTCCGTCCTCAATGCGGACAATCCGATCTGCAAGGCGGGCTATGTCGTCATTGTGGGTAATCATTACAACCGTTTGCCGGAACTCCGCACTGGTGCGCTTGATAAGCCCCAGCACCTCGGCGCTGGTCTTGCTGTCAAGGTTGCCGGTCGGCTCGTCGGCCAGTACAATAGCCGGTTTGGTAATCAGAGCGCGGGCAATCGCCACACGCTGCCGCTGTCCGCCAGAAAGATTATTCGGCATATTTTTCAGTTTATCTTCCAGCCCCAGCAGGTGAACGATCTCGTCCAAAAACTTCTGATCTACCGTGTCCCCGTCCAGCTCCACCGGCAGGACGATGTTCTCATACACATTCAGAATAGGAACAAGGTTATAGTTCTGGAAGATAAAGCCGATGTTGCGGCGGCGAAAGATGGTAAGCTGTTCATCGTTCTTCTTTGCCAGTTCTTCGCCCCGGACGATCACGGTTCCGCTGGTGGGAGTGTCCAGCCCGCCCATCATGTGAAGCAGGGTGGACTTGCGCGCCGGATGTTCCCACAACGGCCACAAACTCGCCGTCCTCCACGGAGAAGTTCACACCGTCAAGGGCGCGGGTAATGTTCGGCTCTGTACCGTAATACTTTTTCAGGTCGATAGTCTGTAAAATTCTCATAAAATTCAACTTTCTTTGTTTGTTGTAAATGCGGAACGCTGCTGCGCCGGTGGCCGCCAACTGTACCAGAATCAGCACAGCGAACAGTCCGAAGCTCTCATAGTAGAACAGTTCATCCCAAAATAGGAGAACATCACAGAGAGCAGTCAAGGCAACCGTCCAGCGGATGTGCCGGGCCAGCCATTGCCGGAACACCAGCACAAGGGCAACGGGCGGGACGATCAGCATCGCCAGATTCAAAATCAATGTCGGGGTCAGTTCCATTGCGTCGCCTCCTCACTTTTGTTGATAAGGGTATTAAAACCCAAATGTCCGCGAAATGTTACAGCGGCCAAAAATTTCATTGAAAATCGGGGTGAAATGTTACAACGCTCGGACATTTCAAAATCAGTCTGCCATTTTGATCCGTTCCACCAACGAATTTCTGCATTGAATTTTAGACAGATAGCAGAAATTATAATAGGTGTTATTATTAAGCAGACACCGTAAATCAGTAATGGAATAAAAGGAAAAGTATATTGAAAATAAGTTAATCCATTCGCAGACAATATCCGTACTAACAAATAACCCATCAAGGTTCCTGCCACAACCGTAATAATCAAGCATGGAATAATCAGTAAGACACTTTCATGCAGCAGCATTTTCTTTATCTGTTTTTTTGTCATACCGATAGATTCCAATATTCCAAATTCTTTTCTCCTTGTACTGATACGACTAATCAAGGTGTTTGTCAGATTAAAAATGCTAAACATAATGACAAAGGCAGATACCCCATAAACTTGTACGCTGGTATTATGAATCGTATTTGCCGAAGATGCTTTTACCTCTTGTAAGGTTTCCATTACCAAATCAGGGTGTCGGGACAGTATATTATTTAATTTGCTTTCTACTGATTTACCCACTTTTTCATATTCAGGTACGGACAAAGTTAAGGAAGCTGTTAAATCCATATCGCCCCACAACTTTTCTATGGTTTCTTTGGGGAGATAAAGCCCTCATTCATACTTTTCGGAAGTACCGGCAATCAAAATATCTATGCTGTGTTCAGCCCCATCAAACCATCGTAATGTCACTTTTTCTCCTATTGACGGGCAAGCATGATAGACTTCTTTCTGTACGCTTGTTCCTAATATAACCATAGCGTCTTGTTTCACCAATGTTTCGTATGTCCAATCAACAGGAAGCGTTTTCAAAATTTCCTCCTGATTATCAGGCGTAATCGGAATAATGGGAATTTCTAATTGTTCATCGTGATACTCAATAATGGTCGCGGTCTCTCCGTAGCATAAATCTCTTTAACTTCGGGATTTGTTGCAATTCTTCCATGAGTTCTTGTGAAAAGGCGTATTAACTTGATAATCTCGAAATACCATACGGTTTCGGGTTGACTAATGTATTGTGGTTAATCGTAATATAATATTCTCCATCTTCCAAATTCCCCATTCTTGCAAAGGAATCTGGATTCCATGATGATATAAAAGTGGCTCCAACCATAAATAAAATCCCGCCGATTGCAAGCGAGGCAATCGTCAGATTGTGTTTTTTTCGATTCTGCTTTTCGCTCAATACGGCTAAAGAATACGGTGAGAGCCGAATATGATTTTTCCTATTCTGCACTCTACTTTCTTTAGTTCTGGATCGTTTCCAACATATTTTGTTGCTTCAATAGGGGAAATATTTGAAGCTATTTGTGCGGGCTTGTATACGGAAATTTGTACGATGATAATGCCTAATATTATTGCTAAAATACTTGTGGCTATGGCATTGATAATCGTTATTCCATTCGGCTCTAACAAATATGCAAATATGATACCTACTGTAATACCGGCAGGTATTCCGAACAGGCAGAAACGATACCCTTCTTTACGAATCATCCGCTTAATTTGTTTTTCTGTCATGCCAATAGTTTTGAGCTGTCCAATCTGCGATACTTGATTTGATACCGAAAGGTAGAACACACTGTATATGACAATTCCGCTTGAAAATGCAATAAAAAGAGTAGCTAAAAGAACACCTCCCATTCCTGATCCACTAATAAGTGAGGAACAGAATTTGCTATTAAAATAAAGTTGGTTCCTGCTTATGTCTTGGGATAAAGCCAGACGATATACTGTATTCTCAAAATCAATAAGTCCCATTTCCGTGGCACCATTTACACGAATCAAGGCACTATATGGAATATCCGATAATAACACACCCTGTTCTGCATACGCTGGGGAGACATAAAAGTAAAATGTTCCTGTTTCCACATTATCAGTAAAACCAGTAATGATGAAATCCTCTGTTTTACTCCCCGCCGTTGGTAAAGTGATGGTATCTCCTATATTTAGCTGATACCCCAGCTCTAATTGAACATTTTTATCAATTACAATTTCATTGTACTGTTCTGGACAGGTTCCACTGACTAATTCATAGGATTTTATAATTCCAAAACCAGTCGGCATATAAACCGCTTCAAATTTGATCCCATCCATCAGAAAACTATCACTATGCTTATAGGGTACAATATCTTCAAGATCAGGTTCTTTTTCAGAACTTCTATCTGTTCTGCTGTAAGCCCCGATGGTAGCTTGTCGCATTTGATTCAAAATCTTTTGTTCACTAATTTTGCTGCCTTGTTGGAATAAGGAGATTCCCACAATCAAACTAATTGCCAGCGCAATGGTCAAAACATTAAAAAAGCAAAAAATACGATTTGAAGATACATTGCGTTTTGCTAATTTCTTTACAATGGCGCTGGTGTCATTCTCAAAGGCCATGTCATAGTTGTATCACCTCCATATTTGATAAGGGTATTGTAAAACCCAAATGTCCGTGAAATGTTACAGCGGCCAAAAAATTTCATTGAAAATCGGGGTGAAATGTTACAACGCTCGGACATTTCAAAAAAATTTACGGCGGGCAGCCGGAAATGGCCGTCCGCCGAAACATACTACACGATCTTTTAGATAGATTGATTGTGAAATAATTTCAATCCAATCACCACATCTATCATAAGTTCCACAATGAGAATTATACTAATGGCAAAATTAAAATTACATAGGTTATATAATCCGATATAGATTTCACAAGTAAGAAATACAACTTGCAGACACAAATTTAAGTATGTCACTAAATGCTCGTTAGTTCTATTCCACAATCTAAACAGGAACATTGTAAAAATAGGTTTTCCAGCAAAAGCAAAGAGTACTGACAATATCGGCACCAAAATATATAGTAAGAATCTACTGCATTGCTGGGGGTTGTACCTACCCATTGAATTGCTATATTATCAGGAACAACGAAAAATAAAACAATAGATAAAATAACATTGATTATTAAGATGATTGTTGTTGCTTTGCAAAAATTGATTTTTTTCATGGTGTTTTCTCCTGTTATAAGTGTGCTTTATTTAGTCAGCATAATGGAAAATTCCGAACCCTTGCCCGGCTCCGAAACCACTTTGATATAGCCGCCCTGTCCCGTTACGATCTCGCGGGCCAGATACAGGCCAATGCCCACGCCCTGCTGTTCGTGTACTTCTTCCTCACGATAGAAGCGCCGGAAGATAGCGGCCTGATTGCTTTCAGAAATTCCTTTGCCAGTGTCGGTCACTTTGATCTCCACATACATTTCCCACAGCACCACCGACACAGCGATTTTCCCGCCTGCCGGGGTGTACTTCACCGCATTGTCCAGCAGGTTAAAGAGGGCTTCGGATGTCCACTTGCTGTCATGGGAAACGGTCAAATCCTCCGGGCAGTCCACAGACACGGCGATTTCCTTTTTCTCCGCTGCATACACGATCCCACTCATGGCCTGCGCCACAGTATCAAAGAGGCGGCCCGATTTCTTATCCAACTGGATCACGCCCGTTTCCAGCCGTGAGGTTTTCACAAGGGCCTGAAAGAGAAAGTCCAGCTTATCCGTCTGGCTGCGGATTCCCCGGATAAAGTCGGTGCGCTCCGCCTCGGTCATGGGCTTTTCCAGCAGGGTGTCCGTCGCCATTTTCAGATTGCTTACCGGCGTTTTCACCTGATGGGAAATATCCGATACAAGGGTCTGTAACTCCTGCCGTTCCTCGTCCACCCGGCGGCGGTTCTCCTGCATGATCTGGTAAAGCCTTGCCAGCCGGTGTCCGATTCTGGCAAGCTGGGTTTCGCTGTCCTCTGGCCGCTGGGGCGCTTCATTCCCGGCGATCATGTGGTCTAAGGTCTGGCACAGGTCAGCGGTAAACTGCGACAGCCGCTTTCCAAACGCCTGCGTCAGTACAAAAATCCCCACAAGGGCGCACAGCAGCGACGTCCCGCCTGTCAGCGACACCGCAATCTGTTTTGTCACAAGAAACAGTGCTATGGTGATCCCGGACATGGAAGGACAAGCTCCATTGCCACCCGGCCAAACAGCCGCTTTACCGAGAGGTTTTGAAACTTCATTTTACCTCGCCTCCCGTCCATTGATAGCCCATACCGTAAACGGTCTTGATGTATGGCACACCTCCGTCGGCTTCAATCTTGCTGCGAATCCGGCTGATGGAGGTTGTCAGGGTGTGTTCGTCCACAAACCTCTCGTCTATATCCCACAGCTTTTCCAAAAGCTGCCCACGGGTCAGCACTTGCCGGGGATTTTTGCGGAACAGGTTCAGCATTTTGTACTCCATCGGGGATAGGGTCAGGGGCTTGCCGTTTAAGGAAGCCGTCTGCTCCGAGAAGTCCAGAAACAGCCGCCCGTCGTCGTAAATGTCCTTGGCCGGTTTGTGGTGTTCCAGCATGGCGAACATGGCTTTGATTTTCCGCTGCAAGGCCCCGATCACAAAGGGCTTTGTGATGTAGTCCACCGCGCCCACCTCATAGCCCCGTATCTGGTCGCTCTCCTGATCGTTGGCGGTCAGGAATATTACGATGGTGTCCGGGTGCTGGGGCTTTATCAGCTTGCACAGTTCAAAACCGTTCCCGTCCGGCAGGTTGATGTCCAGCAGCACTAAATCAAATTCCCGCTGGCGGATGGCTCTCGCGGTTCTGGCATTTAGGGCAGAAGTCACGCCGTAGCCGTCTGCGGTCAGGTTATAGTCTAACATCTTATTCAAAAAACTGTCGTCCTCGACAATTAAAATCTGCTCCATATTCTCACTTCCTTTGCTTTTTGCAGATAGTATAACAGGCAAATGTCCGAGAATTGTTACAAGGACAAATATATTTATCATTTTACAGCTTTTTTATGTGTACTGCAATTTTATAAAAGAAAGGACAGCAGTATCATCAAATTGCTGTCCTTGCGGTTTATTATAGCTGGTAGTGTATAAGCGTGGGTTCATCATATTTGGTGTGGTATCTTTAACTATGGGAAACTCCGGATTCCCACTTAGAAATTGCAGTGCGAGACACAAATAACGCTTCCGCAAGTTCTTCCTGCGTGAGTCCTTTTTCTTTCCTCAACTCTTGTAATTTTTCACTTAATTCCATAATAAACATTCCTTTTGCACTCAGATACGAATGTATCCTTTATTAGAAATGGGCAATCCCACTATGGGACTGCCCATTCATTCCGTAAATTATGCGATTTTTTAGTCTCTGCACCGTTTTTAGCACCGATTGGTGTAAATTTGGTGTAAAGAGGTAAATTTATTCGGTTTGGAAAGTCCCGAAACCCGCATAAATACTGGGGTTTTCTTACTTGTCGTTCGGTAAGGACTTCATTGTCGGGAAGAGCAGAACATCTCTAATTGCAGGTGAATCTGTAAGCAGCATAACAAGTCTGTCAATACCGTAACCGATACCGCCTGTTGGTGGCATACCTACTGCAAGTGCGTTAAGGAAGTCCTCATCTGTGTGCTGTGCTTCCTCGTCGCCGTTTTCTGCGTTCTTATCCTGCTGTGCGAAACGCTCTCTCTGGTCGATTGGGTCGTTAAGCTCTGAGTATGCATTACACATTTCCCATGTGTTAATGAAAAGCTCGAAACGCTCAACCTTCTCTGGATCAGATGGCTTCTTCTTAGTAAGTGGAGATATTGCAAGAGGATGATCCATAATAAATGTAGGCTGGATTAAATTCTCCTCGCAGTACTCCTCAAAGAAGAGGTTGATGATGTCGCCCTTAGTGTGACGCTCCTCGAACTCAATTCCTCTCTCCTTAGCAAGAGCCTTAGCTTCTTCGTCAGTCTTAATTGTATCAAAATCAACACCGGCATATTCCTTGATTGCGTCATTCATAGTAAGTCTTCTGAATGGCTTTCCAAGGTCAATCTCTGTGCCGTTGTAAGTAATCTTAGTTGTACCGCATACAGTCTCGGCAAGGTGTCTGAACATGCTCTCCGTAAGTTCCATCATACCCTCGTAATCTGTGTATGCCTGATAAAGCTCCATAAGTGTGAACTCAGGATTGTGTCTTGTATCAACACCCTCGTTACGGTATACTCGTCCGATTTCGTAAACTCTCTCAAGACCACCAACGATAAGTCTCTTAAGATAAAGCTCTAATGAAATACGAAGCTTAACGTCCTCGTCAAGTGCGTTGTAATGAGTCTCAAATGGTCTTGCAGCAGCACCACCAGCATTAGATACAAGTGTTGGTGTCTCAACTTCCATGAAGTCTCTGCCATCAAGGAACCTTCTGATTTCCTTGATAATCTTTGATCTCTTTACAAATGTTTCCTTAACCTCAGGATTCATTATTAAATCAACATATCTCTGACGGTATCTCATATCAGTATCTGTGATTCCGTGGAACTTTTCTGGAAGTACCTGTAAGCTCTTAGAAAGAAGAGTAATCTCCTCAGCGTGAACTGAAATCTCTCCTGTCTTAGTTCTGAAGATAAATCCCTTGATACCGAAGATATCACCGATATCAGACTTCTTGAAGTCTGCATATGCTTCTTCGCCAATTGCATCTCTTGAAATATATGCCTGCATTCTGCCCTTAAGATCAGCAATGTTACAGAAAGATGCCTTTCCCATTACTCTCTTGAACATCATACGTCCGGCAAAGCTTACATTAATTGGAGAAGCGTCCATAATGGCTCTTCTCTCATTGTAATCAGCAGTAACTGCTTCTCTTGCCTGGCTCATCTAAATCTTCAGTATTAACTGCTGGTCTGTCACCAAGAAGTTCCTTCTCATGTGCTTCATAGATGGCTCTGATTTCATCTGTGTGATGTGTTACATCATACTTTGTTATCTGGAATGGATCCTTACCTGCGTCCTGAAGGTTCTTTAACTTTTCCATACGAACCTTAATCTGCTCGTTAACGTCAGGCTGCTGTGCAGATTTATTATCTCCCATGAATGAGTATCTCCTTTTCTATACGTTACTGAAATATATCTTTATTAGTCGTTCTCTCAGAAATTAGTCGTTCTTTACAGATACAACTGTATATTCAATCTCCAACAGGTGCTTCTACCTTAACAGTATCACCCTTCTTCTTTCCAATAAGAGCTGCACCAAGTGGTGACTCATTAGAAATCTTGTTATTTAGGCTGTCTGCTTCTGAAGAACCAACGATTGTATACTCGATATCCTCATCGAATTCTACATCGTGAAGTACAACAACGCTCTCCATCTTAACTACATCTTTATTCTTATCGTTATCCTGAATAACCTCACAGTTAGCAAGAATTGCTTCAAGTTCTGCAATTTCTGTTTCGATATCTCTCTGCTCGTCCTTAGCTGCATCGTACTCAGCGTTCTCTGATAAATCGCCCTGCTCTCTTGCTTCCTTTAACTTCTGGGCAACTTCCTTTCTTCTGACAACCTTAAGCTCCTCAAGTCTTGCTACTCTTTCGTCATACCCCTTTTTAGTAAGAAACTGTTTCTCTGCCATGTTCTTATCACCTTTCTATATATATGCTACACTAATATGCTTCTGCTCTACTAGAGAATAAAACCCCACAAGCGTCACAATATTATAAACTATCAGTTCCTGTCTGTCAATGCACCCTTCCAGTATCCTGTCCACAAGCCCATCAAACTGTTCCAGATTAGTAACCTGGTTAGCTTCATTTCTTAATGCCAGCGCGTGCTTGATTCCTGCTGTATACCATGCAAAATGTTTTCTCATCTCGCGGATTCCTGTAAACTCGCCTTTTATCTCACACAATCCTTTGGCATGCCTCTTAATCATCTGGCATATTTCTTCAACAGATGGAGGTGCAATTATTGTACCATTATTCATATATTCAGAAACCTGTCTGAATATCCATGGATTTCCTCTTGCAGCCCTTCCAATCATTATTCCGTCACAGCCTGTCTGCTTCATCATATTAACAGCGTCTTCGCCGCTTTTAATATCGCCATTACCAATAACTGGAATCGATACTGCTTCTTTGACCTGTCTTATTATATCCCAGTCTGCATGTCCTGAATAATACTGCTGCCTTGTTCTTGCATGGACTGCAACGGCAGCCCCGCCTGACTCCTCAATAACATGTGCTATCTCAGGCGCATTTATACTATTCTCATCAAATCCTGCCCTTATCTTGATTGTAAGTGGCTTATCAAGTGCATCAGCCATCTTCTCGACTATTCTTCCGACAAGCACAGGGTCCTTCATAAGTGCCGAACCTTCGCCATTATTGACTACCTTTGGAACAGGACATCCCATATTGACATCAATTATATCGAACTCTCTTTCAGAAAGTCTCTTCGCTATATCTGCCATGATATCAGGGTCTGAACCGAAAAGCTGTCAATGCAAGCGGACGCTCCCCTGGCACCGTCTTCATCAGGTCTTCTGTATTCTTATTGTTATACAGCACTGCTTTGGCGCTGACCATCTCTGTACACATAAGCCCACAGCCCTGCTCCTTGCATAAAAGTCGAAATGGCAGGTCTGTTACTCCTGCCATCGGTGCCAATGCAATATTGTTCTTTATCTCAACATTTCCAATTCTCATAATTACTCCATGCCTAAGAAGAATACCTTGAAGAACATCTCAAGTGATTCAAGAAGCTCTCTCTTCTCATACTGATACTTCTTGACAAGCATGCCGCATGCTATCTCGTCATACAGTAAATCACCCTCGTCTGCTGATGATTTGAACAAAGATTGCCCTCCTCATCGAATTCCATATCAAGTATTCCGCCTACTTCCTCTGTGAAAAGAACGCACATAATCTTTAACTCGTTCTTTACATCATCAGGAAGCTTATCGAAATCAGGGTTAAAATAGTATTTCTTCTCATAAGAATTAGATACACATAAAACTACATTTTCATCAAACATATCCATATAATCCTCTCACAGAAACCTCTCCGGTTCTGATAATCTTCTCGCCCTCGTCTGTCTTAATGATAAGCTCGCCCTCATCATTGATTCCAAGTGCTTTTCCAACAATTTCCTTGTCAGCATATATTGCCTTGACGTCGCCGCCCTTATTGACAAGCATTGAATTATAGTCTTCTTTAAGCCCAGCCAGATTCTGTGTCTTAACAAATGTATCATAGTACTTTGCAAAGCTCTCTGAAAATGCGGCTACTATACGGCTTCTTTTCAGATGGTCGCCAGTCTCAAGATACAGTGAAGAAGCTGTTGCCTTGATTGAATCATCAAATTCTGTCGTATTAACATTAATTCCCATGCCGATAACCACATAATGTATGTAATCCATCTCAGCACTCATCTCTGTTAATATTCCACATACCTTCTTCTTATTAAGAACTATATCATTAGGCCACTTTATACGGCACTCTGCGTCATGTCCGTCCTCTGTAAGAACCTTGTGTATTGCCTCCTGAACAGCCATGGCTGCCACTATTGTAAGCATTGACGCATTGACTGGTGATATATCCGGTCTTAAAAGAAGCGACATCCATATCCCGCTTCCCGCAGGAGATACCCAATTCCTGCCGCGTCTGCCGCGGCCGCCTGTCTGGCTCTCTGTTATATAAAGTGTTCCATCAGCTGCATTATCTCTCTCTGCCGCTCTCTTAGCTTCGTTGTTGGTAGAATCTGTCTCGTCATAATACACTACTTCGCGGATAATCCTGGTTGTACTGCCTGTATCCACACATGTAAGCTGACTCATTATCTCGCTTGATGTAAGAATATCAGGATACTGTGTTATATGATATCCCTTATTCTGGACTGCCTCTATAACATAGCCTTCTTCTTTTAACTGGTTTATCACCTTCCAGACAGCCGTTCTTGAAACCCCCAGCATATTGCACAGTGCCTGCCCTGACACATATCCATCTGATTTTCTCAAAACATTTAAAATCTTAGTCTTCATACCATTACCCGCCATGCTATTACTGCCATAAGCAGAAGTCCCAACGTAACAACTGTAAGAATAACACCTGACACCGTTCTGTCACTCATGAAATTCTTAGCTGCTGTAAGTCCGTTAACTAATGCTCCAAGCATGAATTCCACAGCGAATAATATTCCGCTTCCACTGCGCAGGAAAAGTATAATTATGAATACCACTCCTATTGCAAATGTGAGTGCTATATTGGCATAGTCTATGAGCATCTTGCTCTTTCTGTACGCGCCACTCGTTGTATAATACATAACGCCTCCATAATAAATATCTGGTGAATTACTATTTCATGCTGTGTCGTCCTGATTTTGGACTTTCACATGTCTTTCCACTGCTCTAACGTCCAATTCCGCGTGTCAACTTCCCGATTCTGGACTTCCTCGTGCCTATTCACTGTTTTAAAGTCCAATCTGTCATTCTTTCTCGTCACTTTTGGACTTTCACATGTCTTTCCACTGCTCTAACGTCCAATTCCGCGTGTCGGCTTCCCGATTTTGGACTTCCGGCATGACACACGCCACTCTAACGTCCAATTTACTTATAAGCTCCAAGTGTAGCTGCCATTACAGCCTTGATTGTATGCATTCTGTTCTCTGCCTCGTCGAATACAACTGACTGCTCTGACTCAAATACTTCATCAGTAACTTCCATCTCGTCAAGACCGAATTTGTCATGAATCTCTTTACCAATCTTAGTCTTAAGGTCATGGAATGCAGGAAGACAGTGCATAAATATTGCGTCCTTAGAAGCATTGTCCATAACTGCCTTGTTAACCTGATATGGAAGAAGTGCCTTGATTCTTTCAGCCCATACTTCATCAGGCTCGCCCATTGATACCCATACATCTGTGTATAATACATCTGCGTCCTTAGTTCCTGCCTTAACATCTTCTGTAAGTGTTACAGAACCACCGCTTATCTTTGCCCATTCCTCACACTGTGCAACAAGTTCCTTGTCTGGGAAATATTCCTTAGCTGTGCAGGCTGTATAATGAAGTCCTAACTTAGCGCAGACAATCATAAGTGAATTACCCATGTTGTATCTTGCATCACCCATGTATACGAACTTAACGCCCTTTAATCTGCCAAGCTTTTCCTTGATTGTAAGCATATCTGCGAGCATCTGTGTTGGATGGTATTCGTTAGTAAGTCCGTTCCATACCGGCACGCTTGAATATTTTGCAAGATCTTCAACTATCTCCTGACCGAATCCTCTGTATTCGATTCCTTCAAACATTGTGCAGAGAACTCTTGCTGTATCAGCAATGCTCTCCTTCTTTCCAATCTGTGAACCTGTAGGGTCAAGATATGTAACACCCATACCAAGGTCATGTGCTGCCACCTCAAATGAGCAACGTGTTCTTGTACTTGTCTTCTCGAATATAAGTGCAACATTCTTTCCGATAAGTGGCTGTTCTACAATGCCCTTTTCTTCTTATCCTTAAGCTGCTGCTAAGTCTATCAAATATAAAATCTCCTCAGGTGTGTAATCCTTGAGTGTTAAAAAGTCGCGTCCCTTTAAATCCATGACATCCTCCTGTCTGTATGGCAAATTCGCCTACATTGAATAATTAATAACTTTGTTCATTCTATCGCAATTATAGTTCTTCGTCAAATGCGTTGTTTAATTTGTGTAGTTGCAAAACGGTCGGTTGTGGGAGATAGTGGATAGCTTCCGTTAAACTTCTCTGCATAATAATAGGCACTGGGCGTTCCATGCTTCGTCCCCGACCGTTAACGCTGGCAACGCACATCCTTGTGCGCGCCAGCTCACGCGTCCGTCCATGGACGCGTGTACACTCATTCTTTCTACATGCCCAGTACCTTTATTATGCGTTCAGTTTAAAGTCAGCTTTCCGCCATCTCCCACAACCTCCCTTTCTCCACACTTCTCCAAATTCAGGGCAGAGTAGCTTTCCTCTCCTACACCTCTCCGGACTGGTTCACCTTCCGTCCGCCAATAAAAAAGGTGGTGTGGCTTTTCTGACTGCAAACTATGCACATAATAAAAGCATTGAGCAAAGTCACTACCTAAGTGTACGCGCGTCCACGGACGGACGCGCGAGCTGTCTCGCACACGGATGTGCGTTGACAGCGTAACGAGAACAAACAGCCTTCCACGCTCAATGCTTATTATTATGTAGCGTAGTTTGTACGGAAGAAAACCACACCACCTTTTTTATCCCTTAATGGAATATATGATCTCCAATTATTACAAAATCTGAATAGTTGTTAACATCTACAGTATATAATGCCCTGAATGATGTATAACCACCTATATTATTAACACCTGATAATGCTTCAAGTCGCCTGCATGCATTCTGTGTTTCTCGGACCATTTGCAAGTCTTACTGCAAATCTGTCTGATGGATTACCAGCGCCATCTGATACACCAGAGAACTGTGATCTCTGATAAACAACACCGAAACTGTACCCGGATAATGTCCGCTTCGCACTCTGTTAAGAATAACATTTGCAACAGCGAGCTTTCCTGCATATGGCTGATATGCAGCCTCCCAGTCTATGATACATGCCATAAGCCATATATCATCATCTGATACGCTCATAGTTGGGTTATATGTTATATCTGTTCCTGATATTGTATTAGCAATTATCTTCTGTCGTCTTGCTTCCTCTGCTGCAGCTGCCGCTCTTTCAGCTTCTGCCTCTGCCTCAAGTCTTGCTTCTTCTGCAAGTCTTTCAGCCTCTTCTTCTGCTTCAATAGCTTCAATCTCTGCTATTGTATATCCTGCAAGAAGATTATCTGTTCCAATCTGTTCTGCTATAGCCTCTGCTTCTTCTCCAAAACATAAGCACTGTGTCTGTACATAACCTTCGCAGTTTCCTGAACTAACTTTAGTCCATTCCTTTCCGACCATATCAACATCCACAAGTGTGTTAGTATATAATCTTCCCACAACCTGCGCTGTCTCTTCGTCAGAAGTGTCATAAACATCAAGATAAGGATCAGTAATTGCTACTGCCTTGTTCTTGTATGTTCCTGTTTCTTCATACCCAGTCACAAGAACCTCTTCTGTATTAGCTGAATAAGATGCAACCTTAATTCCCGTGTCAGTATTCTGTGTTTTCTCATAGGTAGTTGCCACTGCTGGAAGAACCGGTGTCATAAATAACACAATCGCACCACATACAAGCAGCTTTGCTACTTCTAAGTTTCATATTATACTTCCCTTTCCGGCGGCTTATTTAGCTTCGCCTGTAAATTGTTACAGAAATGTTACAATTTATTACGGAAATATAATAGCAAAGTTACAGTAATTTGTCAAATATGTTAAAACCCGCTCTATGAGCGGGTTTACGGGTTTGTTTATTAAATTCATTTTGCAAAATATAGTATATGACCATATATATAGTTGGTTATCTACACACTTCTCTGTCTGACAGCTTCGTATGTAAGAATTGTACATGCTATTGCCGCGTTAAGAGATTCAACCTCTCCCTGCATCGGAATTCTTATAAGTGTATCTGCCTGCTTAGTGATATCATCTGTAAGTCCATTTCCCTCATTGCCTATTAGAAATGCTGTTCCTTCCCTGTAATCTTCACCAAGATATGTATTCTTTCCGTCAAGATGTGCGATATACCTTAATTCCAGCATTCTGACACTGTGAAACTGCATCGCTAAAATCCTGCACATATACAAATGGCACTCTGAATATAGAACCCATTGTTGACCTTATTGTCTTAGGATTATATATATCCACAGTATTAGAACTCATAACAACTCCGGTAACACCTGCACCTTCACCCATCCTTAATATAGTTCCCAGATTACCCGGATCCTGAAGATTCTCAACAAGAATCAACAACGGATTGTCGGTAAGCATATCTGAAATACTGCTGTCCTTCATTCTTACAACCGCCATAATTCCCTGTGGTGTCTGTGTCTGTGACATTCTGTCAAATACATTATCGGCGACAATCTCAATACTGTCAGAAGAAATCCCCTGCTTCTTAACCAGCTCATGCACATACTCAGGATTGTTACTATGAAATCTTTCAGACATATATATCTTCACCAGTAAATCTGCCGGCACCTCAGATACCATGCGGACTCCCTCTACAACATATTCTTTATTCTTCTTTCTTTCCCTGGCCTTAGAAAGCAATGATATAACATGCTTTACCTGTGAACTGCTCGTACTGGTTATCATTATGAGGTTACCTTTCTGCCATGCATTACTTAGAAAGTAATGCACTTATATTAAATTCATAATCATTAATATCCTTAGTCATGGCAAGTGCTTCATCAATATCATAATCAACAAACTTACCATCCTTGTATGCTACAAGTCTGTTACTCTTTCCTTCAGCAAGAAGATCAACCGCATAAGCACCCATAATAGACGCATACATTCTGTCCTTACATGTCGGAGAACCACCTCTTTGCTGCATGTAACCAAGTATAGTAGCTCTTGTCTCAATGCCTGTTGCAGCCTCAATTCTTCTTGCCATTCCTGTAGAATGTCCGATACCTTCAGCATTAATAATAAGATGGTGTTTCTTGCCCTTCTTTCTTCCTTCTATAATATGATTAATAAGAGCCTGCTCATCATTGTCATATCTTTCCGGAAGAAGGATATCCTCTGCTCCATTGGCAATACCACACCACAATGCAATATATCCTGCATTTCTACCCATTACTTCAATAATACTGCATCTTTCATGTGATGTAGATGTATCACGAATTTTATCAATAGCTTCCATGGCAGTATTTACAGCAGTATCAAATCCAATAGTATAATCTGTACATGCAATATCAAGATCAATTGTTCCCGGAAGTCCGATAGTATTAATTCCCTGTGCTGCAAGCTTCTGTGCACCTCTGAAAGAACCATCTCCACCGATTACAACTATACCGTCAATTCCATGCTTTCTGCATACTTCAGCACCTCTCTTCTGACCTTCTTCAGTCATGAATTCCATGCATCGTGCTGTATAGAGGACTGTTCCACCACGCTGGATAATATCAGCAACGCTTCGCTTGTCCATATCAATTATCTCATCATTAAGAAGTCCGTTATAGCCCTTCTGAATACCCTTGACCTTAAGTCCCTTATTCAAAGCAGTTCTTACAACTGCACGGATAGCAGCATTCATGCCTGGAGCATCTCCACCACTTGTTAATACGCCGATTGTTTTAATTTCCTTTGCCATAACTTCCCCTTTCTTATCTCTTAATATTATTTTCTGCTTTATGTTACCACATTATAAAAGAAAAATCTTCTTTTGATAATTTTTACCAATGTTAATTAAAATTTATGTTGTAGCAACATTTTTCTCACCATATTTACTCTTAAGAATATAAAGCAGGTCTGATGTCACCTTCACGCACTGACTCTGTGGAAGCGCTATTCTCTGTTTTTCTGCCACACAATATATTGTGACTGTGTCTTTACCGTCCGATTCTTTGAAAATATCAGTAAGCTCATCCCTGTGTGTCTCATACTCAGCAAGACTGTCAAACCTGAGCCACAATCTTCTTGGAACACTGTCAAAGCTCACAACACTGTCTGCCGTAAGTCTTGCTGGTTTGTCGGCATCTGCCTGTATTCTTCCCGTAACAAATACTTTGTTGGTCGTATCAAAAAGTCTTTTATATTTTTGATAATTTCTTGCAAACATGATTACCTCAACGCTTCCAACAAAATCTTCTATTGTAAGGTACGCCATCTGCTGGCCTGAACCGGTAGTAATAACCTTAATGTTACTTATAAGGCCACCTATCGTCTGCTTTGAACCGTTCATAAGCTTTGCCTGTCCGGTTTCCTCATCAATAAGAAAATCTGTACTTCTCGCAGAAATATGCTTCTCCCACATACCAGTATATTCATCCAGCGGATGTCCTGTTACATATACACCGAGAACTTCTTTTTCCCGTTCAAGCAGATCCTCCTTTTCAAACTCCTGAATATCAGGCACTTTCATTTCAAGGCTCTGTTTATCCTCTTCACTTACGAAATCAAATAGTGACATTTGTCCTGAAATAGCATCTTTATTCTGCTTAACAGCACTATCAATCATTCTCTCATAGACATTCATCATGCCCCGTCTTGTATTACCAAATGTGTCAAATGCACCTGCAAGTATAAGATGTTCCACTGTTCTCTTATTAATTACCCCTGCCATCCTTGTAATAAAATCCTGCATGGAGTGAAAATCGCCATTATTGGTTCTTTCTTCAATGATCGCAGTAATTGTAGGTCTTCCCATACTCTTTACCGCATTAAATCCAAACCTTATGTTCTTACCTTCAACACCGAACTCAGCAACTGATTTATTGACATCAACAGGAAGAATACTAATTCCCATCTCTCTAGCGCAAGAATATATTCTGCGACCTTACTTGTTTTATCAGTTACACTTGATATCAGCCATGCCATATACTGTACAGGAAAATGTACTTTCAGATATGCTGTCTGATATGCCACAACCGCATAGCATGCCGCATGTGATTTGTTAAATGCATATTTTGCAAAGTCCTTCATCTCATCATATATCTTATTGGCAGTCTGTTCACTTATGCCATTCTTAATACAGCCTGGTACTCCGTTAGCCTCATTACCGTATACGAAATTCTGACGTTCCTGCTCCATTACATCAAGCTTTTTCTTAGCCATTGCTCTTCGCACATTATCACTACCGCCCACGAATATCCGGCAAGGTCACGGACAATCTGCATAACCTGCTCCTGATAAACCATACAGCCATATGTCGGCTCTAAGATTGACTCTAACTGCGGGCATTCATAGGTTATGTTTCCCGCGTTCTCTTTTCCTTTAATATACTGTGGTATGAAATCCATTGGTCCCGGTCTGTAAAGCGATATACCGGCAATTAAATCCTCTAAACAATCCGGTTTTAACTCTTTCATGAAGTTTTTCATTCCGCCACTCTCTAACTGGAATATACCTGCACATTTGCCCTGACTTATACATTCAAATACAGCCTTATCGTTATATGGTATATTATCCACCGAAAATGCAGGGTCAATCTGCTGTTCACATTTTTCAGTCTGTTGGATTACAGTTAAGTTTCTAAGACCTAAAAGTCGAATTTTAACAGTCCCAAATGTTCCAAAGTAGGACCTTCAAACTGCGTAACCTTAACATTATCTGCTCCAACTGCAACCGGAACATACTCTCCAACATCCTTCTGACTGATAAGAACACCTGAGGCATGAACTGAAGCATGCCTTGGCAGTCCTTCAAGTCTCTTTGCTTTATCTATAAGATCTCTCACTGTCTCATCAGCTTCATACAATGCCTTAAACTCAGCATTTGGCTTAATGTCCCTGTCTGCGTCACCATTCATTGCACTGTCAATCGTAACACCAACCTTCTGTGGTATCATCTTCGCAATGTTATCAACCATCGCATATGGAAGATCCATAACCCTTCCGACATCTTTAATAACGGCTCTTGCGCCATAGTTCCAAATGTGATTATCTGGCACACACATTCTTTACCATATTTTTCTATAACATAATCAATAACCTTCTGTCTGCCTTCTGGTGCAAAGTCCACGTCAATATCGGGCATGGACACACGCTCAGGATTCAGGAATCGTTCAAATACAAGATTGTATTTAACAGGGTCAAGCGTTGTTATTCCAAGACAGTATGACACAAGACTTCCTGCCGCCGAGCCTCGTCCGGGTCCAACCGGAATATCATGTGTCTTGGCATAATTAATGTAATCCCACACAATCAGGAATAATCGACATATCCCATTGAATAGATAACTGACAACTCGTAAGAAAGTCTCTGGAATATATCATTCGAATCCTCTGCCCTTTTATAACAACATCTTTTCTGTCTGCAACTATTGATGCTTTTGCCTGCTCTATAATATCTTCAACGCATACATCTGCGGTCTTGTCCGGATATCTCTTCTTTAATCCCTCATAACATAAAGCATTAAGATACACCCATGAATTCTTTCCATATTCTTCAGGCACATCAAATGCTGGTAGCTTTGTAACTCCGAATTCTATCTCAACATTACATCTTTCTGCTATCTTATGAGTGTTCTCAACTGCTTCCGGTACGTATTTGAACAATTCCGCCATCTCTTCCTCTGACTTTAAATAGAACTGTCCACCCTCATATCGCATCCTGTTTTCATCAGAAAGCTTCTTGCCTGTCTGTATACACAATAATATATCATGTGCATCTACATCATCTGCATAGGTATAATGAACATCATTCGTACATACCAGTTCAATTCCGGTCTCATTATGCATACGCATAAGCTGTGGATTGACATAGTGCTGTTCTGCTATTCCGTGATCCTGTAATTCAAGAAAGAAATTTCCCTTTCCAAATATATCCTGAAGTTCAAGTGCAATCTCTTGCAGTCTCATACATGCCTCTTGACAGATATCTCTGCACCTCACCTGCAAGGCACGCACTCGTAGCAATAATTCCCTCGTGATATTCCCTTAGCACTTCCTTGTCTACTCTCGGCTTATAGTAAAAGCCTTCTGTAAACCCTTTGAGACTATCTTCATAAGATTCTGATATCCGGTGTTATTCTCTGCCAATAATACAAGGTGATTATATTTATCCTCACTCTGTCCTGCGCCTTTATCAAACCTTGACCCCGGAGCTACATACACCTCACAGCCAAGAACAGGCTTGATTCCTGCCTTCTTAGCCGCCTCGTAAAATTCAATAACACCATACATCACACCATGGTCTGTTATTGCAAGGCTGTCCATGCCAAGTTCCTTTGCCCGTTTAGTAATCTCTTTTATCTTACTGGAGCCATCCAGCAATGAATATTCAGTATGCACATGCAAATGTGTAAAACTCATAGATCTCCTCCTATGTAAAAATATAACATATTTTCGTTTATTAATCAGCAATTTTATGATATTCTATATTTAATTATTAATGTAAGGGAGTTGTATTATGTTAATATCTGCTATTCCCGTAGGCGGGCCAATTTCAATTGAAATATCCATAGATAATGTCAGCTACGGATGCCTTCCTCTGTTGTTGCATCCAAGAATGGCTACATTCTCATAGCGCCTTTACATCAAAGGTGCTGTAATAGATTTTTCTTCTTATAAGGATATTTTATTTAATCTTTATACCATAGACCCAGCAACAAAGAACCGTGTAGTCTGGAAGAATATTAACATAGAAACTATCACTTATAAATCAACCGGTTTCGCATCTGCTTACTACAAAATCTCGACCAATGTTTTTGCCAGCATTGCCTCTGAATGCAACAGAAGATTTAATCAGCGCATTTCAACCATGGCTTTGGGACATATCTCATCAGATACCACAGAAGCTGATATTCCGGTAACGTTAATTGATGTCAGTGATAAAGGACTTTCATTTTCGACCAGCAACGAACTATTATATAACTATAATAATACGTATATAACATTTTCAGATCATGCAAACGGAAAGCAGTTTAACTTTCATTTTAAATGTTTTATCATACGCCCAGTTGTATGGAGAACGCTACATTTATGGATGTATTATCCCAACTCCGTCCCGTGAATATCTTACATATGTTTTTCTTAAAAAATTGAATTCAGAATCAGTTCTGCTAAAGAACAGTCTGAACAGACCGCTCTTAAAGATCTGCTGACGTTGCTTCACAATCTATTGAAAGCACTTCGTCAGGATATCATTCACACATATCTGAAAAGAATAAGCGTTGATATAAGGGGCATATCACAATGTGATATGCCCCTATTATTAATCATCTTCTTTTTCTTTAGCTGTATCATCAGATTCATTATCGTCTGAATGACTGCCAATATTCTTCCATATATCGCTTTCCGGCTCACCACTAACTGTCGATGAATAGCTTCCATCTTCATTAAATGTTACGCTTTCTGCCACTTTCTCTGATGTTGAGAATAATGAAGTATCAACCGGTTCAGGTATTCCCTTTGCCTCTCTGAATATCTTCATGAATTCCTTGCCTGTGATAGTCTCATGGTCATACAGATATCTTGCAAGCTGATCCATTACTTCTCTGTTCTCTCTTATAATCTGCTTAGCCTCTTCATAACATGACGCAATAAGCTTCTTTACCTCGTCATCAACCTCTGCCTCAGTTGCCTGTGCACAGTTCATAGATGCTCTTCCGCTAAGATATTCATCTTCAACTGTTGATAATGCAACAAGTCCGAATCTGTCTGACATACCATATCTTGTAATCATTGTCTTGGCAAGGTTAGTTGCTTTCTTGATATCATCATAAGCACCATTAGTAACTGAACCAAATACAACTTCTTCTGCAGACGTCCACCAACAAGTGATATAAGGTCTGTCATAAGTTCATCCTTAGTCTCAAGATGCTTCTCTTCCTCTGGGAAGTTAAGCACATAACCAAGTGAACCATTAGTATGAGGTATAATAGTAATCTTCTGGACCGGATCAGAATTATTCTTGATAGCTCTTATAAGGGCATGTCCAATCTCATGGTAAGCAACAACCTGCTTTTCCTTCTTGCTAAGAACTCTTTCCTTCTTCTCCTTACCTGCTACAACTGTATCAAAAGCACCAAGAAGGTCCTTCTGGGTAACAACATTTCTTCCATTCTTAACTGCCGCAATAGCAGCTTCATTAATGATATTGGCAAGGTCTGAACCAACAAGACCGCTTGTTGCCATTGCAATCTCATCAAAATCAACTGTATCGTCCATAAGCACATCCTTAGAATGTACCTTAAGAGTCTCAATTCTTCCCTTCTTATCAGGTCTGTCAACGGTAATTCTTCTGTCGAGACGACCTGGTCTAAGTAAAGCCTTATCAAGTACTTCCGGTCTGTTAGTTGCTGCCAGAATGAATATTCCCTTAGATGAATCAAAACCATCCATCTCTGCAAGTAACTGGTTCAATGTCTGCTCACGCTCGTCATTGCCACCGCCATACTTGGAATCTCTGCTCTTACCAATAGCATCAATCTCATCAATAAATATAATACATGGAGCCTGCTTAGTTGCTTCCTTGAACAAATCTCTTACTCGTGATGCACCAACACCAACGAACATCTCTACAAAATCAGAACCTGCAAGTGAGAAGAACGGTACATCTGCCTCACCGGCTACAGCCTTAGCAAGAAGCGTCTTACCTGTTCCCGGAGGTCCTACTAAAAGTGCACCCTTAGGAAGCTTTGCACCAATCTTGGCATATTTCTCAGGGTAATGTAAGAAATCAACAATCTCTGTAAGTGATTCCTTAGCTTCATCCTGACCTGCAACATCCTTGAATGTAACACCTGTCTTTTTCTGGACATATACTTTGGCGTTGCTCTTTCCAACGCCCATTCCGCCCATCATTCCACCATTCTTAGCAATTCTTCTATATACAAATGCAAAGATTATATATATGAATAAAAATGGCAGTACATATGCAAGCAGAAATTCTACAATTGAAGAACTCGAATCCGGAATATATCCTTCAAACTCAATACCCTTTCTCTTAAGAAGTGGTACAAGAGTATCATCATTAACATACCCTGTATAATATGTGTATGAAACTCCTGCTATGCCAGACTGTTTCTCCTCTTCAACAGGTGTAATAAGAATTCTGTCCTGCTCTAATGCTACTTTCTTTACCTTATCTTCATCAATCATCTGCATGAACTGGTCGTAGCTTATCTCCTTGTAAGTTGCATTCCTAAACATATTGCTAAGAAGCGTAAGTCCGATAAATGTTACAACTGCCGCTATAATAATGAATATTATAAGGTTAACATTCTTTGGCTTCTTGTTATTATTGTTGTTATTATGATTATTGTTGCGGTTATCGTTATTATTATAACCATTGTCATAACCGTTGTTGTTATAATTATCCATACTCTTCTCCTGATATGATACTGTACTTATCTTAAGCATTTCCAAATAAGTCTGTTTTCATTATAAAGAAGGAAAAAATATAAATCAACCAAAATCTAAGTGTTTAATAAGATGTTTATATTTACTTTATATTCTTAGTTTTTTTCTTTAAACTATGGAAATTTGTAATACGGGGCTGTATAATATTGCATATTTTTTTGATTACACATTCAGATTGGAGGAAAAGATGGCTGTTAAATATGTATTTGTAACAGGTGGTGTTGTTTCCGGTTTAGGAAAAGGTATCACTGCCGCATCTTTAGGCAGACTGCTTAAAGCCCGTGGTTTTCTGTAACCATGCAGAAGTTTGACCCTTATATTAATATTGATCCAGGTACTATGAACCCTATCCAGCACGGAGAAGTTTTCGTAACTGACGATGGTGCTGAGACAGACCTTGACCTTGGTCACTATGAAAGATTTATTGATGAGAGCCTTAATAAGAATTCTAATGTAACTACCGGTAAAGTATACTGGTCTGTATTACAGAAGGAACGCCGTGGAGATTTCGGTGGAGGCACAGTCCAGGTAATCCCTCATATTACTAATGAAATAAAGAGCCGTTTTTTCAGAGATTATTCAACTGATGAAACTAAGATTGCAATTATAGAAGTTGGTGGTACTGTTGGAGATATCGAGAGTCAGCCTTTCCTTGAGGCAATCAGACAGTTCCAGCATGAAGTCGGACATGAGAACGCAATTCTTATTCACGTAACACTTATTCCTTATCTTAAAGCATCTGGTGAGATGAAGACTAAGCCAACTCAGGCAAGTGTTAAGGAACTTCAGGGAATGGGAATCCGTCCGGATATTCTTGTGTGCCGTACCGAACATCCACTTGAGGCTGGTATCAAGGATAAGATAGCACTTTTCTGTAATGTACCTAAGTCTCATGTACTTCAGAACTTAGATGTTGAGATTCTTTATGATGCACCTCTTGCGATGGAAGAAGAACATCTTGCACAGGTAGCATGTGAATGTTTACACCTTGACTGTCCAGAACCAGACCTTGATGAATGGAGAGCGATGTGCAAGGCCTGGAAGAATCCTACTAAGAAGGTAACTGTTGCATTAGTCGGTAAATATATCCAGCTTCATGATGCTTATATCAGTGTTGTAGAAGCATTAAAGCATGGTGGTGTATATAATTCATGTGATGTAACTATCAAATGGATTGATTCAGAAACTGTAACTCCTGAAACTGCTGATGAGCTTCTCTCTGACGTATCTGGCATATTAGTTCCAGGTGGATTCGGTGACAGAGGTACAGAAGGAAAGATTGAAGCTATCCGTTATGCCAGAGAACATAATATTCCATTCTTAGGATTGTGTCTGGGAATGCAGCTTTCAATTGTTGAATTTGCAAGAAATGTTATAGGATATGACGACGCACACAGTGTTGAACTTAATCCTAACACAACTCACCCTGTTATACATCTTATGCCAGACCAGGAAGGCATTGATGATATCGGCGGTACATTAAGACTTGGTTCTTATCCTTGTGTACTTGATAAAACAAGCAAGGCTTATGAACTCTATGGCGAAGAGCTTATACATGAACGTCACAGACACAGATATGAAGTTAATAATGATTACAGAAAAGTTCTTACTGAGAATGGTATGATGCTTTCAGGAATATCTCCTGACGGAAGAATTGTTGAGATGATAGAATTAAAGAATCACCCATGGTTTATTGCCACACAGGCTCATCCAGAGTTAAAGTCAAGACCTAATCGTCCACATCCATTATTCAGAGGCTTCATAACAGCAAACACTTGAATATCAGAATAAAAACCATTAATTATATTATATATGCATAACAAAAAACATCACCTGACGAATCCGACTTTCGTATCAGGTGATGTTTTTTATTGCTTTTGCTTATAAAATTATTATTTATTAAGACCATTAAGAATCTTCTTAATTCTCTTAACTTCATCGTCTTCTAACTTCTGTGATTCACAAATAGAAGCAACCATATCAACAGCCTTTCCGTTGAACCAGAAATCAGCTTCTTCCTTTAAAAGCTGTCTTCTATATTCTTCTTCTGAACGAAGTGGATGAATGAAAGCTGCCTTTCCTTTACGGTATGTATCAACAAATCTCTTGTCCTTCAACTTACCTACGAAAGTAACAACTGTTGTTCTTGCGTAATCCTTACCATAATCGTCTCTTAACTGATCAATAAGTTCCTGTACAGGAATATCCTGTGGTGCTTCCCATATAAGCTTCATAATTAATGCTTCACATGGACTTAATTCATTAAAATGATTTCTGCTCATAAACCCTCCTTAGGCTCTTCCATAGATATACATATTCTATATTATACTGCCATTATTAATATTTTTCAACTGTATAATGAATAGTCGGATATGGATTTCACAATTGTATTACCGATAAACTGAATCCATCAACTTCCTTTTCTACAATAGTGAAATTCTGGGGAAGTCCGCACATATATGCTTTCATTTTCCCTTTCTCTAATCTATAAACTATTTTGTCCAAAATGTCAAGCACACCTTGACCTGTAGCCTTGCCATAAGCCTCTTTTAATGTCCATATTCTGAAGAATCTTTGATCACTATCGCACTCTTTAATCCATTCTGCTTCAGATATGTCAAAGAAGCGTTTTGCCAGATTCTGTCTACCTTTGCGGGCTTTTTCAATATCAATTCCTACCGGTCTGTCGCCTATCACGCATGCTACATAATTAGACGAATGTGAGATATTGAAAAAAATTTCACGATTTGACAAAAAATAAGGTTTTCCTTGCGAATTATATGCTATTTCATAATCAAAGTACTGATTATTCGCTTCAATCACAGAAATAATATCCACCTTCTCATATAGATTTTCATCTGTTTTATAATCTCTTTCTCCTGTTTTTATAGACCATTTTCCTACCGCATAATTAAAAGTAGGCCTGCCGTCACGGTTTGCAGCTTATTTTCATACATTTTCATCTTATCAGCCTTAGTTTTCCTGTATTCCGGAATAAGCGAATAGGCCTTTTCATATAACTTTTCATCAGTTAATGCATCTGTCGTTGTCACAAATATCATCATAATCATTCACCATCTATACACTTATTGTCTGTGCATCTGCCATATAACGCTTTGAGAACACGAATACTATATCACCTGATTTAATCAAGGTATCACCATTAGGAACTATTGCATTATCACCGCGTCTTATCATAACTATAAGTGTATGCCTTGATATATCAAGTTCTTTTATCTTGTGTCCAACCCACGGATGATGTTCACGCAGTTCCACCTGTTTTAGGTTTACATCAACATTAACATCACAGTCTCTTGCTCCGATTACAACACAATCTCCCTCAAAAAGCTTCATATCTCCCTTTGGCATAAGTGTCTCACCATTTCTTAATACTGCTGCAAGAATAAGTCCTCTTGGAAGACTAAGCTCGCATACCTTCTTTTCATTCCAGTTGTGGTCCTTAGTTATAATAAGCTTAATAAACTTAAGTTCCTTCTCCATAAGGTAATCTGTAGACTTCTTAATAAGGCTGTACTGCTCAACGAAACCTGCAGATAAGATACCTGTTGGAATAGCGACCATTCCGACGCCAAGAAATGTAATGATAATACTGAACATTTTTCCAAGCACTGTCACAGGATAGATATCGCCGTAACCTACTGTAAGAAGTGTTGATACCGACCACCATATTCCTGAAAATGCATTCTTAAACACTTCCGGCTGTGCCTCATGCTCCAGACTGTACATGCACAGTGATGATGCTATGATAAGCATCACAATGATGAATACAGAGGATAATATCTGGTCCCTTTTTCGCCTTATTACCTCTGTTATAACATTTAACGCATCATAATATGAATTGACACGGAATATCCTTAGGATTCTTATAACCCTGAACATACGGAAAGCAACTGCTCCTGCCGGAAAAAATACAGGCAGATAATTGGGCAGGAACGATAAAAAGTCAACAATACCGCTTCCTGAGAAGATGTATTTTATTCTCGCAATACCTGTACATTTATTAGGATACAGATATTCTGCCGTCCATACACGCAGTATGTATTCAATTGTAAAGCCGATAACTGTAATCCACTCTATAACATCTAACACAGGCTGGTACGGAATTGACTGTTCAAATGTATCAAATATCGCAATGAACAGGTTGATTATAATTGCAGCAGTTATCGCAATATCAAATGTACGGCTTGCAACATCACCCACATATCCAATCTGGATAATGTCAAATATACGTTTTTTCTTATTATTCACCGTATCCCATCCTCCTACTTAAGCATATACCACGGAAGCGAATGCTCTTATATATTTTGCAAATGGCACATATGCCGTTATGTTAATGAATACCGGACATAATATAAGACACGCTATAAGAAGCACCGGTATTATTGAAATCATTGCATTGGCTCTCCTTACAGGTATTGCCACAAGCCATGCAAATAAAGTAACCGCTATTACATACACAACCATATGAAGTATATCTGCTGCCCCCTTAAGTTGTCCTGCCACCGCAAGTGTTAACATTGCTGATACTGCAAAAAGTACACATGATATGAATGCATACAACGGCTTTCCTGCCACACGGTACATACGAGGCAGTGTTATAAATGTTCCGGAATTCTTATCAAGATAATATTCCACGATTCCAAAAAGTCCGCCTATATATACAAGAATTATAAGTAATGCCCTTAACGGAAACTCTCCTGTCTTATCTTCAAGCTGTGTCCCATTATCCTGTACACCATCCAGCACCTTAAAATCAATTCTGAATGTGTCATCTCCGGATATGTATTCCTCGTACCCTTTTCTTATCTCTTCCTCTGCCTTTTCTGAATGCTTTTTAAATATGTCTACAGAATTAACATAATTAACTGCAACCTCAGGCGAATATGCCTTAAACATAGCAGAAAAGAATATCTCATCTGTCATTGAGCTGACAAAATCTGACCTGCATATAATAAGCTCTATAATGTCTCTGTAGCTGCCACTGTCAAGCTTATCCTTAAGCCCGGTACCAACTACATAGCCACACTCTGTGTATTTATTCATTATATCCTGCTCAAGCTTTTCCTGCGATTCTGCTTCGTAGAATTGAACTGAATAATCGCCATTTACAAGATAATCTCTTGTCATTATGGCAATCTTATCGTCATCTTCAAGCACTATTCCAACCCTTACAGGCTCTTTCTCCTTAAAAGACGCTGTATTCGTAATTATTAACGCTGCAACAGGCATTGCAATAAGCACCACGACAATCACAGGATTCTTTAACTGCCTTTTAACAAGCAGATACAGCCAGTATAACAATCTCTTCATTATCTGTCTCTCCTTATCTTAACCGCCAATGCTCCTGCTGCCTGAAATATAATTATCCACATAACATTTGTCATAATGGTACTGATATCCACAGTTCCCTTGATTATCTGACATGCAAGTGTGAATAAGCCGTTAGTCGGAAGATACATGCCAATAACCCTCACACCCGGCGCAAGAAATGCTGATGAAACAATACATCCGGATGCATACATGCACGCCATTCCAAGGATACACACCGTAATAACTGAATACACCGTGTCGTCAACTACTGAGAATATACAGTTTATAAATGAAACTGCCGCATACACAAGCACCACAATCCCCAGTATGGAAGCAATGAATTCTCCAACTGTCGAAACTGCCAGAACTCCTGATATTGCAGGCACCCCCAGCCTCATTACATTAATTATAATAAAAAGCACTTCAAATATCATTATATACACAATGCCAACTCCGGTAGTTCTTGCAATTCCGGTATCAAATGCTGATATTCCCGCACCTTTAAGGCTCTTTGCAAGCGACCTGCTCTCCCCCTTCATATTGCCGGCACATGTTATTGTGCTAAGTAAAAGCAGCATCACAATTGCTGTGCATACATAAAACTGTACTGTACTCAAGCCTTCTTTAACCGATATATCTCTTGTCTTAAAGTATATGCTTCTGTTAAGTGCATACGAAGATATATGTCATTAAGCTCATTCTCATGTGTACCCCGCAAGCCCCTGTAATTCTTAAGCACACCATTGAACAAATCGTCAAATGTATATATCCCCGCCTCTGCAGTTGCAAGGTCAGAGCCTCCTGCCCTCACCATCTCACGGAATATCATCGAAGTATTATTAACACCCTCTGACTGACACACAACCTCAACAGGTGTATTCTCGCCCGACATAATATCACTTATCATATTCTCTGGCACAATAATAGCCATAACATAATAATTATTTCTTAATCCATCTATAGCCTGCTGTCTGTCAGTATATTCAAATGTACAGACATTCTTAATTGTGTCTATCTCGCTGACATAATTGAATGCCATCTTAATATATCGAAACTCCTTATTATTATCTGCCGAATCAGAGTTTTCTGTGTCATCATAATCAGGATACACAACAGCAACCTTCATCCTCATGTCGCTGTCCTGTGCCGTTGCAATGCCTATGCATGTACTTATTGCAATAACAAGCACTGCCGTCACTATCGTACCCAGAATTATCTTCGGTATAGATAAAAATGCGGATTTAATCTGCAATTTTAATAATTCCAGTTTCCTTCTCATCTAATCCCCCAATTAAATCTATCTGTGAATAATCTCTAAAGCTCATTGCCGGTAACCGGATGGTCAAGTTCATTAAGCTTACCATTCTTTAAAAGATACATTCTGTCAGCAAGCTTTAATTCACCTTCTTCGTGGCTTGTTATGATGACTGTACCTCCGCTTTTCGTGTAAGCAGACAGATAATTCATAATATCCTGTTTACACACAATATCTAATGAAGCTCCCGGCTCATCTAATATAAGTACGGGTGGATTCTTAGCCAGTGCACAGCATATGCTTAAGCGCTTCTTCATGCCTCCTGACAGCTTATCAACACGTTTGTCAAGATATTCTGACACTCCTAACACTGCAGGAACACCGCCCTGTAAGTCTGCGTCCATGTTTCTTCCTGTATCACAGTACCAGAATTTAAGATTATCCCTTGCCGACAGCTTCTCCATAAGTGGATTCTCCTGCGGCACAAAACCAATATATTTCTGAAACATCTTCACATCTGCAAATGCATCTGTGCCATCTATCTTAAGACTTCCTCCATCTGCCTTAAGACTTCCTGCCAGTATCTCCAGAAGAGTAGATTTGCCACAGCCGTTGGCACCGACTATGGCAATATACTCTCCGCTGGCAGCATGAAACGAAGCGCCGTTAAGCACTATCGTTTTCCTGCCATATGATTTTCTAATATTTTCCACCTCTATAAACATACATATATCTCCACATTAATTCTGGGCTGCTGTATCAAACTGGCTGTAATACAGCTTGTGATAGAATCCGTTCTTAGCCAGTAATTCTTCATGATTACCCTGCTCTATAATATGTCCGTCTTTCATAACAAGAATAACATCCGCAGACTGGATAGTTGAAAGTCTGTGGGCTACAATAAAGCTTGTTCTTCCCTCCATCAGCTTTGCAAATGCATTCTGTATCTTTATCTCTGTTCTTGTATCAATAGAAGATGTAGCCTCATCAAGAATAAGCATTGGCGGCTTTGCAAGCATAATTCTTGTTATACATAAAAGCTGCTTCTGTCCCTGTGAAAGGCTTCCACCATCCTCGCCTATAACTGTGTCGAATCCGTTAGACATTCTCTTGATGAATCCATATGAATGTGCTGCCTTGGCTGCTGCAATAATCTCTTCCTCTGTAGCATCAGGCTTACCCATTACGATATTCTCTCTTATAGTTCCTGACTTAAGCCATGTCTCCTGAAGAACCATACCAAAACCCTGTCTTAAAGACTTTCTGGTCATCTGTCTTATATCAGTTCCTGATACATCAATGCTTCCACTGTTAACATCATAGAATCTCATAAGAAGATTAATAACTGTTGTTTTACCACAGCCTGTAGGTCCTACAATCGCAATTCTCTGTCCCTTCTTGACATGAAGATTGAAGCCCTCAATAAGCTTCTTATCTGGCACATAAGAGAAGCACACATCATTAAGGTCAACTGTTCCGTCAACCTCCTCGACAACCTTAGCGTCTGGGGCGTCAGGAATTTCAGGTTCTTCTTCAATAAGTTCAAATATTCTGGCTGCGCAGGCAAGTGCGTTCTGAAGCTCAGTGACAACGCCTGATATCTCGTTAAATGGCTTAGTATACTGGTTAGCATAACTTAAGAAGCTTGATAACTGACCGACTGTTATACCGCCATTGATAGCCGAAAATGCACCAACAATCGCAACACTCGCATATACAAGACTGTTTACGAATCTTGTTGAAGGATTAGTTATAGATGAGAAGAAGATTGCCTTTAAGGAATACTTCTGAAGTCTTTCATTAATCTCATCAAATTTTCTTACCGCCTCATCTTCATATCCGTAAGCCTTAACTACCTTCTGTCCGCCAATCATTTCATCAATAAGTGCTGTCTGCTCACCTCTTGTCTCAGACTGGAGTTTGAACATGCTGAAGGTCTTCTTGGCAATAAAGCTTGCAACTAAAAACGAAAGTGGCGTGATAACAACAACAGCAAGTGTAATCTTAGCATTGATTGTAATCATAAATATAAGTGTTCCAAGTATAGTCATGACACCTGTAAAGAACTGTGTGAATCCCATAAGCAGACCATCTGCAAACTGGTCAACATCAGCTATTACACGGCTCACAATCTCACCATATGAATGTCCGTCAATGTACTTGAGTGGAAGCACCTGAATTTTTTCTATAGCCTCATTTCTTATATCTCTTGTTACTTCATATGTGATTCTGTTGTTACATATGTTCATAAGCCACTGTGAAAGTGCTGTAATTCCAACAAATATACCAATTCTTATAAGTATATTCACAATCTTTGCAAAATCCACATTATTCACACCGATAATGCAGTCAATTCCACGGCCTACAAGAATTGGTACATAAAGTGTAGTTGCAACAGTTACTCTTTGCCATAATAAGCGATAGTATTATAAAAGCTGTGCTTCTTAATTCTTTTAAGGAGTTTTACAAATGTTGATTTATTCTTCTTCATTATGCTACACCCCCTTCTGAATCTGCTTTCTTAAACTGTGATTCATATATCTCTTTATAAACCTCACAATTTGCAAGAAGCTCGTCATGTGTTCCCATTCCTGCAACCTGTCCGTCATCTAATACGATAATGAGATCAGCATACATAAGTGATGCCGCTCTCTGTGAAACTATGAACACAGTAGGAGAATTGTTCATTCCCTTATAGCTTTTCGAAGTGCTGCATCAGTTGCAAAATCAAGAGCTGATGCACTGTCATCAAGAATAAGCACATCCGGCTTTCTTACGATTGCTCTTGCAATAGTAAGTCTCTGTCTCTGGCCACCTGAAAGGTTCTTACCTCCCTGCTCTATAACATAATCCAGACGTCCCTGCTTAGAATCTACGAATTCCTTAGACTGTGAAATCTCAAGTGCTTCATCTATCTGCTCATCAGTAGCGCCCTTCTTTCCCATCCACATATTCTCTCTTATAGTACCTTTAAAAAGTACTGCTTTCTGCATGACGATACCGACCTTATTTCTTAAAGCCTCAATATCATAATCTTTAACATTTACACCATCAACAAGTACTTCACCCTGTGTAGCGTCATACAGTCTCGGGATAAGATTAACAAGACTGGATTTACCTGAACCTGTGCCACCTATAACACCGATTGTCTGACCTTTCATAGCCTTGAAATTAATTCCTTCAACTGAAGGTGCACCTGAACCACTGTATGTAAGTGAAACATTCTTAAATTCAACACCTGGCTGTTCTTCCTTAGCTACAGCTTCCTTAACAGCGCCATCTGCCATTCCAGATGTTACATCGAATACAGACTCAATTCTTCCTGCACATGCAAGTGCCTTAGTTATTGTAATGATAAGATTGGCAAGCTTGATAAGTTCAACTAATATCTGTGACATATAATTGTAAAGTGCAACGACCTGTCCCTGTGTAAGCGCACCGGCGTTAACTCTTACTCCACCAATCCATATAAGTGCAATTATTGATACATTTACAACAACATAAGTAAGCGGATTCATAAGTCCTGATATCTTACCAACATATTTCTGTAATCTGTTAAGGCTTTCGTTATCGTTTTTGAAACGCTTAATCTCATCCTGTTCCTTATTGAATGCTCTGATAACTCTCACACCGGTAAGGTTCTCTCTTGTTATTCCAAGAATCTTATCAAGTCCTGACTGTACATTTTTGTACATAGGTCTTGTTGCAAGCATGATACCGAATACGATAAGTGCAAGTACCGGGATTGCCGCAACGAATACAAGTGCTGCCTTCACATCAATAGTAAATGCCATAATCATCGCACCAAATACAATAAATGGTGAACGAAGGAACAGTCGCAGTACCATGTTGATACCATTCTGTACCTGATTAATATCACTTGTCATTCTTGTTACAAGTGTCGATGTACCAAGTGTATCCATCTCTGTGAATGAGAATGTCTGGATATGTGCAAATAAACTGTGTCTCATTCCTGTTGCTGCACCAACTGCAGCCTTGGCACTGAAATACTGTGCTGTGATGGCACATACAAGTCCTATGATTGCAAGAAGTATAAGCATAAAACACATCTGCATAATGTATCCCTTGTCTGCATTAACAATACCCTTATCGATAACTGATGATACTACCAACGGCACAAACAGCTCAAATATTGCTTCGAGCATCTTAAAAAGCGGTGCCAGAACACATTCCTTTTTGTAATCCTTAAGGAATCTCATAATCATTTTCATAAGAAAACTTCCTCCATTAATTCAGTGACACTAAAGCGTCCATAAGAAACTTATATGAATAACATCTCTTCATGCCAAAGTACTCTCTATAAATTTCATAATTGTAATATGAATGTTCAAACTGTCTTGAATACAAATGTGCTATATCAACGCGCATTGTAAAATCTGGCATACAGCCGGACGCCTGATTAGCTGCTGCCATAATGTCCACTGCAAGTATGCCTATAACCGCATTCTTTGCTTTAAGCAGGATATCGTAATCATTCACTGCATCAAGCATGTATCTATACACATAGTACATTGCAAGCTGCTCATATTCATGTGCAAATGCTTCACTTCCCGCATGGTAAGTTTTCATTACCGCTGCAAGCCCAGAATCATCCGTCAGCCCGTCTAGGAACCGTCTTACTCTCGCCACATGAATATTCCAGTCAGGATTGATTACCTCCATTCCTTTAAAGTCATCAAAGAAATGTCTCAATCCCTTTATCAGCCTTTTGCCATGCAGCTTCTCATCCCGGCTTTTAGTCTGTCAAGCGCTCCTCTCTGTAATCAGCTCCACAGAACCGCTTTGCAACACCAGCTATAAGCTCGTCCCTTTCAGCATCAAGATGCTTCTGGATACGCTTTGCATAATCAAGATAGAGCATCAGTCTCTCAAATATACTTATATCCCTGTCTGATATTATTCCAAAAGCCACTATTCTTGCCTGCCGAAGATGCATATATGTATATGCATCTATATCATTAGGCTCCAGCGTAAGACTGTTATCCTCAACCGTATCAAATGTAAGTTCATCTTTATAAGAAAACATCAGCTCACCAGCCGTCTTACACGAAGGGGCTATGCCAATTTCTCTTATATTGCCATAATCGTTAATAAATCTTGGAAACTCTGCACATGTTTCACACAGCTTATCCTCTCCAAGTTCTATATATAAATCGCACAGATTATCATCATTAAGAAAAGGACATCGTCCTCCTTCTTTCAGTGTAAATGTACATTCTCCGTCCTGAGATGGTACCATTACACTCTTCAGGCGCTTTCCAAAAGCACCTTTAACTGTTTTATAATATTTGTAAGAATTCTTATCAACATCGACATCCCACCCGGCACAGCATGTATCTGTACAGGCTCCCGCAATGCATCTGAAATCCTTATAATAATGTGGTGTCATTACCTTCATTTTATTATCTCCCGCATATAAACCGGCATGTTAAGTGCATCTGTTAACTACGCAAAAATTGTCTGCCACACCTTATTAGTGCAGCAGACACATTTACATGTACATATTATTATAATTACTGTTCTTTTTCTTGTCTACAATATACTTATACACTGTGACACACGCAAGAATAATCATAAGCCCCTCTGGCCATGTATGTATAGAACAGATATGGCTGTCTTAACGCTGACACAAGAAGCGGTGAGCTGACTGCAAAATCATACATTCCCGTATCACCTATATATTTAGACATAACAACCGTACTCATGATTGTTATATTAGGAAAAGACATATTACCAAGCACAAGTGCCACAATCAGCACCGTATTGCGTATCAGAAAAAATGTCCTGCTCACCTTAGCTTTACTAAGACAGCTCATAACAATGCCTCCAATTATACATACAAGAAATAAAAGAAACATCATATACATCTCAGAGGCTGCAAATGCAGACACTTCTGTTGTCGCAGTCTCATATCCTGTAAGCAGTGCAAAGAACCCAAATATAGAGCGGCCACCCATAATACATGCCGCCACAACAAATAATAATAGTAAAAAATTCCTTCTGTTTAGCTTCCTGTTATCCATAATTCCTCCATTTGCATTATTATCGCAATTATGGAGACAGATTTCAATAAATATTTTCGCAAACTTCATATTTTATTGTCACCCGCCTCCACTCACCCCTCAGGCACGCACTGGTCCGCAGGGGTTGGAACGATTCGTTAGAATTGCGTTAATTTATCAGGTGGTGCTTTTGGCTTAATGTTTGTGTCCATTCGCAGATGAACATTTCTGGCATTATGTCCGCCTGTGGCATACGCCCTCAAGGATTGCTGCACTTAGTGGGAGTAAATGCCGCTATCTACAAAGCTTATTACGGTGTGCTAAATCAAACGTGCTCCGCTTGAACGTGCTTTAGCACACCGCCCTTATGTATATAGCGGCATTAACTCCCACACAGTTCGCAATATATCGGGCGTAGGTCACAGGCGGACATAATGACGGAAGTGTACAGATGTCGAATGAACACAAACAATAGAAATAAGCCAAAAGCACCACCTGCTAAATTAGCAATTCTTAACGTGTTCCAGACCCTGTGGACCAGTGCATGCCTGAGGGTGGAGGCTATTAATATAAAGTTTGTGTCTATATAAACTTACTCCGCCACTTAATTGCCTCATCCCTATACGCAATTGCCGTCTCCATAAGTTCATTATACTGTGCCTTTACACTTTCTATTGTTGCCTCAAGCTGGCTTATTGTCTGTATTGCCTGTCTGTTTTCCTGCATATATGTATTAAGCTGGTTTTCGTACTCTGATATTTTCTGTTCATTCTGCATCAGCATGTCTGTATCCTGACATTTAATGAATTTCCCATCTGATGTTATTTCGTAGAAACTGTCTACATACAAAAATGCTTTTCCCTGCATTCCAAACACTTCATACATATCAACATTTTCACAATCAACAGGAATATTAAGACTGTCACCTTCTTCCAGTGGGTAGACAGCTCGCAGCGACAGTCTGTCCGTAAGCGGGTTTGTCACCATATAAAACAGCATTAACCTGTCTTTATTTACTACAAGCTGTGGACAGTGCATATCTGGGTTCTCGCTGCTTTTCACACGAAAAAGTGCTTCGTTGTTCATCACATTTTTAACAAGAATATCTCCGTTCTGGTTCTGATATGCATAATATATTGTGTCTCCCAACACTACATCTGAAAGTCCGTCCAAAAAGTCTGACACAAGCATTATCGGGCGTTCTATACCGTCTATGTACGCCGTTCTCAAAAATATATATCGTGATATGCTATAGATTATAAGCCGTCTGTCACTGCCTGCCGTGTATACATTTGCCATAAAAGGACACTCCCGTTTTTATATTATTATATGGTCACGCGAATGTAGATAGAACATATAATGTAGTAAAGAAACGAAGAAGGAAAAGATAATGGCTAAATGTAAATGCAGCAAATGTGGTTCTACCCGCATTGTAAGCAATATCGTGCAGAACATGCCTAATGGCTGCTTTGATGTATGCACGAACCCGATATGCGGTTCCCCCGATGAACTCAGTATTCTTGCCCCTCTTATCTATGATGAGATAGGTATTAATCTGTGTACCACATTCGCTGTCGGCACAGATATTTCAACGACTTATCCAACAGCTACCAACGCATCAGTCAGTGTTATAGATATAGCCTACACTTATGGTGATGAAAATGTTGAAATCACCCAGATAGCCGGAAGGCCTAACTGCTACTCTGTGAAACTTGCCAACCTTACTGTAACATTTGCAATAACGCTTTATGATGAGTCATGCAGAGCATTAGCAACTCTTACCCCAACGGCAGTCTACCTTCCTAACTCAACTACTGCTGCAACTTATGATGAAGATACCAATCCGACATCTGTCACCCTTGAAATATTCGCTCCTTACGGAGTTTCCTACAACTCGAATAACGCAACTCCACCTGTTTATACGCCTGCACTTAACGGTATAGGTTTCTTGTCATCTGCCAATGTTGTAACCCAGGGACTCAACCTTTATGCAATACCTAAGCTTTTAGGTCTTGATACTACAGATGACGAGGTTACTGTAGGTCTCACTCTCATCTTACAGAGCCTTTACTTCTGTGGATACCGCGTAACAAGTGCCGGCAGAATCTCAACGCCTAAGGGAAGCATTGTTTCCGGTGAAGAATCTGACTGCATCAAGTTTGTTTGCGGAAACCTCTTAGACAGAGCCATCAAGCCTCTCGATTTAAGTCCACCTTCATGCGAAGGTAACTTAAAAAAAGACTGCAAGAAGCCTTGCATGAATGACTGCACCGACACTCTTAATACTAACAGCACAGCCTGCCAGAGCGCATGTAATAATGGCAATAACAGCCAGACTTCCTCTGGTGCATGCACCGGACCTTGCAATGGCATATGCAGCAAGACTAACTAATAACCTCAATCTGTGGGAACAGACGCCTGCCTGGCGGCTGTTTCCATGTACATATTTTCTTCTTTTGGACTTCTGCGCGCCTTTCCTCCGCTTCAACGTCCAATCCACCGCTCTTTCTTGCTCCTTTTGGACTTCCTCCGTGCATTCCTCTGCTTTAACGTCCAATCCGCCACGCCGCTTCTTCCCTTTTGGACTTCCTCCGTGTATTCCTCTGCTTCAACGTCCAATCCGCCACTCTTTTCTGTTCCTTTTGGACTTCCTCCGTGCATTCCTCTGCTTCAACGTCCAATCCACCACTCAATTTCTTCCCTTTTGGACTTTTGCTTGCCTTTCCACTACTTCAACGTCCAATCCCAATCTATACGCTCACATTTTCTTCCATCGCAAATATTTTAATTGCTAATTTCCCTACTATGTGTGTATAATTAATGAAATATATTATATTAAACTGTTGTATACACAGTCGTAAAGTGAATATATTTAGCTGTGGATGCTCTTCGGAGTAGCCGGCACTTGGTAAACCGCAAGCGGCTTTTGAAGAAAGCCTAATTGCGGTGAACTTAGTGTCCGTTACTAGCGACAAGAAGCGAAAGCGTGCTCCACAGCTAAATATATTCACTTTGCAGCGTCCGTATACACCACAGTTCGCATGGAAAGGAGTTACTAATGAATTTTAAAAAGTACAGGTCGAGATTCCTTTTGGTTTTTGCGACCCTCACTCTCTTGTTCTCTTCTGTTCTTCTTACTTCATGTCAGGGCAAGAAGATTAAGAACACTGTATTTTCTGTAGATGATCTTGCAGGCAAGACTATTGGTGTTCAGTTAGGAACAACTGGTGATACTCTCGTAAGTGATTACGAAACTGACGGTTCTGGCACAACAGTATCAAGATACAACAAAGGTTCTGATGCTATACAGGCTTTAAAGCAGGGTAAAGCTGATGCTGTTGTTATTGATGAACAGCCTGCTTTAGCATTTGTTAAAGCTAATCCAGACCTTACAATTCTTGAAGAAGAATTTGCAAATGAGGATTATGCCATCTGTGTTGCTAAGGGCAATTCCCTTACTGCAAAGCTCAATGAGGCTATTGAAGTACTTATGGCAGATGGAACTATCCAGAAGCTTATTGACGATTATGTTGGCGATAATGCTACATTTTCTGGTTACAAATCACCAGACGGTATAAGCCGTACTAATGGAACTCTTGTTATGGCTACAAATGCTTATTTCAAGCCATACGAGTACTATGAAGGGGGTTCTATTATTGGTATTGACGCTGATATTGCACAGGCTATTGCTGATTACCTCGGAATGAATTTAAAAATTGAGGATATGGAATTTGATTCAATTATCACTGCCGTATCTTCTGGTAAAGCTGATTTCGGTATGGCTGGTATGACAGTTACTGATGAGCGTAAGAAAAATATCGATTTCACAACTACTTATACAACTTCTAAGCAGGTTATTATTGTCCGTGACGACAATGCTTCTGCATCAGGCATGAGTTTTGCTGAGAAGTTCAAGACAGACTTCATCAAAGAAGCAAGATACACTTATCTTCTAAAGGGTCTGTTAAACACAGTAATTATTGCATTCTTTGCAGCACTTATGGGTGTTGTTATTGGTTTCCTTATTGCAGTTGTCCGTTCTAACCATGATAAGACAGGACACATGAAGATTCTTAACTTCATTTGCAACATTTATCTTACTGTAATCAGAGGAACACCAACTATGGTACAGCTGCTTATTATCTACTATGTAATATTCAGTTCTGTACATATTGACAAGCTTATTGTTGCGATACTTGCATTTGGTATCAACTCAGGTGCTTATGTTGCCGAAATATTCCGTTCAGGTATTATGTCTATTGATAACGGACAGTTTGAAGCAGCACGAAGCCTTGGTCTTTCTTATAAAACAACTATGATAAGTGTTATTCTTCCTCAGGCATTCAAGAATGTTCTCCCAGCACTTGCTAATGAGTTCATTGTTCTGTTAAAGGAAACATCTATCAGCGGTTATATCGGTCTTAACGACCTTACAAGAGGCGGCGATATTATCCGAAGCATAACTTATGATCCAATGCTTCCACTTATTGGTGTTGCCATCATCTACCTTGTAATGGTTATGGGACTTTCACAGCTTGTTAAGAAACTTGAGAGGAGGTTAAGAAACAATGAGCGATAATACTAACGAAATCATACTTGAAGTTAAGGATTTGAAGAAATCTTTTGGCGACCATGTTGTATTAGAATCAATCAATACAACAGTCCGCAAAGGAGAGGTTATTGCAATTATCGGACCATCTGGCTGCGGTAAATCAACATTTTTGCGTTCACTTAACCTTCTTGAAACTCCTACAGAAGGTCATGTATTATTCCATGAGCAGGATCTTACAGATAAGAGTGTAAATGTGGATGAATTAAGAGAGAAGATTGGAATGGTGTTCCAGCATTTTAACCTTTTCCCTAATATGACTATAAGAAGAAACATAACTCTTGCTCCTACTAAGCTGGGACTTATGAGTAAGGAAGAAGCTGATAAGAAAGCTGATGAGCTTCTTGCAAGAGTGGGACTTTCTGACAAAGCCGATGCTTATCCTAACCAGTTAAGTGGTGGTCAGAAGCAGCGAGTTGCTATTGCAAGAGCACTCGCAATGAATCCTGAGATAATGCTTTTCGACGAGCCGACATCCGCACTTGATCCTGAAATGGTTGGTGAGGTTCTCGCAATAATGAAGGAACTTGCTGCATCAGGAATGACAATGATTGTCGTAACTCATGAGATGGGATTTGCAAAAGAAGTTGCCAACAGATGCATGTTCTTCTATGATGGAGTCATCAATGAAGAGGGGGCTCCGGAAGAATTCTTTGGCAATCCTAAGAGTGAGCGATTGAAGGATTTCTTGTCGAAGGTGCTTTAATTAGTACAAAGGTGGGCATTGAGATAGGGAGATGTTATACAAGCCCTCATGGATGCCTGCACCTAGTGTAAGTAAATGCCGTCATATACAATGTCTTTTAGCTGTGTAAAAATCAAACGCGCTTCGCTTGAACGAGATTTTTACACAGCACTTTTTGTATATAACGGCATTAACTTACACACGGTTCGGCATAAATCGGTCTTGCATAACATCTCCCAATCTCAAAGCCACCACCCCGCTACTAGGCAGCCAAGCCTTCCACGGCTGGTGCAAACGTATCTTATCAACAGAGGACATCACGCACTTCACCAGCCCCCACTCAGAATGCAATGCCGCAGGCGAGCATTCGTCCGGAGGCTGACTACTTGGTGAAGAAGAAGTCAGCCGTACAGTATGCTGTGGGATAGGTGTGTGGTGTCCTTAGGTGTATGCCCGAATATTCTTATGTCGTGTGAAAGTTAATGCCGCAATCTGCTAAAGGTTGGGACTTGTAATCTCGTTCAAGCGAAGCGCGTTTGATTACAAGTCCCATTATAAACTTAGCAGAATGCGGCATTTAGTTTCACTAGACATAAGAATCCTGAGGGCAGATGCCTAAGGACACCACACACCCTTCCACAGTTACTGTACGACGTCCGGACCATCAAACCTCCTTCGAGTAGTCAACCTTCAGAAGACACAGTCCCTTCGCCGGCGCAGTTGCACCTGCAAGGCTTCTGTTTCTCTCCTCTAAAAGTTCATACATACTCTGGTGTTCTCTTTCCTGTCCAACTTCAAGAAGTGTACCACTTAAGATTCTTACCATGTACTGCAGGAATCCGCTTCCATGATATGTAAGATTAAGGAATGAACCCTTTAAAGAAACATCTATCGAATAAATCTCACGGACTGTCGATTTCTTCATCTTGGGATTACCACAAAATGATGCAAAATCATGTTCTCCAGTAAGTATGTCTGCTGCCCTCTTCATGGCATCAACATCCAGCTTACCCTCAATTATATTGACATATTTTCTGTTAAATACAGGCTTCTTATCCCCAACATAACATGTATAGCAATAAGTTTTCCCCTGTGCATTGTAACGGCTGTGGAATCTGTCAGATGCAACACGAACCTCCTGCACACAGATATCTTCTGGAAGATATCTGTTCATATAATCGCATATCTCATCTTCCTTCATCTTTGTTTCCATATGTGCATTAGCTACCATTCCCTTTGCATGCACTCCGGCATCTGTTCTTCCTGCACCTATAACCTCAACCTCAGTTCCTGTCATGGCAGAAAGCACTGATTCTAACTTTCCCTGAATTGTCATATCTGTAGTTGGCTGATGTTCCCAGCCATAATACCTTGTACCATCATAAGTGATTATCATCTTATAATTCTTCATCCATATCTCCCATTCATTCTTCTGTCCATAAACACTTTTATATCATCTTGCCAGATTCTGCTTCATTCCATCAAGGAAATCATATATCTCATCCATAAATACCTTACCATAACGCTCATATTTATTTTCGCCGACACCGCTTACTGACAACATTTCTTCTTCACTGAATGGTACTTTAATACACATGTCTATAAGCGTCCTGTCTGAAAATATTACATATGGCGGAACGCCTACTGAAACAGCTATCTGTTTTCTTAACTCACGCAGTCTGTTAAACAACATAACACCTCTGTCATTAAGTGCATCCTCCGGCTTCTTTGACTTGGGCGTTGCATATGCTGACTTTGCAGCAGCGGCAGAACGCTTCATTCTGTCTGCCACCATTGCAGCATTCCTTGATACAGGTGCACTGAAACGGTTTCCCGGATACATATAAGCCTCATCTGCTTCCCGTTCTGCCTCATCAATAACGCAGTTAGAACAGTTATGGCAGTTGTATCTTCCACCCTCTGGATTGTCTGGTCTTTCTCCAAAATATTTAAGTATATACTCTCTTAAACAGCCTGTTGTCTTGCAGTAATCGACCATTGCATTAAGCCTTCTTTTATCAAGAATCATAAGACGTGCCTGTTCTTCTGCATCCATATCAGGATTAGGCTCTCTATGTTCTATGAAAAACTTATTTATCATAATATCCTGCGGAGAATACAGCAATACGCATTCTGAATCCTCTCCATCTCTTCCGGCACGTCCTGCCTCCTGATAATAATTCTCTATGCACTGTGGCATATTATAATGAATTACGAATCTTACATTGGACTTGTCTATTCCCATTCCAAATGCGTTGGTTGCCACAACAACAGGCTTGATATCATATATAAATGAATCCTGATTCTCTTTTCTCTCTTCTGCCGAAAGCCCAGCGTGATACTTAGTTACAGATAGTCCGTTGGCATTAAGCATGTCATAGACTTTCTCAACATTTTTCCTTGTAGCACAATATATAATTCCGCTGTCCTGTCTGTGACTTACAAGATAATCAAGTATATAAGAATCCTTGTCCTTGATATGCTTTACCTTGAATGTCAGATTACTTCTGTCAAATCCAGTAGTGAGTATAACCGGTCTTTCAAGAGAAAGAATCTGCAGAATATCGTCCCTTACCTTACTTGTTGCTGTAGCTGTAAATGCGCTTATTATCGGGCGTCTTGCCAGCTTCTTCACAAATGACAATATATTCAGGTAGCTTGGTCTGAAATCCTGTCCCCACTGTGATATACAGTGTGCCTCGTCCACGGTAATCATTGATATCTCTACATGTGTGGCAAAATCAAGAAAGCCCCAGGTTTCCAGCCTTTCAGGTGCAACATATATAATTTTATACCGTCCCTGCTTTGCAAATGCGAGTGCCTTAGTTATCTGATTATCTGTCAGTGAACTGTTAATATAAGCTGCATGTACACCAGCCTGATTAAGTGCCCCAACCTGATCCTTCATAAGCGATATAAGCGGCGACACAACAAGAGTAATGCCGGACATTAACAATGCCGGCACCTGATAACATAATGATTTTCCCGCACCTGTAGGCATAATTCCTAACACATCCTGCCCTGCAAGAATAGCATCAACTAACTTTTCCTGACCCGGACGAAATGAATCATACCCAAAATAATGCTTTAAAATTCCGTATTTATCCATATATTACTCTCTTTTCAATCTTCTCTTACTCTCATACATTCTCTTATCTGCTCTGCTTCTTGTATCTTCAAAGTTCTTATCTGTCTTTATATCATATTCAGCATAACCACATGCAATCTGCACATTAAGGTCTTTGATTCCAAGTTCTTCTTCAGTATACTTTTCAAGTTCCCTTAGCTGCTTTACATGTCTTCCAATATCAAAGCTTTTTTGCTTCTGATTAATTACAGTACAGAATTCATCCCCACCTATACGATAACATTTACCATGTCTGCCAAATATCTCTTTAATAATTCTGGCTGATGCCTGTATATAGGCATCTCCTGCTGCATGCCCCAGATTATCATTACACCACTTAAGGTTATTAAGGTCAAATGTCACTATAGAATACCCTTCATAATCAGAAGTTTCCTGTTCCCACTCCTCAAATGCAGAGCGATTATAAACCCCTGTCATAGTATCAGTTACAGCCATCTCTTTGTAGAAATCCACCTTCTGGCCTTCTTTAATCTTCTCAAATGCTTCTGATATGCTCTCATAACCAAGCACAATAATAAATATAAGAATACCCAGTTTTCCTATAAGATCTGTCTGCTGCATTCCCTTATAATATGCAATAAGATCAACAATCATAGAAATTCCAAGTGCTGCACCTACAATATTAGCCTTTACTTTCCTGTCAAAGCCTTTAACCCATACTCTTTTAATAAGAACTGTCCAGAAATATACAAGTGACATAGCAAGCATCATATGTATAATGTACACGCTGTTCTTAAACTCCCACACACCTGTCATATGACATACAAGCAGTATTACAGCTGTTGCATATATGGCGCATAAGATATTATTCAGAGCACTTTTTTCTATCTGGAAAAAATTCTTCTCTGCCTGCATAAAAGGAATAGGCATCATCATAAGCAGTATATACCCTATCAGTGAACCTATCTTCCTGTTCTCCACAAGAATTGTTGCAATATCAGTCTCATTAAGAGCCCATGCACCTATAATCATTGCAAATATACCAAAATAAAACAGTGCTTGTGTCTGTGCAATCTTCTTTCTGCAGAAAATCCATAATACAATCATAGCAAATCCAACTATTATTATAAACGAACTAAGTACTGCTGATGGGCTGATTTCGCAATAAGATCTTTTATAAGTTTTGTCTCGTCACCATATTCAAATGTTGTTCCTCTTATCTTATGACCAGCATATACATTAGTAAGCCTTACGATTATATCTGTTGTATATGGTGGAATGTTCACAATCGTATAATTAGTTCCAGTGGTTGTTCCATATACAGACCTATGTGCTTTTATATAATATATAAGTCTTCCACCTGCATATACTTCCACTTCCTGATGCCTGCTTACAAATGCCAGTGCATTATTATTTCCTGCACTTGCTCTAATCTTCACATGATATTCAATTGTGTCATCTCCAATATATCTTGTATCCTCTGGTTTAACTACGACACTCGTTCTTTTATCTGCCGGTGTCACCTTATCTACAGTGCTGAATATAAATCCTGAAGCCATAAAAAGCAGAAATCCTAATAAAAATATACAGTAAAAAATCCTGTTAACTAATTTAATTCTTTTCATAAAAAAAGCCTTTCAGCCGTACTATAGTGTTATCCGTAATAAATCTAACCCTATAATACAGTAGAATGGCTTTATTTTCAAATGATTTTTTGTTGTTCTGTATTTTGTACACTATTCGCAAAGTTTTAAAACTGAATAGCACTACAAGTTACTATTATATACTTTTAGCAAGTTCCGTTGGATTCTCTGAAAACTTCAAAGCTACATCCCTTGAAATAACTCTTGTCTTAACAAGATTAGCAAGCGAATAGTTCATTGTGTGCATACCTGTCTGCATATTTGACTGAAGAACGGTCTGAATCTGATTAGTCTTCTTCTCTTTAATAAGATTAGATACTGCTGTATTATTAAGCATAATCTCTGTTGCAGCAATTCGTCCTTCCTGCTCTGCACGAGGTACAAGTGTCTGTGTTACAACTCCAGTTAATACAGATGCAATCTGTATTATAAGTGCAGACTGCGCCTCAATAGGGCATGCACTGATTATACGCTCAACTGTCTGTGTAGCGCTTCTTGTATGAAGTGTTGATAATACAAGATGTCCTGTTTCAGCAGCTGTAATTGCTGCATTGATAGTCTCATAATCTCTCATCTCTCCTACAAGAATAACATCCGGGTCTTCACGAAGTGCTGAACGAAGTGCTGTCGCAAAATCAGGTACATCTCTTCCTACCTGTCTCTGATGTATCATAGATTTCTTAAACCCATATACATACTCTATAGGATCTTCTACTGTTATAATATGTCTTGACATATTGTTGTTAATATAATCAATCATAGTGCAAGTGTTGTAGACTTACCACTTCCTGTAGGACCTGTTACAAGAATAAGACCAGACCTTTTCTCAACAAGCTTAGAAAAAAGTTTTCCTGAATGCCCCAATTCTTCAAACGACGGTATAACAGAATCAAGAAGACGGATACTTGCTGCAAGATTTCTTCTCTGATGATATATATTAATTCTTAATCGTCCACCAGACTCATCAGTAGATGCCACGTCAATATCTTTTCCTGCCTGAACATTCTGTATATCTTCATCACCAAGAATTGAGAATATCATCTCTTCTGTTTCTTCTATCGAAGGTGTTATATCAAGAAGCTCAAGTTCACCATATTTTCTTACCGCAACCGCTTCTCCTGCAGTAATATGCAGATCTGAACACCTGTTATCTCTTGCGTATTTAATTAATTCTTTTAATTCCATGTTCCCCTCCCATACATTTTGTTCATTAGTATGAACCACAATAAAATACTACCATAATAAAAATGCATATTCAATCACACTTTTATCCCATTTTTCTTACATATATCATTAAAGCATCTTTCACAGTGTGGCGTAGTACGCGCCGTACATACCTCTCTTCCGTGGTCTACAAACCTGTGGCACAATCCGCTTCCTTCTTCTGGCGGGACTATCTTCCACAATGCCATCTCAACCTTCTTAGGCTCTTTCTCGTCTTTTACAAGACCTATTCTGTTACAAAGCCTTATACAGTGTGTATCTGTAACAATTGCCGGCTTTCCGAACACATCACCCATAATAAGATTGGCACTCTTCCTTCCAACTCCAGGAAGCTTTAATAATTCTTCCATGCTGTCAGGAACTTTATCATTATACTGTTCATGAAGCATGCGCATACATGCACATATATCCCTTGCCTTGCTTTTTCCAAGACCGCAAGGTCTTATAATCTTTTCAATCTCTTCTGGAGATGCTGCAGCAAGTGATGCTATATCAGGATATTTTTCATACAGCCCCTTAACCACAACATTTACTCTTGCATCAGTGCATTGTGCCGCAAGTCTTACGCTTACAAGCAGTTTCCAGGCATCATCGTAATCAAGACTGCACTCCGAATCCGGATATTCTGCCTTTAATCTTCTTATAACCTCTAAAGCAAGTTCTTTCTTAGTCATAGATTACGCATCTTTCTTCTTATAATTAGCAATTCCGAATATTGCAAGAAGCAATACACACGCAAATATCATCCAGCCAACAAGATAACCTGTTCCCCTTGGTTTAAATGTATCATAATAACCCTTAAGGTATACAACCACTATAATAGCCGGAAGTATATAACTCATATAGAATCTTAACCATTCAGGAAGCTTAGGACCTTTTCCTTCATTAGCTTCTTTTCTGAAGCCTTCCCAGCCCCAGCCGTTCTTCTTGGTACAGAATAATACAAATATCATGCTTCCAAGAGGAAGCAGATTATATGAAACAAGGAAATCCTCCAGATCCATAATTGAACTTCCCGGACCAATAGGCTGGAAAGCTGCAAGCTTGTTAAAGCCTAATACAGCAGGAAGCGAAAGCAGTATCATGAATATAACATTACCTGCAACAACCTTTTTCCTTGAAAATCCCTTAAGGTCAATATAAAAAGCAATAATGTTCTCAAATACAGCAATTACAGTTGATAATGCGCAAATGACATGAATACAAAGAATGCTGTTCCCCATATTCTTCCTCCCGCCATATGATTAAATATGTTAGGCAGTGTTATAAATAAAAGTGATGGACCGGCACCCGGAGCAACACCATATGCAAAGCATGCAGGAATAATTATGAATCCTGCCATAAGAGCAACAAATGTATCAATCAGAATGATATTAACAGCCTCTCCACCTATTGTTCTGTCTTTCTTTAAGTAGCTTCCGAATATCTCCATTGCGCCAATGCCTACACTAAGTGTAAAGAATGCATGTGTCATGGCATCAAATATAACCGGTCCTAAACCTCTTGATTTAATAGAATCAAGATTAGGCACCATATAGAATTTAACACCTTCTGATGCATTAGGAAGTACAAGTGAATGAACTGCCAGTACCACAATAAGGATAAGAAGAAGTAACATCATAACCTTAGTAATCTTCTCAACGCCCTTCTGTAATCCTAATACACATACACCAAACGAAAGTAAAACTGCAACAATCATCCAGATTGTCATTGTACCAGGCTGTGAAAGCATAGTTCCAAATGCTCCTGAAACCTCATCTGGCTCTAAACCTGCTAACGAACCTCTTGCCTCACGCCATGCATAATAAAGCATCCATCCTGCAACCATAGTATAGAAAGCCATTAATACGTAGCTTCCTACTACCGATACCCATTTGAAATGATGCCATTTACTTCCCTTAGTCTCCAGTTCTTCAAATGCCCTTGCAGCACCTTTACCGCTTCCTCGTCCTACTGTGAACTCCGCACACATAATAGGAAATCCAAGAATTGCAAGAAATACAAGATAGATAAGCACGAATGCCGCACCACCATTTTCCCCGCATATGTATGGAAATTTCCACACATTACCAAGTCCCACCGCACAGCCAGCAGACACTAAGATAAAGCCGAGTCGCGAGCCGAATTTTTCTCTCTCTTTCAAAATAAAACCTCCATAGTTAATATATTTACATTAATTAAGATTGTATCATATATTACTATATTTTCACAGCCAATTATTTCATACTCTCACTGACTTCTGATGTAATAGTCTGACCGCCCTGTTCATTCCATTCTTTTACAAATGTATCAAAGTAAGATATATCTTCTTCTCCACTTATAATCTTTAAATATGCCTCTTTTTCTTTAGCCTTAAGTCTCCACCAATGGCTCTTCATTGTGTCTGTGGTCTTAAAATAAAGCGAATCAACTACCTTTATATTATCCTGTGCAATCAGACTGCATGCCTTAATTCTTGACATATACGCTGCCCATTGCGTACTTGTTTTGTTAGCATTCTTGATATACTCACTACACGCATCATAAAATGAACGTTCAAGAAGTTCCAGACTGTCAGGATTCTTTCTTTCTGAAATTGCAGCATCTATATTCCTGTAACATATTGAAAGTGCATTATTGTAATCAACATTTATTGATAAAGGTCTTGCCGTAGGTTCAACATTAATCTGATAGTAATTCTTGAATTCTTCTGAGTCTGTACAGTCAAATCTTACCTTATCAAACATGACACTTATCATCTTGGCTGCAATCTCAGGATGTTCATAGCCCTTTCTTACAACAACATATTTGTAACACGGGTTCTGGCTGTGATAACTCGTTGTCCCATCCGAATCCGTTGCTATTAAATATGGTCGCCAGTCTATCCGGATTCCTGCTTACTGCATTAGCAAGCGGATTATTCGGTGCCCACAATGGTCCAAAAAACGAGCCACACAGACCATTCTCTATAAGCTCACATATATTGGTTGATGTTCTCAGAAGAAAATCATTATCTATAACCCCCTGATTATACAGACTGTTTATATACGAAAGTGCTTCTTTTGCCTCATCTGTAACCGAACCATATACAATCTCACCATCATCGTTCATTATCCACTGCTTTGGATACGCTCCAAAGCAGGCAATATTATATCCAGCAGAAATTCACTGCTGTAACCACATTCACCTGTCACATCTGTATCCACTGCAAGCCCCACTGTATTAGGTTTTCCGGACGCATCCACGCCATTATTTCCAGGGTCTTCTGATATAAAATGCTTCACTATATTAACAACATCATCAATAGTGTGTGGCTCTGACAATCCAAGCTTATCCATCCAGTCTTTTCTTAACCACACAAGATTAGGTCCATCTGTTATATTAGTCTCCGGCAGTGCCATTATCTTTCCATCATATGTAACCATATCCTTAAGTGAATCGCCATAGCTTTCATACATTTTCCTGATTCTGTCACTTATACAATTATTGTAGCTTTCTGTAAGGTCCTCTATAAGTCCTGCTTCCACTAACTGTTCAACCTCATCCTGACTTGATACAACCATAATATCCGGAAGGCTTCCCATTGAGATTGCCATTGAAACATTAGTGTCATACTGGCTGTCGTTTGCTTCAAATACATCAACATTCTGCACATTTATCACAGACTTAATATAGCGTGTGTACGCATTATCCGTATATGTGTCATTCTCCGGCATATTGGAATTATTAACACTTGTCATCTTTCCAAGTGTATATTCTATAGTCTCCGGGTAAGCCCCGAATGGAGTTGTTCTCGCTTCTTCCATTTTTGCATTGTATTCTTCATTATCATTAGACGCAAAACCAGCCGGGCTTTTACACCCGGCTAATATAAGCATTATTCCTGTGACACCAAATGCCACACATTTTTAATGTTTGCTTTAATCTATTCATATATCTAACCCTTCACTGCACCTGTCATGCTTTCATTATAACATCTTTGCATTATCATAAACAAGGCTGCAATTGGAATTGATATAAGAACTGCTCCTGCTGCAAATCTTGTGTACCATACATCAACATATTCTTTTTCAAGCATCTGCCATAAGCCGATTGCCACGGTATAATACTTCGCATTTGCCCTGCAGATTACTCTTGCAAATATGAAATCTACCCAAGGTGCTATGAATGATGTAAGTATTGTATACACTATAATTGGTTTACTGAGAGGTATTGTTATCTTAGTAAATACCTGCCACTTCGTTGCTCCATCTATCATAGCACCTCATCTATTGTCTTAGGGATAGTATCAAAGAATCCCTTTGCAATGTAAAACTGTATTCCTGATGATGCTGAATATACAAGCACAAGCGCAACTCTTATCATTGCTCCTTCTGAAAGTCCTACTGCTTTAAGTATATAATATACGGCAACCATCGCCATAAATGCAGGGAAAAGTCCAAGTATCATTGCGATATTCATCATTGCTTTTCTCATCTTAAACTTAAGCCTTGACATACAGTAGGCTACTGACAGTACAAAAAATGTTGATATAATACATGAGAATACTGCTACTATCAGAGTATTGGTAAACATTCGTGGAAAATTAAGTATTCCTGTATCTGTAAAAAGCTTTACATAATTATCAAGTGAATACTGCTTTGGGAAGAAGGAGCTTGTATAAGCACCCTTCTGAGCCCTGAAGCTTGTGAGGAGTATCCAGAAAAGAGGACTTACCCACACTATCGCTAATATTGTAAGCACTGTATGTGCCAGTATATTTTTAATAGTCTTTTTCTTTTCACTGGAATCCTCCTCATCTTTATACGCTTTCGTTCTTCTGTATACAAGCAGTGAACCAATTGCTAAGAATATGAATGTCATAATACCGATAACAGCACCAAGATTATAATACTGATAATCTATTGTCATCTTGTACAGCCATGTTACCAGAAGGTCTGTCTTTCCTGCTGTTGCACCTGCCATAACCGGATCTCCCTTAGTCAGCAGGTAAACAATGTTAAAGTTGTTAATATTAGCAGTAAATGTAGTAATAAGATATGGTGCCGTTACAAATAACATATATGGCATTGTTATCTTAATAAACTTGACAAATCCATTAGCTCCATCTACATCTCTGCCTCATACAACTCCATAGGTATATTCTGTAATATACCTGTAACCTGCAGAATAGTATATGGAATACCTATCCACAGATTTACCACGATTACTGTAATTCTTGCCCAAGTCGCATTTGTAAAGAATGGCAGTGATTTTGTTATCCATCCTGCATTCTTTAAAACAACATTTACAATTCCATCCTGTGCCAGCATGCTTCTGACAATAAGAAGTGAAACAAACTGTGGAATTGCAATTGAAAGTATAAATATAAATCTCCAGAAAGCTTTGAATTTCGTACCTTTTCTGTTGATAAGCAGTGCAACAAGTATTCCGAATATGTAATTAAGAAATGTTGCAAATATTGCCCACACTATAGTCCAGCCAAATACTGACCAGAAAGACTGTCCTATCATGCTTCCTGAATCGAATATCTGCTTGAAATTCTCAAGTCCTACCCAGTCGAAAAGCACCAGATGGCTGTCAACCTTACTATAATTAGTGAATGCCATGCTTATCATGAAAATAAGCGGAAGTATTGTGAATATAAGCACACCTGATACCGGGAGTGTAAGCAGCAGCTTATGAAGATTCTCATTAAACAGCGACTTCACGTCTTCTGCAAATGTGTTTATATGCTTTCCTTTTTCCTTTAACAGCTCCAGCTTATATGAGCTTTTTACAGCACTAGCTGCAACTATTATATAAGCTATAATAATGAATATTGTTGCTATTCCATACAGAAGTATAAGAAGTGAATTATCACCTGCAACATACTCATATATTCCAAGCTTCTCATTCCAGACCTCCTGCTGCGGTCTGCTTCCAAGACCTGGAAGCATCGCAAGGCAGTTAATTCCATTCATAATCATAAAGCATACAAAGGCTGCTTCTATAGCTATATACATAATTCCCTTTATAATCTGCTTTCCTACAAGATTACCAAGTCCTGGAATCAGAATGCTTAACTTCGTAAATATATTTCCTTTTCTAAATGATTCAGTGAACTTAACTGCCATTATGCGCCACTCCTTTCAGCATTTAATCCCCATCAATTATTTTGCGATTGATGTATTAATCTGCTTATAGAAATCCTGTGTCTTAGCTGCTGCATTATCTGCTGTTATTTCACCATTTACGATTGCCTTAGCAAAGTTCTGTGCAGGTGCCCAGTAATCATTCATGCCTGTTACTGTTGGCTGGATTACTGATGTCTTGTTAAATGTATCATTCTGTGCTGTTACAAGGGCATCCTTCTTTACTTCATCAGTTGCAAGAAGCTCTGTATTACAAGGAATAACACCTCTTAATTCATAGTGCTTCTTCTGTGCATCCTTGCTTCCAAGATACTTTGCAAGTGCAACTGCTACCTGCTGATACTTGCAGTTAGGATTAACTGCGATTGCCTTAGAACCTGCAAATGCTAACATCTGCTTGTCTTTTCCACCAATCTTTACTGTAGGAAGTGAAACTGCTCCAAAATTGTCTCCAAGAATCTCTTTAACACTCTTATAATCCCATGATCCTGAGAAGTAAGCTCCAACTGAACCATCTCTTAAGCCAGCGATACCAACACCCTGAAGGTCATTGACAAAGTTAGGATTATTTACAAGTGAAACCATTGCCTGTGTTGCCTGTGTTCCCTTATCTCCTGAGATATCAACACCTGCTGAATTATCTTTTCCGTCTTTTCCAAAATATTTACATCCATTAGCAAGGAAGAATGATGACATATACCAGCCCTCTGTAATATTGAAAGCCACCTTATTCTTCTCAAGCATCTTATCAAGGCTCTTTACATCACTGTCTGTGAATTTGCTCTTGTCATAGTACATAAACCATGTATTAGTTGTAAATGGTACTCCGTATACAGCCCCATCTACTGATACTGAATCCACAATTGCATCTGAGTTAGTTTTCTTAACATAATCTGCTGTCTCTCCACCAAGCTTTGCAATAGCGTTAGCATCAACAAGTGTCTGAAGCTGGTCGTTAGCAAAGAAGTATACATCTCCTGAATTCTCTGGATCCTGTGGAACTATCTTTCCTGCGTCCTGCTCTGAGCATACACCGTATTCAAATGTTAAATCCCAGTCAGGATGCTCTGAATTAAACTGGTCACACATTGTCTGAAGCCATTTGCCGTTCTCATCTGCCTGATCTTCTGCACAGCCCCATACCTTGATTGTAGCTGTGATTTTTTCCTCGCCTGCTGCTGTGTCATCCTTTTTAGCATTGCCACAACCCACAAAAAGTGACCCACACATTGTTGCTGCCATCACTGCAGCCGCTAATCTCTTAAACTTCATAAAAAAACCCTCCTTAATAATTATCCGAGACAGCTTTGATTACTGTCCTCTTTTGATAATCTAATTATATTAAGGAGGGGTTAATATTAAAATATAAGATATTTTAGAAACATATCAGTTTTTTGTGTTGTATGGTTTTGCCGGGAATTTTATTGTTATTGTTGTTCCCTCATCAGGTATGCTCTGCACTTCCAGATGATAGCTTTCGCCGTAATAAAGTCTTATTCTGTCATTAACATTTCTTGCACCATACCCTTTTGACTGGACTGTTAAGAAGTTTTGTGCAGTTTCTTTGTCCATTCCTACACCGTTATCAGACACTGTAACACATACAAGCTTTTTACCTTCTTCATCCGTCTGCATCCTGGCCTCTACTGTTATTACACCTTTCCTGTCTGTCAGCAGATCTATACCGTGGTCTATTGCATTTTCTACCAATGGCTGGAGTATAAGGTTTAAAGATTCGCATGGCATAACTTCCTCTGATACATTTATCACCACATCAAATGAGTTGTCATGCATTATCTGCTGAATCTTAAGATACGACTGCATGTTGCTTAATTCCTGCTCAAAGCTTAGTATATTCTTTCCCTTATTAAGCGATGTACGGTAGTAGTTAGACAATGCAAGTGTTATCTCACTTATATCCTCTTGCTCATATTCTATCGCTTTCCAGTTGATAAGCGATAATGAATTGTAGAGGAAATGCGGATTAATCTGTGCCCTTAATGCCCGCATCTCTGATTCTTTCTGGCTTATACGTCCTTCATATACCTGCGTGATAAGATTCTTAATCTGGGTTGTCATGCTGTTAAAGCTATGAATAAGGTCACCTATTTCATCTTTGTCCTGTGTATTAATTACCGCATCAAAGTCTCCATTTTCAACCTTTGCCATACTGTTTTTTAATTTATTAATTCTTCTTGTAATGAAGCCTGTTGTAAATATACTCGCCGCAGCGGCACCTGCAACTGCTACCACAAATGCAACTACAATCATTGTAATCATTGAATTAGCTGACCTGAGCACAAGTTTTCTTGGTTCATAGACATATACTGTCCATCCGGTAACAGAGCTTTCCTTCTTTACTACAGAATAACCCTCTGTATTTCCACATGTATCATTATCCCATTCTGCCCCGTCGATTAACGAAAGCAGTTTCTTGCTGTTTAATCTGTATCTGGTGTTATTGTTTTCAAATGTGTCACTGCTGCATATAACTTTTCCATCAGCGTCAAGCACCACCATTCCGCAGTTCTGCTCAAGACCACCTGTAAATGAACTCATCATGCTGTCATAATCAACATCTATGTACATGATTCCAAGAATTCCTAACTGGTCAAGCGTTGACATTTTTCGTGCTGAAACAAGTGTCCTGCTGTCTTCATCAACAAACCACTGTATCTTAGTGCTTTCAGCAGCAGAATTATAAAAAGGTCTGTCTTTTATCTCTTCTATTGGAGCTATAGTCGTATCATGTTTAATAGCTTTATCCACATATATTGTTACTCTGTTAATATCATTGTGAAAATACTTTAATGATGAAAGCATAGGGTCAAATGTAGTGACAATCTGGTTATACATCTCATATGTGCTTTTGTAATCGTATGAAAGCACTCCCGACAGCGTATCATTAAATGTTATATAATTAGACAGATTATCATACACCTCTATCTGCCCATCCACCGTTGTAACAGACTGTTCAATTGTCCCCTTGATGCTCTTTAAGTCCCTGTCCATAAGAATGTTTCTCATCTGACAGTATGCAAAAACAAAAAGCACAATCAGGGGAATAAGTCCGGTCACTACATATATGATGACAAGCTTGTTCTGCAATCTTATATCATTGATTTTCTGCTTAATCTTTTTCAACTCAATTCTCCCTGATCCCTGAATTTCTGAGGACTTATACCAAAGTACTCCCTGAAGCTCTGTACAAAATATGAAACATTTGGATAACCCACCTGCTCACTTATATTCACAATCTTCATGTTCGTACCGGTAAGCAGTTCCTTAGCCTTCTCCATTCTGTACTGTTTAATATATTTGCTCAGATTCTGTCCTGTTTCCTTCTTAAAAAGTGAACTTAAATAGCTTGGTGCAAGATAAACCATATCCGCAAGCTGCTGTGCGCCAATCTCCTCACCATAATGGTTATGTATATAATTCTTTACGGTCTCAATCTCCCGGTGTGACGTGGCCGGCTCTTTTCCAAAACTCTTTTCCAACAAATCAATATAGTTATTCACTATATCCATAATGCATGAGAAATCCTCCGACTTATACAGTCTGTCAATCTCCCTGCCAAATTCCGCCTCATCAGCACCCGGAATATTGTCATAGAAATCTTTTAACAGATTGGAAAATACGAACTTGATGTATATATGTGAGAAGTTCGACTGCCCCCTGTATTTCTTACACAATGCATCAAAATGTATCCGTAAAAATGTGATATCCTTCATCTTGATATCCTGCTTCATCTGCTTCATAAGTGCATCATCATCAATCTGTACAAGCACAGGTGTATCTTCACTGATATTATCAGAAAAAATATATCTTCCTGTCTCATAAAACTTATTATTCATCAGTGTATCAACTGCATCCATTACCTGTGGAAGCTCATGATAATCGTTGAATAAACCGGACACAGCAATATACATAAACTGTCCTGTCTTTCTATATATATAGTCATGAATATTTGTAAACATTTCTTCAATGTTCTTATCAATATTACCATCTGCTGTGAATGATTTATCAGAAAATATGATAACTGACTGTAACGGGTTAAGATTAAGGTACTGATAATCCAGTTCCCCGGTTATCTCTTTAAATATGTCTTCACCTGTATCATATTTCCCAAAGAAATCAGTATTGAATTCTATAAGTGCAAGTCTGTTATACCCTGCCAGAAAATCCCCATTATCAAGTATTCCTGATGCATCACCGGAGTTGAGCGTATACATGTAGTACTGTTTTATAAAGTTAGCCTGCCTGTTATAGTCCTCATCCTTCTTGTGTTCCTCGTCAAGCTCTGTTATAACCCCTGTAATTGTCGAACTGAATTCTGACGGATCAACCGGCTTTAATATATAATCTTTAACTCCTAATTTAACTGCCAGCTTGGCATACTCAAACTCGTTATAGCCTGAGAATATAATTGTCTTTAAACTGATGTCGTTGTGCATCACATTCTTAATAAGCTCTATCCCGTCCATAAACGGCATCTTAACATCTGTAAGCAGTATATCTATATGTCCAATTCCTGTATTCTTGTCAGATGTCAGATATTCCAGTGCCTGCTTTCCGTTGCACGCCTCAAATACTCCAAGCTCAATTCCCATTCTCTTAAGAAGCATTCTTATTCCGCTTCTTTCAATCTTTTCATCATCCACTATAAGTATATTATACATAAATCTACCCCGAAACCTTCCTCATTCACGAACTTTTGCTCTTATAATGATTATAGCTTCCTGGGCAATTATTATCAACTTATTTAGTTATATTAAAGATGCCATATATCTTCATTGTACTGTCGGATTGTTCTGTCTGATGAAAAATCCGGCATTTGCAATATTAACAAGCATTTTTTCTGCCCACGCATATCTGTCATCATAATCTGCGAGAGCCTTTTCTTTGGTTTCTATATAGCTTCGTAAGTCAAGCAATGCCATAAACCAGTCTTTTCCTACAATCTCATTATACAGTCTGTTAAGACTATGTGAATCACCTGCCTGAAGCATAGCATCCGATATTATAAAATCCACACATTTTTTTATAAGAGCATCTGTCTCATAAAGCTTCTTTGCGTTATAGTCACAATTTTCATAATGTGCAATAACTTCATCACTTGTTGCGCCAAATGTATATATATTATCTTTACCTACAAGCTCTGCAATCTCAACATTAGCACCATCCATTGTTCCTAATGTCACAGCACCATTGAGCATGAATTTCATGTTGCCTGTTCCTGATGCTTCTTTAGATGCAAGTGATATCTGCTCTGATATATCACATGCAGGAATCAGCTTCTCTGCCAGTGTTACATTGTAGTTCTGGACAAGCACAACCTTAAGGTAAGGACTTACGTCTTTATCAGCCTCAATAACCTTACTCAATGTAAGTATCAGATGAATTATATCCTTCGCAATTGTGTATGCAGGTGCAGCCTTTGCGCCAAATATCACTGTAACAGGAGTCTTTGGAATGTTGCCTGCCTTGATGTCAAAATATTTATATATTATATACAGTGCGTTCATCTGCTGTCTTTTATACTCATGCAGTCGCTTTATCTGTATATCGTATATTGACTGTGGATTAATCTCTATTCCCTGTGTCTGCTTAAGGTATTCTGCAAGATTTCTCTTGTTGTCTGTCTTAATCTCAAGAAGATTATCGTAAACATTTTTATCACCGGCAAACTTTAAAAGGTCTTTTAACTTTTCTGCGTCATGTCTGTATTCACTTCCGATAAGTGTCTCAATGTATTTCGCAAGTCCATTATTACAGTGGATAAGCCACCTTCTGAATGTGATTCCGTTAGTTTTGTTATTGAACTTCTCTGGATATATCCTATAGAAATTATTAAGCTCTGTATTCTCTAATATCTCAGTATGAAGCTTTGCTACTCCGTTGACGCTCATACCATAATGAATATCAATGTGTGCCATGTGAACGAGATTATTATCATCTATTATATACACTGATTTATCTGTGTACTTCTCACGCACTCTTCTGTCAAGCTCTTTTATAATCGGCATAAGCTGTGGCACAACCCTGTTAAGATAATCCACAGGCCATTTTTCAAGGGCTTCGGCAAGGATTGTGTGATTAGTATACGCACAGCTTTTTGATACAATATCAATTGCTTCATCCATTGTTATCGGACTTCCATCTATATCTCCATTTTCTGTAAGAAGTCTTATAAGCTCCGGGATTACCATTGTCGGATGCGTATCGTTAATCTGGATAACTGCAAGGTCTGGCAGATTCTTAAATGTTTTTCCGGTGTTAATACATTTGTCCCTGCACTCGTCTAATATAAGCCTTGCTCCATTGCTTACCATGAAATACTGCTGATAGATTCTAAGAAGCCTTCCCTGTTCGTCACTGTCATCAGGATAAAGAAACAGTGTAAGGTTCTTGACAATATCTGACTTATCAAAGTCTATGCTGTCACCTTTTACGATGCTCTCATCAACTGTCTCCACATCAAACAGATGAAGCTTATTCGTTCTCTTTTCTCCGTACACATTGATATCATACATTCTTGAAACCACACTGATTTCTCCGAAATTGATAGTGTATGCCACATCTGTCGGAACAAGCCAGCTGTCCTTACCAATCCATGGATTAGGCACTTCCTTCTGCTTCCCATTCTCAAACACCTGCTTAAAAAGTCCAAGATGATAATTAAGTCCGATTCCGTCACCATTAAGACCAAGGTTAGCAATTGAATCAAGGAAGCATGCTGCAAGTCTTCCAAGTCCGCCATTACCAAGTGACGGCTCTACTTCCAGTTCTTCAATATCTGAAAGATTTTTTCCTGCCTGTGTAAGTTCTTCCTTAACTTCATCATAGATTCCTAAATTAATAAGATTATTGGATAAAAGCTTTCCTATAAGGAACTCTGCAGAAATGTAGTATACCTTTCTGCCATTGTCTTTCACTATTCTATCACGTCCCTTTTGTGCAACCAGCTTCATAAGTGCATGAAAGCACTCCTCGTTGCTGCATAAGTGCAAGTCTTTTCCATATTCTTCCAAACATATAGTGTTAAGCATATCGTTGCCCTCCATTCTTGTATTTATATTTTATTATAGGGTTGCTGGAAAAATTCTCTTGCTTTATAATGGGATAAACTTGTACTATTCTATCATATTTAAGGAGAACCTTATGAATATAACAGATTACGGACCACTGAAAGAAACCAAGTCTCATTTTGATTCAGATTTTTTATATAACACTTACCTATGCTCTATACCGCTTGATTTTGCGGAAGTTCCGCTTCACTGGCATAATGAGATGGAGCTTATATACATCAAGAAGGGACGCATGATTGTAAGCGTTGACCTTGAGTATTCTGTTGTAAATGCTGGAGATATTGTTGTTGTCATGCCTGGACATATCCATTCTATCATCCAGAACGAAAGTGATTCATGCGAATACGAAAATATTCTTTTTAATCTTGATATGCTTGTTAGCAGGCAGTGTGATTATGATACCGTAAGCTTTTTTAACGGAATTGCCGGCTTTAATGGGTATTGCCCTCCTGTTATCAGTAAAACTGCGCCACACTATTCTGATTTAATTCATTATATTGATGAAGCTGATAATATATGCAAGTATTTCCCTGACGGGTACAGGCTGAAAATCCGTGCATGTCTTTTTAATTTCTTTTTTGAGCTTAATGCACATTTTTACACGCATACGGATATGCCTGTACACTTGTCTGATGATAAGATGGATAAGCTGAAACTGGTACTTAATTATATTGAAAAGAACTTCGCGCGTGCAATATCCATTGAAGAGATTGCGCAGTGGTGTCATTTCAGCCAGTCGCATTTTATGAAGTTTTTTAAGAACTGCACCGGCACATCTTTTATCACTTACTTAAACGACTACCGGCTTATTATTGCTGCAAGAATATTAAAAACCACAACCCAGCCGGTTATTATAGTGGCTTCGGATTGTGGTTTTGATAATATATCTTACTTTAATAGAAAATTCAAAGAAAAATATGGTGTTTCTCCGAGGGAATTCAGGAAATAAGGTGTTATTAATATAATCTGTTTTTTACATATTCTTCAAATCTTGGCAGTGCCATTGCTATTTTTCCATACTGTCTTGTATCTATAACGCCCTTTCGCTTTAAACGGTCACGGTACACAGAGAATAATTCTGGCTTCATGTCAAGCTTTTCACGAATATCTTTTACTGACTGATAACCGCTCTCAGATATAACGCTAAGTATTTCCTTATCTTTAGATGATAACTCTGCCCATATCTTACTGTATACATATTCATCTAAATACTGATCATACTCTGGCATAATATCTTCAAGTGTATGATCTTTTCTATTATCCCAGTAAAGATATCCAAGCACCTGAAACGCAAATGGATATCCTCTTGTAAGAAGTGTCATCTTGTCAGCCATTTCATCATTAATATCAAATATTCTCATGTAATGGCTTTTAATAGCTGTATAATTAAGCGGCTCTAATATAATCTTAGGTGCTCTGTATAAAAATGTAAGTGACTTTTCATTCTGTAAATCATATATATTCTCATACAATCCTGTCATCAAAAGATATATAGGATATTCTTCTCTTAAAAATATCTGAAATGAACTTGCAAATATTTTAATATTCTCTGAATTAATAACCTCATCAATTGTTATAAGAAGCCTTTTCCCCAGACGTTTTATGTGAGAAAGCATTATCTCAATAACATTTTCAATATCAGTAACAGGAACAGCATTCTCTACTGTTACCCCCAGTCCAAATACTGAAAAGTCAAGCTTTGCTTTAACAAATACTGCATGCATTTCTGGAATTGCATATATCTTTGCTGCCAGACTCTGTAAAGATCACGGTTAGGATTAAGCTCAACTACTATCCATTCATCTGACCGTTTCCGTATCTCTGACGCAATGTTAGTCATCATTACAGTTTTTCCTGAACCTCTTACTCCTGTAATCATATATATCTGATTAGGCGATTCTTCCGCTGTAAAATCTCCAATTATTCTCTCTGTCTGTGCAATTCTCGAAATATACTGCACTGGTTTTTTCCCAAATGATAATGTAAACGGATTATTCATGCGCAGCCTCCTATATAAGTTTATATAACCTTTTATAACTTTTTGTTTGTTTTATAACTTTATATAAGTTTTTATAACTTTTTATTTATTATATAACCTTTTATAACTTTTATCAATTGCAAAATAAAAAATCCTGCTCTCTGGCCCCAAACCACCTGAAAGCAGGATTAACATTTTAATTATTAACACATTACATTAAGCCTTGTGCTCTGTTGTAAGCATTACATATCTTATTAGAATTCTTGATAAGAATATGCATTGCAACAAATGGTCCAATTCCACAGATAAAAGCACCAAATATCTGCCATAAAAGAACAGTTGTACCATTCTCCTGGATTGAAAGTCCATAACGAGGTCCGTTAGCTGCAAGTCTGTTACCAAGATTATAGTACCAGAACCATGCATATATACCACATGTTATGAGTGATAAAAGAACAAATGCAACAAGCCCTGATGTATTCTCTCCATCTCCATCACATGCAATATTAACATCATGTGCCATCTTGTAAATGAAATAATAGCTGTATATTCCACATGTGATAATTGAAAGAATTATGTATGAAGCAAGACCTCTGTCATCCTTTAATCTTGTACCTGAGTATGGTGGGATTGTGCCATTATTATAACCATTGCTGTAATTCTGATTAGCATTGTAACCCTGATTATAATTCTGGTTATTGCTGTTTCCATTGAAACTCTGCTTTACTTCATCAAAAGCACTTCCTAACTCTTTCTCAACCTTATTGAAGACCTGACCTGCCTGACCAGCAATATCCTGCTCTGGTGAACAATTTGCTCCACAATATGGGCAGAACTTTGTTGAATCTGGAATCTGTTTCCCACATTTTGTACAAAACATATTATTTCCTCCCCCTTATAAGTTTAGTTTGCGAATGATTCGGAATACAATATTGTTCTGTGGCTCAAAAACCACTACATTGCCATCTCCAATAAACATTCTATACAAGTAAACTATAACAAATGCCCCTGCTATTGTAAACATAAAAATTTTATAAAATTTAATATTTATTTTAGATTTAAAAAGCATAGCTATCACAACAACTGGCGGCAGAAAAAAAAGTGGATGATACATGAACGCATCATGAATATTAAAATGCAGTAAAGATATCCATGCCCTTGACATTCCACAGCCTGCACATGATATTCCTGTTATGTATTTTATAGGGCATGTAACCCCGAAGCTTTCTAGTATCACATACAGCACAACAACTGCCGCAACTGATGTTATCACTTCTATTCTTCTATGCGATTTTCTTTTATATGCATTGCCTCCGCTCATTATTCCCCCTGATAATGCTTTTTATTACATTATAATCTCTCCTGCAAGCAATGCAAGACAAGGAAGCGTAATTATGCTAATCAATGTAGATAAAGTAACTGCACCGACAGACAGCTTCTGGTCATGCCCGAACTTAATTGCAAAAAGTGTTGTAATAGACGCACATGGGCATGCCTCAAGTATAATTGTAATGACAGCCACCATTCCACGTGCATGTATCAGATATATAACCAGAGTACAGATTACCGGTATTATAAACATTCTGAGAATTACTGTAAAATACACTCTTTTATCCTTTAAGATACTCAATAAAGAGAACTGTGAAATAGTAATTCCTGTTATTATCATAGACAATGGAGTATTCATGCCTCCGACAACATTAAATGTATCCATTAAAACATCCGCAACCGGAATTCTTGCGAGGAATATCACAAGTCCCACAACAACCGATATAATTGGTGGGCATGTAACAATCTTCTTTAACAGTTCCTTGAAACTCATACTCTCTGAAACATACACAATTCCGACAGTCCATAAAAGAATATTGAATACAGTAACATATACGCTCGCATACAGTACACCTTCTGAACCATACATTGCCTGAATAAGTGGAAATCCCATATAAGCCGCATTAGAAAATGTAGTTGCAAATCTTATAATGCCGCGCACTTCCTTTTTCATCAAAAATGTTATGCCAATCGATAAAGCCATTCCTATGCATATAGTAAGTATGCTGTAAAAAAGCATTCTGCCCATATTCTTAAGAATCTCGGCATTGTATCCTGACATGTAAGAATTAATAATCATAAATGGAACAACAAAATATATAAGAAGGTTAGAAAGCATCCCCTTTCCTTCTTCGTTAACCATCTTAATCTTTCCTATAACAACTCCACACAGTATAAGTATGAATAACTCAAATACCTGCTTCGCGGTAATAAGTGCTAAATCCATAGCTCTCTTATCCTCCTTTTCATACACACAAAAAACATGTTATATATTTCGTCTTCCGAAATATATAACATGTTAATGGCAAAGTCAAGTAAAAATCTAATACTTTATCTCTGGCATAAGCTCTGCACTTATTACATTAAGCATACGTTCCATTGTCTCTAACTCTTCTTTAGAAAATCTGTCCTCAATCCTGCCCATTACAGTCCTAAGATATGTATTGCTGATATTATAATAATCTATATACTTCTGTGTTACCTCGAGATGATACTCTCTCTTGTCTTCCTCAGACTGTACTTTTTTTAAGTATCCCTTCTTAACAAGGTTATTAATCTTATACGCCGCGTTAGGAGATGATATATTTGCCATATCAGCAAACTGTGCCACAGTAGGTTTATCAAGTGCATATATTATCTCCATGCAGAAAGTTTCTACAGTTGTAAGAGATGTCTCTCTCTCCTGTAGCTTTTCAAACATTTTCTGATAAAAATGCATCTTAAACTTCGTATATACCTTACTAAAAGAATCCTGCAACCTTACTTTACCTCCAAAGCTTTTTTAATTGTTTATTATTATAACAATAGCTCTATTCTATTGCAAATGTAAGTTCAGCTGACACTGCAAGTTTTCCGTCAACATAAGCTTCTGCCTTTCCTACTCCCACAGGCCCTTTTCTTGCTATAATCTCGCATGACAAGGAAAGCACATCCCAGGTGTGACCTGAGCCTTAAACTTAGCATTTTTAATTCCTGCAAAAAGTGCTATATGTCCCTTGTTCTTTTCTTCCGACAACAAAGCGACTGCTCCAGTCTGCGCCAGTGCCTCAATAATAAGTACTCCCGGCATTACCTTCTTCTGTGGAAAATGTCCTACAAAATGCATTTCATTGGCAGATACGCATTTAATACCACAAGCCTTCTTTCCAGGCTCACACTCCGTTATCCTGTCTACTAATAGAAATGGATATCTGTGTGGCAGAATCTGCTGTATTTCATCTGAATTAAGCTGCATCTTTACACCACCTTTCTAAGCACGATGGACGCATTATGTCCACCAAAGCCAAGTGAATTAGACATAGCATAATCAACTCTTGACTCTCTTGCCTTATTTGGAACGATATCAAGATCACAGTCATCATCCGGCACCTGATAATTAATGGTTGGTGGAATTATATTATTCTTTACAGCAAGTGCCGATATAATTGCCTCAACAGCACCACTTGCACCTAACATATGTCCTGTCATCGACTTTGTTGAGCTTACCGCAAGCTTGTACGCATGTTCTCCAAATGCCATCTTTATCGCATTAGTCTCTCCCTTATCATTAAGCTTTGTACTTGTCCCATGCGCATTAATATAATCAATATTCTCTGGTTTTATTCCTGCATCCTTAACAGCCTCAGTCATTGCCTGTGCTGCCATGCTTCCGTCTTCGAGAGGGGCTGTAACGTGGTTTGCATCACATGTTGAACCATATCCTGCAATTTCACAGTATATCTTAGCGCCTCTTTTCAGTGCATGTTCATACTCTTCAAGAATAAGCACACCTGCTCCTTCTCCCATAACAAATCCGCTTCTTTCTTTATCAAACGGAATAGAAGCCCTGTTGACATCTTCTGCTTTGCTTAATGCATGCATTGATGTAAAACCACCAATTCCAAAATCAGTTATACAGCTTTCTGCACCTCCGCACACAATCACATCCTGATATCCATCCCTGATCTGTCTTAATGCATCTCCAACAGCATTGGTTCCACTGGCACATGCAGTAACAACACATGTACACATTCCATGTAGTCCGAATCTGATTGCAACATGTCCTGCCGCCATATTAGTTATCGACATTGGCACAAAATGTGGCGAAACCCTGTCATATCCTTTACTTTCGCCTCTTAAGCATTCTCTCTGTATAGTTGTAAGTCCGCCAATTCCACTCGACAATATAACACCACATCTTAATGTGTCTTCTTTGCCAAAATCTATAGCTGAATCCTTCACTGCTTCATCTGCAGCAGCAAGTGCATATATCGTGAAATCGTCCATTTTCCTTAATTCTGCTTTATCAACAATACTCTCTGCGTCAAAGCCTTTTACTTCACCGGCAAGCTTGACTGCACTGTTTTCTGTATTAAAATGTGTTATCTTACTAATACCACATTTACCAGCCTTTACAGCTTCCCACATATCATTAACATTGTTTCCGACAGGAGTAACTGCTCCCATACCTGTTATTACAACTCTTCTCATATTGCCATTCCTCCGTCTACACAAAGTACCTGTCCGGTTATGTATCGTGCTCCGTCACCCGCAAGAAATGCTACTGTTTCTGCAATATCTTCCGGCTTTCCCATCTCTTTAAAAGGTATATTCTCCACCACTTTTTCTTTAACAGCATCTGACATTGCTCCGGTCATATCAGTTTCAATCATTCCCGGTGCAACCGCATTTTACAGTTATATGTCTTGACGCAAGCTCTCTTGCAAGCGACTTCGTCATACCAATAACGCCTGCTTTACTTGCAGAATAATTAACCTGCCCTGCATTGCCCATAACGCCAACTACAGAACTCATATTAATAATTCTTCCTGCTCTCTGTCTTAACATAAGCCTTGAAACTCCACGCATCATGTAAAATGTACCCTTTAGATTCACATCTATAACTGCATCGAAATCCTCATCCTTCATACGTCCAATAAGATTGTCCTTAGTAATTCCTGCATTATTGACAAGAATATCAATTCTTCCGCCAAGTAAATCCACAGCTTCCCTAATTAAACGCTCACATTCCTCTGAATTACTCACATCTGCCTTAATTGCATGGATTTCAATTCCATACTCTCTGCATAAATTAACTGTTTCACTGGCAGCCTCATCACCTGAACGGTAACTGAATACAATATCTGTTCCTTCACTTGCAAGCTTAACGCATATAGCCCTTCCTATTCCCCTGCTTGCACCTGTAATAAGTGCTTTTCTTCTCTCAGTCATTCCCTATCCTTTCCAAATCAATGTCAGATTTGCTCAACCAAAGCTTATATGTCCGATTTATTCAATCTATAATCTGTCATAATCTCATTAATAAGTTCCTGTACGCTCATTATCCGGTCAACTCTGTCTGCATTACTTCCTGCAAAAAACAGTCCATTATCCCAGTCACCCTTAACTGCTGCTATAAGTGCCCTGCTTATGCAATATGGTATACTGTCATCCTTCTTACATGCTGTAAGACAACCATTACATTTTCTTGCCGTGAAGGTTTCTCCTGCATCAAGCCTTTCAAGCAGTGGGCTGTTAATTGCACGTGCCGGCATTCCAACAGGACTTTTAATAATACGGATGTCTTCTCTCTTTGCATTAACAACAGCCTGTTTAAATGTATCTGAAGCATCACATTCATTGGTAGCAATGAATCTTGTCGCAATCTGTACACCTGCAGACCTTTATTTACATAATGTGCCATATCTTTGCCATCAAACACACCTCCAGCGACAAAAACCGGGATAACCGCACCGGACTCTTCTATTACAGCAAGTACATCTGACAATATTTCATCGTTACTCTGTGTTTTTCCCTGTGTAATATCATCTGCACCAAAGCCTAAATGTCCTCCTGCCATGCTTCCTTCAATAATGAACATATCCGGATACACATCATAATGCTTCTTATAAGTTTTCATAATTATCCTGGCAGCCCTGCCACTTGAAACAATAGGTGCTGCCAGTGTATCTGTTCCCTTAGTAAACTGTGGCAGATTAAGAGGAAGTCCTGCACCTGAGATAATAATATCTGCTCCTGCTGAAACTGCGGTCTTACAGCTTTCCTCATAATGAGAAACTGCAGTCATAATATTTACAGCTACAAGTCCCTTCTTTGTACTTTCTGCTGCAATCTGCTTAGCTCTCTTAATATGGTAATCAAGTGCCCTTAGATTCGCCTTAAGGGGTGCTCTTAAAATCCTGTTCATCATAACCTGCATTAACAGAACTGATAACTCCACATGCCCCATTTGCTGCGACTGCACCTGCAAGGGATGAAAGAGAAACTCCGACACCCATACCGCCCTGAATTACCGGAACATCAAGCACTTTGTCCTTAATCTGCATACAATTCCTTTCGCACAGCCTCATATTCTTCATATATTTGTTCAAATATTTTCTCAATTGGCTGTATCTTATCAATCTGGCCTGCAACCTGACCTGCCATCAGTGAGCCATTCATTGTGTCACCGTCAAACACTGCCTTACGAAGAGAACCTAATGTATATTTCTCAAGTTCCATCTTATCAGCACCTGCCTTCTCCTGCTTTACATACTCGCGTGACATCTCATTTTTAAGAACACGCACAGGAGTACCAGCAATTCTTCCTGTAACTATCGTGTCATTATCCTTTGCTTTAAGTATTGCCTGCTTATAATTATCATGTATAGGACACTCTGTACTTGCCAGAAGACAAGTTCCCATCTGTACACCTGCAGCACCAAGTGCAAATGCTGCTGCAAGCTGTCTGCCATCTGCAATTCCTCCGGCTGCAATAACCGGAATGTTCACACTGTCAACTACCTTTGGGACAAGTGTCATAGTTGTCATCTCACCGACATGACCACCACTTTCTGTTCCCTCTGCAACTACTGCATCAGCTCCGAAACGCTCCATTCTTATTGCAAGCGCTGCACTCGAAACAACCGGTATAACCATCATTTCGTTAGACTTCCATTTTTCCATATATTTGGCCGGACTTCCTGCTCCTGTTGTTACAATCTTTACATTTTCTTCCACAAGCAGTTCTGCCATTGCATCAGCTTCCGGATTCATAAGCATAAGATTCACACCAAATGGTTTATCCGTAAGTGTTCTGCATTTTCTTATGTTTTCACGAAGCATATCCGTGTTCATTCCACCAGCTCCAATAAGCCCCAGTCCGCCTGCATTACTAACTGCGACTGCAAATTCTCCTGTTGCAATATTGGCCATTCCGCCCTGTATAAACGGATATTTTATTCCTAACATCTTATCTAATCTCATTATGCTGCTCCTTATTATGTCTCTATCAAAGCACTGCTCCAGCTAAGCCCCGCCCCAAAGCCCGCAAGAATCAGCTTTCTGCCTTTGTCAAAGCATCCGCTTTGTGCTAACTCATCTAGTGCTATTGGGATACTTGCCGCTGATGTATTACCGTATTCCGCTATATTTATATAGAACTTATCTTCATGTCCCGGATATTTTTTCTTTACATGATTGATAATTCTTTCATTAGCCTGATGGCACACAATATAATCTATGTCATCAAGTGTCATGTCCGATTTTTTCAATATTTCATCAATTCCCTGTTTAAGAACATCAACTGCAAAACGGAACACCGCATTTCCATTCATCTTTACATATGCATCCTGTGCACCTATACCTCTGCATACAAGTACATCAGTATCGCCTCTTGTGTAATTAATCTGTCTATACATATTGTCAGCCGCTTTTATAAGAACTGCACCTGCACCATCTCCAAAAAGCACGCATGTTGAGCGGTCTGTATAATCTAATATCTTAGACATCTGCTCGGCGCCAATAAGCGGTATGTATTTATAATCAGTGCTGTTAAACAGTGCCTGTCCAACATTTAATGCATGCAGAAAACCTGTACATGCACTGCTTAAATCAAATGCAAGTACATTCTCTGCCAATCCAAGCTCCTTCTGTACAATTGCAGTAGATGGAAATGCATTATCAGCCGTTGAAGTTGCAACTATAACTGCACCTATTTCTGCAATATCCACACCTGATGCTTCTACCGCTTCATATGCTGCTCTGACTGCAAGTGATGTAGTATTTTCCTGTGTACATCTGTATCTTTTCTTAATACCTGTTCTTGTTGTTATCCATTCATCATTTGTATCAACAATCCGGCTTAAGTCATCATTCGTAATTATCTCTTCTGGGAGTGCTTTCCCTGTGGACACTATCTGAATGCCTTTCACTTTATCTCTCCCCTGTCTATATTCCTGAATTTGTCATATCTTGAATTAACAAGCTCTTTTGATTTCATCCTGCCAAGAATTCCGAGTTCTTTTTCTAACATTCTTGCTATATCTGAAAAACACCTGTCTCCTTCTGCAATTACACCGTCAACGAGTCCGGCAGTAAAAAGCTCCTGTGCAGTAAGCTTCATAATTTCACTTGCCTGTGGTGCTTTCTTAGCATCCTTATATATTATTGACGCAAAACCTTCCGGAGACAGAATCGAATATACTGCATTTTCAAGCATATACACCTTGTCGGCTGCGCCAGTGCCAATGCACCGCCACTTCCGCCTTCACCTGTGATTACTGATATAACAGGTACTGTAAGCTTAAGCATTGCTGCTATACTTCCCGCAATCGCATTACTCTGTCCGTTGCTTTCTGCTTCCATGCCTGGATATGCACCTGGCGTGTCAACAAATGTTATGACAGGTCTCCTGAATTTTTCAGCCTGTTTCATAACACGGACTGCTTTTCTATACCCTTCAGGTGATGCCATTCCGAAGTTATATCTTATATTCTCTTCTATATTCTTTCCTTTACGGTTTCCAATAACAGTTACCGTTTTTCCATTAAATGAAGCAATTCCTGCAACAAGGCTTTTATCATCTTTATAGTATCTGTCACCATGCATTTCTATAAAATCATCGAAAGCACTTCTATGTATTTCATAATATCCGGACGGTCACTTTTTCTGGCTGCAAGGACTTTCTCATATGGTGTTAAAACATTTTCACTGCTCATGCTTCTCCTCCGGTATTCACATGCATTTTCAATATCTTTGATAAAGTCTGCTTCATATCTTTTCTGTCAACTATCATATCTATCATGCCATGTTCTAACAGAAACTCTGAGTGCTGGAAGCCTTCCGGCAGCTTCTGTCCGATAGTCTGTTCAATAACTCTTGGCCCGGCAAAGCATATAAGTGCTCCTGGTTCAGCAATTATAATGTCACCAAGACTTGCAAAGCTTGCGCTCACACCACCTGTTGTCGGATTAGTGAGATATGATATAAATAATCCACCAGCATCCTTGAACTTTTCAATTGCCGCTGTTGTCTTTGCCATCTGCATAAGCGAGAAAAGACCTTCCTGCATTCTCGCTCCACCGCTTGCAGCGAATATTATAAGTGGCAGTTTTCTTTTCATTGCATATTCTGTGAGTCTTGTAATCTTTTCACCTACCGCAATTCCCATGCTTCCCATAAGAAATCTTTTATCCATAACTGCAACAGCTGTTTTGACTCCGCCAATTCGGCATGTTCCAGTAACTACTGCATCCTGCTGGCCTGTCTTTAATCTGTTTGCTTCAACCTTTTCTCATATCCCGGAAAGCTGTTTGGATTGCCTGTCTTAACCTGTGCATACAATTCCCTGAAACTTTTGTCATCACTTATAAGTGCAATTCTTCTTGATGGTGTAAGGCTTCCGTCTGCCTGTTCCTCACTATCCCTTAATCTGTTGATAGTACCCCACCTTTTCTTACGCTTTAAGAAAATGTCATTGATATTCATTTAACTGTAATTCCTTCCTTAAGCCACTTTTCAATTTCGGTATGATTCTTCTCCCAGAAACCTGTATTGTAATTTCCTCTTATAAAATCCTTATGATATGTAAGAAGATGCATGAACTCTCTGTTAGTCTTAACTCCTTCAATTATCAGTTCCTCAAGAGCTCTTCTTAATCGTCTTACCGCCTCAAGTCTGCTGCTTCCAGTCACTATAATCTTGGCAATCATTGAATCATAAAACGGACTCACTTCATAACCTTCAAAAAGATGGCTCTCAACTCTTACTCCATAACCATCTGGAAAATGTAAGAATTTAATAACTCCCGGTGTAGCTGCATTTATTCTGCACTCAATTGCATGTCCATTGACACATGTATCTTCCTGAGTGATATTAAGCTTCATTCCGGCAGCTATTCTTATCTGTTCTCTTATAAGGTCAATTCCTGTAACCTGCTCAGTTACCGGATGTTCAACCTGTATTCTCGTATTCATCTCTATAAAATAGTAGTCACCCTGTTCATTCACAACAAATTCAACAGTTCCTGCACTATAATATCCTGCTGCTTTCGCAGCTCTTACTGCAGTCTCTCCCATGACTGTCCGCTTATCTTTACATAATTTTGCACTCGGAGCTTCCTCTAAAAGCTTCTGATTATTACGCTGGATTGAACAGTCACGTTCTCCAAGATATATTGTATTGCCATATTTATCTGCAAGAATCTGTATCTCAATATGCCGTGGATTGATTATCAGCTTCTCTATGTACATATCATCGTTGCCAAATGCAGCTTTAGCTTCACTCTTAGCGGTTTCAAATGCATTTTCTATATCTTCTCTGCTGAATGCCTTGCGCATTCCTTTTCCACCGCCTCCAGCTGACGCTTTAATAAGTACCGGATAACCAATTCTTTCTGCAATGTGTGCTGCTTCCTCTGCTGTTGCAACCAGACCATCAGAGCCTGGTACAACCGGAACCCCGCATTCAATCATAAGCTGCCTTGCCGACTGTTTATCTCCCATGCTGCTTATTATGTCTGCTGATGGTCCTATAAATATAAGATTGTTCTCCTCACATTTTCTTGCAAATGCAGCATTCTCAGACAGAAAACCATAACCAGGGTGGACTGCCTCACACCCTGTCAGTATTGCTGTTTCTATTATCGCATCCTGATTAAGATAACTTTCAGCCGCCTTTGCCGGTCCAATGCAAACTGCCTTGTCTGCTGCCATAACAGCAAGTGAATCCTTATCGGCTGTTGAATATACAATTACGGTTTCTACATCCATCTCACGGCAGCATCTGATTATCCTTAACGCTATTTCACCACGGTTTGCTATCAGTATTCTCTTAAACACTTCTGCTACCTCCGTTAATTAAGGATTACAAGCGGCTGTCCATACTCAACCATAGTGCCATTCTCTGCTGCCACTTCCTTAACCGTACCGTCACAATCTGCTGTAACTTCGTTCATCAGCTTCATTGCTTCAATTATTCCAATAACATCACCGGCATGAACGCTCTGCCCTGGTTTTACAAAAGGTTCCTCATCAGGACCTGCTGCTGTATAGAAAGTTCCAACCAATGGCGCTTTAATTTCTTTAATATGCTCATCTGACTGTGGCTGTACGTCCTGAATAGTTGTAACGGTCTGTTCCTGTTCTGTATTAATGCGAACAATATCTTTCTTTACAGGCACATCACATATGGCTTCGTGCATTGTTTTCTTCAGTCCAAGGCATACGCCATTCATCTCCAGATTCAGTTCGCTGCATCCACTTGCATCAAACTTATCTATAATCCCATAAATATCATTAATATCCATAACAAACTGTCTTCCTTAAAATCTTTATATTAAGCTGCATTCTTGTCAACATACTCAACAATTGCTTTAACTGATGTAAGATTAGGAAGTTCTTCTTCTGGAACAGTAATTCCATAAACATCTTCAACTGCCATCATAAGTTCCATAGAATCAAGTGAATCAATTCCAAGATCATCCTTTAAATTCGCTTCTAATGTAATCTTATCCTCTGAGCAGTTAATAGTATCCATAATAATTTCTTTTACCTTTTCAAATGTCATTGTTTTGTTCTCCTTAAATAATTTTATCTAAATATATTTAACTAATATATTTGAGCTAATTATAAGAGCACAAATCAGGTTTGTCAATACTATTTTGATATTCAAAGTATTTATTTTGTTTCACAGCTGAGTATTATTCCGCCTCGCTCAGCATAATAACTGCATAATCCTCCTGCTTTATATACGCACACATCCGTAGTACCATATGCCTGCTTTATCATATCAGCTATCTTATCTGCAAGAGCTTCATTCTCAACATGACATATTCTCAGCTTTCCGCCTTCATATCCTGCATCGTCAAGTAATGCCTGCAGTTTTACAAGAAGCTTTTTATCACCTCTGCATTTACCGATTGCTTCCAATGTTCCATGACTGCTTGCTGTTCCTATTACACTTATGCCAAGAACCTCCACCGATGCTACAACCTTGCTTACACGACCATTCTGTGCAAGATTATGCAATGATTTTAATGAACAGAACAGTCTTGTTTTCTGCATATATGCATCTATCGCTCCATCTATCTCTTCAAATTTCTTTCCTTCTTCAATCATTTGTTGCAATTGTTCCAGTATAATACGCATCTGTGGACCAGTGCTTTTAGAATCTATTACCCTGACTTTAGCCTGTGGATGTTCCTCCAGATATACTGCCCTCGCTGCCATTGCAGAATTATATGTTCCTGACATTCCTGCAGTTATTGTTACAACAAATATCTCATCATCATCACCAAAAGCTTCAAGCCATGCATCTATTCCAGGGCACGCAGTATATGAACGTCCCTTATGTTTTTCAAGAATATCAAGCATTCTGTGAATATCAAGCTGCCCATCATCACAAAACTCCTCGTTATCTGTAGATATTGTAAGCGGAACTGCCTTAAAAACCATTCCCTAAGTTCTTTTATATCGCATGCTGAATCTGCTACTAATCTCATTATTAATCCTCCTGTTTGCCGGATATACTCCGTTTTGATGTAGTTTTAAATACTATGTCATATTGTATTTTATAACTTATAGTGTTACAATATACAAAAATAGCGTTTTGTATATTTCAGGAGTACATTATGAATATAGTTAACAAAGATTCTAAAAATACATTTACACGAATGTGCATAGGTGAAGCAATAATCAAGCTTCTTAAAGACACTGATTTTGATAAGATTCGAATTACGAGTGTGGCGAAATGTGCCGGTGTATCACGCATAACTTTTATAAATATTATGAATCAATCCATGATGCACTATGCGACTATCTTAATATTATTATAATTGAATATCTGGAAGAATGTGCCAACAACCCTGAAAACGGGAGCTTTGATTATTCCCACATTCTTTTTGCACTTGAATTCTTTAACCGGTATAAGGATTATTTTCTTACTCTTTCAAGATGTGGACTTCATTCTATTCTTATTAACAGTATTAATAATTTTATGTCTGAACATTTTACAAATCCTAAGAATTACTCTGAGTACAGACTATACTGTTACTCTGGCGGATTGCTTAATACATTTTTAAAATGGGAAGAAAACGGATGTGACTGTGATGCTGGCGAGATAGCCAGGACTCTTGAAGAACTTTATAGTTAATAAGCCACTCCTTCCGGAATGGCTTAAATATTTTATAATCATTTATTAATCTGTGAATGCACTTTTCGACGTACTACTAGGAAACATATAACCTGCATAATTATCGTTGCCGTCCATGATGCCGGATATGATATGAACAAGTCATAAAGAGTTCTGTGACTTGGGAATATGACGAATATCCAGAATATTCTCATTCCTACAGTACCAATAACCGATAATATCATAGGTACTAGCGAATACCCCATTCCACGAAGCGCTCCCGGAAACAGATCCATTATTCCACATAAGAAATATGGTACTGTAGTAATTGATAATATCTCAACACCACATTTGATAACATCTTCACTGTTAGTGTATATCATAAGCACTTTATCACCAAATATATATGCACCGCAACCAAATACAAGTGATGCTCCTACCGAAAGTATTACACAATCTATAAGCACCTTGTCCATTCTCTTGAACTTTCTTACACCATAATTCTGACTTGTAAAACTCATGCAGGCCTGTGTTACTGAATTAATTGATGCATATAGAAAGCCAAGAATATTGTTGGCTGCTGTATATCCTGCCATTGCTGTTGAACCGAATGAATTAACCGACGACTGCAACAAAGCATTTGAGAAATTAATAACTGTACTCTGTATCCCTGCCGGAATTCCAACCTGAAATATCTGTTTAAGATAGTATCCCTTTATCTTTAGCTTTGAGAATCTCAACTGGTAACTTGCATCTGTCTTATTCAGACATCTTAATACAAGCACACACGATATAAACTGTGAAAATATTGTTGCGATTGCCACTCCTGCAACCCCTAAGTTAAACACAATAACAAGTACCATATTAAGGCATGCATTTATAATTCCCGCTGCTATAAGAAACATCAGCGGTCTCTTGGTATCACCAACTGCTCTAAGAACAGCCGCACCATAGTTATAAAGCATAAAGAATGGCATACCAAGAAAATATATTCTCATATACAGTGTTGAGAGGTTAATTACATCATCCGGTGTTCCCATAAGCTCAAGTGCCGGCTTAGCCATCAGCACGCCTATCAGCGCCATCACAACTCCGCTTATTGTCGCAAATGTTATCGCAGTATGCACTGTCTCTGACATCTCTTTATGTTTGCCTGACGCATAGAATCTGGCAGCCAGTACATTTGCTCCCAAAGAAACTCCTATGAAAAGATTAACAAACATATTAATAAGCGCTGTCGTTGAACCTACTGCTGCTAACGACTGGCTTCCTGCAAATCTTCCAACAACAATTATATCTACAGCATTAAACATTAGCTGTAATATTCCTGAAAGCATCAATGGCACTGAGAACGATATTAACTTATCCATTATTGTGCCATTGCACATATCTATTTCTGTATTTATTCTTACTCATTGTAAATTTCCTTTATAAAGAATTGGACAGACTATTCCCAATATCCAAGTTCAACACCTTTTTTATAGATTCCTACGCCCTTAGAATAATATCCATACGCATTAAAATGTGTCCAGTCTGAACGGAGTTTCACAGATATATATCCAAACGCTCCATATAACTCATCTATCTTTTCCTTTTTCAAACCACAATCATCCAGCCCGTTCTGAATCATATAGACTCTTGTATTAAAGAAATGTTCTCCAAATGCTTCTCTTAGCCGCTTCCCATGCAGTGTCATCAGCTCCTACATAGTCATCTCCATCCTCCAGATATGACTGGCTGTTGTCTGCAAGAGATGTTCCCGGATCATCCGTGTCCCCAACTATGATATAATTCTCACAGCCTGTATAATCAATCACTGCCTGATACTGGGAAATAAGCTCATCATAGTCATCCCATCCACCGTTACTTCCCATCTCAAGCACAAGAATATCATCCTTATGATCATATGCTGCTTTAGTTATAACAGCAGTACCTTGTGGAATAAACATATAATCAGGCTGTTCAAGACCTGTATCATCACATATTCTGATGCTGACCATATAATCCTCTATATTATAGTCATCATCCTCCATATCTTCCCAGTAATCTTCAATATCTCGTTTCTTATCAATCTGACATAATACGCCATCTATATATACAGTATCAGGATAATCATTATATTCAATACCATATCCGCTGAAATCATACATATAAACAGGATTCCCCTTATCATCCATAAGGCATACATCTTCATATGTATTCTTGTTAAGATTAAGATTACGGTCAGTATGCATCTTAAGGCCACCAGCTCTTCTCGCTATCTCCGCTGATGTCTCCCCTGATACACCAAAATTAAATGTATTAAGACCTGTAAGCTTTCCTAAAGTATATGGTGCAGTGTAATAACTTATATCAACTCTTCCTGCTTTAGTAAGTATATAAGCATCATCTGAGCCAAAGCCTTCCATCATGCTGTCGCCCCAGCAGGCAATTGATACAGTATCATTTGAATAATCCTTATCATCTTCATAAGGTTCTGTATAATCTTCTGTACCGATATTCTGTGAGACCTTCACAATTACATGTGTTTTATCTCCCCGTGGTTTTATGATCTTAGCCATATTAATAAGATTATCTTTAGTTTCCGGTCTGCCATTCAATACCACAGCCCCTGCGGCAATACCTCCTGCAAGCAAAACCACTGCAATCCCCCATATCGCTGCTTTCTTTAATTTCATAAACTCACCTTTTCTGCCCCTTATATATCTGGCACTTCTGTTATAACACTTATTTACCCGACCTGCAAATATAATGAAGCAATCAAAGCAAAGATTCAGTAAGGGTTCGATTCACATCACCCTGAAATAATTCACTTAGACAAAAAAATAGAGCGGGTGATGGGAATCGAACCCACGTATCTAGCTTGGAAGGCTAGTGTTCTACCATTGAACTACACCCGCATAATCACTGATATCTCAGTGCTTTGTTAAGATATCATAATTATATTATAAAGTCAAGTATTTTATGCCAATATGTTCTTTCTGACATGTTTTATCAACATATATACTTGACTTTATCTGTTCTTAGGAATAAATTATGTTAGTTGCATTTTAGTTTGTAAAATATTATGGAGTAATTTCAATGACTAATAATTCTGACCACATTTTTTCTAATGTAGATATAAGGAAACTTCTTATTCCTATCATGCTGGAAAATCTCTTGGCTTCACTTATGGGAACTGTTGATACTATGATGGTAAGTAATGTCGGTGCATCTGCTGTTTCAGCAGTATCGCTTGTTGATTCCATCAATATTCTTGTAATACAGGCCTTATCAGCACTTGCTGCCGGAGGTGCAATCCTGTGTTCCCAGTACATAGGAAGCAGCAACCCTAAAGATGCCAACCGCGCTGCGAGACAGGTATTTCTTGTCATGACAGTGCTGTCGGTTTTCATATCAGCAATATGTCTCATTCTTCGTGTACCAATGCTTAAGTTCATCTTTGGTTCGGTAGAAGCTGAGGTTATGGCTGATTCACAGGCGTACTTCCTGTTTACCCTGTTGTCATTTCCATTCATTGGTCTGTATGACGCTGGTGCGTCCATTATGAGAGCCCAGAAGGACAGCAAAAGCCCTATGATAATATCAATAATATCCAACTTCCTTAATATAGGTGGTAATGCGATTCTTATATTCGGACTTGGCATGGTGTTGCAGGGGCTGCACTATCAACACTTGCATCAAGAGTTTTCTGTGCAGTTGTTGTAATTATTAAATTAAGAAACCCTTCTCAGACTATCTGCGTAAACAGATATTACACAATCCGTCCCGACTGGGATTTAATTAAGAGAGTCTTATATATTGGTATTCCTTCAGGTATTGAAAACAGCATGTTCCAGTTTGGAAAGCTGGCAATTCAGTCAACAGTTTCAACGCTTGGAACTGCTGCCATTGCTGCAAATGCTGTGACCAATATTCTTGAAAACCTTAACGGAGTTGCCGCACAGGGTGTAGGTATCGGACTTATGACTATAGTTGGCCAGTGCATTGGAGCCGGAAGAAAAGATGAAGCCATATATTATATAAAGAAGCTCAGTAAAATGGCTGAAGCTGCCATTATTATAAGCTGTCTTGTTGTATTTGCATTGTGCAGGCCGATTACCATACTCGGTGGAATGGAAGCAGAAAGTGCAAGAATGTGTTTTGAGATGACTCTTTTCATAACAATAACCAAGCCAATATCATGGGTATTGTCATTCATTCCGGCGTACGGAATGCGTCGCTGGAGACGTAAAGTTTTCAATGATAACATCGTGTGCAAGCATGTGGTTATGCCGTGTAAGCTTCACTATATTCTTATGCCGTGTATATGGCTTTGGTCCTATTGCTGTATGGATTGGAATGTTTGCCGACTGGACTGTGCGCGGTATCGTGTTCACTATACGTTTCCACCCCGCAGATGGCTTAATCATCATATAATTGACTGATCTTAACGAATTGGATTAACGATAAAAAGCGCATGCCAGATTGAAAAAATCGGACATGCGTTTTATTATTTTGTTATAAATTATAATAGTGTATTGTAAACCATATTATTACAATCAGCCATTATCCTAGAATCCCTTACAGTTACCCTTAAGAGTTGCTCCTGTAATATTAACTTTTCCATTAATATTAGTACAATCCTCAATAATAGCTTTGCCAAATGTTACTTTATAACCAAGTGCAGATGGTTTTCCTGTAAGTGGCCAGTGATAATTATTACCCTTATTAGAATCTGAAATACAATTCTTCATTGTTACAACACCACTCTGGTTGTTTCTATCGAAACCATTAGCATAGTTTCCCTTAGCTGTACATCCAATAAGCTTATGGTTAAGAGGATCAAGGTGAGTGCCTTTCCTGGTGTTTTATTATCTACTCCACCCATCTTAAATCCGTTACCATCACCATATATTCCGTCACAGTATCCATTGTAGTTAGCCTGGCAGTTTACAAGTGTTACTGCTCCATGAGCTGCATAACAATCCCAGCCATCATCACTATTGTATTCAGCTACACAGTTTTCAAAATAATTACCTTCACCTGAATGAAGTTTTACTGCAAAACCATCAGCATTCTCACCCTTAGCATCTGCATTATGATGAGACTTGCAATTATAAAACTTGTTATTAGCTCCTCCGTTGCTTACCTGAAAACCTGCATCTTCATTATAACAGCATGTTACATACTTTAATGTATTATTAGAACCTGAAATAAAGATTCCATTATCAGAAGCATTCTTAACTGTAATGTTAGAAAGTGTGCTTCCATTACCTGATAATGTAATTCCTCTTCCTGAACTTCCGCTTGTCTGTGAGAAATCTATTGTCGCATTATTCTTTCCTGCAAGATTAACACCTGCTGGAAGTGAAACAGCTCCGGACTTAACTGTTCCATCAATAACTACTGTCTGTCCTGACTTAGCCTTCTTAAGTGCATCTGCTAAAGACATTCCACCTGCCTTAACCACATAATCACCTGATACAGATGAACCTGATGATGTACCTGATGAGCCGCTTCCTGATGAAGAACTGCCCGAACCTGATGAACTTCCTGATGAAGAACCAGATGATGAGCTGCCCTTAGAATCAACCTGAACCTTATAAATGTTGATTCCACTGTTCTCTGAATACAGATATATGTATCCCTTAGAACCTGAATATGAATATGTTCCTAAAGAAGCTGTCTTATTAGCTGCAATAGTTCCAAGCTTCTTTCCATTAGAATCAGCCACAATTAAATTACGGGTAGAACTTCCACTGCTTCTTAACACTACCTTTATTGTATCAGAACCTGACACCGGTACCTTAACTGAACGGTATGATGGAGTGCCTGTACCAGAAAGAGCCAGACAATATGTATATGCTGTGCCATCTACTGTTACAGATTCCGCCTTAACCTTCATATTCTTACTGCTTGTTGCCATAAGACCAAGTCCGTCTACTGTAGTACTTGATTTAATAGTTCCTAACTTCTTAAAATTAGAATTCTTGAAATTCCATGAATTCTGTGTTGCCGCATTAGTTGACAACACTGGTGCTGCTGTAAAACATACTAATAATACCGCAACAACAGCTGCAAAAACCCTTCTTGCCTTCTTAATCATGATTAACCTCCCAAACATTATAGATTAAATAGCAAAAGAGGCGTTATTTTGCTGGCAGTGTCCGATATCATGCAAAATAAATCGCCTCTGATGCTAAAAATACCATAATAAGGATAAAAATGAAATGGCTTAAAATTACAAAGATTTACGCAAGTGTTTGTGCATTTTGTATAGTTAGTTCTGAAATATACCGTTTTCTTAATACATTTTTACTTAAGAACTGATTTATTGTCATTAATAAATTACTCTCTATTATCTTTCAGGCTTTCAACCATATCAACCCTGTCAGCCTTTCTTCTCACTATAAGAAGTGATACTGCATAGCATGCAATCACTATTACTATAGTCAGTATTATGCTCTGTGCTGTTATTACCGGTGTGTAAAGCACCCCCTCCATTCCAGAATATATCCTGAATACCACAACCATCATAAAATACCCTGTAAGCATTCCGACTGCTATGCCAAACGGTATTATTATATGGTTTACATCAATAATCATTCTGTTAATTTCACGATTCTTAAGGCCGAGTACTTTAAGCATTGATATGTTGTGGCGGTTCTCTGAAATAAGCATATTTACAGATACATACAATGCCGCAATACATATAATCGCACCGATTACCGCAAGTGAATATATAATTGCGCCCATCTCTGTAAGAATTGTCTGCATCTGTTCCCTGATGTCATCAGATGTCACCGTCTTAGATATCTCATCACCTAAATCAAGCTTTTTCTCTGAAAGCAGTCCGTTGTATGTTCCGTCATCCCATACGAGCAGTTTTCTTGCATTGTTCTGGCTGCACACAAGCAACTTCTGGCTGTCATTCATTATAATTCCGCTTATTGTAACTTTCTTTCTTCCATAGTAACAGGATTAACAAATGTAAATTCGTCTCCAACTTCGAGCTTGTAGGCGTATGCCATTACATTTGTAACATAATATCCATTGGAAAGGTCTACCCTGCTACCATCCTCAGTATCAATATTCAGATACTTCACATCTGTATCCGCGCCTATCAGTGAAAATGAAGAGCCGTCATGCTCGTATTTTCCTATAACAAGCTCATCTGCTCCTGCCACTTCATCTGTCTTTAGGCGGTTAAGCACATATTCATACTTAAAACTTCCCATGCTGTCAGCACCTCTGTCAATTACATTATTGATAGAGTCTATAAACATAAACGCAACTGTTATCATCAGTGCCCCTAAAAATGCACCTAAAAATACAACAAAGGTTCTTCCCGGATTGGCAAGTATGCTTCTTAATGCGAACTTATTTCTTACCTTGCCCTTCTTACCGGCTAATACATGTCTTGTTCTGCTGTCACCGTCTGCATTGCCATTAAGCATTTCTACTGTATCCTTCTTTAACAGCTTAGATACTTTTTGTGTGCCTCAAGCATATAGATAGCTGTCGGAATTATTATTCCTATAAGTGCTATCGGGATTGGAAGTGTGAATTTAACAGGCATTGGCTCATAATCTGCGAGGCTCATTTCGCCATATGGCTGCTGTATTATCTTGGTAATAATTGTAACAATAATGCCGCCGGCAAGTCCCGGAATCATTGCAAGCACACTGTAATGCCACATAAGCTGTCTTTTTGTGTAGCCAAGTGCTGACAGTGTACCAATCATTTTCTGTTCCTGCTTTATCTTTCTGCCTATTATAATAGCTATAAGTGCAACTGTAATAAGCGGCAGTGTGAACAGAAATACAAATGCCATAATAAGAAACATCATCGCCTGATCATCAACCATTGTAATTCTCTGGTTGTTGTCTTTAGCAAGATAGCTGTCTATCTTGTACTGCTCGTTCATGTCTTTTCTGAACTGTGTAACATCACTGTCGTCACTGTATACGACCTTGTACTGGCATGAATTGGTCTCAAGCGCATCGTATGCACTATCTGTCATGTATGCAAGGAAAAATGATGTGATATTCTTGTATGAATCATCAGCATTTTCAAGCATATACAGGTAATCAGGCCTTAAGAAATAACCTGTAACCTTGTATTCTTTCCCCTTAATTGTGAGCCTGTCGCCAATACTTACATGCTCACTTTCAGCATATCCCTTTGATATAACTATCTCATCATCGTTAGATATGTCATTTCCATCAATCACCTCATAAAGGTCGATTTTCTTATTGCGTTTGAAAACCCTTACTTTATATCCGTCCTCATTAATATTTACATAATGCTCTTTCTCAAATGTAACATTATATTTCTTCTCTATATTAGTAATCTCGTTATCAGGTATCTCCACATATGTTGTAAATGTGGCATCTTCCAGCTTATTATCTATAAAGAATTGGTCACCATATGATTTAATTCCTGTTCCTGCTATGTAAAAAAGATAGAACAGCAGCAGGGCAACTACCGTAAGAACTGCCGCAGCTACATAAAATGACAGATTCTCTTTAACATTTCTTAAATATCTCTTGTTAAGAGTCATAACCAGCCTCCTCATAATCACATTTTTTATAATTCAGATACTTGTTCTTTTACAATTCAAGTTCCTCTGCGCTGTGCTTACTGTTGTTATCTGTGCAGGAAGCAACCTGACCATCTTTAATTCTTATGACTGTGTCCGCCATATCAGCTATCGCTTCATTATGTGTTATGATTATAATTGTAGTCTTAAACTGTTCATTGACTTTCTATGAATTTGAGTACGCTTCTTGATGACCTGGAATCAAGCGCGCCTGTAAGCTCATCGCACAGAAGAATCTTAGGATTCTTGATTAATGCTCTTGCTATCGCAACTCTCTGCTGCTGTCCGCCTGAAAGCTCCTTAGGAAAACGATTCTTGTATTTGTCAATATCAAGTGCTTTCATTACCTCTTCTATATCCATTGGCTGCTTTGCAATATCAGCGACAACCTGAATATTCTCCTGCACAGTAAGGTCTGGAATCAGATTGTAAAACTGGAATACAAATCCAACATCTTCCCTTCTGTAGTCTGTCATTTTCTTCTTGTCACTTCTGCTTATGTTCCTGCCTGAAATTGTAATTTCGCCTGAATCAAGTGAATCAAGACCTCCAATCATATTAAGAAGCGTACTCTTTCCTGAACCTGAAGGTCCGAGAATTACATATATCTTTCCTTCTCCCAAAGACAGGCTCACGCCGTCAAGTGCGTTGACAAGTGTTTCGCCCTCACCATAATGTTTTCTTGCATTCTTAATATCTATAAACATATATTCCCTCCTATCATTTTCATAGTAGCAACTAGCTTCTGTTAGCTTATACTAACCATATTATGATAATAGCACTTGTAATAGTAATTAACAAGGGGATTTCACATAAAATACGACGCGCCAGTTTCCTGACACGCCGCATTTTGGGGATAGTTTTATTATGAATACAGATATAAGCATTTATTAATATGTACCATATATTTCAAGTATCTGCTCCTCACTAAGCTGCACATAGTTGTTCCTGAGGAGTCTCTGCTGAGTCTTTATTACATCACCTGCAAATATTGCAAGGTCCGATTTCTTCACTCCGAATTCTTCAAGTGGCGCACTCTTTAACACCTTGTCCATAAGTGCATAAAGTTCTTCGAGTGCATTTTCAGGTGCTACAGAAAGACTTTCTGCGATTACAGCCTCAAGGTCATTGATTCTGCCTGTTGGCTTAATCTTTTTATACATCTTCATGACATCTTTGAACATAAGCTGGTTAGACTGTCCATGAGGTATATGATATACAGAGCCTAATGGATAAGCACAGGCATGAACTGTTCGTACCTGCATAGCCGAATCCAAGTCCTGCCCAGTTAGAAGCCTTTAAGAAATCTGCTGCGTAAGTCTTCCATGCGTCTTCACATCCGGCTTCCACGGACTTTTTCCAGCATGTAAGAATAGTCTTAAGTGCCTCTGTTGAGAAAATTCTTGAAATACTGCAGCCGTTAGGACTTAAGAAGGATTCAACACTATGAACCATCGCATCTATTGATGAAGTTGCAAATATCTTATATGGAAGTGAGTCTAACATATTAGTTATCATAACTGCACTGTCTGCAAGCATTGCCGGATCTGCAAGTCCAATCTTCACGCCTTTGCTGACACGGTTAATAACTGAAATATTAGTAACCTCGCTTCCGGTTCCGCATGTTGTAGGAACAATAATCAGCGGATGAACTTTGCTAAGACTTCCTACTTTATCATAGAGGTCATCTACAGTATCATCCTTTCCTGCAACCGCAACAACCTTTGCAATATCAATAACTGTACCGCCGCCAACTGCAATTATACGGTCATAAGTCTTATCACGAAGTTTATTAAGAATTGCATCAACCATGCCGTCTGTCGGCTCACCCTTGCCGTATTTCTCACGGAAAAGTGTCTGTACTCCTATGTTAAGCGGAGCAATATATTTATCAAATGTATGCTCACCGCATAACACAAGGTCATCAGCACCGATTCCAGCTTCTTTAGCAAACTGTTCAAATGTATCAAATTCCTGTATTTCTGTCTTTATAGAAAAGCCCTTCATCAGCTTAAGCCTCCTTCTTTAACTGCTTTGCATCGTCCTGCTCGAACTTGCGGTCAATCATGTCAATAATCATATCCGCTGTCTCGTCCCAGCCTAAGATGCTGCTGTTGATAAGCATATCTCTTGTATGCCTGTCGCCACGCTTCTTTCCTGTAATATACTCATGTCTTGCATGCTGTGCCTTATCAACAGACTCCCATTCTTCCTTAGCCTTACGCATATTCTTGATACCTTTTTCATTCATGACCGCTGCAATCTCATCTTCCTGCGGTGCATATATGAACACATTAAGAACATCATCCCTGTTTCTTAAAATGTAGTCGCTGCTTCGTCCAACAATGACGCATGATGACCTGTTGGCAAAATCATTGATTGCCTGGAACTGTGCATCAATAACCCTGTTAGAAAGGTTTGCATATCTCACACCATATGATGTGTCAAATGCGTATCTTACGCCAATCTTTGTATCAGCCTCCTCAACAAGTCCCTTATCTACACCAATCTGTGCAACTACCTTATCAACAAGATCTCTGTTGTAATACTCGATTCCTAACCTGTCGGCAATCATCTTGGCAATCTGTGGACCGCCACTTCCATACTCACATCCGACAGTAATAACAAAATGTCTGTCCGGATACTTTGCATTTGAAGTACTGCCTCTTCCTGTTCTTCTGCCTTTCCACCGTCCTCGACAATGAATATATCACGACCAAACTCTGCACCGTATTTCTTCTTAGAATAGAAGTAGAAGAACGCACCAAGTGCAAGCCAGATACCAACTACAATCCATTCCTGCCATACAAGTGCGGCTGAAAATGAAGCTGGAACAATGTAGAGTAATGTCATGAAGCCTGCCATAAGTACTGCCATAACTCCAACAAATCTGCCTGCCTTAACCTTGTAAGGTCTTGCCATCTCAGGCTTCTTCTTACGAAGGATACAGAATGAAATTGAAACAAACATATAAGCAATAACACAACCAAATGAAGTGATCAACTAACCATACAAGCACGCCTCTTCCAAAGAAAGGTGCTGCAACGCAGGCAATACCACAAAGGATAATGGCTGCTTCAGGAGTCTTATGCTTTCCTAATTTACCAAACATTTTAGGAATCATAAGAGACTCACCCATTGAGTAAAGTGCACGACTGCCACCCATCAGGAATGAGTTCCATGATGTGATAATTCCACACAAACCACCGATGATAAGAACCTTGCCCATGAGTGGTGACCTGAATGCTATCTCAATTGCCTTGGCAGATACAAGTCCGTTCTGTGAAGACATTTCCTGTGCTATTGCACTCTGAGGCATTATGTAGCAGACTGCAAATATGATAAGGAGATACCATGCAACAGCTAAGAATATAGACAGAAGCATTATCTTACCAATTTTCTTGTATGGCACATTAATCTCCTCTGCGCCTGTGGAATTACATCAAATCCTATAAAGAGGAATGGTGTCATGCAGGCTACCTTGAACACGCTGCCAAGTGTATTACCTGAGCCTGATTCCCACATTTGTCCTGTAATATTAGCACCATCACCGTTAACTGCTGAACCGACTACAAGAAGAATTCCTGCGATAGCGATAATTGCTGTGAGGACAGTCTGTAATATAGCGGCTGTCTTCGCACCTCTTATATTGATAAATGTGATTAACACTGCAACGCCGACACCTAACAGAATTGTTGTCAGATAAATGTCTTTTCCAGCTATTGAATACAGGTAAACCTGATTAAATTCAGGGAAAAGGTATGTGATAACTGTTGGAAGTGCGGTTGCCTCAAATGCTGAGGTAGCCACATATCCCAATATAATCATCCATGTACACACAAAAGAACCTGTAGGTCCCATTGCCCTGTAACTGAATACATGTTCACCACCACACTGCGGCATTGCTGATGTAAGCTCTGCGTAGGTAAGTCCTACGAAGAATACCATAACGCCACCGATAAGCATTGCTATGATTGAACCGGCAAAGCCAGCCGTTGTAATCCAGTCACCAGAGTTAATTACCCAACCCCAGCCTATCATCGCACCAAATGCGATAACAAGTATGTCCCAGGCACCCATTACCTTATCAAACTTAGATTTCTGCTCCATAATATATCCTCCCACGATTAAGTTGTGGTTAAAACCACATTTGCACTACGCTTCTAACGCTTCCTTCAAAGCCTCCTCAAAGATTTCAAGACCTTTTTCCATCTGCTCATCTGTCATTGTAAGAGGTGCTAAGAATCTTACTGTGTTGCTCGCTGTACCACAGCTTTCAAGAAGAAGTCCTTTCTGGATAGCATTCTGGATAAGGTCTGCAACAAGCTTAGTTGCCGGCTCTTTAGTCTCTCTGTCCTTAACGAACTCTATACCAACCATTGCGCCAAGTCCTCTTACATCACCGATAACATCATATTTGTCCTGAAGCTCCTTGTAACGCTTCATAACTGTCTCTCCGATGTGTCTTGCCTTAGCTGCATAATCATCACGCTTCATAACATCCATTACTGCAAGTGCTGCGGCTGCTGCAACAGGGTTACCACAGAATGTACCACCGATAGTTCCTGCTGGAGCTGCATCCATAATCTCTGCTCTTGCTGTGATTGCTGAGATTGGAAGTCCTGCACCAAGTGATTTTGCTGTTGTGATAATATCAGGTGCTGCACCTACTTCAGCCCAGTACTCAGATGCATAATACTTACCTGTTCTGCAGTTACCACACTGAACTTCATCAGCTATCATTAAGATTCCGTTGTCATCACATATCTTTCTTACTGCCTTAACCCACTCGATTGGTGCAGGGATAAATCCGCCTTCGCCCTGGAATGGTTCAACAATCATGCAGGCTATTTCACTTGCTGGTGCACCCTCATCAAATATTCTGTTAAGCTCATCTATGTAATACTGAATTGCCTCTGCTTCTGTGTAGCCCTTCGGTGCTCTATAAAGATATGGATAAGGTGCTCTGTAGATACCTGCTGGGAAGGGTCCCATACCTACTGCATATACCTTCTTGGCTGTAAGCGCCATTGTAAGATTAGTTCTTCCGTGGAAAGCACCTGTAAAGCAGATAACCCGTTTCTCTTTGTAAATGCTTTGGCAATCTTAATTGCATTTTCATCACACTCAGCACCTGAGTTAGCAAAATATGTTTTCTTTACATCACCCTTGCATGGCATTATTTCGTTAAGCTTTTCAGCAAGGCTTACATATCCGTCATGAACATATACATTGAAAATCGTGTGGAAATATTTTTCTGTCTGTGCCTTAACTGCTTCAATTACTTCCGGATTAGAATAACCGATATTAAGAACGCCAACGCCGCCAACCCAGTCAAGGAACTTATTGCCATCAAGATCTTCAAACATTGCTCCGCCGCCCTGCTTGATACATATTGATAAGCCTTTCCGCAGAGTGCCTTTGGAATTGCTGCATCTCTTCTGTCGAGAAGTGCCTTTGACTTAGGTCCTGGAACCTGCTCTGTAATAATTTCTGGAAGTGCCTTTGATAATTCTGTAGTTGTCATAATAAAATCCTCCTTATTGATGAAAGTCTTAAAAGACAAAGGCGCCGAGAATTATTCATTCTCGACGCCTTTGTCTTTTAAAAACTTTAATTTATTTTGTTTATGGTCTGAATTATACTATTTTTTCTTCGTTTATCAATGTTTCCGATTAACTATATTAATTGTGCACCGTGCACAAAAGCATAATTTGCAGCCAACTTTGTATTTATTTCCTACCGCGGTAGCTTCTTATCATAAATGCAAGCTTTAACTCAAGGCATGTATCCAGATTCTCGAAATCAACCCCAAGCAGTTCCCTTATCTTGTTAAGCCTGTAATTAAGCGTGTTTCTGTGAATAATCAGGCTTTGTGCAGTCTCTTTTACATTGCAGTTGTGGTTAAGAAAGCTCTCTAGTGTCTCGCACAGACTGCCATTATTAATCTCGTCAGCGTCTATCAGCTTGCCGATATTCTTCACAACATAATCGTCCAGAAACCTGCTGTCCGTAACCTTCGATATAAATGTATATATCCCCTGCTCTTTATAGAAAAAGATTCGCTCCTCCGTATCAGAAACCGAAGCAACCTTAACTGCCTCTGCAGCTTCTCTTCGACTGCTCTTTACATCTTCAAGATATTCCACGCTGCTTCCAATTCCAGCCTTAAGACAAATGTGGTGTTTCCTGTCAGCATTCTCAATAATACGATTTAATACTGTCTTCAGGTCTTCATCACTTATCCTGTCTGTTGAAACAAGTGCAAGAACGCTTCCAGTCTGTGGCATTACAAGCACGCTTCCTGAATAAAATGAGAACTCCATATTGATAATACTTCTTATCTCCTGACCGGTTGATAATAAATCTTTGCTTCCACGGCGGTTCTTCCTAAATACAAATTCAACAACGCAGAAGCTTCCTGTCAGGTCAATTCCCAGAAACTGCGCCTGCTCAAGCACACTGTCACGGTTAAGATGTTCTGCATCAAGAATTGACGCAAACACCTGCTCCTCAAGATTTCTGTTGTTCTCTTCAAGTACCAGTCTTTTACACAATATCTGCGACAAATCTACAAGCGGGAATTTCTCCGGCAGTTCAAAAAGCGGAAGTCTTTCTTTATTACAATACTCAATAAGCTCAGGCAGAATCTGTCCCTCATTGATTCCAAGCGCCGCAATCCCATAATCGACCATGCTTGTAATCAGCACCATCAGCTTATTCTTATCCTCCGTCACATCAGGATTCGTCAGCACCACAAACTCGCCGCCATGAATATAATCCTCAACATGATACTCATTCTTAACACACTGCAGGCAGTCCGCAAAATATATCCACCTTATCGTGTTCTTCATGCCCGCAGCTCCCGCCTTCATATTCAGAACATTATTTAGTTGTGGAATTCTTGTCATATCTTCGCAATTCATGTTGTCACCTACCTAAGTTAGATTACTAACCATCTTAAATAATTCTCTTACATCTTTCCCATTATGTAAAATAACAATATTTTCTAATCCATTTTTTTCAATATATTTTTCTGCATCATGTGTAAAACCTGATGTAGACACAATAATTCCTCTATTTATTTTATCATTAACAATCGTACTATGAAATTCTTTAACACAGGATACCCAATTTTCCTCCTATTTTACACTGTACATAGCTTATCGTTTTGCCCCAGATATCATTCTGTTTAATTATTATATCTTTTCCACCATCCCTAGTCATTTTGGTATGCTCAACATTATATTTTTTTCTTCTATATGCCTCTAACATCAATATTTCAAAATCAAACCCAGATATGTCATATATATCATCATAATTTTCAGAAAAATAATTATACACCTTATTAAATGCCAATTTTTTATACAATTTAAAAATCGGATTATTGTTAAATGTTCCATCACTATTAATATGCTTCTTTGAAATATCTCCTATTAATTCAATAATTCCATATATATCGTTAGTTAGCAATATAAATAGTCCAAACATGTAATTTGTCATATGAGACAAACGCTCTTCTCTTTTATAATTATATGTTTCCACACATATTCCATCATCATTTCCATATAAAATATAATCTATCTTCATATCAAACAGTTCACCTTTTATGTTAATAATTCATCTCAAAATGCTGGTAATCTTTTGCATGTTCCCAGTCGCCGCCCCACTCAAATCCATGCTGCATAAACACCTTGTAGCACAAATCGTCATGGTCAATCTTATATGGGAATTCAATGCTTCTGTCCGTATACTTTTCAGCATTGGCAGGCTCTACATTTCTTCTGCCATCAACATTTTTCACATAAGGATTATAAAGCGTGTTGATGTCAACCGCCAGCCCTAACGCATGCTTTGACAGCTTCGTCGAATAGGAAATGTACCTGAAATTAAACGCTGAAGAATTATTATCGCTCATTGACTTTTCATCATCAGCATCATATTCATCAATAAGTCTGATTTTTCAATCTCATAACCAGCTTCGTAAAGCTGCTTAAATATATCAAGCACATCATCAGCAATCAGCCTGTTCACAACCAGCTCACCAGTGTGCGTTTTCCCATCAAATCCGACATGCATAACCTTAAGATACCGCAAATCTTCTCTTGGAACGGTGCAGTTGTCCTTAAATGATTTCCCCTGCATTTTGGCAAATATGTCGTCTGGAATTGGTGATATTGTGAATTGTTGGGTGTTCATGTGTACTCCTTTTTCATATAGATATATTAATTTATGGTCTATATTATAGAAAATGTCAAGGTCATAAACTTTAAACATATTATTTTTGTTATTTTAAATCAATTCGTATTTTGCACATAATTTTTATTACAATATTATTAGTTTTACATATATACAATAAGTTGCATTATGTTTATATTATATAAAAATAAAAGGAGATTAAAAAAATGAATAAAAATACTCAAATCATTGATTTTCAAAAAATGTACAAATTAAAAACACCTGCATCAAGATATTCTGAATTGAGTGTGTCTATTTCAGAAAAAGGTATGCTTACTATAAGTTCATCTCTTTTTAACAAGATGGAAAATTTGATAACAAAGTTATAGCGGATTTTTATTTAACATCTGATATGAAAACTCTTGCTATAAAATCCTCTGCTAATGCAAACTTTAAATTCCCTAAAAGCAGACGTCTTCAATGTAATGAATTATTGTACCTACTTGATAGAAATGGTTTTTCTACTCCAGTTAAATATATTGTTGACTGGAATGATGCTAATAATTGTTTCACTGGTTCTCTTGCAACATTATAAAGCACGACACTGGAGGCGCATGAATATGCTCATACAATTAAGCACTTGGGAAATTTCAAATATTTCGAATTTAATCAATAGTATTTATGAAACTTATGATTGTAATCTTGATAAATCATCCTGTTTAACTATCGGATGGATTTCATATTTAGAATGTAGAAATTTATATCCGTATAGTCTATTTTCAGACGACTTCATACAATATGTTTCTGAAAAAATATCGGCTTCTTTTTCAAATTTAAGAAAAGATAGAAGTAACAGAATACGAATCACAAGTAAGTGCTCTCTTTATTCAACATTCAACGAAAATGGCGAAGAACTTATTAATTTCTTGCCTGGCAATAACGGTCGCTTTGAAAACTCAGTTTCACTATGGGATTACGCAGAGCGCTTGGGTAACTTAAAATACAAAATATTAAAATTAATGTACCATAAAGAATCTGATCTAGAAATAATCGAAACATTACATTTATGTCCTGATGATTATTTCGTTATAAAGGAACAACTAAAAGAAGATTTTCTCAACTACATAAACATTTAAATTGGGAGATAATTTATGAAAAAAACTTCAACAAATAATAATTCATTCTCAGAAAAACATCCTGTTGCTAATTTTGTATTAGGCTGTTTTATATTATTTTCTTTGCTTATTGCTATTAGTTCATTATTATTTTTGTTTCTTTCTTTGATAGAAAAAGGATTAAATCAAGGGGCAATATTTTTAAAACATTTTGTCAGTACTACAGATAAAGTTATTATAGTAGCAATGATTACTGGTTCTGTTTCCATAATTGGTGTTGTAATTTCATCTATTATTGCTAAAATCATTGAGTATAGATACAATGTCAAAAAATATATGTATGATAAACGCGAACTTCCATATGAACAATTTATCAATATGATATACACAATAATGGAAGATACCCAAAAGCCTAATTCTCTAAAAATGTCCGAATCTGAAATGTTAAAACAGGTATCAGAATTTTCCAAGGGACTTACTTTATGGGGATCTAATCGTGTAGTTAAAAAATGGCTAAAATACAGAAAAGCATCTCAAACCCAGCCATCAACAGAAAATCTCATCTTATTAGAAGATATCATATACGAAATACGTAGAGATGTTGGTCAACGAAAAAGACTTAAAAAAGGTGATATGCTATCTTTCTTTATTAATGACATTGAAACTATTATTAACAGCAATAATAAGGAGCAGTAACTTATTTTAGTTACTGCTTTCTTATTTTAATATTCAAATTCTACTATCCTGCAATTCTCGCATATGCATGCTTCCACTTTCGTTCTGTGGCTCGCTTTAAGCGGAGTGATTTCAACAAATCCTTTGGCTGTTTTCGCATTTGTGAATACTCCAGGCACTTCATCAGCAAAGCTGAATGCGCTGTCTTTACTGCTGAAAAGGTATCCTTTTCGCATTTCCTTATTACATTTTGGACAAATCATACATAACACCTCATTCCTTAATATCTTTACTAAGAACCGACATTGCCATGCTAAGTTTTTCTTCAAACTGCTCCGCTTTAACAAGCGCTATGCCCTCATTGTCATCGCCAAGCACAACCAGCCTGCTGCCATTCACCAGTCCAAAAGTCTCTCTAGCCTCTTTAGGAATAACTATCTGACCGCGGTCATTCACTGTAACAACACCCCACATGTGTTTGCCTTTCGGTGCTGGTGCCATCTTCTGCCCTTCAAGCTGCACATCGTCCTTTATTAAGGAATCCATCGTCACGCCATAAAACTCTGCAAGCCTGCCGCATTTTTCAATATCAGGAATTGTTTCACCACGCTCCCATTTGGCATATGCCTGCCTCGATATTCCAATAACCTCTGCGATATCCTCCTGCGTCTTATCCGCAAGCGACCTCAGCATAATAAGATTCTCCTGTAGCATAATGTTAGTCCTTTCTGTTGTTATGTATGTATTATAATCCTTGTAAAATGCGGATTCCACCAATTGTAGTTGTCAGAAAAGTGGGAATTGTGGTGGCGTTGGTTGCGTGGAGGGGATTGCATTTATCAATCATATTGATCCTGTCAAAAGCGCATAATTTAAAGCCACTATTTTGTTTAATAACATATCCTATCTTCAAGAAAATTAAACATATAATTGTATCGTATTTTATATTCCACTATGTAACTATTAATTCCCTGCTTGCTGGAAGAACATCTTATATCCGCAGTTCATTTACATCCCACTATGTAACTATTAATTCCAGTTGCTCTTACTAACTTTTATGAGGCGATTAGAAATTTACATCCCACTATGTAACTATTAATTCATAACTGATGTATCAGTTACCGTATCACTTCTCTTATTTACATCCCACTATGTAACTTAACGAGACTCTATTTCTACATTTACATCCCACTATGTAACTATTAATTCGAGTGAAGATTTATTGATGTTTATTATATTTACAGTATTTACATCCCACTATGTAACTATTAATTCGTAATCCTTTTTTACTGTTCCCTTTACTTCTAAAATTTACATCCCACTATGTAACTATTAATTCGCTGCCATTGTTCAACCTCCTTTGCTCCGTGATTAATTTACATCCCACTATGTAACTATTAATTCCCAGCAAGTGTACAAGGTTTATATGAATTAATGCAAATTTACATCCCACTATGTAACTATTAATTCTGTCATAATTGATAATATTAAATGTTCTGGCTATGCATTTACATCCCACTATGTAACTATTAATTCTCATACTCTCACTACTGCCGATAGCAAATGATTTTATTTACATCCCACTATGTAACTATTAATTCCAATTTAACATCTGCTCTGCTGATTTGATTGTACAATTTACATCCCACTATGTAACTATTAATTCAGAAGCACTCGCCACTCCACGCTTTATGTTCTCGGCTATTTACATCCCACTATGTAACTATTAATTCCAGCCACTTTTGAGACTAGAGAAGCAGAGCTTGAACATTTACATCCCACTATGTAACTATTAATTCCCCATGTTGTCACTCTCCCTTTGTGGCTATATTATATTTACATCCCACTATGTAACTATTAATTCATTCAACACCATTATCACATGTGATTGTTTTGATAATTTACATCCCACTATGTAACTATTAATTCTGGGTGAAGCTGTTACAGGTGCAGTTACTAACCTTAATTTACATCCCACTATGTAACTATTAATTCCTGTAATTTTATATACAGCTTTAAACCTCTAATCTAAAGCTGTTATTTGTCGTTCTAATAAAATCTCGCATATATTACTAATGTCATTTTCAATAAATTCAAATTAAACGCATAAATTAAGCCTTTGTCGACCTTGCTTATATTTTACACTATAATAGGTCGACAAGCAATTTCAAATATATCTTTATCATTTTTCACTTATAACTTTTCTTGCTATTCCCACAATTCACAAAATACATAAGTCGATGTCAAATCAATGCCATTGCTAATTGTAAAAACAGCGATATTTTTACCCTTGAGAATAATTTCATAAGTACGTCTAAAATGTTTTTATATTGTTTAAGGCATTCAAAACTTTGCTATCAGATTCCATATTAAATAAATCTTTTTCATCTCAAAAATATTTTCAATTCCTCAGATTGTCTAATTTGTAAGTCATATTCTTTTAATTTTATCTTTTAAATATATCATTGTTCTGTCTATTTACTACTATATTTTCTCACCAGTTCCCTATCGCTGGCATATATTCACCATCAATTTTCTACTGTGATTACCCATGATGCAACCAGCGTATTCATGATAAAAAGGTCAAAAAAGATTACAAACAGGATTAGAAACAGCAATATACTGTCATGCTGGTTGAGCAGTTTGACAGATTGTCGAAGTATTCTCTGAATCCGGATAATCAGAAAATGTATGCTAATAAGAAAGAGCAGTAAGAAGGTAGCAAATCAAAACAATGTATTAACTAACGAGGATACTAAAATTTTGTATGAAAATATATCGTTAAAATCCTATGTAGTAAATGAGAAACTTAGGAATGAAGGAAGTTATCTTATGAAGAAAAGAAAATGGTTGATAGGCTTAATGAAACATTGAATAAAATGCCTAAGTATAATGATAATTTACAAAGGTCTGTATATTTCAAGTTTGAAAAAGTTGTAGAAAAATATGTAAAACGATTCTTGTCAACAACAAAAGGTCAGGTCTATAATGAAGACGGTCAGGTACAAATATATATACAGAATGCTCATAATGGTATAGATATTTCTTCTGTTAATGCACAGGAGCAGGAAGTTTTATATAAGACAAATCAGAGATTCAAAGTACTTAATAAAGAAAGGTTGATGATAAATATTATATCTTGTTGGAGGAATATAATGAGTGAAGAGTTAAAAAAGGGGATACCATTATTTGAAACAACAGGAGAAATTGTTAAAAGAACAAAGGAAGACAAAGAGAGATATGATAAAGATTTTGAAAAGATACTCAAAGAAGCAGGAGTACTTAAAGAAAATCAATCCATTAAGGAAATAAAGCATATTGATTAGTAAAATACCACCGGTCAAGTGGTATTTTTATACCCAATTTTAAGAAAGTGAGGATTTAGAAATGAAGAATTATGCAAGAGCAAAATCTTAGGCAGATATGCTTGCAGAAGATTTGTGCATAGTAGAATAATTCAAAGTTGCACCAGTGCAACAGCATAACGATGAAAAACATTTCTCTTGAAATTACACCTATTCGCAGATTTACATTCCACTATGTATCTATTAATTCTTTGACTTTCAGCAGTCTTTTCTTGTTGCTTCCAAGTATTTACATCCCACTATGTATCTATTAATTCAATCCGCAGGCTTCACTTGTAGCAGGTTTCAAGTCAATTTACATCCCACTATGTATCTATTAATTTACAAGCGACCTTGTTATTAGCACCCTTGTTTGAACATTTACATCCCACTATGTATCTATTAATTTAGAGTTTCGAGCCAATCCCAGTGAATACCAAGTAAATTTACATCCCACTATGTATCTATTAATTTGAACAGAGAACACACACGATAAAAAGCTGATAGTCAATTTACATCCCACTATGTATCTATTAATTCCGAAGCCTTTTGAAAGTCCCTGATTTATTGACTTTTATTTACATCCCACTATGTATCTATTAATTCTGATGACTGCTCTCGCACCTGTCGGGATTGTGTAATTTACATCCCACTATGTATCTATTAATTCTAATAGAAGCGTTAATAATAGCGGATATTTGCTGTGTAATTTACATCCCACCATGTATCTATTAATTCTGCTGCAAGCGGTTGGGTACTTGATGAATTAGAAAAATTTACATCCCACCATGTATCTATTAATTCATGATTCACAGGTTATCACATCCGCATCATTCACAAATTTACATCCCACCATGTATCTATTAATTCCATAGCACAGCCGTCTGCCTTTTTCTCAAGTAAGAAAATTTACATCCCACTATGTATCTATTAATTCCAGAATGATTTGCATGCTAAGCTGTGCAAATATCATTTACATCCCACTATGTATCTATTAATTCCGTGTTGACTTTGCAACTTGTTTATATCATGCTTTATTTACATCCCACTATGTATCTATTAATTCCTGATATTACAGACAGCACAGAATATTTTGTATGGTCATTTACATCCCACTATGTATCTATTAATTCAAATATGTTCTTGAAAACTGTTTTGATTTTAAGAATATTTACATCCCACTATGTATCTATTAATTCTATTTTTACACTTACAAAGGTATGTCCTCCCATGGCATTTACATCCCACTATGTATCTATTAATTCCGATTAAGACAGCAATTCTTATAATTATCGTTCAAAGATTTACATCCCACTATGTATCTATTAATTCGGAAACAGATTGAAATATTGCAGGAAAGTTTTAGAATTTACATCCCACTATGTATCTATTAATTCTTTTTATTCAATTACTTCCGCTGAATTATCCAGCACATTTACATCCCACTATGTATCTATTAATTGTCAGATACAGAGCTGTCTAATGCTTTTCAGCTTATATTTACATCCCACTATGTATCTATTAATTCAATACAACAACTGCAATCGGTGGGGCAATTGCTACAGGATTTACATCCCACTATGTATCTATTAATTCTTTTTCTTTTCACAATCCACTGTTATATTCAATTACATTTACATCCCACTATGTATCTATTAATTCTGACACTGCAACGGCAAGGCATTCAAGTTTCCGTATTTACATCCCACTATGTATCTATTAATTCAGTGTGTTTATTGAAATTATATTATCTTTTGTTGTAATTTACATCCCACTATGTATCTATTAATTCAAAAACCTCATTTGAAATATCAAGGATGCCTGATAAATTTACATCCCACTATGTATCTATTAATTCCTTATCAGACAACTACGTCTGATGAACAGCTTGCAAATTTACATCCCACTATGTATCTATTAATTCTGTTTAACTTGACACAGAATCGAATACAGTACACATTTACATCCCACTATGTATCTATTAATTCTAATTATAACAGGAGAGTTTAATAGTTTTCTTTCATTTACATCCCACTATGTATCTATTAATTCGAAAACAACAACTAAGCAATGTGTTAAAGATATCAATTTACATCCCACTATGTATCTATTAATTCACAAGTCCATTTGAAAACCGTTGTTTTCACTGCATTTACATCCCACTATGTATCTATTAATTCCCTGTACCGTGTAAGAATCAGCTTCAGCAGGTTCTTCATTTACATCCCACTATGTATCTATTAATTCTTGTGTGTATGTAAACAATCCACATATATTAAACTATTTACATCCCACTATGTATCTATTAATTCTAGTAGCCGTTATAGCGTCTCCTAATAATTTTGGATATATTTACATCCCACTATGTATCTATTAATTGATAAGGAGAAATAAGAGAATGATAGAACAGGTAAAATTTACATCCCACTATGTATCTATTAATCTGAGTTAGGTAAACAATTATTCGGTGATGTAGCATTATTTACATCCCACTATGTATCTATTAATTCTCTTTTCTATTCCAAGAACGGCTGTTATATAACTCTATTTACATCCCACTATGTATCTATTAATTCAAAGTAAAAGTTACAAAATATTCCCAGTCATTAGCAATTTACATCCCACTATGTATCTATTAATTCCCGTAATTATTAAAGCCTCTCTGTTTCTCAACTCTGAAGCGTTATTCTGTCTACCCTTTAAATCCGCCAACAGATTACTAATACTTTATGCCCTGAATATGCTAGAAGCATAGTAATATCGCCATTGTCGACTCTGTGCATATTTTACACTATTTCTGGTCGACAATCAAATTATGAAACTCGTCAAATCATCTTCCTTACCCCAAAATTCTTTATCCAGCCATTTTTCACTCCTGCTTTTGAATAAAATGACTGAATCCAGATTAGTATTAACATGTGGTTTCAACTCACCCCGTAATTTTTCTAATTGAACTGTTGATATTTCTCCTTCAAAGACAGAATTCTGAATATGCGTCAGATACTTTTTGCAGATTTTGAAAATATGTGACCATCTTTTTTGCCCATTTTCATCTTTACTAACATCATATACAAGTACAATATACATATACTACCACCATATTCTAAACCCTTCATATTCTTTCTCACCTATTAAATGCTTTATAAGCTTATATGCTTCTAACCTCATCAGATACTGGTAAGACACCTGTCTTCCCAATTCTTTATGCATTATCGTTTTCTTCATACGATTCTCAAATTCTGAAACAATAAGTTTAGAAGCTTCTTTCTTAAGATGAAGATAGTTAAGTTCTTTGTAAAGCTGTCTTCTGTTATCTTTCTTCTGTTTAACAACGAAAATATCAATCTGTCTCCAATCAATGGTTTAAATACTTCCGATATATCCAGACATAATGAATATCTTCTTACTCCCGGTTCATGCAGATAACTTATCGTTGGATTCAGTTGTGTATGATATATCTCGCTTAATAAACGCGTATACACTAGGGAATTAACAAATGAAATCAATGAATTAATCATATTGTCTGGCGGATGCATAACACGCTTATCAAACTGTATATCCTGATTAACAATCACATTCCACGCTGCATAATATCTCTTTCTTATATTTCCTTCAATTCCCATCAATTCTTCTATTGTCCTTGCTTTACAAAGAGTTCCACGAAGTGAATCTATATCCCTCATATATTCCGAGACATCTTTTTCTCGGCCATTATAATATCTGAGATTTCTATATATATTATCTGCTGCCGCCTGTATAAATTTTATGGCAATATCCAATCTCTTATCATAATCCACATAATGTTCAACCTGCTTAACCAGCAACTGACCTGCTGGATTTCCAACCTTTAGGATAAAAACTTCCTGAATAATAATTATAATAATTAAAGAAATGTATAGGTATTCCATACTGCGATATATAATTAAGAAATGTCGTATTAAACGACATTTCAGACATTACATATATATCTGAAATTCTTTCAATTGGAATATCTCTTTTTTCTCCGTCATAAGCAGTGAACTGTAATGTATTATCCTTGCGTTTTAAATCCCCATTATTATACACATAAAAACTCTGTTTCAATTATCATCACCTTCTTCTGTCTATATAAAACACAAATCATAATATGCACATTTTTTGCATATCTTTTTCTCTTCCAGCTTCGGCGGATACTCCTGATTCTTCACACTAATGATTTCTTTTATAATATCGTCTAGTTTTTTACAGTCCTCATCCGACAATTCTACATCAACATTTTTCTTTATCAGCAGCGGATAGTCTATCACGCCATGAAGTCCATCCACATTTCTTTTTTTCAGGTAATATAGATAATACTTAACCTGCCATATTCCAGCCTCTTCTATACTCTTGCTCTTCTTTATCTCATGAAGTTCATTTTTTTCATGAATAAAATCAATATTAATAATGCCATCTATTTCAATATGCTTATCATCCCGCTTGTAACTGTTCTCATCCAGCAATTTTCCAAGCTGCACATTTTCATTCTCATCTTCCATATTAATCTGATGACAAAAATACCATAACTTTCTTGAGCACACGAAATAATAATAAATCATCACTCCTGTTATTCTTTCTTCCATAAAATGCTCCTATCGTATGAATATTCAGACAAATATATCTCTTTCATATTCGCCTAAAACTAACCCTGCTCCTGTTAAATCCACAACATTGAAATCGTACATAATACATGATCTATGAATATCACTACCATATATTACATCACGATCTATCCCATCCGGATATTTCTTATAAGCATATAACTGTATAGAAATCACATATGAATCCAGCTTTGTCCTTGCGTCATTCTTTCTCTTCTATCAGCATCAGAGCTATGCATTATATCAATACACTCGCTTATAACTTCACGATTATCTTCATATACGTCATCAGGAATAATTTTAATACTGTTTATATCCCTGAATTTTTCATCAGCTTCACTTTTACTGTATTCTGCTGGTGTCAGTTCTTTAAACATTGCAAGAAACTTCTCTATATCCCTGTAATAATCCGTATCCTTTATCTCATCTGTACAGTATACTTTATTGATATATTCAGATTTGTCTGATTCTGTCATAACTCTGCCAATATATTTTTCTAAACACTCAACAGAACGAGTGTATATCTCACGATTATATATAGCCCGGCTGACTCCTACTCCATTTGCATTAATGTATATATGTATATTGGCCTTATCCGGAATATACCGACCTTTCCTGTTGCATCTTCCCATTCTCTGCATCAAACTATCAGCCGTACTCATCTCTGTATACAACACATCAAAATCAATATCCAGACTTGCCTCAACTAACTGTGTTGTTACCCATATTCCCGTTTCATTTTCACTATCTGAGAACTTTATAATCTCATTTTCCAGCATTCTCTTATGTTCTTTGGTAAATCGTGCATGCAGAAGATGAACATTATCTGTTTTTTCGGTCAGGCTTTTATATATCTGCTGTGCCTTTTTTACCGTATTGCATATTACAAGAACATTTTTATCATAGCTATCTTCTACAACCCTATCTATTTCTATATCGCCATCTTTTATATCTATCCAATGTCTTTTAAGATTCGATAATGCAGAAAAATCCCTGTATTCATACTGATTATCAGCCATCAATCCATATTTATGCATAAGACTTCCCAATACCGGTGGAAATGTTGCTGTTATTATGGCAAATTTCCCACCCATATCAGTCACTATCTTTAATCCATATATTATTGCTGCTATTACTGATGGACTATATGCCTGTATCTCATCAATAATTATCTTAGAATATTTCAATGTAGCTGCAAATATTTCTGTTCCCAACGCCTTATACACAAACTTAAACAACTGATCTACTGTACATATAGTAAGCGGCTGAGATAATAATTTTGCTTTCTGATATTTTTCATATCCATCAGAATCTGTTTCTGTTTACCTGGTCTTCAAAATAATAATGCATACTGTCTGAATGAAGTATTGCCACGTCCTTATATTCATACCTGTCTCTTATTCTTTCATATATTGTATCTGATGATACTACATATGGCAATGTATAAAATCCCTTTTCACCATTAAGCCATAATAATGATGCCTCTGTTTTTCCCATTCCAGTTGGTGCAACCACAACAAGATTCTTATCACATTTATCTCTCATATACTCCTGAACTGGTCTTAATCCATGCTGTTGAAAAATGTTTTCTATAGATGTTTTAAGATATTTTGTTGTGAAAGCAGAACAATCCTCTGCTTCTGTATAACCAGCACTCACTGTATAATCAAATTTATTCAGCAGACCTTTGATTAGCACAAATTCCTGCCATTCATGCAAATATTCATTCTTATCATAACAGCTCATGATGTATTTGCTTCCCGATATGTGCCTGTATTTCTGAACAGAAGATATTTATTTATACCCGAAACCTTAGCTTTGATACTTTCATCATTTAAAAAATCCCTTATATATGGGTTATAGTATTTCTTACAGAAATTTAATATTATATCATCACGGTTTTATCTTCTCTGACATGATGATGATATACTGCTGTATAGAAAGCTTTATAATCATCATTATCTGCTTCTGGTATATGATTCTTAAATTCTTCAGGCGATGTCGTCATTGCACTTAAAAATCCGTGTGGTATCTCCTGAGTCTTTATTACATCCAGCTCTTTATTTATCTTAGATTGAAAAACAATGTTTGCCTTTCCCAGGTCATGCACTCTGCATGCTTCTATTATTATTGCTTTTTCTTTTTCTGTAAAATAATGTCCGAATTTTTCAAAAAAATCCTGTGCACATTTAACTGTATCATCCAGATGCTGTTTTAATGTCACCTGTTCTTCTTTAGAACCCCCATTCGGAACTGACTTTGCAAAATATTCCATCTACCCCTCCATACATTTAAATCCACAATGTAACTATTAATAAAATCTCATCACGCAAATATTACAACATCTTCATCATCCGTATCATCTACATACGCTCTTTCCAGGCATTTATGAGGCGGGCAGTAATATGCCTTAACTCTTCCACCTTCTTTTTCAGACTTCCATCTCCTTAACCCCTGTTTAGTTATCTCATATTCTTTATTCAATGTATAAACAGTTGCTTCAACAGGTTCTTCCCCCATGTAAGACACAGGAATATACATATCGTGATTAGTCAGTACTTCTTCATCTTCTTTTAATGAAACAATTCTGACATCTCTTATATCTATAATATCCTCATATCTTCCAAGAGACAGATACGTTGGCGGATTCTTAAGTGCCTGATATATTATTTCAAAATCAGCCTCATCCTCTGGCACAATATGTATTATGAGCTTGCATTCACATAACAGTTCAACATTGGCTATTCCCTTAAATATTCCATAATTATCGCCATCTTTTACGCATATCTGATGCCTGCCTTCTTCATATCTGGCACCTGCTGAAAATGAATAGCGTGTATACAGATCAGATATAGTCCCTTTGTTATCGCCCTGAATACTCAGCTTCATTTTGTGATACTCTTTAAATCCACATGCGGCATGTATCATTCCACTTACTGTTGAATATGGTGGAAGAGGATAGGTCTCTTTAATTATAAAACTGCTCGGTTTTCTATAATTAACAAGATTCTGAAAACAATCCAGTCTTATTGCTCTATGCATAGTACTCATCCACTTTCTTCTTAAACTCTCCAAATGCTTCTGCTATTGTTACAGCCCCAAGTTTTTCCTTAATCTGACTGTCATTATTAAAGATTCCTGATGTTACTCCTACTATTGTAGAATTTTCAAGATCTTCACTACTTTCTTTCATTTCTACCAATGTATCAACATTTATCATATTATTATCAATCTTAACTATGTTTTCAAAAAACGGATTCTTTCTTTCATAGTTACCACCTATGATAAATAATGGAGATAAATTCTCTCTCCTGCCGCGTATATCTCTATAAAGATACTGAACGGTTTCAAGAAGTGTTTTAACCCTTTTAGCTTTTTCCTCCTTTGATACATTAATCTCTCCATCAATTCCAACCCTGTCAAGATCCACTGAAATTGTATATGCATAATAAGAACGGTGAATTTCACTCTGTGCAATACCATTGTCAAGATTCTGGCGCTTAGCTAATCCCATATTATTAAGAAACGCCAGCTCCCTGAGAAGGTTCAAGTGATATGGCGTTGCTAAGTCTAGCCACTGCACTGCTTGTTGATGCACCTCCCTTGCATTATCGTCCTTTGCCATTGTCTTCATATAACCAAATAAATCTATTTCTGGGTAATCCTCTATAGTAGCTGATGGAGCAAACTGTACAACTCCGCTCTTATCCTCGACAGGTGTGTTATCCCACTCAGCCTGCTGTACAATATTGTATCTTATTGCCTGCCTTGATATATATGAATACTGGCTTGCATTACCTCTTGTCATTTTCTTAATATTAGAAATATTACCTAATCCTTCTCCATAATTCGCACTCTCTGCAACAAATACTATTGTCATTGTCAATCCATTCTTACTCATCTAAATAACCTCCTCATTCTTCTTATTCTGTCTGCATCCTTTTAATCCCAAAACAAATGCATATCCATATTCTTCAAATAACTCCTGATTTTTCTGGATATATACAAACTCTCTTGGAATAACTAATTTATCAGCCTGTCCCACTTCAGCTGGCACCTTACAGGTACAATATAATCTCATTACAATATCCAGAAATTTTCCTGTATTTCTCGTAGATAATGCATTAAGAAGCTGATATATTGTTCCTTTGATACATTCATCATCCTTTGCCCTTTGAAGACAATATAGCAGTTCTTAAAGCAAAACCACTATCCATTACTGTTATACTTCCCATTTCTATAACCTTACCTCCATTTCCTTGCAAATCCTTATCTTTCTTAACAAGTGCACTATACAACATTACAACATATATCCAATAAGCAGTTACTATCTGTCCCGCATTATCAGAATCAAGATTATTCTTTAGCACTTTCTTTAGAAGCAATTCCTGACTTCTATGTTTCAGAATATTCATAACTACATTTTCGTATATATTAAGATAATCTGCTCCAATTCTTGTGTAAGGATATTCTCCTAAATACTCTAAAGCTTTTCTTACCTTTTCATCATTAAATGTCTGAAGTGCTTCATTACTTATTACAGAAAAGATATATTTATCCTTCTCATCTGTTCCCTTTAAAATAACCTGAATATTGTTAAGCTGTTCAACTTTACAATCCATCAACTGCTTCAACATTCTGGCAAACCATTGTGTATATCGTTCAGCTTCTTTTTTCTCTGCCTCTGTCACAATCTTTCCACTCCTGCTATTAGAAGCCAGTAACTGATTAATTGATGAATTAGTATTCATAAATGCAAAACGCTGTCCTAAAAGTGTGAATCCAAGCGGACTGGCAGCATATACAAATGCGCATGCAGGACACAAAAAGGCATCTACTTTACAATTCCAGAATGCAGACTTTTTTCTTGCAAGATCATCTGCCATATCCTTCATAAAAGCAATAGAAACACGTTCCTTGTTTCCCATTGGTCTTCCACAGTCTATACACATATCCTTATCTTTATCATGATTTGTCCTGATACATTCTTTAAATGGTTTTGTAAAATCCTGTTCAAACAATATACGCATGTCCTTCTTTGCATTAGCTCTTAGCAGAAAACATTTACCATCCCAGAAACGGTTAATATAATTATATATGACGCTCTTCATTACAAATGTTTCTTTACACTTTGGCTTCATTATAAAGTTCTTGATACCTTCAAGCCTCTGTTTTAGTTCTTGTGATGTTGATTTCGCATTTAATTTATTTTGCTGAAGATTCACATATATCTCAGACCCATCAACTTCGTTTCTTATATTTTCAAATCCAGCCTTATAACTATTGGACAAAAGCTTATCATTTATAAACTTGATATCTTCCTTATCTTCTTTAACCAGCTTGTCCGGCTTCCATTGGTCATTATCAATTTTGCATATAATCTTGTTAATTCTGTCTAATATTCCTTTATATACTGTAGAATCTCCATAATAGTTAACACAGGCATCAAAATACATTCCAGTCCAGTCACACTGCTGCACGAAATCCTCGTCAATCCATAATCCCTGCTCATACAGTTCAAGCCCATCTACCGGTCTGTTCTGAATTTTATGCCATAATCCTTTCCGCTCTCTGCATCTGACATATCCAGCATATAGTTAAGACCTACTATCCCCGCATTTTCAGGAAATCTCCCATAGTTACCAGATATTTACCCACATTCTGTCCCTCCTTTCCTAAAATTATAGTAATATTTCGAACTTACCGTGACCTTCTGATCTTCTGGCTCCCATTCCTGCCTGATAAAGAATATTAAGCAGCTCACAATTACCTCTAAGCTTATATATTCCAAGGTTAGCATCCACCTTTCTTCCAAAGCAGTTAACTACTACTTTTCTTGCTTTGACAGGTTCTATTGATAATCCTTCTGTATCAACCCCGATTTCCATTTTCTGAATGAAAATCTCTACATTTTCACATAATGCCTTTGAAAATCCTTCATCTGCATATGTATAATAAATGTCTTTGTTAGTCACACTGTCGTGCCGTCTTACAATCAATGGACTCTGCATCTTTACAATAATTTCATCATCAACAATATCTTTACGATTGTTTGACCTTATTGAAATCAATTTCATAGAATTGCCACTGACAGGATACTGCTTGTATCTCATAAGCTGAAAAGCATTAAACCATTCTATAATCTGTCCCATATCAGCATCTGTAAAAAAAACTTTAAATCTGTTGTCCCTAAGAAATATAGTGTCACCTTTAAATACCGCACCTGGCAGATATGTACTGAATGTAAATGATTTAATAATTGAATGCTCCTTATTATATAATCGCTCAAACATATCTTCCGAATAATTCCTGCTTGCTGCTTTTAAGAAACTAACCATCAATCTCTCATATTCCAGCGGTAACTGTGGCTTTTCAAGTTGAAATTCTAAAGATAGCTGTATCATTGTATCACCTCCTTTTGCTTAATTATGTAGTTCATATCTGGATATTACTACTTTAGAATTAAGATGTCAATATAAATTATCAATTTGGATTAAAAAACTTTGTTTGATTTTTAATGTCACTTATTATAATATACATATATAATTTCTACATTTTGGGATGTAAATAATTGATAATTAATATAATCAACTTTTAATAGCTACATTTTGGAATTCTCCCATCCCCCAAACCTTTCCATTGTTATTTCCAATCCCATATATTATAATTTTTCTTATCCAAACAAATGAAGGAGATTTATTTAATGAAGAAAACTAATTTTTGGAACAGCCTGCCGTTCAAGCTGATGGTAGGTGTTCTGGCTGGCGTTGTTATCGGGCTGGTGCTCAGTTCGACGGATGGCAATGCATTTTCAAAGGCCATATTAAATATTGTGGTGACGCTGAAATATATTCTTAACCAGATTATTAATTTCTGCATTCCGCTGATTATTATCGCATTTATCGCGCCTTCGATTACACAGATGGGTAAAAATGCGTCTAAGCTGCTTCTTATTGCAGTAACTATCGCATATTCTTCATCTGTCGGAGCAGCTTTGTTCTCGACTGCTGCCGGATATGCGCTGATACCACATTTGTCAATTTCATCTACAGCGGATGGATTGAAGGAACTGCCTGCGGCAGTGTTTGAATTGTCGATTCCGCAGATTATGCCTGTTATGAGTGCTCTCGTGTTCTCTATCATGATCGGACTCGCAGCGGCATGGACAAAGGCTGAGTTAATCTCTGACCTGCTTGAAGAATTTCAGAAGATTGTGCTTGCAATTGTATCAAGAATCATGATACCGATTCTTCCATTTTTCATCGGACTTACTTTCTGCGGACTCTCATACGAAGGTTCAATAACAAAGCAGGTTCCTGTGTTCCTGAAAATCATAATTATTGTATTAATCGGACATTACATTTGGATGACTCTGCTTTACACAATCGCAGGATTGTATTCTAAGAAGAACCCGATTGAAGTAATCAGACATTACGGTCCTGCATACCTGACATCAATTGGAACAATGTCATCTGCTGCCACACTCGCAGTTGCACTCCAGTGTGCCGGCAAATCAAAGGTTTTGAGAAAGGACATGGTCTCTTTTGGAATTCCTTTGTTTGCAAATATACATTTATGTGGCTCAGTGCTGACAGAGGTATTTTTCTGCATGACTGTATCAAAGATTTTGTATGGCACTATTCCATCAGCTGGAACTATGCTTCTGTTCTGCGTGCTTCTCGGAATATTTGCAATCGGCGCGCCTGGTGTACCTGGCGGAACAGTTATGGCTTCGCTCGGACTTATTACCGGCGTGCTTGGATTTAACGACACTGGAACTGCCCTTATGCTTACAATATTTGCACTTCAGGACAGCTTCGGAACAGCCTGCAATGTAACAGGCGACGGTGCGCTCACACTTATCCTGACTGGATATGCAGAGCGCCACGGCATCAAGGAAGGTACTGACAATTAATATATTTCTTTGACATATGTAAAGTGCTATAATCATCACATGAATACACGCGCCTGCGGCGCAGAAATGAGGTAACATATGCCATTTATTAATTCAAAGATAAGCACTTCTCTTACAGAAGCACAGGAAACTGAAATCAAAACCCGTTTAGGTCAGGCTATCCAGACAATTCCCGGCAAGTCAGAAAGCTGGCTCATGGTCGGCTTTGAACCTGACTACAAGCTCTACTTCAGAGGAAGCAATGCCGAGCCTATAGCTATGGTCGAGGTCAGCGTTTACGGAAGTGAGAACCCATCTGCCTTTTCTAAACTGACTGGCCAGATATGTGACATTTTTAAAGATGTTCTTGGAATTGCACCAGATCATGTATATGTAAAATATCAGGCTGTTTCTAACTGGGGATGGAATGGAGATAATTTCTAATATGCATTAATAAGCGGGACACTCATTTTTTTATGAATGTCCCGCTTAAATATTTTTTTCTAAAATTCTTTCTTTTCCATAATCCGGACACTAATTGCATAAGAGAGCAGTATGAGAAGTACTGTCACTACCACTGCAATTCCTGCAAGTATCCAGCCATTCATTTGGTTTAAAAATGAAAAGGCACTTAATACATTTGTCTTTACCAGCTCCGCAAATGCAATGACAGACGCTCCCATTACACCACATGCCCCCGAAATGACTACTCTGCTCTTTTCTACTCCGGATACTAGCTGCAGCGGAATCAGCAATGCAATCAACAATGCCGTAACCGGCAGAAACACCAATACCACAGGAATCTGGGAAGCCATGTCTACCGGCATCTGCTGTTTCATTTCTAGGATCATGTAAAGTCCCGCTGCCACAAGCCATGAAACCGTTCCTCCTGTAAGACAGAAAAAATATTTTTCCCTCACATACGTTTCTGCATCAATCGGCAAAGTCATCAAAAATCCATATCCTTTATCAAGCTCGTCATAGGTAACTGTATTTATCAGAAGAATACTGATTGCAAACGGTAACCACCCCAGGATAACCGCTTCATTCTGTAATCCTATCACCACTCCAATGATAAGAAGGAAAATTAATGCCTGTTTATTACACCAAATTAACCGGAAATCTTTTTCTACTAATCCTGCCATTATCTGTACCCTCCCGTCATCATAAGAATTAATTCATCAATTCCGCCCTGCTCCACCGCAATCTGCGGATAATTTTCCTGATAAAATCTTCTGTCATTAGTAAAGCAGGCATAACCATAAGTTTCTTTCTGTACTTTTATGACTGCTGTCTTGTCTAATGTCCTGTATTGTTCCTCATTCACCTTCAAAATACCATACTGCTCTAAAATAACATCTGTGTCCTCATGCAAAATGATTTTTCCGTCATGAATGATAAATGTCGTCACAAAGTGACTCCAAATCTGTGGAAATGTGCGATGTAATCAATATTGTGCGCTTCTCGTCCTGCGCTATATATTCCCGTAGCAAATCAAGGATTTCATTCCTTGCCTCCACATCAAGCCCTGCGGTCGGCTCATCTAAAATCAACAAATCAGCTTTATGGCTGATTGCTGTCAGCACCCTCAGTTTTGCTTTCATACCTGTGGAAAATTCTTTTAATTTCTTCTTCCGTGGAAGCTTTAAAGCCTCACATTTTTGGTCAAAAAAATCCTTCTGGAAATCAGGATACATTTTAGCAAGGATATGCCAGACATCTTCCACCGTAAATTGTGAACTAAAGCCTGCCTCCGTCAAAGATACTCCGATTTTCTGCTTTACCGCCGGAAGCTCTCCACCTTCGTTACCAAACACACAAATCTTTCCAGCATCCGGCTTTACCAGTCCAAGTATCAGTTTAATTGCCGTACTTTTTCCTGCGCCGTTTTTTCCTACAAACCCTGTAATTCTCCCCTCTGGTATTTCCAAGGATAGTTCCAGTTCAAAGTCCTTATATTTTTTTCGGACATTCTGCATTGTTATCATAATTCGCCTTTCTATTTCTCATCAAGTATGAGCTTTACAACCTCTAAGATTTCTTCTTTCTCCATCCCAATTGCCACTGCCCGGTCAATGGCTTTGTCAAAGTCCTCTTCCACAGCAATTCTTCTCGCCTCCGACGCAAGCTGTTTATCCGAAGCCGTCACATATGTTCCCTTTCCGTGAACAGTCGTAACAAAGCCTTCCTCTTCTAACTTGTCATAAGCTTTCTTTACAGTCAGCGCGCTGATGCGAAGTTCCCCTGCAAGCGTCCTCACAGACGGAAGTGCCTCTCCCTCTTTTAATACAGACTGGATAATCTCTGACTTTATCTGCTCCATAAGCTGTTCGTAAATCGGAACCATGGAAGAATGATTTAATATAATATGCATATTTTTGTTTTCTCCTTTGGATAAACAGTATATAACAGTTGATGTGTGTTGTCAACTGTTATATACTGTTTATTAAAAATATACAAAATAAGAGCCACTCTAAGGTGACTCTCATTTATTTTTATATTTAACTTAACTAAAATATTTTACCTATTTTTCTGTTAATCTACAAGAAGTTCCCTATAATAATATTTTAATCCTTTTTGAGCATTCTCTTTCTTATAAATATAAAAATCGTACCAAACTTTCAAAGTTTAGTACGATATCTCCACTATAATAGGATTATTCTGACTATCCAACTAGCTTATCCAACATTCCTGCAATCTTTTCTCTTTCACTGCTGCCATTAGTCTTAAATCTTAATAATGGAATTTCATACAAATCCATTATTCAATGTCTCGAGCTGGTACTCCAACAGATAACGCTGCCATGGAAGTAATCAACGGTTGGATCAAAGCAGAGATATTTAATGATTTCCATCTTACAAGTAATGAAAATATAACATATGAGGTGGAGAAATACATCAGATTCTTCAATGAAGAACGTCCGGCATACTCTCTGAATTATCTGACTCCAAAACAGTATAGGGAGTATTATGCTCATTAAATGATGTATAAAAATATAAAGTGGTGTCTACTTTTTGTTGAATAGTGCACATATCATATTTGTGGATGCCCTCATTATTCTCACAATATCTAATTCTATAAAAAGTTTTCCCTTCGTGCCCTTCCTTTATAAATTATATTCCCTAAAATACGGACTTTACTTAATAGAATTCTCATTTCTTTTTTTTCGCCAATTCTTATACTCTCCGGTTGTTATTCTCTTATCTCCAGGCTTCTTTGCATCCACCGGAATCGCCCAATCTCTTCCAAATTTAGTTGCTCCTTTTATACGCCCTTTGGAACATAGAAATTGAATTCTTCTAGGGGTAACATCCCATTTTTCAGTGCCTGTTTAATTGTCATATATCCTTCCATAAGCACCTCTGACCTATACAGGTGATTTGTATCTTTATATTACCGTTGAAAAAAATATCTAACTATCAAGTTTTGATTCGATATTGCTTAATTTCCAATCAAGATCACTAAATTTAGAATCTAACTCGGAACTAATTGCACTTTGTACAGCACTTTCAATATCTGATTTAAATGAATAGCAGTCATAATTCATTGCGTCTGCGCAAGCTGACCTAACATCACTCTCATCCAAAGAATTCATATTCTCGGATATAGCATCTCTAATTGTAGAATCCATATCACTCAATGAGAATCTTAATTCTGTCTCCAACTGGCCAACTGAATCTTCAAGTGATTTTTCCAAATCATTAACAGACTCGACTAAATTGCTTTCTAAAGAAACTAGATGATCAGAATAATCCTGCACTCCTACTAATTTACTTTCAATGTTACATATCGCATCTGAAATTCTTTCAGCCTTAACATGCATCTCAATAATTACATCCCTATCCGATTTTCCTTCTAGACTTTCTCGTAGCTTCTGTTCCTTATTAAATTGATCCACTCTACCATTAAATTCTTCAGTCCTTCTGTGCAGCTCATTCTCTGCCGCTCTTATGCGATCATTAGCACTCTGCTCCATTTGATTTAGCTTATTTTGAGTTTCAATCTCCTTTCTACGAAGGTTCTCATGTGCAATTTCTATTTCAGCCTCCAATGCACGCTTTTCTTCTTATAAATCTTTACTGAAAAATAAATGGTTAAAATCGAAACCAAAACGGCGCCCACCGCAATCAGATATTGTGTGTACTCATTCATTGTTATATCCTCCAAATGCTTAGCATTATATATTTTTTCTGATGTATTCTACTGTATTTTTCATATATAAAATTGACTTTTTTAATTTCTGTATTTCAGTTTTTTCTTTCTTAATTTTAGGGTTGAGATCATTCATATATTCTGATAATGCTCCTATACTATCTTCGAATCTTTTTAACACTAAGAAAGCGGCATCCTTATCATTTTGTACTTTATTTAAAATCTCCAATATTACTACTTCAATTTTCGCACATTCAGAAACTGCATACTCAGGAGATAATAGAAGCGTTATTCCAGCAACACTTGCAGTGCCACCCGTCGCGAATCCGAGCAATGCTCCGCCGCCAACAATTACAGCTGTACCTCCAGCCATACCAGCCCCACCTGCTGCCAAAGCACCACCACCTAGCATGGCAAGACTGGCACTTGTCAATGCAGCTCCAGATAGTCCTACAAAATTACTGCCTACCAACATTACTGCAATCGGTCCAGCAAAGGCAGAGCATAGTGCTGCAACCGCAACCGTCAGCGCTATAGCCGGAACGATAGCAAAAGCTTTCTTATTATTTCCTGAAATATTCTTAGCGGCAATATCATATTTTTCTTTGATTTCATCAACAAATGAAACATCAATCAGTCCTTCAACAATGACCATATCCTTTATGTCATCTATCTGATCCTTATACATCAAATTCTTATATTCCTTGACATTCTTATCAATAGGACTATAAGCATGAAACAAGGCCGCCTCAAATATAATGAGATAATACCAAGTCAAATTATCTGTTTTTGACTTTTCCTCTGCTATCTGCTTATGGATATCATATATCCCATACAACGAATCAATTTTTTCATCTTCTAAATTCATATATTCAAGAATAGCCTTTTCCCGCTTTACGAGCCATTCTTTCTTTTTATCCGAATCCTTTTTTGACTTATCAATATCCTTACTCACAAGATATTTTTCTATCGAGAACAACAACCTTGATTGGTTCACTGTCAGTCCAAAGATATCCATTGCATCTGCTTTTTCTTTAGCCACAGTATCCCCCTTTTCTCTACCTTATCTTAAATCCGTTACGCATTTTTTGTTTAGCCTTTTCGGGATTTTCACGAAGTTCAATTAAGAACATAAAAGCCCCTTCACCATTAAGATAATGTGACATATTTGCAACATCTGTCACTGTATATCCTTCTACGGAAACATCATTCCTATACTGCTTGTTCTGAATCCAATATTCAAATTCTGCTGCAATATCACTATGTTTTTTCAACTTATCAAGTTTATCCTCAATAAGAAATGGCTTTACACCAGCATTTTCATAATAATCTTTAATTATCGAACTCATGCAACCATCTCCTCTCCACTAAATAAGTTGGCAAACGCTCTTGATTCTGCCTCCACAAGTTGATCCTGGTAATCTGTGAACAGAATGCAATCCCCATTTTCCGTAAACAACGGTGAAATATAATTTTTGAAATTCGTTAAATACTTATAATCCATTTCTGTTTCCGGATTTAAAGCACGCTGTTCCTGAAATGCATGCCGAAGTTCATGCGGAATTGTATTAATTAGTTCCTTTGGATCACTTAACTCACATATATTAATCCCTAAAATGTTTAAATCCGAATAATAACACCCGCAGTTGCTTGGATCATCTTCAAAATACATAACTTCCGGAATTTCATTAAGGCCAAGAATATCCGCTATTTTAGATACAAGCTGTTCAACAAGATCCATCCGTTCATCCTCAGATAAATCTGCCCATTTACTATTATCAAATTTATCCATCAGTTCTTTCATGTTTGATAAATCATAGTCAAAGAGAATTCATCCTCACTCCGGTTCAAAATATCCTTCATGGATATCTCTGGCACAGATTCGAATTGTTTATCCCAAAACGCCATTGCTTCTTCAGGAAAAATATCCGAGTTAAACATTGGTACTTCACTAAAAGACATTTCAGTATCTTTTATTTCATTTTCCAAAGTTCCTTCACCAAATTTAAACATGACAATCCCCCACTACAACACAATGTCCTGCGGCCCTATCTTCTTGAGTTTCTCATCTTCAAACACAATAGCCAATCCATGCTCCATATCAAATTTGAAATTGCACATGATGGCTACAACACGTTTCTTAGCCTTCGGTACCGAAATGGTCTTCGGAATAACATACTTAAAGATATTATCCACACTATCCATCCCCATATCCTTAAGCCCATTCTTAATAACATACTTTTCCATGTCATCTTTAGCCTCATTTACAACCTTTTCACAGGTTACAAATTTTTCTACTGCATCCTTTTGTACATCAGTAATTTCCTTACCTTTAAACTGTTTAATCATTACAGGAAGATCAAAGTCTCTCCCCCAAATATTCATTTTAATTTTATTCATCGAATCCACCTCCGTCATTTACAGAATCTCTTGCCTTACACTCCGAAACGCCGCCCAAATGTTTACAATAACTATGAATATCATATGGCACTAAGTCCATAGTCTTTGTATCGCATCGTTCGTGCCATGAACACTGATGCGCTGGATCATGCCTCCATTCATAGACATCTTCATCCGTCCAGTCTGCTCTACCGTCTTTTTGCTGTTCATTCCACTGCTTAGCCAACTTGGCATCTGCTTGAGAAAAATTACCGGATTGTAATTCACCATTCTCATCATAATAATCATCACGATGTTCGGTCATATTATCAATCTTTACTGTTCCCTCCGAAACTTCTGAAAAATCAGGTTCAAGATTCTTATACTCGATACCATCCTTTCCATATTCAGCAAGTTTTTCTTTACATGCAGCCCCTCGCTCAGTTTCATCTGAAGGAATGAACTTGGAGTTTCCTCGTTCGCCTTCGAACTTTCCAGTCTCTCCATCAGCAGGTACGCATCCTAACCTTTTTTCATAAGAATTATACTTCCCACCAAACTCAGAATCAGTATTTTCTGTCGGTTCTGCAGTAAATTCCTTATTCCAAAAGTCTTTCGCTTCCGAGACCGTCATACCATTTTCCGGTTGTATATTTCTATAGTTTTCGACCTCTGGAGCCTTTGTCTCATTTACTTCACTTGACTTAATCTCTTGCATTAAAACACTCCTCCCTCGTTTTTATAAACCTCTGTAAACTTACAAAATACAGATCCATATGACGCATCTCTAACAGTTTGCTCATAAAGAATTAATGCAAGTGCAAGATCTATTTGCTTGTTAGGATATGCCTTTAGCGATGGGCTCAACCTATCAACCACGGTTCTTGTCCACTCAACAATATCGTTACACTGTTTTGCTTCAATAATTGCATTTTCAGCTGACAAAAAATCATAAATAAGTTTTCTTAGTGTCTCGATTGCATTTTCACCATCATGTTCAAGATATTCCATGAAATCTCTCTTAACACATGTTTCGAGCTTGGACTTTATGATTTTTGATTTCAATGCTTTTAGGTCAGTTTTATTACCTCTTCTAAGAATTTCTTTCTCCATAATGCAATTCAAAAGAGATTCCTCGACTTCGGTCTTATAATAATTATCCAAATCATTATCTTCAGGATCAAATGTAAAAGGCTTCTCTGGCGCAGCAAACAAATCAACTTTACATAAGACAGGCTGAATCCATTCATTCTGATATACCGCTGCCACTCCACATGGCAATTTGGCAAGTTCGGTAATCTGATCTTCATTAAGATTAGTGCTCTACCTACAAGCTCTCTATCTGCCTGATCAGGTAATCGGAGTATGATTTTTGTATTTGTATTTCTTATTACAGACATATCCATTAGACCTGGAGCTTGGTCCGCAATAATAAATCCTTCACCATAGGTTCTCATCTCTGCTATTGCGTTAGATAGCATCTCCACACTCTTTCCTAAGAGATTACTTCCCTCGGCTGATTGTTCATTTGAAGTTCTTCTAAGCAGATTATGAGCCTCTTCAAGTACCGTGATATGATTAAGTTCAGCATTCATACTAGTAGCAGAAGACATACGATACTCTTGTAACTTTAACACCATCATTCCCATTATAAATGATTTCGTCTCACTTGAACCAACTCGGCTCAGATCCACAATCACGTTTTCTTCAAACAATTGCTCTTCCGAAATCTCATCCGCAACGAAAATTATTCCATTAATGCCATTACATAATGATTGTAATCTGGTTAATAATGAGCCCTTATACGCGCCTTTATTTTCAGCATCATACTCGCTACTATCAATTATTTCTTTTACATTTCTTGCAACGTCAGCAAATGATGGATATAGTTCTTCACCATATTTATTCTCTGATTTAACAATATCCCATCCGCAATCAACATATGACCTTTCAACTGCATTCTTTAATACTGCCGGCATAGCAGCATACATAGGCCAGCAAACATTAAATATTTCTACCAGTCGATCCATATGCTCTAATACATGTATATTTTCAGGGAAGCTAAAAGGATTTATTCTAAGAAGCTGACTAAGCTTAGGATTTGTTCCAAGGACAGTCACATCCTTTCTTCCACCGAACACATTCTTATATTCTCCCTTAGCAGGTTCAACCACAAGAAACTTTACTCCTTGTTTTCGTGCTCTATCAAGCATATGGTATACTGTATTACTCTTACCTGAACCCGTACTTCCCGTAATAAATGTATGCGACGCCAAAGATTTTTAGAAAGACTTACTTTCGTGTTTTCCATATGATTCATATAAAAAACATTGCCTAGTCCAATTTCTGGCGCATCTTGTCTCACTTCATCATACGTTACAACGTTCCTTCCAAATTCAACGCACTCTAATACTGGAAGTCCTGCTATAGACTTCTGTGGGAAATTCAATGAATACGCTAATTCTTTTCCTGAAAGACTTGTTGTTGCAGTTACGATAGGTGGATAAACAATAAATTCTGTATCCTCATCTACCTCGACCTTGACCTCACCATCTTCTACTTTACCAACAACACCTGGATTCAATCCAAACAAAGGATGTCTTAACATCTTAATATATTCTGTAATCTCCTTTGCTTGTCCAGCTTCATCCTCAACATTGCCTCGCCATGTATTGATGGCAGACTTTGACATATAAGAATCTTCACCGAGTGTTAAAGCCAAATATGAATGTGCAACATTGTTTGCAACATTTGGATCTTCACTCAAGACATATGCTGCAAAATCCCACATTCCAAGAGCCGTGCTTTGCTCAAATCGCTTCATCTGCTCTTTAAGCAATTCAAGGGCATGTTGCACATTGAAGTTTGTATAGTTTTGAGTAATGCCTTCATTCTTTCCTAACATCGCTGTCGTTGTAGATGAACGAGCAAAATTAGCCCCTACATTTCCACCAAAGCTTACTGCTTTAGATACACCTCTTGTAGCTGCCATTGAACTGGTCACCGCTCTACCAAGCGTATTTGCAACAGCAGTACCTACCGTTCTTCCAGTACTTTTGCCAAGAGTCTTAGCTGTACCTTTGGTAATAGTTTTCATTGCAGTTTTTCCCAAGGCTTTGCAGTGCTTCTATTCCAACCATGATTATAATTTACAGCCGCATGTGCAACCCCGAAAGGCAAACCGCCTCCGGCAGATCCACCTACACTATCACTACTACCTTCAGTTTCCGTATTTGTTTCGCTAGTCCCTTTTGCATCTGACTGACTCTCATTTTCTGTGAATGATTCATTTTCCGTTTCCGTATCACTCTCTGACTCAGTATCTGTGCGAGATGTACTATCTGTTGTTCCCTGCGTATCAGTAATAGAACTATTGACACCATTCTGTACACCAGCACTAGCACCTACATTAACACCTACAGTCGCAGATGAACTAATACTTTCATTTTCTGTTCTCTGAAAACTTGTAGACCATGATGCATATGGTGCTAATCCCGAATAGAACTCGCCAAGCTTAAGCTTTCGATCTTCCACATCCAGAATAGGTTGCAAGCAAAATAACGGTATACTCTTTCTTATTGGTATCTGGAATAATACCATCGATCAACTTTTCTATCGTCTGACTTATAAACTTCTCCGATTTCTCTGTTGGAATATTAGAGGCAGTCGCCACCGAATAATTCTTATCATCCTTAAAACATGGCAACACCCCTAAACCAGAATCCTTCCACTCTGCTCCCGGAAAATTACCTCTAATAGCTTCAACAATCTGATCCTTATAGTTGTCAGCATCTGTACTACTTGTCGAATTCTTGTTGTTTACAATAGCAAGATATACATTAGTTTTATTCTGCTTACGGTCAAAAACAAGTGCAATATTACAGTCCTCATTTGAAAGTACCGCATAGACATTTACAAGCTTTTCAAGGTTATTCTCTTTCTTATCCGTAACCCACTTAGTAATATTTATATAACGGATGTTATGAGCATCATCGAATTCTTTTCCATACTCCGCTTCATTCTTAATCGGAAGATAAAGATCTTTAATCTGCGGTAAATATGCATTAAAGATTTCTACACTGCTTGCAGCCATGAGGCGTTCCGTTTGCTCACGCGCAGTGGGATCATTAGGATTCGGCATTTCAAGAAGATACTTTTCACGTAATAATTGCACGTTCTCAACCTGTGCCGGACTCAAAGATGATAATTGTGCAACCTTGTCTCCTGCTTTGCCGCCTATTTTTTACGACATTTTTTATACCCATCTGCTATTCCTCCTCCGCTTCTTTCCAAGACATCAAATCCTTGATTGTATCTAGTGAAGCCTGTATCATAGTCTGATTATTCTCTAATTCAGTAATATTTTCCGTCTCAATTCTAATAATCTCTGCCAAGCTCTTCAGTTCTGGATTTAGTTCCGTAAGATTAGCGTTTATTTTAACAAGTAGTTTTTCTTCCCAAATCTTAAACTGAGAAAAACAATCTTCGTTCATACTTTGTGACATATCATTAACTATTCTCTTGATCCGGTCATTATAACTTCTAGCCAAACGCTTGATGTCTAATTTTTCATCATCATTAATACGAATGCCTAGCAAATTTCCTTTCAAGAATCTCTTTCTTACAAATACTGAATCAGCCTGTTCTTTGAAATTATTAACATCATAATTCTGTATCATATCAGCTATCTCTTCACGTTGAGAGTCTGATAATGCATCCGTATTAGTAATCTGAAGAACCAACGATCTCTTAAAGTCTAATTCTTTTTCTCTCCAGTACTCATCTAAATGCATGGATAATTTCTCCTGTGCATCATCTATATTAACTTTATACGAATTGATAACATATTTAAGAATCTGTTCCGAGCTCAACTGATCAAGCTCTTTTTCTTTTGCATCCATTTTATCCTTAGAATGCTGAACATCCTTAAAATCGCTGGACAAATCATTTGCAATAGTCTTAACGGAATCAACAATATTTCTCTTAAATAAACCTTGGCTACTTTCCTTTAAATGCTCCCAAAGTTTATCCTTTGCTTCCTGATAATCTTTTGCCTTTGAAGCAAAGTCATTCTCCTCAAAATTCTGCTTTCTACGATCAGCGTCCATATTGGCAAGTTGCGTTGCATCAAACGAATAATTCAGCTTGCTTAAGGCATATTCACCAACATCACTCTTTGAAGTTCTTCCATTAGCCTCTTCCATACTCTTTGATGAACGATCAATTTCTTCTTGAAGCCTAACAGTCTTTGCATCAAGCTCTTGAGTACTTCTATCCCTTGCATCCTTTAATACCTTTGTACGCTCATCAATACGTGCATTTGTCTTATCAATTACGTTGCTAAGGAAAGCTAATACCATTTGGCATTTATTATAGGAAGAATGCTTACTAGCAAAGTTTTCTATCTCTTTTTCAATACAATAAAGACCACTGTTTGCATAAATAAGATTCTCATTTTTCTGACAATAATCTAAAGCATTCTGCTTTACCTGCGCCGGCATGATGTTATATTTATAAAGCGACATATAATCAATATCTTCCGGATCAGAAAATGTTGGGCTTTGTGTTCTAAAAGTCTTTCTGTAAAACCTATCTACAAACTCTCCATCATTTTTTCCTCCCAATCCCATAATAGATGAAACAAAGAAAATACCGCTAGCATACATCTTTTCAATAGCTCTATATTCAAGAATCTCTTTTACCTGTTTCTCAGAAAAGCCTCCTTCCGGAAGGTCTGCGTCATCCGCTTTATTAAAGATAATCATCGTAAAGCGCTTATCTAATGAGTCAATAGCTAATACTTTATCGCAAAGTTCTGCATTATCCTTTGTATCATGCGCATCATACTGTGTCACCCAAAGAGGGATGCCATTTGAAAAACCATCCATTGCCTCAGCCAATACTTTCGCATGATCCTGATTTGAATTAGAATTTGATCCGGGTGTATCAAAAATAACAAACTTATTCGAAGAATTTCCTATAACACCACTTGTAGAAAATGGCACTACTAAAGTAATCACACTACCAATTTCTGTGACTTCCTTATCTTTCTTTTCGTAATTGTTCAAGATATCCATGGCTATACGGACCATTGCATATAACTCATGGGAACCCTCATTATCAATCTCTTCTTTGATGCTCTTTACAATATCAGTTTCGGAATCTCCCTCTAAAACTCTAAATTCTTTGCCCTCAATTGAGATTTCTATTCTTTCTCCATGAAACTCAAATGATATCTTAGCTTGATCAAGGAACTCAGAATTTCTTATCTCATATATTTTTGCAGTTACTGGATCCCCACCACTTGGAAGAAGTTCAACTCCAATAAGTGCATTAATAAACGTGGATTTTCCTGCGCTATAATTACCAAAAACGCAAAGAGGTATCACATCATCTAATGCCTGCGACACTTTATTAAGGCCTCTCTTTACAGAGAAGTCTTCCTTCATAATGTTTTCAATAACCGGATTGACTCTTTCGAAAATTTCTTTAATATCCCCCTTAATAAAACGGGCGTTTTCAAGGATAGTATTTGTGCGAATAAGTTCTATCTTATCCTTCACATCATCCGATTCGCATACAGCTTCTACCTCGGAATACTCATCCTGTGTTCCTTCAAAATACAGCTGTACCTTTTCTCTTCCAACATAGTATTCCTTAATAATAATGGTTATGATTTCCTTAATTTTAAAAGGCAAAAAAGATCTTTCCGAATCTGTTTCCCTTAATCTACTTCTTTCATCTGTCTCTCTTACATCAACCCATTGTCCAGTCGCCTCATCCATTGTAAGATATGAAATTTCTCTGTTATACGGATTGCTTCTGATCTTAATCTTTGTCATTTTAAGTACCTTCCATTCCTTTTTTACTTGTTCTATACTTCCTCTATCATTTCAATATAGTCGCCCTGACTTCGTATCCACATATTAATACCGGTACCAAACACCTCGGCAGCAACTATATACTCGCAATTTTCTTCATCAAGCACATGTGCGGTTGGCAATCTATCAAGGATAGAATCAATATCAGGACCTTTATATCGGAACCTAATCTTTTGAATCTTTCCACCATACATAAACTGAATTCTTTTTCTAAACTCGCCTTCCTCAAAGCGGCTACTATACGGAATATGAAATCTTTTATCAAGTACAGACATATTCTTGATTCTATCTATTCTGTAAATGGTCGGGAATGAATCGTTTATAACATCAAAGTCTTTTCTAACCTCTTCGTCTTCTATAAATGCAGTCAAGTAAAAATAATACTCCGAAAACATGATTGCCACTGGCTGAAGTCTTCTGTGAACAATTGCTTTGTCTTTTGTTCTAAGATAATCAATTTCAATATATCTGCTTTCATTTATTGCTTGACCCAAATCCCACATTAAATCTATAAACTCATTGCCATGTTTAGGCTCAACATAATGAAATTCTTCATTTTGAATCAATTCCTTAACTCACTTTTGATTCACTTTTGGGACACAGCAAGTAATAAGTTTGTCTAACATACTTACCATTTCATTCTTTGTGAAGCTCTGATATCAAGCAGTATCTTACAAAGAGCTAAAACTTCACTGTTTTGAAGCCTTATCTTATTCAGAGTCTCCAGCCGATATCCTTTAGCCATTCTGTCGTAAACAACATTGTTTACAATTCCGGTCCTTTCTGAATCCTCATCAAGAAAATTCCGTATGTCATCAATATCCCTAGTAATACTACGCTCTGTAACTCCATAATAAGCTGCTTCCGCCTTATTTATCACATAACCGTCCGAAAGCTTAGCATATAATTGTAAAACGCGTCCTATCTTATCACCCTTGTTCTCTTCCTGCATATATTTCACCACTTTCAACCTATTCAAAAAGCATAAAAGGGCACTCCACGAATTAACCGCGAGCACCCTTATCACTTTTGCTATTCAAGTTTTGTTAAGGCCTCAATTACGGCTGCTTCTAACGCTTTTTGTTTTGAAGCTGCAAGCTCGTCTGAGGTTCTTACTACACACGTTCCAACCACAGTATGGGAACCTGAAGCAAGTATTCCACCATCGAAACCTGCTAAATATTCATTTCTGGATTCGGCATCTTCTACATTTGCGTAGACTTCAATAGCACCGCCTCCATCTGTTCCTTTATCTATAATATTATTTCCTAATACATTTGCTTGATTAACCCAATCGCAAGTAAAGTAAACGGTTGCCGTATAACCTCCGGCTTTCCCCAAATGACCATTGGGATCATTATCCTCCGTAACAGCAGAAATACCTGTAACATGTTCCACTTTTGCCAAACACTTTATTACATACGCTTCCGCCGGATTATTTACCAGTTCATACTGCTTAACACTATTATTAAATGCTGTATATGCCTCATTAAGACTCTTAAGCGCATCCGAATAATCCGTTGTATTCATTTCAGTTGTTTGTGTATCTATTTCTTTAACCGTCTCCGCCATTTTCGGTGCAGTTATCTTAACTGCTTTTGTTTCCGAAATCTTTGTTTCTAACGAAGACCTAAGCGACTCATCCAATGCTGTATTTTCTCCGTTTACAAGATCATTTGCCTCAGAAATTGCTTTATCTAATTCAGCATTTTTATCTTCGAGCGATGATTTAGCTTCATCAAATGCAGCTATTGAATCAATAAATGATTGGCATTCAGTGGCTCGATCCGATACATCTTTATAATCATCGCCAATACCTTTAAACAGCTCCAATGCACCTGCATAATCCCCACTATTCTGTAACTCAACTGCCTTTTTGTAATCGGAACTCTTACAGCCTGTAAGTGAAAAGCATAAAACCATAATCAATCCCAAACTCAACAAACGTTTTCTCATAGTTCTTCTCCTCCAATAAAGATGTCCTTGTTTTATGTTACAGACTCATTATAGGAAATCAGTGGGACAGATTATGTCATTCTTGATATTTTTATCAATTTTTATTGCTATAAGTATCAATAAAACTTCAATATCACCACACTAAATATTATATGAATTGTAGCGAACAATGTCAATAAAAAACCAGTGCACCTCGAATTGCTTCAAAGGTGCACTGCCGCTATTTATTCAGTTTTAAATACATCTGTATACCGCCATATACAACCGCTGTATTGATACTTTCAACTTCCTCCGGTGTAACCCATACGGTAAAGGATGTCGCCACGCCCTCATCATCTGTAATCTTCTTCCCAGCATTATCATATACCTCACTGACATATACATTTTCTGCCATAAGTACAAGCTATCTCACTTGCCGGATCCACAGCATACACATCTACGATATCGCCTTTTCTTAAGGAATCATTCACTGAGTCATCAAATGATTCTGCTGCAAACGATGTAATCTCGTATCCACCTTTGTACTTATCCATCACCTGATCCTTCGATGCCAAATTATCTTTTAAAACCATCTGTGCCTTGGTCATTGCATCTTCAATATAGAAGCCTTCCTTTGGAAGATCTGATGTTGAAGTGTATGCATTCTCTGGAATCGCAATTTTTTCAACTGCGACACTTGTAAAGTACTTGTCCGCATCTTCATACTTAACAAAGTATTTGCAACAACATTCTCCTTCATGACAAGCACCTGCCCTTAAGGCTTTCTGCCTCAAGCTTGTTCTGCATGGAAAGATATAATCCGCATACCACAATACCTGCAAAGAGTGCCGGAAGCACTATCACTTTAAGCACAGCAATAAGCTTTACCTTGATATCTCCACCCTTCTTCTTTTTAGCCATCATCTTTTTGTTATCCTTTTCCGTTACTACTGCTTTCTTCTGAAACATATATAAAAATCTCCTTTCTACTCATTGATTTCCAAGGTACAATAAATATCCTTGGTCTTTGTAATAAAACTGCCGTCAATAATGTTCTTAATATCAAATCTCACACGACCATATGCCGAGGTTTCCTTAACCCTCTCACCTTTTGGCGAATACACGCTTCCTAGTCTGCCGTAGCTTACGCTCTTCGCCCCGGAGGGCCCTGTGTAGGAGGCATTTCCTCAAACATCACACCAGCCATCTCTGCAGGCATACCGTCTTTCCAAACATCTCTCTCATGACTTCGTTCCCTTAAAGCTATTTCCATCTTTCAATTCCATCTTCCGCATCTCGTTCTGCCAAGCAAGAACGTCTCGCGGAGTGATATCTCTCATCATAAGATTCTTAAAATATGGAAGAATCTTTTTTTCAATCACCCAGACTTTTGACTTCCAAGTATTTTCCCTTACCTTAGGCTTTACATCCGCTTCATAACGTCTGTAAAAATCTCCGGAGGTCATGTCTAAACTACTGTCTTTTTCCAATTTGAAGTGTCGCTCCCAATCTTGAGCTTCCTTTTTGGTCTCAAAGCCACGCTTCATCTTCTTGACCTTTTTTCCTGTCCAATCGGTGTAATAGAACTGGCAGTTCCACTTGCCTGTCTTTTTATCCCTATTCGCCGGCATGTTGTACCTCCTTTACTTCTGTTTCGTTTTCTACTCCATAGAAACGCTCTTCGAAATATTTCCTGCTGACTCTTCCCAAGATAACCATGTATCCTTTATCAGCAAGCTCCTTATTCAAAACGCGAACTATTCCATAAGACTTAGATTCAGAAACACCGAGTACTTCGGCGATTTCTTTTACTGTGATAAATGTTCTGCATTCAAACATATCTTCCACCTCCGATTACGAATTTTTTCTTTCGTATTACATTTGGGGTGGTTTTTTGGTCATTACTAAATCTCAGCAAAATTTTTATTTTTGAAATCTGTGGAAAATAAAAGATAAGAAACCGAATTGGACTCTTTAATTGGAGTTATTTCGCTTCTGCTTCTTTCAGAAAAAAATAGAAGCATATTAGAAGCGATGACCAAAAAAAGACCTGAAACCGTGTTATTTCACACGGCCTCAGGCCTTGAAAATACTGGATTTTTGAAGCTAACCTCTAAGCCACTTACAGGTCACTCAAACTCGATTTCGGTAGCTATATATTGTGTCTATACAAAACGCTCATTGCCATATTTTGTGTAGCCATTCTTGATATTCTATATATTCTTTATCATCTTGGGGATTTTTGCAAGCAAAACGCAAGCACTATAATTAAAACTATATTTGATTTATATTTAGACATGTATCGTTCCATTCTCTCTTAATACTATATCTTTAATTACAGTTGCCACTATTGTAGGATATACCCTCGACGTTTCTTCTGAGACTTCCCAAATTTTTCCGCCCTCATCAACGTCAGCTCCATGATCAGCAGCGTTTCTAACTTGTCCAATATAATCAATCATTCCCCTATGTTTTTTTGATAATACATTCCCTAACGCCGAACTTTTTTGAAGTATTCCATTTTTACCAACTAATGACACACTATGTTCATCCGCAATTTGTTGTAGAAAAGATTCGAAAGCATTCCCCGAGTATAAAATAATAGTTTTTCCTTCTGTTAATTCATTTTGTACCTTGCTAAATGCATCCGAGAGGGGAGTATACACTTTATCGGCATCTATGTAATTATATGTGCTTTCTCCCAATAACGTTTTCAAAGCATTATCATCATTTGCTTTAGATTTTAACACAACATCTAAAATTTCCAGATACGTCACTTGGTCATCATTCAAAACAAATTGATTAGCGCCATCACTTATCATCGCCTTAGCATACGTAGCTATATTAGTAATTGTATTCTTAATATCCCTATATGTTGTTGTCATACCATATAAGACTTTCAATTGCTTACAAGCCAAATCTATAGATTGTGTAAATATATATCTATCCTTAATGATTTAAACGGTTTATATTGCTCTAATATAAACCTCATAATTGTGGCCTTTTGTAAATCATTTCGTGCAGAAACCAGCAAATGTGATAGTAATGAATCACTTTTATACGATTGTGAAGTACTATCAAAATACAAGAGTTCCATATTAACAGCCATTTTTATCGCATTCTGTGCCTGTTGTTCTGATATATCTGCGAATTCACTAATATATTGTATATCACAAATATCTTTTCCTGCCAAAGCAGCGTCAACAACACTAACAATATCCTCAGCTGTGGTAAGAACTATTTCATATTGCATAATTCCACCTACTCTCTATTCATTAATTGACTTTAATAATTGCTTGATTTTTTCACTAAGTTCATCTAACTGATCAACCGATGCATCGATATTTATATTTATATTTACAACAGTACCATTTTTTATCTTCTTATCATCATATATTTTTACAATTTGCTCGTTGTCTTTAATTTGATTATTTTGTTCTATTTCTTCATTTGTATCAATAACATTTTCTTTTTCAACGGCCAAGATTTTTCCATCTTCTTCCCTGACCATTCCTGCATCCTTAAAAATTTCTATAATTGTATTTGCACCAACTTTTGATGCACTTGTAGTCGACCCCGCTGAATACAAAATATGATTAATGAGTGCTGTCTTATCCATACCATTTCTAATCTTAATAGCAGACATCATTCTTGTGAGAAACTCATTATTTTCAATCAACATTTTCCATATTTTTTGTACTTCTTCTCTTATATCTAGAGAATATGCCCTTCCTAAAGAAAAGCACTCACTAGTAGGTGTTTTCTTAGCGCCCTCCATCAACAATTGCATTTGTAATAAGAAGCCATTATTTCGGCTAACAATTGTCCTATCAATTCCTGATGCTTGAGCAATTGCATCTAATGGTTGAGCTTGCCCTTCTTTTCCACTTGAATATGCCTTAATTATTTTTATTATTTCTTCATATGAAGAACCTGGTAACTTAAAATTATCTGCCATCTTTTATCTTCCTTTCATAACACAATTTAATATTTATTGCTTTAACATTAATTTAACTACCGACCTTATACTTTATACTTCAATTCTATTATTTATCTCATATATCCATCCGACATCACCTCCTTCAAACAATTCTATAAACCTTCCAAAATTGCTACCTCCTGTAATTGTATCGATTGTCTCCAATTTTTTCACTCGTCGACTCATATCTTTGTAATTCTCCGCAGTAACATGTTCCATAACTTTCCGAATCTGGTCTGCTCTTCCTTTGTAATTCTCCACCCCTGTATATTCCTTTATCAAAGGAGCATTCACTGGTTTTGCAGGAGATTTTAAATTTTCATCTGTCCAATGCTTAGATATAATCTGCATCGTACAAGGATTACCAAACATAATCACTTCATTCGCTGCACTATCCACACCATGAAACTCATTAATTTTGCGTTTAATGTCCTCATACTGCTCGTGAGGTTTCTTTTCCGTATCACAAAACACAAGCACAAGTTCGTCTGCTCCATTTTGGTATCGGTCTTGATACCTCGCCGGGATATTACCATTTCCACCGGCATTGACCAATGAAATATCATATTGCTCGTTCCATACTTTTAAATTTTTTAATCGATTTAGATACTCATATTCCTCATTACCTTCACAAATAATACAAATTTTATGGTTATCAAAAAACTTAGGGAGCTTATTTGGCATCGGCATCATCCCCCTTTACACCGCTTTTAATGCTAAGCAAAGAGTTAATCAATTCTGGATCAGGTAAAGCACCAAGTGCACCTTTCCTATATTTTTCCATAACATCCGTCGTATCTCTCACTCCCTGCTGTGCAGTAAAATCAGCAAGAGAATATACATATACACCTTCTTCATCCTTGTGAACAAACCAAATCTGCTCCTTGCGGAACATTCTCTTGCAATCCATAAGGTTAATATCATGTACTGTAAATATCATCTGTGCACTTGTATTTAATTCATTATTAAACATAGCAACAATTGCCCTGGTGTTTAAAATGAATACTGCTATCCAACTCATCCACGACTAAAATTCTGCCCTGTTCAAGTGCTTCAATTACATAGCTAGCAATAGCTGCAATCTTCTTTGTTCCTGTGGAGTCAAACATCATACTTGGCACATGGACTCCCTTATAAGTGGATACCAATCTAATTTGATCCATAATGTTCTCCGGAATATCAAGCACTTTCTCATCTGGCTTTTCATCACCTTCACCAGTTTTCAGCTGTATCTTATCCATATCCACATATTCAAAATTATCCATGTATAAGTCAGCATTTTTTATGAACTCAACAACCTTCTGCTGCAACTGATTCTTATTCTTCATAAGTTCAATCGTGTGCTGCATAGGTATGTTATTCATATTGATGATATCAATTTTTTCTGCAAATCCGACAAGAATCTGCTTCATCTCATTGATATGTTCGAATTTACTTGTATCTACCACATAGCATAACAAATTATTCTTTGATACAACCGAAATCATAGTCTGAACAGATTCATCAATACACTCGTATACTTCACTAACAGTATCCTTTTTCAACCAACAAACTTCCTTTTCGTTGTTGTACTGATCTTTAAATATCTCCGAAAATGATTCATATATATACTCTTCTTTTTCTGCATCATACTTAAAGTCATAAGAAAACTTTCTTTCAGATGCCATAAATGTAACACCTAACTCGCATACATCACTATCAGTAAATATATTTGCATCAGTCCATTCTTCTTATTTAAAAGTACATTTCTTATTGCCTTAATGCACTTGATTAGACATGTTTTACCGGCATTGTTTGGTCCATATATTCCTACCGTTTTAAGGACATTAAAATTATTCTCTTTGTGAACATTTGCTCCAAATTTTTTATTTCGCATATCTGCTTTCATCGAAAATGTAATGTCATCCTCAAATGCATAACAGTTTTTTGCTCTTACCTCTATAATCATGGCTCATTCCTCCAAGTCACTTTTCCTATTTACTTATCATTATTATATCATTTAATATTTTTTATGCAACTTTTTTTCATAAAAAATATTCGTTTTTTTAAATTTAACAATATATCATATAGCAAAAAGGCAGCCTTTCAACTGCCCCAAATCACGCATACACCAACTCCCTCACCACAATCTCCTCCGCACAAGCAATAATATTATTCATCTTTCCCCCATAGCATCTGATTTTCCGCCTTCAACTTCTCCGTCACACCTTGTTTCTCCTTCATCTGTTCCACAAGCAAATGATAAAAAGGTTCCATATTTAAAACAACATCAAAGGTGTCATCTGCAAAACAGGACATATCTGTAGCATCCAAAACCGCTGTATTCATAGAGTATTTTTTTGTTTTAAGCGTCTGGTTGATAATATCTATGTGCCTTGGTGTAATGTCAGTAGCAGTTACATCATGTCCTTTATCAGCAAGCCAAAATGCATAAACACCAGTTCCCGCTGCACAGTCTAATATTTTACTTTCAGCATCAATAACTTCGTCTAGAACTCTAGTAGTAGTTATAAATTCAATCTTTCTTGCATTATTCGTAGTCAAACGATCTTCCTCTTTATAATTTTCATAACTCTCAACAACATAATTCATATAAACGCCTCCAATCTTCTGATTCACATCACTTTTAATATAAAAGCTACCCTCCTTAAATAAATTTTAAGGACGATAGCTAATAGCTTCGTGTTACCACCTTAATTCATCTATATTTCGCAATATAGACCTTAGCAAGTACGGAAATTTCTTTCGAAACTCTGACGCTGTAATGGGCGTTCCCAGTGTAGCCTAATGAATAATTCAGTCGGTACACGGCTCCAAGACTGGTTCAATATTTCTTCAATGGAGTTTTCCACCAAACAACTCCTCTCTGCAATATCCAAAATATTTACTATCTCTCTTCATCGCTTTTTATCAGAATAGCCACATAATAATTATTTGTCAAGCATATAATTTATTGATCATTAAGAATAGTATCTATCATATCTTGCTTGCCATTAGTGTATGCAACCCTGTCATCTGCATACTTACTTTCCAGTTCTTCCTTTAACTTCTGATAACACAAAGCCACATTCTCATTAGCATTAAGATAATCTCTAAAATGTATATAATTTTTCCACTCGATTCCGTTCCATTTCACAATATGAATATGGTGTGTTCTTGTATCACTTTCCATATCACCCATTACATAAAGAAGTTGATGTTCCACATCTGAACCGCGATAAAAGATTCCTTCCTTCTGTAATTGCTCATTATATGATATTATTCTATCAAAATCAGTCACTCCAACAGCAATATCAATAATCGGCTTTGTTTTAATTGCCGGTATTGCTGTACTTCCAATATGCTGTATATCAATAGCATCATCTCCTAATATAGATTTAAGTATTTTGATTGTTTGAATGGCAGCCTCATCCCACTGTTTATCATGTGGTTCAAGCTGCACTGTTCCTCTTTTTAATCCTAATGACATAGCAATCTCCTTAATATTACATCACAATTTCACTGTCGAAATATTGTTCCTGAAAATGAATCTGTCTCCTGATTTCTTCCTTTGAAAAAGTTACTCCTTCAGGCACAACTACCCACTTTTCTTCTATATCATCTTTTCTATAAACAATGGCAATAATTTTACCTGTAAACTTACCTACTGACTCATTTACACCTAATATATAGGTATCCTGCTCCTCTCCATCTGGTGCCATAACTCCTTCAATGTAACCATAATTTATTGGATAATACATATCCTTATATTCAGGATGATAACTTCCTAATGGTCTATCGACTGTGACAGTTACTGTTGTACCAATTATTACATTATCAACACTTTTGTCGGCATGCAACACAAACCTTAGATTAGGATATCCAAATTCTTCAATCAGCTCGCCCTCTTCAAATCCAAATTTCTTATATAATTTTCTAGGTGCAATTCCTTTAACATCATTTTCTAAATGTAGACACAGTTATATCCTTATCTCTGTCAAGCTTATCAATTGCTTCTCTTAAAAGAAGCGAAGCAACCTTTTCGATAAGCTGGATCAACAGCCAAACAACATATCATATTATACTTCCAAGAATATAAAAGTACGCCAACAATCTCTTGTTCGTTCTTCACGCACAAAGCACGTTTGTCATTCATGAATTTCAGTACTATTATTTTGTGTTCATCTATACTCTGCTCTGTCTCTAATCCTGGAAAATTCCAACTTACTTTTCTCACTAATCGCATCCATGAATCAATATCTGATGTTCTGCCAAATTCTACCTTCATATTTTCTATCATTGACTATCTCCTCAAATCTGCTTTGAAACAAAATGTACAATTTCTTTCCCCGGCTCAAGAATATATGGTATCAACTCCAAAGGATATACCTTAGTACCTTTCTTTAAATCCTCTAGCGGAACCCAGCAGAAATCCAAATCAATTCTCTCATTATCCAGCTCATCATATCCATGAAACACTCCATCTAATGGAATATTATCATCGACCAGATGCACATTATAATATAAGCTTATCTGATGACACGGTCTTTTACCCCATGAAAAATAGATTTCACCTATTGCTAACAGATTATCTACCTCAATCTTAGCATGAATCTCTTCTTCAAATTCCCGTTTAAGAGTTTCCATACTTGTCTCCATAGCCGCAACATGTCCGCCAATAATGGCATAATCATCATTCTTCGGACGCTGTAACAAGATTTTACCATTATGTTTCAATATACCGCCAACTCTGTATGAAAATACAAAATCATCATTTTTAAATAAAATATCCACTTAACCACCTCCAACCTGTTCATAAAACTTGTAGTAAAAATATATTTATAATATCATAAATCTCCTGGTGCAAATGTATCTTTCTCACATATAATGTAAATGTCTTTATTCATTTTCCCCTCAAAATATTGCTTCAAATTTATATTGGAATTCCACTTGTCCTGCGGATAAAAGCCATACCTTTTCTTTACGTCATTCATCCTATTTTCTATATCAAGAACTCCTTCTGCTCCTGCCAAACAATCGCACAATTGAATTAACCGGTCATATTCATCATATATGGTCTTTGCTAATTCAGTTTTTATAATTGTCAATTCTTCATCTGTAACATCAAATTTTCCGATGTATTCATCTATCGTATGATTATTAAAAGAATGGGTTAAACATATCTTTGCTACTTCATCATATCCCAATGATTTCATATATACGTATCCATCATAAACATGTCCAAGATGTCTTACACCAAATTTTCTTCCTATATCATGTAGTAAACCTAATATATATGCTTTCTCAACATCCATATCACCACATGCACTTGCTATTTTTTCTGCACAGTGTGCTGCTGTTAAACAATGTTTTCCCCAAGGTCCCGGATTAAATAATAACCCATCACGAATTAACTTCAGTGCTTCTTCTCTTGTTGGCAACATAGCTTGTACCTTCTTCCTTTTTTATTTACCTTTTCAAAACTGATAACTCCATTACTCCACCCACAAATAGAGCCAAACTAGAGCCATTTAATAAAACAAATGCCGGAAACCCGCATAAATACAGGCTTTCGGCATTTAAATCCGTTATTCAAACTCGCAAATAAAATCTTGTCGCTATACACTTTTGTATAGGAATTATGGTTCTATCTGGTTTTATATGTGTTCCACTGTCCAAAGTCCACAGGCTGAACTGAACGGTGTTATCAATTTATTATCATGATTATGTTATCAATCAAAAACTCTCGTAATATCCTGATACCGGTTAATCACACGATAAATCTCTACATACCTCGTTTCCCGCCTTGTAAATAACCACATAATCTTCCCATATTGCATATTTATAGTCTGTCCGAAAACTGACTCGTTTTGAAAGATCTGAACCCATTCCTGGAAACATCTGAAGATTTTCAAATTTACCATAAATTTCCTTTACGGTCTTTGCAGATATTCTTCGTTATCTTCAGCAATATAATCCCGAATATTCTTCAAATCCTTTGCAACAATCGGATTGATCCGCAGTTTTAACATCTTATTCCCCCACAAGTGCTTTTAATTCGTCCAGATTTAACCAACCTTCACCGTCTTTCACTGCTTCTTCAGCTTCTTGCAGCTTCATCAGAAGCTTTTTCTCTGCACGGTCACGCTCATAATCTTCAAAATCCATAACTACAAAACGTCCTCTGCCATTCTTGGTCAAATATACCGGTTCTCCTTTATGACAGTTTTTCAAAACTTCATTATAATTTCTCAAATCAGACACTGGTAAAATATTTGCCATATTCTTTCAGCTCCTTCCTTTGATTTCGTATTATTTCTACTACCTATATTATACACAAAAAGCTGTAAAATTCAACGTAGATTTTTACAGCTTTTATACTTTCATATATTTTAGCATTTATCATGTTCTCATAAAAACATCATAAACAACTTTTTTAATAAAAGTTTTATTTTATTTTTTTTAACGGTGCACATAATACTTCATATGCATATTTATATACCTCATTTGCTGATTCATCTGGTGAAATATCACCATGTGCAAGACAGCACCGCAGCATATACAATATAATAACAATAGCTTCACTAATTTTTCCTACATCATTCACAAAATTATATACACCGATTTGTTTCGTGTCTTGTCCAGTTGCTAAAACACTTATATTTCGATACGGTGTCAATTCTTTATAACATTCTTCACATTTTTCTTGTTGTCTGACTGTTAAACTAGTAAAACCAGATTGTTGCCTTAAAACGTCGATATCATATCCCTCTTGTTCAAAATTAAATATTATATTTCCCGTAGCTCTAGCTGTAATTACTGTTTTCGTTTTACCATGTGCCCTAGAACACTCATAATTGTGTTGATAATAATCTTTACGTTTAAGTGTATTTGCGTTTTTTACAGCTACTTCCGCAAATGAAACAGATTGTCGAACCCCTATGTATTCTTGTGTGGTAATTGCAGCGTTTAAAAGAGAGCCATGCAATTTTGCAATATTTTCTCTATATGCACTCCCCTCTGTATTTTCAGCATTAATTAAATTCATCATATATGTTTTAAATCTATTAGTCTGACTTGCAATGTATTCAATACATGCTTTATCATTTCCAGTCGGAACTTCACCACTAAAATTATACCATGCATTAAAGGCAATCCAAGCTTTCATAAATGCAGAAAAATAATCAAACTTTATGTCAATTGTATCATCCAATCTTTATATCCTGGCATCTCAGCTCACCTCATTTCGCATAAATAACTTCCTTATCTAGAACCTCTAATGCCTTCTGTTCTAATCTATATGCCTCATATCTTTTTTTATTGGCTTCAAGAGCAAGGGAGTTGATTTTTTCTTGAATATCATGGTTTTTAAGTATAGGAACAGGAATTTGCCTTATATGGGCGTCATCAATGTGAGAAATAACCGATCCATACGCATATCTCTCAATAAGTTTTGCACCATATTCCGACAACAAGAAAATATAAAGATACCCTGCAATATCTTCATTTGCAGGAACAATACGCAATATATCTTCACTTGCCACCCAATTTACCCAATGTTTTGGAACAACTGCAGTCTTTCCTATCGTACCACTTCTAGTAATAAGTATTGTATTTTCCTTTAATTCAAGTTCTTCTTTCATTCGCTTATCATGCTGCGAAACAGAAAGATATTTTGTATTAGTAGGATCGAGTTCAAGTAATTGTTTACCTCCAAAAAACACTCTTCCATAGCGTTCATCGACATACACTCTTTTAAATCTCCCCGGAAGAATAACGGATTTACTTATACGCTTGTCACCAACAATTGTAACTTCTGCTGCATGCCTTTTTAAATGATCGATGATTGCATCTACAACAGGCACATGATATGAAGCATCTAAACGATATTCCATATCGCTCAATTTAACATTAAATGTTTGTACGGAGGCATCTTTTTTAAAATAATTAACAACCATATCATCAATTTTCGGTAACTGAAGTTCATCCATCAACATTTTTGTTGCCCTATCAATCAAATCGTTTGATTCATCACGAAGAGCATACGAACGTAAAATAAGATTTCCTATTTTTTGTTTTTAAAGACATCTGGAGCATTTGGAATTGGAACAGTTGCTAAATGTTCTGGCTCAATATGTGTAATTACTGCACCATAACTATTAGTAAGTAAAATCTTGTTTCCAACTTTACTCTTTAAAAAAGGCGTATACGTATCCCGCATCATTCATATTTTTACAATTAATTCGTAAAAGATCATGACTAAAAATCAAGCCATCCAATGTATCCGAAACAAAAGATACTTTTCCAATCGTACCAGAGCAGGTCATGAGAATTTGCCCTTTAGATACTCGTAGTGCGTCAATATTCGTGTCGGTAATAGCAGAAATATATCCATCAGGAGTTGGTTTAATATCCATTATGGTTGACGGCTGATAAATAGGATATTCCGATTTTTCAACCCAAATTCGTTTAAATCTTGCGCCAGTATAAGATGTAGCTAATCCTTTTTCACCTCCCAGCATAGTGATTGGATATTTTCCCTCTACAATAATTTTATGAGCTTGTTTTGCCTCTACATCATAAACAACTTGCCTCTAAACGTTTACCTCCTTTTAACCATTTCTGATAATGAAATCGTACACCATTTAACAGGCATTTCATCAATTGTAACCTTCGACTCAGGAGATGCAACAAATTGATGTGCTAAATTTCCATTTACCATGCTATTCCCTCCTTAGCTTTCCATTCAGAAAAGATCACAGGCACGTCCGGCGTTTGGTCATCTTCAACTTTTCTCTTTTGTTCATGAGCTACAGTGCGATCACCTTCTCCAGTTTCACCCAATACAAGCACACTATTTTTATCCGGTACAAGAATTTCATTTCCTTCTTTATCACGCTTAAAAGTAGGATTACCACGTTTATCATGTCCAACTTTTTCTACCATAGCCATAAAAATATTATAATCTGCCATAATGCCACTCTTTTCCTCTTCATATTTCTGCTCCGATGTTTTTTTCTGGAGAAATAGAACTGATGTTTGTGTTCCATTTCTTGGCTGAAATGTGTCTACATGAAGATCTACACTTGCAATAATTCTATGATTTTTAATAAGCCACTCACGAATATAACCAAGACCCGGTGCACCAAGAATATTATCAGGAAGAACGATTCCCCATACGTCCACCTTGAACAAGAAACTGTGTACATCGTTCGACAAATAAAATTTCTGGAGGTACCGATGCCTGTAAGCGTTCTGTCATTGTCCATGTATTAGTTTTTTTATCATTTTCCCAAACATGAGCTAATTCAAACTGCTCCAAAATAGATTTATCCTTAATAGGAATTTTACTACCAAACGGAGGATTTGTAACAATTACATCAAAAAATTCAATAGTCTTGTAATTTCGTATAGATGCCTTATCAATTCCTAGCGCTTCAGCTAGGTCCGAACGAAAATCATCTGTCCACTCATGTGGCGGTAACAATGAATTAGTTTGCAAAATATTACCACTTCCATCGTTATTCATAACCATATTCATTTTTGTTGCCTTAACAAGATCTGGGTTAATATCAAAGCCAAAATAGTTTGATTTTGCCATATCAGATATACGATCCCTAAATGCATTTATTGCCTCAGTGCTCCATTGGTCTTTTAATACTCCCAATTCAGTTTCAAATTGTTTTTCAAGTTTTTCAATAACATGTGTCATAGCATTTACAAGAAATCCGCCTGTTCCGCAAGAACTATCCAACACTTTTTCATCAACATCAGGATTAATCATTTCGACTACCATTTTCATTACATTTCTTGGTGTAAAAAACTCTCCTCTATCACCACGCAGATTGGCACCAACAATTTCTTCATATGCTTTCCCTTTGATATCAATATTTGTATTAAGCAAACTATATTTCTGCAATTCACTCACAATATACGCCAAACTACGCGGCGAAAGTTTAATCTCATCATTAATATCAAAAATTTGTTTATATTTTTTCTTGTTTTTAACTTGATCAAAAATCTTTGAAATACGTTTTTTTACCGTTAACTGTCCATCGATATTAGAACGTTCCTCAGAAGTTGCGTAAAACTCTAATGGCTTAGTAATATTACGCTCATCTTCAATCTTGCAGAAAATTACTTTCAGCAATTCAAAAAAAGCTGGTTGTTTCTGTAATCCATCATTCACATAAATATGGTTATGACATGTTTTAAATGTAAAAAGCAGATTATCATCATAAGCATTTTTAAGCGAAGTTCTCTTTGGACGATTAATATCATCTAGATTACCATCAGCAGAAGGAATATCATTATAATCCATAAAGTCTATCTGCCCTTTGTCATTAACATATTTCCGGTAAACTTCCTTTTGCTTTCCATTTGTCCACATACCCCATTCACAATTTGGACAAGCTGACATATAAGATTTTAGTTGTTCAACTCCATCTTTCGCATTCCGAGCATCAACAGCTTCTTTTTTACATTCAATAATAAGCTTAACATTTTCCTGAGTCTGTTCAGTACATTCTTTATCAAATATAACAATATCCGCCCGAGGTTTTCTAGAACCTAGCTGAAGAGTATACTCAATTTTAATTTGTTTAGGTAAATATTTATGCTCATTTATAAGGCGCTTTTCAATGGTTTGACGCACATATTCCTCTGGAGTGTCATTACGGAATTTACCGTCAATATAATCACAAATTTTTCCTTCTGGAATTACAATTACTTTCGTTTCAGCCATTCTTAGTTCCTCCATTTTTAGTCTTAGATTTTTTCTTCTCACGCTTAGACAGATAATCTTCAGCTGCTTTATTAAAAAAATCCGCAAAACTACTTCTATCATATGCCAGTGCTGCTTTTAGTTCGGCATGCAGCTCATCCGGCATTCTGAACTGCACCTGTTTTGTTCGATTGCTCAACAAGTTGCACCTCCTTGACGCAAATGATATCAAAATATCTTAATATTAAGATATCATTTATATTAAAACAAATCAACAAAAATAGAGAAAAAATTCGAATAATGTCTATTCTAATATTTCCTCAAAATACTAGCATATACAAATTGTGTACCATTGCTAACACTTTTTATAAAGTGTGGTATTTCAACCACCCCGTTTTACATATAAATCACCTCCTGCACCACAATTTCTTCCGCACTAACTTTGATATTATTCATCAATCTATCAAGGAACGTTTAGGACATGAAAAAATACAGACAACACTCGGCACTTATGGTCATCTGTATCCAAATACGAATCTTGAAGTTGCTAAAAAGCTGACTGGAATATTACAAGTACAATCTGCTACTGAAATCATTGCTAATTATACCAGCAATCAACATACAGCAATCTATCACAGAACAGTTGAAGAAAAATAATGCAATGAAAATACAATCCTATAAAGGAAAAGCTGTAAAACCCTTGTAAACAAAGGCTTTACAGCTCAGCTTCAACTATTCAAACTCTACAAAGACTAACGCTTTTTGTTTAGGAATTATTCTCTGTAATGTTTCTCGTTCTTTTGATTATTTGATATATCCATATTATCCTGCCTATACGAGCTAATGTTATCATTTTGTTATCGGCATTGATAACACCTACTCGATAACTGTGGATAATAACTATATGTAGCATGTCAAATTATAAGCTATTTTGCTTAGAGATTCAACACAAAACTGAAATTTTACTTTTCCTTATATTCATCTGGTATTGCTATTTGAAATGTTTCACACAACAGCATCACATCATGCACATCATTTTTATCGTGTTCATATCCCAAATGAAGCATTACCTGACTCAATGGTTCAATACAAGAAACAGTTATATCTCCAACTTTTCCAATACCGGAAAAAGTTTTTGATGGAAATATATCTCCCTCATAAACAATTCCGTCATCTGTAAATTCAAAACGATGTAAATCAATGATTCTTTGTTTATCATCTTTCCAGACAGTATGACCATCCGTTGTATAATCAGTATTTACTTCCTCAAATCCATGCTGCTTAATCACATAAATATAATCATGATAATGTTTCAGTTCAACAAACAAATCAATATCATTGTGTATTCTTGATTCTCTTTTAAGAAGTGCATCAACACCCCATCCGCCATCTAAATATACTTTAATTTCGTTTTGCAAAGCATATTTTATAATTTCACATGCATCTTCTGTACGTACCATAATCTATCCTCCAAATTCAAATCTTTGTATGCTTTCCAACTCACTAAAAGCCTGAAATTTGTCAGTCTTTCATCCTTTTTGTTATCAATCACCAATTAGCTGTAATCCATTAGGATTTAGCTGATATATTTTATCGCACACCTCTTCAATATACTTTCTATCGTGAGAAATGCTAATGACAGCCCCCGGAAATTCTCGGAGCATTTTTCTTATTACCGGACCGGACAATGGTGAAAAATTTCTTGTCGGTTCATCCAGAATAAGAACATTTGCACCACTTAAGCTCATCCTCAAGAGAAGCACTTTCGCCTTTTGTCCGCCTGATAACTCCCGAATCGGATGCTCCATTTCATCTGGTGTGTATTTAAGTGAACCAAGGTATGTTCTAATTCTTGTACGCTCTTCTTTATCTCCTGTTTTATCAAGGTAATCAACCGGTGTAACATCCAAATCCAGCAGGTCTTCATAAGTTTGAGGCATATATTCTGCTTTAATGTCATTCCGATTTAGGAGTTCTTCCGCTATCTTTTTTAGAAGAGTCGTTTTTCCTGCCCCGTTGGCTCCTATCATACAGATCTTTCTTCTGAACCTTTTATTTTTAAATGAATTCCTTCTGCTAAAATTCTTTTGCCATCCGGAGTCACAAGCTTTGAAAGTTCATATTCTATGACCGTTTTTCCTGCGGGAATGTGTGAGTTTTCATCCCCTAATTTGACAAAGATTGCTTCTTCCTGTTCCGGCATCTGAGTCATATTTTCATCTTCTTTTTCAAATCTTCGTTCCATTGCCTTAACCGTATGCATTTTGTCCTTTAAGTTTTTGGCAACAGACGGTGCTTGTCTGGTACAACTTCTTAATGCACCTTGTACACTCTGCATAACTCTTTGATATTTTCATCGCGAATCTTTTTCTCCCTACGGTCACTCAGTGCCCGCTGTTTTTGGATTTCAAATTTATGAAGCCGTTCTTCCACATAGCGTCTATAGGGAAGCTTTGCCACGGTATATCTCGCCTTTGTTTTTCGTATAATCTGCTCGATATGTATCACCATGTTGGCAGTACGCTCTATCAGCGTTTCATCGTGTGAAATAAAAAGCACAATGTGCTTCCAGTCATTTATGATTTTTTCCAGTAATGTAAGCGTCGCAATGTCGATGTCATTGGAAGGTTCGTCCAACAACAGCACAGAAACATCGCGAATGAAAAGCCTCATAAGTTGTGTCTTGACTTTTTCGCCTCCTGAAAGACTACCCATTGTCTGGTTACTGTAGAAAAAATCATTTTTCATTCCAAATTTTCCCGCAATAACAGACAATTCTTTAGGCGTTTTCTCCCAGAATATTTCCTCTTCAGAAAAATATTCGTATATTGTTTTTTCCTTATCTTCATCGAGCATCTCCTGCGGAAGATAACCAAGACGTTCGTGTCCCATTATCCTTTCCCCATCTGCTTCTATATAGTTTTCTACAAGCGACGGATTGTATATCCACTTCATTAATGTCGATTTCCCATTTCCCTCTTCTCCAATAATAACTGCCTTATCTCCATCATTTAGCACAAGGTTGAAATCATTAAGAATTATTCTCAGGTCTTTTTTATGTGTTAAATTTAATTTTTTTATCTGCAACATTAAAGTTTCTCCTTTTCGAAGTCTGAGCCAATTATTATTTTGAACACACAAAAACGAGTCTTTTTTGCATACGCAAAATAGACTCGCTAAATAGACCCTTATTTCTTTTCCAAAAGGAAAACAAAGGAAATGCCTCTTGCGATAATCCAACTTAAGCGTACACAAAACAAACCTATTCTCTACAGGCTCAATAACTATATGTGTCTTACTTAAATCAAATTATCTATTAATCATTTCCTCACCTTACACAAAATGTGCCTTTCTTTCTTCTAATGGCAATACTATCATACTGTATTTTTTGTGTCAATACATTTCACCTTATGGAAGTGCAAATTAAAATTTTCACTTCCTAATTATACATCCAACCATTACGAAATTCAATCTTTCACAACCTCTTTACAACCACAACCACAGCACTCCAGCAAACGCAGGAGCACCATACCGTAAAACGCTTATGTGTAAATCAACTCCGTTCCTACAACTTCCCTCACACAAGCCTGAATATTATTCATTCTTCCAATCCATTCGTAGGGATTATCTTTCTTTAATTGTTCCGTCACATCTTGTCTGTCGGCATATTCCTTTACCAGTCGAAGAAACATATCCTCTGCTTGCTTATCGACTTCTGCAAGATAACTATGCAGCTTTCCGCTTGTCAGCAGGTTCATATATAACACTTTATAGTGTTCCTTTAAATGCCTTGCATGTCGTTTCCCCCATAAACCAATCGGCTCTATTTCTTCTTCGGCTGGTACTGTGATGTTCGGCAATAAATAATCACCCACCTGTCTATAAGTTCCGCCCATTTCTTCAAAAATTGTCTTTGTCATTTTCCTTTTCCTCCTGTGATTTTTGTCTATCGTGATCGTGTATTATCACGCTTGCGACCTTTAACTGTTCTTGCCTGCTCCAACAAATCATCTATCTGTTTGCGACCAAAAACCTTACGGAGCAGGCTGTAATCTTTATTTTCTGCTTTTAGGATTTTGTTTTCTTCGGTCAATCTTTCATTGACTTTCTCCAAACGCTGATTGGTGCGGTATAACTGTGCATTCGCTGTATTCAGCCTATGATAGTTGTCCCACCCCTCAAAGCAGCGGGCAAGCACCGTTTTGACAAGTTGCTTCAATTTCCTTACAACCGGCTCTGCCATTTTGGTTTTATATGCCTTTGCAGTCATAAATTTCTCTGGTTCTGGCAACTGATATTTCGGTGCAGTATCAAGCTCTATTTCAAGATTTGACAGCTCGTCTTTTGCCTTATCATAGTTCAATACTCGTTCCGACAACACATCAAATTCAATCTGTTTCTGCTCGATTTTCGCACCTAATGCCGCCACTTCTTTTCTCTTTCCTGCTTTTTATAATCCAAAACAGAAAGATGTTTTTCGTGTGTGCCTAAATGTTCCCACTCAATCCCATAACGTTCCATCACCGCCGCAAGCTGTTCTTTTTCGGACTGTATCCATTGCGACCACTCCGTATCGCCACGACTGCCGCCCTTAAAACCTTGCGTTGCAAGAGCCTGCTTTAGTGACACTCTTGTATCAAGTCCACGCTTGCTGCCTGTGGTAAAGGTACAAAATCTATGTGCAGATGTGGTGTAGCTTCATCCATATGCAGATGAGCCGAGAACACCCGAAGCTGTGGATTTCGCTCCTGAAAACCCTGATAGTATTCATCTAAAATCTGCTTTGCCAGTTCTCCGTTTTCCGTATCGGCGTTCATATTTCCCTTACCGCCCACCTGTAAAATGATTTCGTGGAACGGTTTTTCCTGCTTGGAACTTCGGATTTTTTCATAATAATCTTTTATCTTTCGGTCTGACCTTATCTGCTTGGCATTGTATCTTTCCAATGCTTCATCAAACAATTCGTGATAAACTGTCTTTATATTTTCATTGCAGTAGTCGATATTGAGATGAGTACGAGTTCCGTCTACATTTTCTGCTCGGAACTTTCGGCTATTGTGATTGACCGAGCCTTTACCGACCATTGCACTTATCGTTCTCTGCATTTTTTCATCTCCCATCTGTAAATTTCAACATTCTCAGGTTTTGTTACTTTTGTCAAAAGTAACGCAAAAGCACTTTTGACGGGTACACCCATCAAAAATGCGACCTGTAAACAGGTTTTGCGTTCTCCGAAGGCTCTCCGAGGGGTGAGCGTGTGCCGGTGGCACACACGCCTGCGAACCGACCGAGCCAGCAGGCGAGACCAAAGAGCCGCCTTTGAAAAGGCACTCTCTGCACACTCCCCTAAACTTTATCCGGTGTCAAAGTGTGACGATGGTGACAATGTTTTTCACAGCGTGCTGCTCTCAAAACATTGACACCTTTGACACCGTTTGTCACGCCGTCTGCTCGGTTTCTTTCCAAAGTGAAACCCTTCCGTCGTGTGTGCGGCTGTTCTGATAACGGATACCGTAATCACGAAACAGCCTGCTTGCGTTGATACTGAGCCTTAAAGAAAGTACATTCGGCTTTATATCCACCGCAAGCCTTTCGCAAAGTTCCGAAGCAGTTCCTTCCCATCTGTCACTTTCCGAAAAGAGCGTATCCGCTATCTTCTCAAGCAGAGGTTCGGGCGGTTCTTTCCACATCTCCGTTTCCGATTTTGCAAAGTTCCACACCAATCGCTCGCTGTCCCTTACAAGATGGATTTTCATATCCTGCTGGTCTCTGCCAGCAACATCAAGTGTGGCATTGTTGGAAGTACGCTTGTCCTTACTGAGAACAAATGCACCGTCTGCCGCACCCATCAGACCATTCGTGCCTGAAATCATATCGAATATATCTTCCGATTTTTGTTTGCGTGTATGATGAACAATAAGCATTGAAACCTTGTAACTGTCTGCCAACGCTTTCAGCCTTGCCACAACATCATAATCACTTGCGTAGCTGTAATCTGCTCCGCCTGCTTCACGCACACGCTTTAAGGTGTCTATGATAATCAAGCCTGTGTCTGGGTGTTCCCTCATAAACCCTCTTATCTGTTCTTCCAGTCCGCCATTGACCGTTTTACATTCCGTTGCGAAATACAGATTGCCTGTCTCCTTTGCACCGAACATCTGAAACAATCGCTTCTGCAAACGTGGGTAATCATCTTCAAGGGCAAAATAAAGCACCGTTGCCTTACGCACCTTATACTCCCAAAGCGGTGTGCCTGTGCTGATATGATAGGCAAGCTGTGCCATCATAAAGCTCTTTCCCACTTTCGGGGAACCTACGAAAGGTAAGTTCCCTTTGGAGCAGACCGTCGATAAGTGGTGTCTGAACCTCAAACACCGTATCATACAGCGTTGTCATTGATACTGTTTTCAGATAGGAAGGGTCTAACTGTCTGAGTATTTCCCTTTGCATTTCTTCAAAAGATTGCTCGTACCCTTGAAATCCGTATCCTGATTGACTATACTATTGTCAGTACATTTGAAAGTGACTGTTCCGCATCTGTTGCCGCAGATACATTTGGAATAGTCATTTCTTTTTTATTCTCCATTCGCATCCTCTCCTTTCAAACCGCCGAGAATAATGGAAATCAGTTCTATTACACTCAGCAGTTCATCATCCACACCTTTTCCTGCTTCAATCCTTTTCAGTTCCGCAAGGACTGTGGCAAATTCCGTTTTCAACGCCTTATACACTCTCGGATTGCCCTGTACCACCACATCCTGATTTAAGCAACGGCGGTAACAATACTCCTGTTTTGGCAATCCTGATAGAGCTACAGCTCTGTTAATGAGTTCGTTTTCTTCGGGCGATACTCGAAACCCTACTGTGATATTCCTCCAACGATTTTTGTTATCTCTGTTCTTAGCTGACATTTTCAAAATCTCCTTTCCCTAAATCATCTAATTTTTCTGCCATCTCAATCTGCTTTGACGGAAGAGGTGTGCGTACTGATAAGTAATATCAATACTTTCGTGACCAACTCGGTCAGCAATCGCCACCGCAGAAAAGCCCATATCAATCAAGAGTGAAATGTGGCTGTGACGGAGATCGTGAATGCGGATACGCTTCACGCCTGCCGCCTTTGCCCCTCTGTCCATCTCGTGATGAAGATAGCTTTTCGTCACCGTAAAGATACGGTCTTTCTTCTTCAATCCGTAAAGCATACCGAGATATTCTTTCATTTCCTCACACAGAAACTTCGGCATTTTAATCGTGCGGTTGCTCTTTTTCGTTTTCGGAGAAGTAATCACATCCTGCCCTTTCAAACGCTGATAGGATTTATTGATTGTGACTGTTTCCTTATCAAAGTTGAAATCTGCCGGAGTCAAAGCTAACAGCTCGCCCTCTCGGATACCGCACCAGTAAAGCATTTCAAACGCATAAAAGGAAACAGGCTTGTCCATCATCTCAAAAGAGAATTTCTTGTATTCTTCCTTTGTCCAGAACAGCATTTCCTTGTGTTCCTCACGTCCCATATTTCCCACCTTTGCCGCAGGATTGGAACGCAGTTCATAGTAGCGGACAGCGTGATTGAAAATGGCGGACAACTGATTGTGCAGCGTTTTCAGATACGTCTGTGAATAAGGCTTTTTCTTCTCATCACGATAGGCAAGCATTTCATTCTGCCAAGTAATAATCTCCTTTGTGGAAATCTCGCTGATTTTCAGTTTCCCGAAATACGGAAGTATCTTTGTGCGTATGATATGCTCTTTGGTAAGCCACGTGTTTTCCTTCAAACGGTTCTTCACATCATTGATATAAAGCTCCGTAAAGGCTTCAAAACTCATATCAAGGTCTGAAGAAGTCTGCAATTTGAACATTCTTTCCCATTCCTGTGCTTCTCGTTTGGTAGCAAAGCCACGCTTGCATTTCTGCTTGCGTTCCCCTTTCCAGTTCACATACCTTGCCATCACATACCAAGTACCGTTATCTTCATTCTTAAATACCGGCATTTACATTTCCCCCTTTCCTGCTCCGTAGAGCCTTTCGTAAAAATACTGGCGATTTACACGCCCTGCAATCGTAATAAAGCCCTTTGCTTTCAATTCCTCATTTAATTGTCTGATGAGTTTATATGCATAAGGTTTTGATACGTTTAGTTCCTGAGCCACATCTTCGGCTCGGATAAATCTGTTTTCCATATCCTTTTTCTTCCTTTCTTAAAATAATTTTTTGCTTGCCGCTTTCTCCGTGTTAAAGTTCCAACAGGCACTCCTGCTTGTCGGCAGGCGCTGTGCTGTCCCAATGCACCGCAGTACATCAGGCGCTCGCTCGTATAGGGGTTCCCGAAAAGTCGGAGACTTTTGGGGAAGAGGAGGAGCAGTGCAGCGAATGAGCTTTTGTGCTTGCACACAAGCGAACGATACGGAACTTGCTCCGACGAGGTCTTGGCGGTTTGGCTTTTCGGACGGTCATTCAGTTGTCGCATTAAGCATATTTGTTTAATTCGTAATTTATTTTACTAAACATATTTGCTATTGTCAAGTGGTTGCAAAGAAAATATTAAACATTTTTGTTTCGGATTTTTCTTGACTTCCACTAAACATTTCTGCTATACTTATTTCACTAAATATAAAGGAGCGTATCATTATGGCTATCAGCGAAAGAATACATTTTTTCAGACTAATGCGTGGTATGACACAAAAGTATCTCGGTACAGCAATCGGTTTTCCAGAAAAGAGTGCTGATGTGCGTTTGGCACAGTACGAAACTGGTACACGCAAACCGAAAGCAGACCTTACAAATGCATTGGCACAGGTGCTTGATGTTTCTCCACAGGCTCTTGATGTTCCTGACATAGACAGCTATATCGGTCTTATGCACACTCTGTTTACCCTTGAAGATATTTACGGTCTTACTGTCAGTGAAGCAGACGGAGAGGTATGCTTAAAGGTCAACAAGGACAAAGGCAGAGAAGCATATGAACTCCTCAAAATGCTGTATGCTTGGAAAGAACAGGCAGACAAGCTATCTTCCGAAGAAATCAACAGAGAAGAATACGATAACTGGCGTTACCATTATCCAGAGTTCGACACCACACAGCGTTGGGCAAAAGTTCCATCACAGGAATTAAGTGACGCTCTCGTGGAAGCATTCAAAGACCACTTGAAAGATAAATAAGCACCTACAGGACCTGCCACTGGCAGCTCCCTACAGATGCTTTGGCAACGACAAAAAAGCCCTTAACTATGGTTATTAACCACAGCTAAGGGCTTAGTTTATAATATGGAATTTGTTCAGAGCCAAGCTCCGAACTTTAGTCTGCAAGCCACCTGTTAATTGTTCCGTTACCCATAAACCACTGGATAACAAGAATAATGGCACTTGCTATGACTGTTATCAATTTGTTATCAAAAGACTAATCGAAATCGCTGAAACCCGCATAAACACTGGCTTTTTTAAGCAACTCGATTTATTCAAACTCAATCGTTCCAGGTGGTTTACTAGTCAGATCATAGAATACTCTGTTGACCCCACGCACCTCATTTATAATTCTGCTCATGACTGTCTGGAGAACCTCAAATGGAATCTCTGCGCTCTCTGCTGTCATGAAATCAATTGTGTTGACTGCACGAAGTGCAACCGCATAATCGTAAGTTCTTTCGTCACCCATAACACCAACGGAACGCATGTTAGTGAGGGCTGCGAAATACTGGTTTGGCATCCATGCTGGAGCCTTGCCGTTAGCTTTCTTGTACTCAGCTACAGCCTTGTCAACCTCTGAACGGTAGATATAGTCAGCATCCTGAACGATACGAACCTTATCAGCTGTTACCTCGCCGATAATTCTGATTCCAAGTCCCGGACCTGGGAATGGCTGACGGAAAACAAGATGTTCTGGTATTCCAAGTTCAAGACCAGCCTTACGAACCTCATCTTTGAAAAGGTTGCGGAGTGGTTCAATGATTTCCTTGAAATCAACGAAATCAGGAAGTCCTCCTACATTGTGATGAGACTTGATTACTGCTGATTCACCGCCAAGTCCGCTCTCTACAACGTCTGGATATATAGTTCCCTGTGCGAGGAAGTCAACTGCACCAATCTTCTTGGCTTCTTCCTCAAATACACGGATAAACTCTTCACCGATAATCTTTCTCTTAGCTTCTGGCTCAGTAACGCCTGCAAGCTTAGAGTAATATCTCTCCTGTGCATTAACTCTTATAAAGTTAAGGTCGAACTGTCCTTCTGGTCCAAATACGCTCTCAACTTCATCGCCTTCATCTTTACGGAGAAGTCCGTGGTCTACGAATACGCATGTAAGCTGCTTTCCAATAGCTCTTGAAAGAAGTCCGGCTGCAACAGATGAATCAACACCACCTGAAAGAGCAAGTAAAACCTTGCCACTGCCAACCTTCTCACGGATTTCCTTAATTGTATTCTCAACAAATGCATCCATCTTCCATGTTCCGGCACATCCGCATACTCCACGAACAAAGTTGTGAAGCATCTTGGTTCCTTCCTGAGTATGAAGAACCTCTGGATGGAACTGGATTGCATAAAGATTCTTCTCTGTACACTCTGCTGCTGCAACTGGGCAGTCTGCTGTGTGGGCAACAATCTTAAATCCTGGTGCAACCTGTGAGATGTAGTCAAAATGGCTCATCCACACAATAGTTTTCTCTGAGACATCTGAGAATAAAGCGCTGCTCTTATCTACAAATGTTTCTGTCTTTCCATACTCTCTTACTGGTGCCTTCTCAACCTTGCCACCAAGCACATGCTGCATAAGCTGTGCGCCATAGCAAAGACCAAGTACAGGTACACCAAGTTCGAAAAGTTCTTTAGTACATGTTGGCGCGCCATCTTCATAACAGCTGTTAGGACCACCCGTAAGGATAATTCCTTTAGGGTTCATGGCCTTAATCTGCGCCAGGTCTGTCTTGTAAGAATAGATCTCACAATATACATTACATTCACGGACACGGCGCGCAACCAGCTGGTTGTACTGACCACCGAAGTCAATGACAATAACTTTCTCCTGATCCATGATCAATCTCCAATCTTGTGTATTTATATATACATTATAGTTAAACTTGCCCCTTATGACAAGCCTTAATTCTCCCCAATTCTTATCTTGCTAATTCTCTTCAGTCAATCCTTATCTATGCATCTTTCTTCCCAATTCTCTTCTTCACATAAGAATCCATCTTCTCTCTGACCATCGCCATCTTTCTGTTGGTCTCCTCATTATCAGAATGAAAATGCATAAGCTTTGCAAGATAGCCCTGCTCCACAGTAATCCGCACGCTCTCATCATACACAAGCTCATAAGCAAGTGATACATGACCAATAACAGTATCAGCCGGTGTACGTCTTATTGCTTTGAGTATACAATGTTCCTCGCCAAATGCTTCTAACACTTCATCTGTAATATCACTCTTCATGAGTTCTTCAGTCGTAGTGTTATATATTTCTTCAAGCGGAGTATCAATATTAACCTTAAATATATCAACCTTATCAGCGTCACGAAGCACATTGCAGAATGCCTGCTCACGGCGATTAAGTCCCTGCGGAATTCTGTACATATTGTGACACCTTATTGCAAGTTCAAGCATTTCCATGTCCGATTTATTCAATCTGTCATACAGAAATACTCCATCAGAACCATATCGGTCCTCTAATGCTCCTGGCTTGTAGCCTGTACATTTGACCATACCATTAAGAAAAGTACTGATAAGACCATCTTTAAACAACAGGTCTGCACCAAATTTTGCATGATCAACAGAGTCCGCATCTGAAAATGTGTTATAACGCTTTATCTGTTCAAATCTTCCAACATCATGAAGCATTCCGGATAACCATGCCAGTTCAACATCATATGCACACATTCCTGCTGCCTTTGCAATTCTCTCGCACAAGGCTGCAACTCTGTAAGTGTGGTCGATTTTTAATTTAATCTTAGGGTCATCTGCATTATAAGCTGCTGTGTATTCTGCAAATGCTTTCTTAACATGCACCCTGTCAACATACACACGGTTTATCTTGGCATTTTCATAATAACCTTCAGTATCAACGACTTTTCCCTCATTCCATGTGTCTATAATATCAGGCACATCAGATAAAGAATGACACACAACTGAAGTCAATCCCCGGATGTCATCGTTAATCTCAATAGTATCAGGTATATGAATCACCTTCATACCTGCTGCATGTCCTGCTTTAATGCCATTGATGCTGTCCTCAATGACTACACATTCTGACGGTTCACATCCGATAAAACCTGCTGCCCTAAGAAATATGTCAGGCTCAGGCTTTCCATGTTCAACCTCATCCCCATATACAACACCAGAAAGATAATCCCATGCTCCTATTCTGTGAAGGCTCTTTTCAGCACTTGATTTCTGTGTTGAAGTTGCAACAGCACATTTGAGACCATTATCCTTAATATAATCAAGTAACATATGAAGCCCTGGCTTAACCGGAACTTCCTCTGTTTCTCTGATTTTGTAGACATGGTCTGTGCGCATTGTCCGCATTTCCCAGTAATCCTGCTCTCCATGATAATAATCATCAAAAAAGCTCTGACTAAGCTTTGCCGGTGCACCTTTAAAACTGTCGATAAGCCATAACGGCATCTCTACATTTTTCTGGGAAGCTGCCCACAGCCAGCCAAGATTAGATTGATTTTCCGTATCAATCATAACTCCGTCCATATCAAAGATAATCCCTTTTATCATAACTGCCTCCATTCAACTCCCCAAAATATCAAACCGACATCCATTGCATACACTCCTCAGATACCCGTTCCTAAACTTTTCTGATACCTCAGCTTCATACACTTCCCGGCGATATCCGTTCTTTCGATATCCGTCCCTTCATTTCCTAATCTTACTTCTCTTCCAGATACTTCTTAACATACTGTCCAGTATAAGACTTCTTAACCTTAACAATCTCCTCTGGTGTTCCCTTGGCAATAACAGTACCGCCGCGGTCGCCGCCTTCTGGTCCCATATCTATAATATAATCCGCTGTCTTAATAACATCAAGATTATGTTCAATAACAACTACAGTGTTGCCGCCCTCTGCAAGCCTGTGAAGGATATTGACAAGCTTGTGGACATCGGCAAAATGCAGTCCGGTTGTAGGCTCATCAAGAATATATATAGTCTTTCCTGTGCTTCTTCTTGAAAGCTCTGTTGCAAGCTTGATTCTCTGTGCCTCACCACCTGAAAGCTCAGTTGATGGCTGTCCAAGCTTGACGTAAGACAATCCAACCTCGTTGAGAGTCTCAATCTTTCTTCTTATACTTGGCACATTTTCAAAGAAATCAACTGCATCCTCAATAGTCATGTCAAGAACATCATATATGCTCTTATCCTTGTATTTTACTTCAAGAGTTTCTCTGTTGTAACGCTTACCCTCGCAGACTTCACAAGGTACATACACATCCGGCAGGAAATGCATCTCTATCTTGATAATACCGTCACCGGAGCATGCCTCACATCTTCCGCCTTTAACATTAAAGCTGAATCTGCCCTTCGTATATCCTCGTTCCTTCGCGTCCTTAGTCGTTGCAAACAGGTCTCTTATCATGTCAAATACACCTGTATAGGTAGCCGGATTAGACCTTGGTGTTCGTCCAATTGGTGACTGGTCAATATTAATGACCTTATCAAGCTGCTCTATTCCGTCAATTCCATCATGGTCGCCTGCAATACATCTCGCCCTGTTAAGCGACTTTGCAAGGTGCTTGTAAAGAATCTCATTAACAAGTGAACTCTTGCCTGAGCCTGACACACCTGTTACGCATGTGACAACTCCAAGCGGAATATCTACATCAATATTCTTAAGATTATTCTCCCTTGCGCCTCTTACCTTAATCCAGCCAGCAGGCTTTCTACGCTCTGCCGGTACAGGTATCTTGATTCTTCCTGACAGATATGCACCTGTAAGTGAGTCCTTGCACGCCATAATGTCCGCAGCAGTTCCTGTTGCGACAACTTCTCCACCATTTCTTCCTGCGCCTGGTCCGATATCCACAATATAATCTGCTGCAAACATAGTATCCTCATCATGTTCAACGACAATAACTGAGTTACCAAGATCTCGCAAATGTGTCAGAGTTCCAAGCAGCTTGTCATTATCCCTCTGGTGAAGTCCGATACTTGGCTCATCAAGAATATAAGCAACTCCTACAAGACCTGAACCAATCTGTGTTGCAAGCCTGATTCTCTGTGCTTCACCGCCTGACAGAGTTCCTGTGGCGCGAAAGTGCCAGATAATCAAGTCCTACATCTACAAGGAACTTAATTCTCGCCTTGATTTCCTTAAGAATCTCTGCACCAATAAACAGCTGTCTCTCTGAAAGCTTCATATTCTCAAGGAATTCCTGAAGCTTTATAATAGACATGTTAGTAATCTCATATATGTTCTTATCTGCAATAGTAACAGCAAGTGAAGACGGCTTAAGTCTCTGTCCGTGACAGGCAGAACAAGGTCTTATTCTCATAAATTCCTCATACTGCTGCTTAGTATTATCAGAATATGTCTCTCTGTATCTTCTCTCCATATTCTTAATAAGACCTTCAAATGCGACATCATATACACCCTCTCCGCGCTGGCCTTTATATTTAACCTTTACAGAATGTCCCTTAGTACCATTGATAATAATATCCTTAATATCATCAGGATAATCCTTGAATGGTGTCTTTAATGAAAATCCATATTCCTCTGCAAGTGCATCAAGAATCGCCCTGCTAAAGCTGCCCTCATCCTTAGATGACTGCCATCCCATTCCGACAATAGCACCTTCATCAATGCTGAGACTCTCATCCGGTATAAGCTCTGCATCAAACTTCATTGTATAACCAAGTCCAAAACAGTCCGGGCATGCGCCAAATGGATTGTTGAACGAAAAGCTTCTTGGCTCAACCTCATCAACACTTATACCACAGTCTGGGCAGGAAAAGCTCTGGCTGAAATTAAGTGTCTCACCATCAATAACATCTACTGTCATAAGACCTTCGGCAAGCTTAAGAGCTGTCTCAATAGAATCTGTAAGTCGTTTCTGGATTCCGTCTCTTACAGAAAGTCTGTCTACAACAATCTCAATATTATGCTTCTTATTCTTATCAAGCTTAATCTCGTCTGTAAGCTCATACATACTTCCATCAGCAATAACACGCACAAATCCGCTCTTCTTTGCCTGTTCAAAAGCTTTACATGTTCACCCTTTCGTCCACGGACAACAGGTGCAAGAATCTGAATCTTAGTTCTTTCAGGAAGTGCCATAATAACATCAACCATCTGGTCAACTGTCTGTTTGTTGATTTCCCGTCCACACTTTGGACAATGCGGAATACCAATTCTTGCATAGAGAAGTCGAAAATAATCATATATTTCTGTAACAGTTCCTACTGTAGAACGAGGATTCCGGTTAGTCGACTTCTGGTCGATGGATATAGCCGGTGAAAGTCCTTCAATACTGTCAACATCCGGCTTTTCCATCTGTCCCAAGAACTGTCTTGCATATGAGGACAGTGATTCCATATATCTTCTCTGACCTTCTGCATATATTGTATCAAATGCAAGACTCGACTTTCCCGAACCTGAAAGTCCTGTAAGCACAACTAGCTTGTCTCTTGGAATATCAACATCTATTCCTTTAAGATTATGCTCTCTTGCACCCTTTATCCTTATGCAGTTCTTGTAACTGCCTCTTTCAATCTCTTTCTTTAACTTACTATCAGCCATGTTTTTTCCTTCATAAATATATTTATTAATCTCAATCATTTTGTCACGAAGCTGTGTGCCTCCTCAAAGTTAAGCTCTCTGCTGCCTTACGCATGTTCTTCTCAACCTGCGTCTTAACCTTCTCAAGCTCTTTGATGCTCATAGATTCATAATCAACCTTAAGCTTTCCGGAAGCATCACCCGGTTCCGCTGCCTTGCTTATACTTATCAGATCTCTTACTGCCTTCTTGATTGTCTGTGGAGTAATTCCATGCTCGTCATTATACTCCTGCTGAATCTTTCTTCTTCGTTCTGTCTCTGAAATAGCCTTTTCCATAGATTCAGTAATCTTGTCTGCATACATGATAACATGTCCCTCTGCATTTCTTGCACTCGACCAATCGTCTGTATAAGCGATGTCTCTGTTCTTAAGAAGCCTTCCTTATCAGCATCAAGTATTGCAACAAGGCTGATTTCAGGAATATCCAGACCTTCTCGTAGCAGGTTGATTCCAACAAGAACATCAAATCCATCAAGACGCATATCTCTTATAATCTTCTGACGCTCAAGCGTATCAATATCTGCATGAAGATACTTAACCCTGATTCCTGCCTCTTTAAGATAATCAGTAAGGTCCTCCGCCATTCTCTTGGTAAGTGTAGTAACAAGCACCTTGTTCTTCTTGGCAGTTTCCTTATTAATCTCTGATATAAGGTCATCAATCTGTCCTTCAATCGGCTTAACAGTTATCTCCGGGTCAAGAAGTCCGGTAGGTCTGATAACCTGCTCGGTTCTCATAAGTTCATGCTCTGCCTCGTATGTGCTTGGTGTTGCTGATACGAAAAGCATCTGTGAAATCTTGCTCTCAAACTCGCTGAAATTAAGCGGTCTGTTATCCTTCGCAGATGGCAGTCTGAAGCCATAATCTACAAGCGTAGTCTTTCTTGACTGGTCACCGGCATACATGCCTCGAATCTGCGGAATAGTGATATGCGACTCATCCACAATAATAAGAAAATCATCTGGAAAATAATCCATCAGCGTATACGGAGGACACCCTGCCGGAAGCCCTGCCAGATGTCTTGAATAATTCTCTATTCCTGAACAAAAGCCTGTCTCCTGCATCATCTCTATATCAAAATTCGTTCTCTCTTCAATTCTCTGTGCCTCTAGAAGCTTATCCTCACTCTTGAAATACTTCACTCTCTCGGCAAGCTCTGCCTTAATATTCTCAATCGCGTCCATCTTCTCCTTCTCAACAACATAATGTGAGTTAGGGAATATCGCAATATGTTCAAGAACGCCTTTAACTTCGCCTGTAAGGGAATCTATCTCACTTATTCTGTCCACTTCATCACCAAAGAATTCAACTCTTATGGCATCACCTGATGATGATGATGGATACACTTCAACAACATCGCCTCTTACCCTGAAGGTTCCTCGCTTAAAATCCTGGTCGTTCCTTACATACTGGATATCAATAAGCTTTCTTATGCAATCATCCCTGTCCTTCTCCATTCCCGGACGAAGCGAAATAACCATGTTCTTATAATCAATCGGCGCACCTAATCCATATATACATGAAACCGAAGCAACGATAATAACATCATTTCTTTCAGAAAGTGCCGCTGTTGCCGAATGTCTTAATTTATCAATTTCATCATTAATAGATGAATCCTTCGCAATATAAGTGTCACTCTGAGGTACATATGCCTCTGGCTGGTAATAATCATAATAGGAGACAAAGTACTCAACCGCATTCTCTGGAAAGAACTCCTTCATCTCCCCATACAACTGCGCGCCAGTGTCTTATTATGGCTTATAATAAGTGTAGGTTTCTGAACATTCTGTATAATGTTCGCCATTGTAAATGTTTTACCAGAACCGGTTACACCAACTAGAGTCTCAAACTGATTGCCTTCCTCAAAGCCCTTTGTAAGTGCTTCAATAGCCTGCGGCTGGTCGCCCATCGGCTTAAAATCCGAATGTAATACAAATCTGTCCATAAAGCCCTCCCTATTTTGCGAAGCAAAATCCGAACCTGGTGAGGAGAGGGATTTTGCCCTCCTTGTTTTCTGAAGAAAATGCATTTCCCTCATTATACAATATAACAGCCAAAGTACAGAACAAACATTCGATTTGTCCTGTACTTTATTCCATACCTCTATATTCGTTATTCTGCCGCGCTGACACTCATTTTGCCATTGAGATACTCTACTGCGCCTTCAACTGCACATCTTCAGTCGCATCATCCGGAAGCTCCACAATACTGTCAGGTGTCACTCCCTTGCCGTGAATATCCTGTCCCTTAGGAGTGAAATATTTGGCAATTGTATACTTAACCGCACTTCCATCAGTAAGCGGACGGATTGTCTGCACAATGCCCTTACCAAATGTCTGTGTTCCGATTATCTGTGCCTTATCATAATCCTGCATTGCACCGGCAAATATCTCAGATGCACTTGCACTATTGCCATTTACCAAAACTGCCATCGGAATATTAAGCTCATGATTATCAGAACCTGAATATTCCTGTCTCTTACCAGACTTAGTCTCTGTATACACGATAAGTCCGTTCGGAAGAATATAATCTAGCATATCAGCCACAGTCTTAAGAACTCCACCAGGATTATTTCTTATATCAATTACAAGTCCTGTAATTCCCTGCTTCTGAAGGTCATCAACAGCTGATTCAAACTGCTCTGTTGTAACATCATCAAACTGTGAAATATAAATATAACCTATATTATTCTCAAGCACCTCTGATGAAACAGTCTTAATATCAATCTTGTCTCTTGTAACTGTGAAACTCAGCTTCTCGCCATTTCTCATAACAGTAAGGTTAACATCTGTACCCTTCTCGCCCTTAATAAGGGCAACTGCTACAGAAAGGTCCATTCCTGTAATATCCTCACCATTAACCTCTGTTACCTTATCTCCATTTCTGATACCAGCCTTATATGCCGGTGCATCCTCATATGCCTCAGATATAAGTATTGAACCATCATCAGCCTTCTGGCATACCGCACCAATTCCATAGAAAGAACCTGATGTTGACTCCATCATCGACTTATATTCTTCAGGCGTATAATAAACAGTATATTTATCACCATATGCAGCAAGATATGCCTTAAAAATGTTGTCTGCACTTTTCATCATCTACATCATCAAAGTAGAATCCATCTCCAAGCACGAATCAAGAGCATTCAGCTTACCTTCAACCTTAGTTCCGATTCCTTCATTATCACTTGTTCCAACATCCTGGACATATATACGTCCGTCAATTCCAATATGAAGATTACCACTTCTTATAAGTCCCATGAATACGCATGACAACGCCAGTATCACAACCAGCAGTGTTGCCACAACACCAATAATAACGCCTTTGCCTAAAGCATGTTTTCTCTTTCGTTCCTGTGCGGCCCTTCCGAAGAAAAGGTCTGTTATTATCATATTCCATTGAGTCCTCCTGTTAAGTTGAATTATTTATTTAAAATATGGCATAGGATTAACATATGAATCATTGAGCCTTACATCAAAATGCAGATGTGCGCCAAATGAATTACCCGTATTACCCATAACACCAAGCTTCTGTCCTTTCGTCACCTGGGCTCCTACTGATACATTTAAACTATCAAGATGCAGGTATCTCGTATACAGTCCATTACCATGATAAATCATCACATAATTACCCGCTGTTGAGTAACCCTCGCTCTGTCTGTGTGCAATAACAACTTTACCGTCATAAGCTGCATATACAGGATCACCTGAAACTCCTGCCCTGACCGCTCCAATATCCACACCTTTATGCGGTGAAGTTCTGTCAGATGTATCTCCGTATGGAGAAGTTATTCTTGTACTTGTTGTTGGCCATTTGAAAGTTCCGCCATCATATCTGTTAGACGGAGTAACTCCGCTTGCTTCCTCTGCCTTAATCTTGGCTGTTATAGAAGCAATCTCTGCATCGAGCTTCTTCTCGTCAGCTTCGAGCTGTTTCTTATAAGCCACCTGATCAGCCGTATTCTTACTCAAAGCATTAAGCTGGGCATTCTTCTCATTCTGGACAACCTCAAGTGCATCAACCTGTGCCTGAAGTGCCTCCTGACTGGCAGTCAGGGTCTCTTTATCTTCTTCAAGCTTTACTTTAGAAGATGATATAAGATTAATCGTTGACTGATATTCCTCAAGCATCTGTCTGTCATACTCTGATATCTTATTAATATACTCAAATTTATTAAGCATATCCGCCATACTCTGTGATGATAAAAGCACTTCAACATATGTATAATCATTATGCTCATACATAAACTGGATTCGAAGCTTCATAGCCTCATACTGGCTTTCCTTATCAGCCTCAGCCTGCTCAAGCTGTGCCTGTGTCTCCTCAATCTCAGCCTCTAATGTTGCAATCTGGGTATTAATATCATCTAATGACGCTGATAATTCTCCCATCTGGGCATCCAGTCCCTGAATAAGAGATGTAAGATCTGAACTCTGCGCCTTAAGCTGAGCAATCTTGTCTTCTGTTTCTTTCTTTTATTCTGTATATCATTCTGCTGGTTCTGCGCATTCTTCAGATCCGATTTATTATCTCCAAATGTAACCTGTGCAAAACAATACGGTATAAGCATTACAATCATGAGTGCCGCTGTTATTTTCTTTATTAAATTGTTCTGAAACAGTGCTTTCTCCATACAGCCACTCCTTTACCATAATTAAAATGTTTTCTAAAACAAACAGGGACTTCTGCATCCGTTTGCAAAGCCCCAAAACTATCCGAAACTATACATCGGCATGCTTTCTTACAGCGAAGAAACTTCCTATAAGACCAATACCAATTCCAAGAATAACTGCTACCGGAATAAGTACCTCAAATACTTCTGATGCTGGCATAAATGCTAATATATTCTGTAAAACAGAGAATTTTCCAAGAACAAAATTAACAACTCCACCATAAATATACCTCAATATTGCTACCGGAATAATAGCACCTATAAGTCCTATAACGATACCTTCTACAAAGAATGGTGCATTAACAAATGCATCCGTAGCTCCTATATATTTCATGATTGATATCTCATCTTTTCGTACTGTAATACCAATTACAATTGTATTAGTAATAAGGAATATAGATACCGCAAGAAGAACAACAATTACTGCAACTGCAACATAACTTACAAGTCTTGCTGCACTGGCAAGTCCGCTTGCTGTAACCTCTGAACGGTTAACCTGTCTTATTCCATCCTTATTCTCAAGGTACTTAACCAGTGTACCCTGATTACTTGCATCCTTAAGATATACTTCATAAGAAGAAGAATTAGCTAAAGGATTATCATCCTTGAAGCCTTCTGCAAGTTCAGGATATGCGGCGAAATACTCACCCTTGAAGCTTTCCCATGCATCATCAGCTGATACATACTGAACTCTTGATACTTCTTCTCTTTTGCTGATTTCATCTCCAAGCTTCTTAATATCTGTCTCACTGAGATTTTCGTCAAAGAAAACTGTTACACAGACCTCTGTCTCAGCCTTCTTAATCATATACTGAAAATTAACCACTATAGAATAGAATACTCCAAAAGGAATATACATGCTGTAATTGTTGCTATTGATGCCAGTGAGAACATCTTATTACGATGGATATTCTTAAATCCATCTTTAATATGATATGCTAATGACCTAATCTTCATAGAAATAACCACCCTTTTCCTGATCGCTGATAATCTTTCCTTCACTCATAGTAATAGTTCTCTTCTTCATCTGCTGAACTATCTCCATATTATGGGTAACTACAAGTACTGTTGTTCCCTGCTTATTAACCTGATTAAGAATCTTCATGATTTCATTAGAATTGGCAGGATCAAGGTTACCTGTTGGCTCGTCGCACAACAATATAGCCGGCTTGTTAACCAGCGCTCTTGCAATTGCGATTCTCTGGCTCACCACCTGATAACTCATTAGGAAAAGCCTTATATTTGTCAAGAAGTCCTACCATGGAAAGCATCGCAAGTACTTTGACTTAATCTTTCTGTTAGGAGCTTCTACTACCTTCTGTGCAAATGCGATATTCTCATATACATTTCTGTCTGGTAACAGACGGAAACTGGAATACTACACCAATATCTCTTCTAAGATACGGAAGCTTCTTTCTTGTTATCTTATTGAGATATTTCTTATTAACATATATCTTACCTGATGTAGGATCTAATTCCTTAAGTAATAGTTTGATAAGAGTCGACTTACCTGAACCACTCTTACCTACTATAAATACGAATTCACCTTTCTGGATGTGAAGATTAATTCCATTAAGCAGCAACGCCAGTGGAATATGTCTTCGTAACATCTTCCATGATTATCATGTATCATTTCCTCCAAAATCACTAAAATGTATCTTTACTTTCCATATACTTCATGTACTTAACTACCATAAGAGCAATCTTAAATGTTATTGCATCATCAAACACTCTGAGGTCAAGCCCGGTTATCTTCTGTATTTTATCAAGTCTGTAAACAAGTGTATTTCTATGAATGTAAAGCTGTCTTGATGTTTCTGAAACATTAAGGCTGTTCTCAAAGAACTTGTTAATTGTTGACAAAGTCTCATCATCAAAATCATCAGGAGCCTTTCCTTCAAATATCTCCTTAATGAACATCTGACATAATGGTATAGGAAGCTGATATATAAGACGACCTATTCCTAATCTGTTGTAAGCAACAACATTCTTATTGCTGTAGAAAATCTTTCCCACATCAAGTGCCATCTTAGCTTCCTTGTAAGATCTTGAAACCTCTCTTATGTCATTAACAATTGTACCATAAGCAACATGTGCCGCACTCATCGCCTCAGTGCTTAACATATCAATTATAACATCAGCTGTCTTGTCAAGTTCATCATATGACTCATTGCCTTTAACTTCCTTAACAAGAATTATACTCTTTTCGTCAACTGCTGTAATGAAATCTCTTGTTTTATTAGCAAAAAGAGTTCTTACTGTCTCTAAAGCATTAGTATCCTTTTCGTGCTTAGTCTCAATAATATATACAACTCTCTTAACATCAGTTTCAATATGAAGTTTCTCTGCTCTTGTATACATATCAACTCGAAGAAGATTATCAAGAAGAAGATTCTTGATAAAGTTATCCTTATCAAATCTTTCCTTATATGCCACAAGTAAATTCTGTATCTGAAATGCAGTAAGCTTTCCAACCATATATACATCATCACTTGTTCCTCTTGCCATGATTATATATTCAAGATTGCCATCATCTTCAACCTTAAAAAACTGAAAACCATTAACTGCCTGACTTTCTGCTGGCGAATCAATAAAACTAATCGCATCCGCAAGGCATTCTGAAACATTATCAAAAGTCTTTGGCAACATTCTTATCTGCATCCACAATGCACAAATCCACTCGTGAAATAGCCTTAAGTCCATCTACAGTTGTCTGTAAAATTCTATTAGATATCATTGTTATCCCTTTCTGTCTACCACTTACCTTTTATTCGTACATATTCTATCTTATTGTAAAGCAAAACGGCAAAAGGGAAATGCAAATTTATTGCATCCCTTCATAATTAAGATTCATTTAATAATTAGTGTGTGATAACGATTTCTGTTTCCTTATCGAATACATGAAGTCTTTCAACATCCATAGCAAATGTTACTTCATCACCAGGTCTTGCTGTTGTACGAGGATTTACCTTAGCTGTACATGTTACATCACCGATTTCATAGTGAAGGTTAACTTCTGCACCAAGTAATTCGTATACCTTAACTGTAGCTGTAAACTTAGAATCTGCATTCTTAGCGATGAATTCTGCATCATCCTTAACATCCTCTGGACGGATACCAACTACAACTGTCTTTCCTACATAGTTGCCATCGATAAGCTTCTTGCTCTTCTCAACTGGAAGAGTAATTGTAACTGTATCAGAAAGTACAAGGTCAACCTGTGAACCGTTAGCCTTAACTTCTGCATCGATAAGGTTCATCTGAGGTGATCCGATGAATCCAGCAACGAAGATGTTGTTAGGTGTATTGTAAAGGTTCTGAGGTGTATCTACCTGCTGAATGATACCATCCTTAAGAACTACGATTCTTGTACCAAGTGTCATAGCCTCTGTCTGGTCATGTGTTACGTAGATGATAGTTGTCTGTAATCTCTGGTGAAGCTTAGAAATCTCAACACGCATCTGTACTCTTAACTTAGCATCAAGGTTTGAAAGAGGCTCATCCATAAGGAATACCTTAGGGCTACGAACGATAGCACGTCCCATAGCAACTCTCTGTCTCTGACCACCTGAAAGAGCCTTTGGCTTACGATCAAGAAGGTGCTCGATATCAAGAATCTTAGCAGCCTTCATGTACAGCCTTGTCGATCTCTGCCTTAGGAACTTTTCTTAACTTAAGACCGAAAGCCATGTTATCATATACTGACATATGTGGATAAAGAGCGTAGTTCTGGAATACCATAGCGATATCTCTGTCCTTAGGCTCTACATCGTTAACCATCTTATCACCGATCCATAACTCACCTGAGCTGATTTCCTCAAGACCTGCGATCATACGAAGTGTAGTAGACTTACCACATCCTGAAGGTCCTACGAAGATGATGAACTCCTGATCAGCAATTTCAAGATTAAAATCCTTAACAGCTACGAAACCGTTAGGATATACTTTACAAACATTCTTAAGCGATAAACTTGCCATTATTAAATATCCTCCTAATATAAATGCGCGCTTTTGATGTGATTATAATACACTAAACAGGACTTTTTACCACATTACATTTTACAAATCTTTTCCTCGTTTTTTGCAAATTTACCATAGCCAGTCCTCTTATGTATAAATTGTACAAATTTACCGCCTGTTTATCTGCAAACATCACTAATGCTGTTTATGTTTTAATTGTTTGTTGAAATAAAACCTTTTAAATATATAATAAAAAGAGCGATAGGGTATTTACTTTATTATTCATGCGCATCTGTTATATATGTACACGATTGGAGGAATGATTATGACTATAGCTGGTTTATCTACTAACATAAGTACATCTGGCATAACTAATGATATCCAGATTGCAATGCTAAAGAAGAATCTTGATACAGTTGAAACAGCTGGTGCTGATATCGCTAAGATGATGGAAGCATCCGTTACACCAGAACTTGGTCAGAATATTGACTTAAGAATCTGATTCAGTTTTCCCTATACATGTCTTTAGAAATACAAAGCCCATGTACACAGTTTTCTATGTACATGGGCTTTATATTTTCTAAAGAGTTCCTGAAAATTCAAGCATTATCATATACATTACGCACACAACAATGCCAACAATAACCGGAGCTGTAAAATAATTCTTTATATGTGATAACTTAACATTCTGAATCTTCATTTTTCAAGATTTCCATGACGTTTTGCCATTGTTCTTATACATAATACAGCAAGCATCATGAATACTGCTGCTATAACAGCAATCATCGCAATCTGCACAACCGTAATTGATGTGCTCTGACCTGCCACACTCTCTGCATTTTCAAATGTTTCAGATACACTGCCATCCTGCGCATACATTCCCGCCATCTTAAGAATCTGTACAATTCCTATTGAATATGTATTTACCGCAAAATGTGCAATAACTGACGACCACAAAGAACCTGTAGCCTCAACCATATATGCAAACACAATTCCCATAACAAATGCATACAACGCCTGATTAATATTAAGATGAAAGCAACCAAATAATAATCCGCTCATTAGTGCAAAGACCTGTCATTCCGGCTTTCCTGTAAGAGCCAAAGAATATCCCACGGAATATAAGCTCTTCTACAAGCGGCGGAATAACTGCCAGCAATATAACCTGCATCGCAAATGGATATGTAAGCAGTGTTGTTGTTCCCTCCTCAAGATAATTAGTTGAAAACAACATGCTAAGATTACTTATTAATAGTACTGCCGGAATAAGGCAGTATCCTGCAACAAGTGAAAGAATTACATCAACTATGCCTATTCTTTGTATGGAATCTCCTGATAGGATCAATCTTCTGAACAATCATATATATAATTGCAATAAGCAGAATTATCCCTTCTGACATAACATACTGAATCCAGTCAGGCACAGCTATACCTGAATTCTGTGCATAAGCCATAATCGATGCACACACAACAGATAATCCGATATAACCTATTACAAATATAATAAAAAGCCATTAACTTTTCTTACTTCCATGCAATTGCTTCCACTTCAAGAAGAACATCCTTAGGAAGTCTTGCAACTTCTACGCATGAACGTGCTGGAAATGGCTCCTTAAAATATTTCTTGTAGATTTCATTAATCTTACCGAAATCATTCATTTCTTTAATAAATACTGTTGTCTTAACAATGTTCTCTACCTTAGAGCCTGAAGCCTCAACAAGATTGCAGAGATTCTGAAATGCCTGCTCAGCCTGAGCCTCAACTCCGCCTTCTGCTATCTCGCCTGTAGCTGGTATTACAGGGATAACTCCTGATGTATATACCATATTGTTAATCTCGATAGCCTGTGAATATGGTCCAATTGCACTTGGTGCCTTGTCTGTACTGATTACTTTCTGCATAATAATCTCCTTATTTCAACATATTTTACGTTACAAACGCATTAAATATATTGTACCGCAATCATCATATTCATTCAAGAAGCTATTTCTTAAGAACTATTGAATTCTGTGTTATCTCAATTTTGCCTCTTTAAGCAGTCTTCCTACAGCTCTCTTGAAAGCATTTTACTCATATTAAAATGTTTCTTGATAATCTCTGGGTCTGCTTTATCAGTAAATCCCAGACTTCCGCCCTTCTTTACTATAGCGTCATATATCTGTACTGAATCCTCGTCCATCTGGATATAAGCCTTCTGCTTAAGGCTTATAACAAGTTTCCCATCTTCTCTTACTCTTGAAACACGTCCGTGAATAACCTCACCGACACTAAGTGGTTCAAACACTTCTGACATAGGAATAAATGCATCATACTTATCTTCAACAGCAACATACGCTCTGTAATCTGGAGTTATTCCTATTATAGTACCTGTAACCGCACTGTCTTTTACAAGTGTCTCTGACTTTTCAAGATACTTGTTAATTCTCATAGTAGTGCAAGTCTGCCGCTCTTATCTATATAGAGAGCAACAAGATACTCTGAACCTTCTGATACATGTGTTGTCTGTTCCTTGTATGGCATGAGCAGGTCTTTTCAAGTCCCCAGTCAAGAAATGCGCCAATACCTGTAACCTGTGATACTTTAAGTCTCTTAAGTTCTCCAAGCTGAATCTTTGGCTTATTAGTAGTTGCAATAAGTCTGTCACTTGAATCCCTGTAAACAAATACTGTGAGAGCATCTCCCACTTCAACATCATCTGGAACCTGTTTTTTAGGAAGAAGAACTTTATCTTCTTCTGTTCCAAGATATACTCCGAAATCTGTTACCTTTACAATGTTAAGACACTGTGTTTTTCCTAACTCTATCATAACAACACCTATGCTGGCAGCTTCACCAGCCCTTTCATAATATTTCAGTGCAAGTATGGCTGTTGCCTTTCTACGTCTATTCTCATCGCTACTCGCACAAAAAAACCTCTCGTATAACTACGAGAGGTTTCTAGCTGGGCTTGAGGGATTCGAACCCCCGAAGTGCTGGAATCAGAATCCAGTGCCTTACCACTTGGCGAAAGCCCAATGTCGTGACGACATGCTGTATTATACATGAATGTTTTCAGGAATGCAAGCACTTTTTTAAAAAAATTTCAAAAGTGTTATAATCCCTGTCTACTCCGTCATCTTAAGGGTTACTGTACCATCTGCATCAGTACCAAGATTAGGCATCTTCTGCATCTTTTGTGCAGTTCCTATAAAGAACTTGTATTGGTCAAGTACCTGATCCTTCTCCATATCAGATACAGCTTTCTTAATGTCAACATCTTCCATACTGCTTGTTGCAGCAACAAGATTGAATCTGTTTCTGTTCTCAAAATCAAATGCAAATTCTTTAGGATCAGAATGTACAGGTGCTTTGTTAATTTCCTTGTCAGTCTGATTGTGACTGCCAGCCTCCTGTGAGCCAGCTCCTGTCTGTTCTATCTGAACATCTTCTGTATTCTGCAGATTATTATTATGTTTACTGCCTATTGTATAATTATCATAAAATGAATGAATATTAATTCTTCCTACTCCCATAGCTGACTCCTTTCTGCATAGATTACATCCTTGTTTTATATTTATCGGCATGTTTATCTGATAATTTACCATCTAATCCAACAAATTTCTACATAATTTCACATATATTTATAAGCACTGCTATAAAATTTTTATAAACACCCGCTTTTTACGTTGACCTTACCGCAAGATTAACTTAATATAAAGATACATTTTTATAAGGAGTACATTAATAATATGAACAAAAAGAATTCAATATTCGTAATTATAGGAATCTTCCTTATCTGCACAAGATTCTGGGTTTCCTTTGGCACAGTGAACATTGATATAAGCAATGATATCGTCGGATACATCCTTATATTCCTCGGTATCAATAATATGAAAGAACTTAATTCCCGCTTTAAGAAAGGAATGTTTCTTTCTCTTGCCGGACTTGCCGGTGCAATACTCTCACAATATCTTATTGCAAGAGACTGGCCTGTGCCAGAGACTATGTATTCTATAGCAATAGGTATCAGTGTCGTATTTGCTATATATTTTACCTATTATTATACAGAAGCCCTTGTCATGGAAGCAAGGATACAAGAAAAAACTGCTGTTACAAGAAATTATCAGATAACATGGCTTCTTATGTCTGCCGGAATATTTATCCACTATTTTGCATTCAAGTCTACAATAACAATGTGGTCTATACTTGTTGAAGCACTGATTGCCGTGATTACCATATATTATTGTTTCTTAGTATTTTCAACCAGCAGACAGCTTTACGAAGACTGATTGCTTTATATTTTTTAACAAATGCAATTTTGTTATTTACATTATTCGTTTATACGGTAATTGAGTTGACTTTTGCCTGTTTCAGTGTTTTAATGATGTCGTCAGCACGAAAGGATATTAATTATGAAAAAGTTAGAGATTATTATCAGACCTGAAAGACTTGATGATCTTAAGGCCATCCTTAATAGCAATGGTGCGCATGGGCTTATGATTTCTAATATCATGGGATATGGAAGCCAGCGTGGACATAAGCAGGTTTACAATGGTGTTGATTTCGGTGGTAATCTTCTTCCAAAGGTTAAGGTCGAATCAATTGTATCAGATGAGACTTACGAGGCAATTATTGATCAGATAATTGAGCAGATTAATACCGGAGAATATGGTGATGGCAAGATATTTGTTTATGACGTATATGATGCTATCAGAATCCGTACAGGAGAGCGTGGGACAGACGCTTTATAACTTCATATTAATTATTGGTTATCAACGGGGATAACAGTCAGAATTACTATCTGACCGTTATCTCTTTTTTTGTACATAACTTTCGCTATCTGTATCCCATAACCGTACAGATATATAAAATGGGGTCACAGGAAACTACCCAGCCTGTGACCCCGCCCCTTTTTTAGGATTTATTCTTCTTTATTATCTGTTGTATCTTCAATTAAATCTTCTGATTTCTCATTCTCAATAACCTCTGGTTCATCTTTCTTAACCATGTCTTTTTCCAGCTTCTTGAATATACTTGAGAAAATATATGAATCAACATACAATATCAATGGTATTGTTACTATAAATGCAGTGAAATATATGCATGAGAAATATATCAGTCCAACAGTTGCTATAAGCATAATTATTGTCTGTGGAAGATGATGCATACATATAATAAGTGAATTCTTAAGTGTACCTATAAGCTTATTGTCATATCTTGAAAGCATTGCAAATGAGTAAAGCATTATTCCAACCCATATTGCCATGACTCCTATTACAACAAATATAAACAAAGTTCCTATCTGTGAGCCCTGAACAAGTCCCCACTGTACGCTTGCTCTTAAATCAATAAAAAGAAGAAAGCCGATAACTCCATGTACAATCTCTAACAAAAGTCCCTGTACAAAATTCATCTTGAACGACTTCCAGAAATCTTTGTATACATAACTTTCCTCGTCTCGTACTAATTTTATTCCTGAATAAAATGCTGCTGTAAGCGATGCTCCTATTGTTACAACCGGCAGACAAAATACAACTGTAATAACTGCCAGTATTATAAAGTCACCTGCCTTGGTGAGTCCTCTAAAAAGTTTTCCATCTAATCCAAATCCATTCATAATTATATACCCCTTTGCTTAAACACTATGATTATACAAGACCTGCCATAAAAATCAAAGAATTTTTCGTATATATTTCTTAAATGTTTATAAAAGCTGTTTTTTTGCCACAGCATTTATGATAAACTGTTAAACAATAACGATTATTAAGGAGTGTTTATGGCTAAAGGAAACAACATTCACGACGAAATTAAAGAGCAGCGTAAAAAGCTTAAAGATTTGTCTTTTTCAGATAAAATCAAATACATATGGAGCTATTACTGGATTCCAATCGTAGGAGTTGTACTTGCAGTTATATTTGCAGTTTCTCTTATTTCATCCATAGTTAAGAACAATTATGATACTGTATGTTTTGTTGCTGTACTTGATGGCAAGATGACAGGTTATGAAAATGATACTGATATTCTCACAACCGGACTTACAGACTATCTTGGAATTGACGGCAAGAAAGAACAGGTTGATTTCTCATATACATTTTCACTGAAAGAAGTGGCAATGGACCAGGAAGCATATGTTTCAGCTAATAAGTTATATACTTATGCATCAACAGGTTCTCTTGACGGATACCTTTCTGAACGTGAGTATATTGATTACTTCTGTACTGACAAGGATATATTCTTCTGTGATTTGCGCGATATATTCTCCGATGAGGAATTAGAGCAGTTAGATGATTACATTGTGTATTTCACCAACACCGCCGGAGAGACATATCCTATTGCTGTAGATATCACTGAAGCACCTGTAATCAAAGACAGTGACCTGAATATGAAAGACCCTTGCTATGGTGTTGTATCATCATCAAAGTATCAGACCAATGCTGCTGATTTTATAAGATATGTATTTAATATGAAGACATCCTGATATAATCACAGCTTTTTTCTATATATATTCATCCCGTCTATATCGCCTGCATACAATGTGAAACCCAGTTTCAATGCAAGCTGTATGGATGGGATATTTGTTTTCACTGTGCATATATATAATTCTTCTAAACCAAACCTGTCCTTAGCAATATTCACTATATGGTTCATAACTTCCCATGCCACATGCTTTCCCTGCCAGCTTTTTTTTACAAGATACCCAAGCTCCTGACAATTCTGTCCGTCTATACTGCGGTTTTCAATGCCTGCTCTTGCCACAAGTTCACCTGTTTTCTTATCAAACACAAGCCACAGACCGTACCCGAAGAAGCCATACATATTCTCAATGTATTTTATTGTAAATGCTTTTTCATCCTTATATTCATATAATGGTTCAACATACTGGCAGTCTGAAAGTGTCTGATATAATTCGTATAAATTTGGTAAATCCCCCACTGTCATCTCCCGTATAATAAACCTCTCCGTTCTGGCAATTACAAGCGGCTCATTGTATTTTCTGGCACATACAAGTTTTAACAGGTCGTCATCAATATCTTCCTCATCATATACAACATATGAAGCTTTTCCAAGGTATGCTTCTCCAAGCCCTATATCAGGAATCTCCAGTGTTCCATCAGGGTTTAACGTATCTTTATCACTAATTATTATTTTTCTGCCTTCGCCCATATCAATACATTTTCTCATATATGCCTCTTCATAATTGTTTCTAAAGTTTTAATTTGACTTTTTATACTGTAGTATTTAGAATTAATTACATCACATTTTGCTCATGCAGACAAGCGGGCAATTTAATGAATTTCAGGAGGAATAATATGGCTAATCCAATAGTTACATTCACAATGGAAAACGGCGATGTGATGAAAGCTGAGCTTTATCCGGAAATCGCACCTACATCAGTTAATAATTTCGTTAATCTTGTTCAGAAGGGATTCTATGACGGACTTATATTTCACAGAGTAATCGCAGGTTTTATGATTCAGGGTGGTGACCCTGAAGGAACAGGTATGGGTGGTCCTGGCTACTCTATCAAGGGCGAATTCGCATCTAACGGATTTAAGAACGACTTAAAGCATACAAGAGGTGTTCTTTCAATGGCTCGTTCTATGAGACCTGATTCTGCAGGCTCACAGTTCTTTATCATGCACCAGAACGCTCCACATCTTGACGGAGATTACGCTGCTTTTGGTAAGCTTATCGAGGGTGAAGATGTTCTTGACAAGATTGCAGGCGTAGACACAGATTACAGCGACAGACCTAGAAAACCACAGGTTATGAATACTGTTACTGTTGAGACATTTGGAGAGGAATATCCAGAACCAGAGAAGTTATAATTAAAGTTTATCCATTGACATCAAAAAGGCGGATACAGTTAATTGCTGTACCCGCCTTTATATTTTTAGAAATGTCCGCCGGAGCCACTGTTTCCACCGCCTCCGCCGCTGCTTCCGCTGCTATTGTTGTGCTCAATATGTCTTGTAACAACTGTTGTATTAATGAACACGTCTCTTCTGTCATTAACCTTAAAGTTATGGTCTTTCGTATATTCTGTGCTGCTTACAGTCATTCTTGCCTTGGCATTATGCATCATTGTAAGAACAGCAGCAACTGCAACACCTGATGCAATAAGAAGCTTAATCCACATTTTGTATGTAAGTTTCTTGACTATGCTTGTAGTCATACACATATTCATGTTCTTGATATACTTAGAAAATGCTTTGTAATAATCCTTATCCGAAAGCTTTTCCTCACATGCTTCTCTTATGTCATCAATTGTCCCCTGTGAAATATCAGTTCCAGCCTTGCCCTGTGTATACATTCTATCAGCTCTTGACTGCATATCAACACCATATATTACGGCATTCTGCGAATATCCGTTATCATCAAGGAATTTCTTAAGATAACTGTCCATCGTACTGCCATCATGTCCTATATTAGTTGTGATAATAACTATATCGCACTCTGAATCCTCAGATGCTTTCTTACACTGGCTCTTTAGTTTACCAACCTCATCAGAAGTAAGAATTCCTGCATTGTCATATACATATTCCTTTGATGAATCTGCATACACATCAGCCTTAATACTTAACAGCACTCCCACACACATAAAACATGCCATAATTATGCTCATGAAAGCCTTTATCTTCTTATTAATCTTCATCATATGAACAAAAGCCCTCCAAACATAGTAATGATAAGTGTAACAATGAATATTCCAGCTCCGAAGCCAAATGCTTTCTTTCCGCTTATTGGTCTGTCAGCAACTATCTTTCCTGTCTGTCCGTTAAGCATGAACTGGAAATTTTTCCTGTTAAACCTGTAATTAAGTACCCATACCGGAAATAATGCATACTGGCTTCCTGTTGGACGCATTGTTATGTCATTGTGAATTATATTAACAGATGAATAACCGGTAATTGTTGACATTGCAATGTCTGTTATATATTTGTCAGCTCTTCTTGTAGCTCTCTCCTGTATCTGGTCTGCCGTATAATTATATCTTTCTGAAAGATATCCTGACAGATATGGCATTGAAAATGCAGTTAATTCGTTATAGTTAAATGGCTCCAGCTTATCCATCGCATCATCAGGCATTTTCTCAGATGCATCAGCCGGAATCTTCTCAAACTTTGCAGATATATTTCTGAACACCTGAAAATGATCTGTGTATATATACTCTGTATCACCTTTTCTTGTTGTCCTGACCCTTTCTGCATTAGCATGCATATCTGTCTGTGCTGAATAATCATACAGCCAGTAAGGTACATACAGTCCGCTTATTTTCTCAATTGTTGAATTTCTTGATAAAGCAGATGGTGTGAGTGGTCCTTTCTTACACCAGTTTTTGTAAATCTCTACTGCTTTATCCTTGTTAATCTTAAATGGTATAATTGTTGATGGCTTGAATTCACCTTTAAGTCTGTCCTCCACAAGTGTCGGATTACCACAGAACGAACAAAATGTTGCCGATGTATACTCATCTGCTACAAGCTCTGCACCACATGTATTACAATGGTACATCTTCATCTCTTTGTCATATTCTCCCTGTGTACTGTTCTGTGAATATTTCTCTTCATATTCCCGCACATCAATCTGCATTCCACATGACGGACAGCCTAATTTCTGTGTTGTACTGTCAAACTCCATAGCAGCACCACACCCAGGGCATTTGTAAATTGTTGGCATATTCCCCTCCTTAATCCACAGTCGTTCATAATTTATTCATATCTAATTCAATAAGATTTAACACTATGCACATTGTTTCTTCACTTTTGTTCAATATAATTCAATCATAAGAACAAGACATTTTCTACTATATGTTTTTCATAAATCGAGTTGTTAATAAACAGCTCTCCTCCCTCTTTCACCGTCTGCTACTCCGGCAGACGGTGTTTTTTATCCTGCATATAATTATAATACGACGAATGAAGCTATAACTAAAACCACTCCTATTATAATTATTATCTTTCCCTTCTTCTTATCTTTAGCAAGTTTTTCATTATTAAGTCTGGCTTTTTCATCATCAGGCATAATCTGTTCCTCATATGTCATTCTGACATCTCTTGCATCAAAGAATATGTTAAAATTATGTTTTGCCGTAAGATATGTTGCAAGTCCGACAATAATTACAACAATTCCTGCAAGAAAAAGCATGAACCCAATAAATGGCAGATAGCTTGTGCCAGCATGCTCTTCACTATTATAGAAATCCATTGCGGCACTGGTATCAGCTTCAAGTGCTATCCTGTTGATAAAAAATGTTAAATAACCCATACAGGTCTCCTCTCTTTAGATATTTCCTTAGGACATACATGATTATACATCATATTTCTTTGTATTAACACATAAATATCATATAAATATTCCTTTTCATTTTTAATGATATGAGATATAATGTTGTCATACAAAATCGTGCAATGGAGGTAAAGAAATATGTTAGTTTCAGCTAAAGAAATGTTAGACAAAGCTCTTGCCGGCAAATATGCTGTCGGACAGTTCAACATCAATAACCTTGAATGGACTAAGTCTATTCTCCTTACTGCACAGGAGATGAATGCTCCTGTAATCCTTGGTGTATCTGAAGGTGCTGGTAAGTATATGACAGGTTTCGAGACTGTTGCAGCCATGGTTAAGGCTATGGACAAGTCTCTTGGAATCACTGTTCCTGTTGCTCTTCATCTTGACCACGGAACATATGAAGGATGCTACAAATGTATCAAAGCAGGCTTCACATCTATTATGTTTGACGGTTCTCATTATCCAATTGATGAGAATATCAAGAAGACAACCGAGCTTGTCAATGTAGCTCATAATCTTGGTCTTTCTATTGAGGCAGAAGTTGGTTCAATAGGCGGCGAAGAAGATGGTGTTATCGGAATGGGTGAATGTGCAGACCCTGATGAATGTAAAGCTATTGCAGATCTTGGTGTAGACATGCTTGCAGCAGGTATCGGTAATATACATGGAAAGTATCCTGCTAACTGGCCAGGATTAAGCTTTGAGACTCTTGCAGCTGTTAAGGATAAGATTGGTGATATGCCATTAGTTCTTCATGGTGGTACAGGTATTCCTGCAGATATGATTCAGAAGGCAATCTCTCTTGGAGTTTCTAAGATTAATGTTAACACAGAGTGCCAGCTTTCATTTGCTGACGCAACAAGAAAGTATATTGAAGCCGGCAAAGACCTTGAAGGAAAGGGATTTGATCCTAGAAAGCTTCTGGCTCCAGGCTGCGAAGCAATTAAAGAAACTGTTCGCGAGAAGATTAATCTTTTTGGTTCAGCAGGAAAAGCTTGATGATGATTGGAGATTTTTATGAGTAACTTAAAGACAGATGAAGATGATGATTTTATAACATCTGCTTCACCTGAAACAGAACCAGACGAAGCGGATTTCGCTTTTGACGTTAAAGAAAAAAAGAAAAAGCGCTCAAGCATAATAAGCCGTATTATTTTAATTATATGTGCCTGCGTTTTTGTTTTTGCAGCAGTCAGGCTTGTATCCATTCTTCTTGAATACAAGAAGGGTAATGATATTTATGATAATATTGAAGGTAATGTCCTTGATGATACCCCTGTTAATATTACAATAGGTGAAGATAATCAGGATGTAACAATCCCTTTTGTCTATAATCATCAGGCTCTGCTTGATATTAATCCTGATGGTCTGGGTTTTCTTTATGTACCATCGGTAGATATAAGGCTTCCTATTGCCCAGACAACCGATAATGATTTTTATCTTACTCATACATTTGATAAAACTTACAACCGCAACGGATGCCTTTTCGTTGATTATCGAATTAAAGATGGTCTTAATGCCAGCCATGTTATTATATATGGACATAACATGGGTTCTGGTGCTATGTTTGGTACTCTTGCCAGATATAAGAATTCTGGTTTCTACCAGACGGAAGGTAATGATGTTTTTTATATATATACAGAGGATGTAATCCGTGAGTACAAGATTTTTACAGTATATATAACTGATCCAATAAGTGATACATTTACATTCAATTTCAGCAATCTGTCCGGCCTTCGCGAATACGCAAAGAATGTCCAGGCTGAATCACTGTACAATACCGGAGTCGATATTTCTAACGCAACACAGGTAGTTACATTTTCAACCTGCACAGATGATTCTAAACAACGTGTTATTGTATCAGGTACATATGTCGGAGAATCTAAGTTAGATAATGGAACATCTTCTGAAGCATCTGCATCCGCTTCAGAATAAGCATTTTAACACTCATATTTCATGCAGGCTTAATTTTTTTAATATTTTTAAAAAAGCACTTGCAAATTCATACAATATGAGTTATTTTATTTAAAGACAGTAGGCTGTCGCTAATTAAATAAGGTAGAACAAAGGCGTTCCATTTATATATTTGTATAAGTATATACTTGGGCGCCATTTTTTAGTTTTACTAATAAAAAGATAAGAAAAGGAAGGATGAGGAAGTTATGAGTGAAAGATTCAATGTAGCTGACATCTTCGGCGAGAATGTGTTTAATGACACAATTATGAAAGAGCGTTTACCAAAGAACGTTTACAAAAACCTTAAATTAACAATGGAAGGTGTGCAGGAATTATCTTTAGCAGATGCTGATGTTATCGCTAATGCTATGAAAGACTGGGCTATCGAGAAAGGTGCAACTCATTACACACATTGGTTCCAGCCTTTAACAGGAACTACTGCTGAGAAACATGATTCATTTATATCAGCACCTAAGTCAGACGGAAAGGTGCTTATGGAATTCTCAGGCAAGGAATTGATTAAGGGTGAACCTGATGCTTCATCATTCCCTTCAGGTGGTCTTCGTGCAACATTCGAGGCCAGAGGATATACAGCATGGGATTGTACATCTCCTGCATTCGTACGTGAAGGTGCCCAGGGTGCTACTCTTTGTATCCCTACAGCATTCTGCTCTTACACAGGTGAGGCTCTTGACCAGAAGACTCCATTACTTCGTTCAATGGATGCCATCAACGAGCAGGCTCTTCGTATTTTAAGACTTATGGGTAACACAACATCTAAGAAAGTTACTCCTTCTGTAGGCGCTGAACAGGAATACTTCATCGTAGACCGAGAGAAATATTTACAGAGAAAGGATCTTATCTTCTCTGGCCGTACTTTATTCGGAGCTATGCCTCCTAAGGGTCAGGAACTTGATGATCACTACTTTGGTTCTATCCGTGAAAGAATCGCAGCTTTCATGAAGGATGTTAATGAAGAATTATGGAAGCTTGGTGTATCTGCTAAGACACAGCATAACGAAGTTGCTCCTGCACAGCATGAGTTAGCTCCTATCTATGCACAGTGCAACATTGCAACTGATAACAACCAGCTTATGATGGAAGTTATGAAGAAGGTTGCTTACAGACATGGTCTTGTTTGCCTTCTCCATGAGAAGCCATTTGCAGGTGTTAACGGTTCTGGTAAGCATAACAACTGGTCTATCACAACTGATGATGGAATTAACATGCTTGATCCTGGTAAGACACCACATGAAAACTTCCAGTTCCTTCTTGTACTTGGTGCAATTATGAAGGCTGTTGATAAACATGCTGACCTTCTTCGTGAGTCTGCATCTGATGTTGGTAACGATCACAGACTTGGAGCTAATGAAGCACCTCCAGCTATCATCTCTATGTTCCTTGGCGAGCAGCTTGAAGATGTAGTTATGCAGTTAATCGATAAGGGTGATGCTACAAGCTCTATCCAGAAAGGTAAGTTAAAGACTGGTGCTTCTACTCTTCCAGACCTTAACAAGGATGCTACAGATAGAAACAGAACATCTCCATTCGCATTCACAGGTAACAAGTTTGAGTTCCGTATGGTTGGTTCTTCAGATTCTATCGCTCCTGCAAATGTTGTTCTTAATACAATCGTTGCAGAAAGTTTTAAGGAAATTGCTGATGAATTAGAGGGCTCTGAGGATATGCAGATGGCTGTCCATGATATGATTAAGAAGCTCTTCACAGACCATCACAGAGTTGTATTCAATGGTAACGGTTACTCAGATGAATGGGTAGCAGAGGCTGAAAGAAGAGGACTTCCTAATATCAAATCTATGGTTGAGGCTGTTGGTTCACTTGTTAAACCTGAAACAGTTAAGATGTTTGAAGGATTTGGTGTATTCACAGAAGCTGAATTAAAGTCAAGAGCTGAGATTAAGTACGAGGCTTACTCTAAGGCAATCAACATCGAAGCTAAGACAATGATAGATATGGCTGGCAAGGAAATCATTCCTGCTATTATCTCATACACAACAGAACTTGCTAACTCAGTACTTTCAGTTAAGGAAGCTGGTGCAGACGCTTCAGTTCAGGCAGACATCCTTACAGAAGTATCTGGTTACTTAAAGGAAATGAAAGCAGCTTCAGCTAAGCTTGCAGAGACAGTTGCTACAGCAGCTACATTTGAAGGAAAAGCACAGGCTGAATACTTCAGAGATACAGTAAAGGTTGCAATGGACGAATTAAGAGCTCCAGTAGATAAAGCCGAGATGATAGTAGATAAGGAATTCTGGCCATTCCCAAGCTACAGCGAATTATTATTCGAGGTATAATACATAACTAATTGTTATAAATCACTCTCATAAAAAGATAGCCGAAAACAGACAAGCAAAGCTGAATCTGTTTTCGGCTATCTTACTTTATATCCAGCCAGACAGGCGAAGCCGAATCTGGCTGGTTCTACTCACATCACAAAAAATCCCACTAATCAGACAGGCAATCCGATTCTGATTAGTGCGATTTTCACCCCTTGAAACATCCACTGTGTAGATTGCCAGTCTGGGGGTATCGGGCTGTGGCTTGATTTATTACGAGCTGTGCAGGAGTTAATGCCGCCATAGACAAAAGTTCAGCGTGCAAAAGCTCGTTCAAACGAAGTGCGTTTGCTTTTGCACGCTGTAAAAAACTCTGTATATGGCGGCATTTACTCCTGCTAAGCGCAGTAATCCATGAAAGCCACAGCCCGATATCCCCAGACTGGCACCACCTACACGCTACTGTGGATAACTCAACCTCTCCTCAACTGGATTATCCAGAACCTCCTCCTTAAACTTCTTCATATATATCTTCGCAAGCTTAAGATTGTTATCCAGATAATTACCACAGTCTCTTGGTGAATATCCAGGAATTGGTGTATTATCGTCATAATTAAGAACATAATCGGCAGCTTCTCTTAATACCCCGATAATATCCTCAGACTTTAAATCTCCTGCAAATATAACATAAAAACCTGTTCTGCAGCCCATAGGTCCGAAATATATAGTTTTCTCAGCCCATTCTGCATGATTCCTTAAAAATGTAGCAACAAGATGTTCAATTGAATGAATCCCCGGAGTATCCATAGGTGGCTCTTCATTAGGTCTTGTAAATCTTAAATCAAATGTTGTAAGACATACATCTCCGATATAATCCTTTCTTGATACATATACACCTGTCAGTAAATCAAGATGATTCACCGTAAAACTTGCTATCTTGTTCATTATGACACCTTCTTTCTTATAAATACTATTCTTTTGTTATCTGTTGTTTCTATTAGCAGTTCTTTTATGCTTGATACAAATTTTGTCAGAGTTGAATATCCATATTCCTTTGCCTTGAATTTCGGATACTGACTATGTATTCTCTGTCCAAGTATTGCAAGCTCAACTCCTGTTGCCTTGCTTGCTCTGACATTATCTATTGCGTATTTAACAACCTGTTCTTTAATATTGTCATCTTCTTTGAGCTTTACCAGTACTGCATTATTAACCTTATATGTCTTGAACCCATCCATCTCATTGATAAATGTGGATAATGAGCTATACCCATAATTACGGACATCAAAGTCAGAATATTTTTTCTGCAAACGGCTTCCTATCTCTCCTAAATCCGTCTGCTTTCCCTTATTATCATTTTCCTGGATAATCTCAATAATAGCATTTTCGATTTTGGAAATTCGTATAATATTGTGTGATCTGTTAGGCCTCTGCTTATTATTAACAGCTGTAATTTCTTCATCCTCCTGATCCTGTAAAGTTCCAGATCAGTAAATACTGAACATGCCCTGAATGACCTTGGTGTTTTGTTCTCACCCATTCCAATAACTTCCATGCCAGATTCACGCACTGCTTGCCAGTCTTGTAAAATCTCCATCACTTGATACAATACAGAATCCATCCACATTTTTCGTATACAGAATATCCATAGCGTCAATTATAAGTGTTGAATCAGTAGCATTCTTGCCTACTGTGTTGCGAAACTGCTGTATTGGTGTAATTGAATTCTCCATCAATTCTTTCTTCCATTTGCCCGCCTGCGGACTTGTCCAGTCCCCATATATTCGCTTGTACGTTATAACTCCATACTTAGTCATTTCATCTAATATATTAGAAATATATTTTGATGAAATATTGTCCGAATCAATAAGAACCGCATACCTCTTATCGTCCATAGATTCCCCCTTAATATAAACATTACATCTGATGACGTACTATCTTATATTCGTCATTGCTCTGATAATATGGACACTGCTTATATGAAGAACTTAAAAGTCTTGCGTAATCGTCCTCGTCCATATCAACATCACATACATATCCTTCAATCTCCTCGTCATATACAAGGTTGTTGCAGTAATCGCAATTATATTGTGATGACATATCTATTCCATCTCCTTATCATCTGCTGTCTGGCTACCTGATGCGCCATTGAGTCTTCCCATTTCATCATATCTTTCAAGGAAATTATGCTTAACGCCATACTGCTTATACGCAATAACTGTATCAAGATTAACATTTTCAACGCTTCTGAAAATGTTCTTCTCAATGTAAGGGCTTACCTTAGTCAAATCTTTAATAAGGCTTAATCTCGCCTCTCTTAGAACCCTTTTCTGTTCCACCGCATGAAGCACAGCTCTCTGTAAGCCTGCATGCACACTGTATAAATGCAAGATTATTATAATCTCCAATGTATTATATCTGCTTCTCTTATAAGATAAAGCGGTCTTATAAGCTCCATGCCCTCAAAATTAGTGCTGTGAAGCTTTGGCATCATAGTCTGAATCTGCGCACCGTATAACATTCCCATAAGAATTGTTTCAATAACATCATCATAATGATGACCTAACGCAATCTTATTGCAGCCCAGTTCTTTAGCCTTACTATACAGATATCCTCTTCTCATTCGGGCACACAGATAACATGGAGACTCCTCTATATCTGCAACCGTATCGAATATCTCTGATTTGAACACGGTTATAGGAATATCAAGAATCTTTGCATTATTAAGAATAACCTGATAATTAATATCATTGTATCCCGGATTCATAACTAAAAATACAAGTTCAAAATTATTCTTCCCATGTCTCTTAAGCTCCTGAAAAGCTTCGCCATAAGCATTGAGTCCTTACCGCCTGATATACAGACTGCAATCTTATCTCCATCCTGTATAAGGTCGTATTCATTAAGTGCCTGTGTGAACTTTCTCCATATAGGCTTTCTGAACTTCTTGACTATGCTCCGCTCTATTTCCTTAACTCTTTCTTCACCTGAAAGCTCATTCTCTGCCTGTGCTTCCTTGACATAATTCTCGAACTTCCACTTCATATAAGCGCCCCAGCCGCCATACAGACTGTAGACCTCATAACCCATTTCTTCAAGAATATCTGCCAGATCATCACTGTGCAGACCTGTATAGCACAGAAGATATATAGGAACGCTCTTATCAAACTGCTGTGTGAATTCCTCAGGTGTTTCTTCAAGCACCTTAATCAGTTCCTCCCAGTACCAGTTTCTTGCTCCGGGATATGTTTCCTTCTCGAATTCCTGCTTGTCTCTTACATCAAGCAGAACCTTTTCTCTTTCATCATTCTGGTAATCAATTATTGTTTTCATCATCAACCTCTTCATCCCTGCGAATCCTCAAGAATACGCAGTCCTGCCGTACTTGTAACAGGAAGTGAGAACACAATAGTTCCTGCCTTGCTGTCTACGCCGGCTTTGTCCATTATAGCACGCATAATAGCATTTTTCTGTGATGACTTTGCAACAATAAGAATTACTTCTCTGAAACAAGCGAAACTCCAAGGAACTGCTCTGCCCGCTTCATTCCAACACCTTTCCATGAAGCACCGTTCCACCTGTTGCACCGCCTTCTTCCCGCTGCCTCATCACCTGTGTATTATATCCATAATTAGCTATTGCAACAATAAGTTCATGTTTAGTATCCTTCAATGTGCTCTCATCTCCTTTCTTATATTCCTGCCCGTCAATTAAGAATCCCAGCTCTCTTGCCACCAATACTGCTTAGCGACACTATAAATGCGATTCCGGTTCCTGGCACATCTATTCTTAACTTACTCTGAAGCCCCTTCTTAACATTCTTCCATGTATTCTCTGTAACAAGTGACATATGGATACCCTTCTCGTCATCCTCAAGTCCCAGTAAATCAAGTACATCACTTGATGCTGTTCCCCTGCCTAACGATATATATTAGGCTTCAACATTATAATCCTTATAGCAATCAACAAAACGCGGCATATTCTTCCTGCGCATATTGTTACCATTACATATACTTCACTCATATCCGTCACCTCTACAATTCAATAATCGCATCATCTGAAAGCTCTGCAAACATATCCACAACAGGTGCAACAGTCTGTGGCACATTTGCTCTCCTGCTGTCCTTGATTCTGTATATAACACCAAGTATCTGCAAAGTTATAAGAGGTGTCATGGCAACCATGGCAACAACACCGAATGCGTCAGTTACAATATTACCGCCTACTGCGAGACATGCTCCTGTGCCAGTGGCAGTAAAATGTAGCTGTCATCGGACCTGACGCAACTCCTCCGGAGTCAAATGCTATGGCAGTGAATATCTTAGGAACAAAAGCGTAAGTATCAGTGCTATTCCATAACCCGGAATAAGAAAATATAATATTGAGATGCCTGTCAGCACTCTTATCATTGAAAGACCAACAGATACTGCCACACCAACAGAAAGACTTATCTGCATTGATTTGCCTGATATGCTTCCTGATGTCAGTTCTTCTACCTGACGCATAAGCACATATACAGCAGGCTCTGCCTTAACAATGAAATATCCAATTATCATGCCAGTTGGTACGATAATCCATCTAAATGATAATGAAGCAAGCACTGATCCAAGATAATTACCTGCTGGAATAAATCCAACATTAGCACCTGTAAGAAAAGTACAAGTCCAATATATGTATACACAAGTCCAACGCATATCTTCATAAGCGACTTCTTATTCATCTTTGGAGCAAATATCTGAAACACTCCAAAACACAACTATCGGAAGAAGTGACAGTGCTATTTCTTTCAGATATTTCGGTATCTCATACAGGAACAGCTTACCAAGTTCAACAGAATCGCTTACTTCAGAAATTGCTGTTGTTGTAAAATTACCCTCTGTACTATAAACCATTCCAAGAATAAGAACAGCAAGGATTGGACCGATTGAACATAATGATACAAGACCAAAACTATCATTGCCGGCATGTTTATCGTTTCGGATAGAAGAAATACCCACACCAAGAGCCATTATAAATGGTACAGTCATCGGACCGGTTGTTACTCCCCTGAATCAAATGCAACTGCAAGAAAGCCTTTAGGAACAAACATCGCAAGTGCAAAACAATTGCATAAAACACTAGCAGAAGCGGTGCTAACGGTATTCCAAAAGTATTCTTAAAAGTGCAACAAGAAATACACCTACTCCAACTGCTACAGATAATATAAGCACCATATTAGGAACTGCGCCACCTGTCCTGCAAGCACCTGCAAATCCGGCTCAGAAATCGTAATTATAACTCCAAGAATAAATCCAATTGCTACAATCATCCATAATTTCTTAGTCCTTAACATACTTCCGCCAACTCTTTCACCCATTGGCGTCATGGACAATTCTGCCCCTAAAGAAAAAACACCATGCCAATAATAACCAGCACGGCTCCAACAATGAATTCAACCAGTATACTAGGTGAAAGAGGTGCTATTGTGAAGCCAAGAAGCAACACTATAAGCATTATCGGTACTACCGCACTAACAGACTCCTTTGTCTTTTCCTTCATCTTCTCTCTTACCACTGTATTCTGGTAACTAAATTGTGTCCTTAATAATCCAGCCTTCAATAAAATCTCCCTTCGCTCTTAAATATCAGTTTCGGGTTACATAGTAATATATTAACATCTAATAATTGTACTGGCTACTTAAAATTTTATAAAAGTGCCCGGATCAGAACACTTTTATAAATTAAAACTCAATTATAAATTGTCATTTTCTTTCTCTCTGAGCAGTTCCTCATACTTTAACTGGTATGCAATCAGCCGTGGAATGTATTCTGGTGGAGTTCTCCTTGATGCCTCCCAGTCCTCTAATGTACGCACAGGAATACCTGTGTGCTGTGAAAATTTTTCTAGTCATTCCAACGCTTTTCTAAGCTGTTTTATTGTCTCTGCTATAGTCATAATATATCACCTCTTAATGCATTTTTATAATTTTAATAAAATATAGCTTTGATAACTGGTTTCATTTCTTCAATCCATTCATTATTAACAGCATCATAATAACAATCTTTTCATAGCTGGCCTCCTCAAAACAATTGTTTTGATATAAAATTATTATACATCATATCATATAAAGATTTCAATTCTATAAACAGCATTTAACCATTATATCCTATTATCATTTATAAAACCCATCTATAACCACAATTTTGCTGTTTCAGTTCAAACATTCGCAGTTCGTCCGCTTCTTTTTCTCACGGCTCCTCACTTTACGCTCCTGTTTATTCTGTTCCTGCTGTAATTTCAATGCCTGCGATTTTGTGCCGATGCCTGTTTCCTGCATCTGTTTTTTCGCTTCACGTTGCATCCTTTCTCTGCCTCCATGTTTGATAATTACGATAATATATCTGTACGGCTTGTATTTCGGTATTCGCTTGGTGTAACTTTGTATCGTTCCTTAAATACCCGATTGAATGTTCTCTGACTTTCAAATCCGCTATCATAGCATATATTTGTAATGGCATCACTGGTATTTTCCAAACGATAGCAAGCATAATTTAGTCTTGCATCATTCAGATATTGATTGAAATTACGATGGAATGTTTTGGAGAATGTTCGTGATAAAACATACTTGCTCACTCCCAAATCTCTTGCCATATCATCTAGCGAGAAATTCTTTCTAAAATTACCAGACACGTACGATACTGCCTGATAGACAAGATCTTTACTTCCCACCTCTCCTTTCTCGACCAGTTTCAGCTTTCCAATGCATCTTGCAATCACAATCTGCAGATATGCCTGTATAACTGCTATATCCATGTGATCTGTATCTAAGATGGCATTAATTGCCCGGTATACTTCTGGCTCCACCATCTCTGCCTTTATAATAGGGTAATCCGGTGCCATCATCTGTATAATTTCAGCATATTTTCCAATCGCAAACGGTGGAGAAATAATGTAAACTGCCTTATTCACTCCCGGCGAGAAAATCTGATAATGATGGATAATATCCGGAAATACAAAGCCGATATCTCCCTTTTCCATGTGATATAACTCTTGACCAACTCCAAGCTCCAGTGTTCCATTTGTCACACATACAATCTCCAATGCATTATGTAAATGCGGAGTGACATGCTTCGATTTTCTTTTAAAGTTAATATTTCTTCTTTGTATCAATAAATGATAAATGCATTGGTTACGCCCCTTTGCAAGATTTGTCTAATTTTTCTTTCGATTTGGCAAGCAATCTCATTGTATTCATTCTATAATCAGCTTGTAAATAAGGAAAGGAGGACTTCCAAATGAACAAGTTTAAGAATTATATGAACAACCTTTTAGTATTCTATGCTGATTACTTTGAACATGTATATCATGCATAAAATACTAAAAGGACTGCTTTGTTAACACTGAATACCTAGTTTGCAGACCATTTCGCAAAATGAAATGGTTCTTTTATAAATCATCAATAAATCTATTGAATGCTGCAATTCCATCTGGTGTCCTTTTATAAACGCCTGCATCCTCTAAAACCTTTGTAAAGACAATTCCGATTTCCTTTTGCACGATAGAATGAATATTCTCCGATGTAATGTCATACTTAGGAATCCATTCCTCCGCCCAGTCTGCGTGAGAAGCCATAGCTTCATTCTGCCTTAGATTTTCTCCACTCAAGATTGCCCGCTCCAAGTCTGACATTTCTTTTTTCAATCTCGCTGGTAGCACCGCAAGTCCCATAACCTCAATCAGACCAATATTTTCTTTCTTTATATGATGATACTGTGCGTGCGGATGATAAAGTCCCATCGGGCACTCCTCTGTGGTAATATTGTTTCTAAGCACAAGATCAAGCTCATACAGGTCTCCACGCTTTCTTGCTATTGGTGTGATGGTATTATGCGGAACGCCGTCTGTCTCGCTAAATATATATGCCTCCGGATCCGAATAGCCTCTCCACTTTTCTAAAATATGATTCGCCGCATCCACAAGCTCATTTATCTCTCTTCCTTGCAATCGTATCACAGACATCGGCCATTTCACGATTCCGGCATGTACATTGGGATATCCGTCCAAAACAACTTCAGATTCATATGGTGCCTTTGCCATTGCAAATACATAGCCTCCACCCTGAAAATGATCATGGCTTAAAATTGATCCTCCTACAATCGGCAAATCTGCATTTGAGCCTAATGTATAATGCGGAAACTGTCTTACGAAATCCAACAGCTTACCAAATGTTGCCTTGTTAATCACCATTGGTATATGATTATAATTAAAAATAATACAATGCTCATTGTAATAAACATACGGTGAATATTGCATGTAATAATCTTCCTCACACAATGTAAGTGGAATAATTCTATGATTCTGTCTTGCAGGATGCATAATATGTCCTGCATAGCCCTCATTTTCCCGACAAAGCAAACATGCAGGATATCCAGACTTCTTTGTCATTCCCGCCTTTATAATATCTCTAGGATCTTTCTCTGGCTTTGACAGATTTATAGTTATATCCATCGTTCCAAAATCTGTTTCTGTCGTCCACTTTTCATCCTTCTCAATACGATCTACACGGATGTAATTTGTTATCTGGCTGAACTGATAATAAAACTGAGTTGCATGTTTAGGTGAATTTTCATATTTTTCGGTAAATTTTCTTCGAACAGTTGACGGAGCTGGTGTCAAAACTCCCATAACTTTTGTATCAAAGAGATCTCTCTGCGCAATCGTATCATCTTTCATGACTCCATTTGCAATAGCATATGCAATCATATCCTCTAAGATCAGGTGAAGTTTTCTCGGCTCTACATCTTCTTCTGATGCCACATAGTCATTTAATCCAAACAACTCCAACAATGAATTTGTTACATAGACCTCATCTGCAAGATCAATCAGACCGTTTTTCAATCCATAATTTACCAGTTCGTTAATCAAATGATTAATCATCACACATTTCTCCAATCCATCGTAATCCTAAATTACCTTAATGCCACCATACTTACGAATCTTCAACACATCGCAAGCTCCGCTTCCAAACACTTCTTCCATCCCAGTCTTGTAATGTTCCACAAGCTCGTTTGGAACAAACGCCTGAATTGTTCCTGCGAAACCACCTCCGTGCACTCGGCATACGCCTTTATCTTCCAATAGGATTTCACTCACCGCCAGTGCTACCGATACATTCTGATGGCTGACATCATGACATGTAAATACGTTTTGAAGATACTTAAAGGATGAATCTCCCGATCTCTTTACCAATAAAAGGAACTCTGAAAAGTTGTCTTTCTTTAAAGCATCTACTTCCTTTTGTACCCGTTCATTCTCACATATAAAGTGTAAAGCACGAAGTGCCGCCCTATCTCCTGCCTCTGCACGTATCTTAGATAAATTACTAAGGATTTCTTTCTTTGATACTTCTCCTAATACTTCTTTACCGAAACATGGCCGCCTGTTTCATCTCCATCGGTATTGCTGCATAGTCCGGTGTAAGATCTGCGTGAGAACCCTTGGTATCTGTAATACATAAACTGTATCCATGTACATCAAGATCAAATTCAACACGCTCCACCTCTGGTTTTGAGAATTCTCAAAATTGATATGCACCAGACTTCCAACCGAGCAAGCCATCTGATCCATCAATCCACATGGTTTTCCAAAGTACACATTCTCTGCGTACTGTCCGATCATAGCAATCTCAATCGCTGATATATTGCCTTGATTGTACATGTAGGATAAGATAGTTCCAATCAGAGTTTCAAATGCGCCGAGGAAGATAACCCTGCTCCAATCAGCACATCGCTGGTAATATATGCCTGAAATCCACCGATTGTATGCCCATTCTCTTTTGTCTTTGCTAATACGCCACGAATCAATGCCTGGGTGCTTCCTTCTTCTTTATCTTTCTTATCTATGTCATCCAAATGAATCGCAATCAGATTATTATAACCGTCCGATACAATACGGACTACTTGATCGTCTAATTTTTTTGCAACAGCGATAGCATCATGGTTAATAGATGCAGCCAAAACCTCCCCATGCTGATGATCCGTATGATTTCCTCCAATTTCACTTCTGCCCGGAGCACTATATATCCAAACATCATCATCGCCGAATCGTGTAATATACTGTTCAATGGCTTCTATATATCGTTTTCTTTCATATGGAAGTTTGTCTTTGTCCACATAAATATCAGTCAATACATCATCACACATTCTCCCGTTAATCATCTCTATTATTGTGTTCGCCTTCAAAATATACACCTCCTTCTTGCACAAAAAGCATTGCCTTTCTCGGATGTTCAATTAGACAATGCTTTTCATTACATATAAACCTTAATACTCTGTTGCGTCTGTTACTTCATCAGACTTAATTCCCTTTTCAGCTTTTAATTTTTCATTTGCAGCTTCTACGTTCATTCTGGAAAGAACAATCATAATTAACACATCAAATATCAATGGCAACCATAAATACATAAACTGCATCATATCAAGTGCTGACTGCGGCTGTGTTGCATTTGTTCCGACATAACCACTAAGCTCTAATAACCAGCCACATACTGCAGTTCCAATTCCTCCACCAATCTTTACACCAAGTGATGTACAAGAATACATAGTTCCATCAATTCTCTTTCCCTGTGTCAGATAAGTATACTCTGAACAAGATGCAATCACTGCGTTCATATCTCCCTGCCATGGTCCCTGTCCAAGGGCTGCAAGGGATGTAAATGCCAGCATAAGAGGAACACTTCCCATATATCCTGCTACAACAACCAACGCTCTACCAATAACGGCAATGATATATCCCCTAAGATTCAACTTGTACATACCCTTCCATTTACCAACGAATGTCGGAGTTAAGATAAGAGCTATAATAAGTGGGATATTCACAGCCCAGGCGAACTGACCAAAGAGGTTTTTATTCTTCAGCACCCATGTCATATAGTAGATACCGGCACCAATCATAGCACTGTAGAGCTGCTGTAAAATATAAGTTCCACATATCATCATATAATACTTGTTCTTTACAAGCAGTTTAAATGCCTGAACCAATCCATACTTTTCTTCATCGCCCTTAACTTCTCCCTCGTTAAGCTCCTCCTCTGGAAGTTCTTTTACGGAGAGTGCTGAGATTGTATTTACAATCAGACCGATAATTGCATAGATAATTGCTACAGTTCTCCATGCTACCGCATCCCCACCACAATAATCAACAAATTTTACGGTTACAGATTGAATCAAGAGACTTGTAGAAAATGCAAAAATAAAACGACAAGATCCCATCTGCACACGCTCTTTGCTGTTCTTTGTAATCAAAGAAGTCAATGCGGAATATGCAATATTATTTGCTGTGTAGAACACTCCATTTAACAATGTGTATGCAATAAAGAACCATGCATATTTTGCTGTATTTCCCCAGCTTGTAGGAACAGCAAAACAACATACCAGCGTAATTGCACAACCAATGTAACCATAAAGCATCCATGGCTTTGCCTTGCCCAGCTTACTGTGCGTCTTATCTATCATCGAACCAAAGAATATGTCTGTAAATCCATCAAACAGCTTAGAAAGTGCTATCAGCGTACCCACTATACCTGCTGCGAGTCCAACAGAATCTGTCAGATAAATCATCACAAATGATGTCAAAAATGCATATACTACATTTCCTGCTATATCGCCGGATCCGTATCCGACTTTGTTATACCATTTTAAATACTTTTTTTCTTCCATAGAATCACTCCTCATCTTAATTAGGTTTAGAATTTCATGTGTCGAACAGTCTGATGCTATATTATTCTAAATGTTTTACTTTTGTTCTTTTGTATCCCAAGTATCACCATATGTCCGGACTTATATGGCAATATTTAGGGAAATGCTGTGTCAACGAGTTACATTATTATTATCCCTTCACATACGGAACCAGTGTAAACCGGAACCGGAATAATCTATCATCAAATCTGTACGCATCTAACACGTCTGGTCCGCAACTGTTAGAGCCTATTCCATTCTGTGCATAATCAAGACAGAGTACCGTACTGTCCGATTCTATAAGTTCATAATTATGTGCTTTTTTCTCCAACTCCTCCTGCGTATAGAAAGAGGCATTGAATGAAAATGCATCTTCTTCTGCTATAGCTGTTATACCATACTGGCTGTTGCCAAGCTCCACATAATCACAGTCATAGTGACTTCCGTTTTCCTGTGGACGAATATAATCTTCATGCATATCTGAAACCTTAAGACGATACAATCCATGGCTTGCTGCTCTATGCTTGTCCCGGTAGCTTTCCTGCGGTCCCATACCGAAGAACCCTGCATCTGTAAGTTTCTTATCTAAGAACATCCTCACACCAAATCTTGGAAGATCAGGGAATTCATCATTCTTTTTCACTACGATATCAGCTCCAATTCTTCCGGCTGCGTCAATCGTCCATATGAGTGTCACATCAAGAATCTTCTGCACGGTTGGTGCTACAACCGAAGCCTGACTTACAACAGTCACTCCGTGCTTTCCTTGAATCACCTCTGACTTATATGCTCTTGTATATGCTTCATTGTAGTGTGCTTTCTTCCACTCCGCCTTGATATACATATCATTATCCGTCGGCGCTCTCCAGATATTCAGTTCCATCGGATTCTTCAGATATTCTCTGCCTGCAAATATTAAACTGTCAAAAAGTGCTGTCCGTTTGTTGATTATATAGGAAAACTCTCGTCCCTTTATGTTGATCTCTGTATCATTCTCCTGCACCTGAATACGGGTATCCGGTACTTCCTTTGTAAGCCAGCTTAATGCCTGCTGATTCTTTGCACCCTTACTGCTTACATCTATCTCATCAAAACCTAAGACATACTCCTTGGAAAGAAGCAGGATGTCCTTCTTCAGCTTATAGAACAGCTTCAGATATACCTTTCCATTCTCTGGGATTGAAAGCTTTAAGGTTGTGCTTCCATCACAATGCGGTAAAATGGATACTTCGGAAAGCTTCCCCTTACCTATTACAAGCCCATCCTGTGACAGCTCATAAGTAATCTCTGCATAATCCTTCAGATCATCAAAATCCATATAGTTGTGAAGCACTAATTCTCCACTTGCTGCATCATACGATACTACTCTTGCCGGTCGGTATACATTCTTGTACTCCAAAAGTCCGGTGTGTATCCTTCTGTCCGGATATACCAGACCATCCATACAGAAGTTGCTGTCATGGATTACTTCGCCATGATCGCCACCATAGGCATATATCGTCTTGCCATTTTCGGCTACACCATGGACGATTGCATGATCGCACCACTCCCACACGAAACCACCGCACATCTTATCCTCTGCCTGTATCATCTGGAAATAATCTTCAAAATCTCCAGGACCATTTCCCATACTGTGGCAATATTCCACCAGAAGGAATGGTTTGCTACCATCCTTTTCCAGGTATTCCTCTATCTCAGTAAGCGCCGGATACATACGGCTGTATAAGTCCAGATTCTCGTAATCATAGGTTACATCGTAATTGCGGTATCTGGCACTCTCATACTGCGTGATCCGCTCCGGATCAAATTCCTTTGTCCATGCCAGTGCCTTCTCAAAATTGCAGCCATAAGCACTTTCATTTCCCATAGACCACATCACGATACAGAACCGGTTCTTGTCACGCTCCACCATCAGCTTCACACGGTCAACAATCGCAGCTTCCCATTCCGGATTATCTGCTATCTTCTCATTCCAACGCTTAAAGCGGTTGTAATCCGTATCCTCTTTTCGATACAGCATAAATGGTCCGTGTGCTTCAATATCTGCCTCGTCGATCACCATAAATCCATAGCGGTCGCACATTTCATAAAAAAATGGTGCATTTGGATAATGGCTGGAACGGATAGCATTGAAGTTATGCTGCTTCATCAAGGTAAGATCTATCTTGATTTGCTCCATGCTGATTGTAAAGCCAGTAACTGGATCGGAATCATGGCGGTTCACACCACGAAACTTGATCTTCTGTCCGTTTAAGTAGATTACCTGATCTTTGATTTCTATCTTGCGGAGTGCTATATGATCTACAATCACCTCCTGCTCTGTCTCAAAAATAATAGTGTAAAGATAAGGATTCTCTGTATTCCAGAGCTTATAGTCAACAATCTCAAAAGTAGCTTTACCGTTTTTGTCAATCACTCCCTCGGAAACAACTGCGCCATTCTTATCCTCGATCTTTACCCGAACCTCTACCGGTTCATGAAAGCTTACTGTAAGATCTATCTTTGCAATGTCTGCATCTAATTCTGTTGTAATATGATAATCTCGAATTGCCTTTTCCGGACGCTTTAAAAGATAAACATCACGAAAAATTCCACTCATACGGAACTTGTCCTGATCCTCAAGGTACGAACCGTCGCACCACTTCATCACAAGCACAGAAATCCGGTTCTCTCCTTCCCGCAATACGTCTGTCACATCAAACTCACTGGTCATGTGGCTCACCTGACTGTAACCTACATAGGTGCCGTTTAACCATACATAAAAGCAGCTATCCACACCTTCAAAGTTAAGATATGCCTTTGGTGCTGCATCATCCCTTGCATAGCCAAAGGTATGCACATAAGCTCCACATGGAATATCCTGTGGCACATATGGCGGATCAAACGGAAATGGATAACGGATATTTGTGTATTGATGTGTATCATAACCTGCCATCTGCCATACACTCGGAACTGCAATCTCGTCAAAGCTCTCAACCGAATAACCATCCTCATAAAAGGCATCCTTCATATCATAAATACTGTCAAAATACTGAAACTTCCATGTACCATTCAAAAGCTGCATTCTGTCTGACAGCTCTCTGTGCTCTACCAAGTCATCCATCCGCTTTGAAGCCGGCATGTAATAGGCTCTTGCCAGCATCGTATTGTCATGTAATACGCTTAAGTCCTCATAGTAACGTGGCACGATCATAAATACCCCTCCTTCATTCATACAGTTTATACACTTTTTTGTTGCTTGTAACCCTGCTAACAATTTTCTCCTTACTGTCTGCTTTTTTCCTTCACGCTTTTGTTAAATTTATGTTACCTTAATCCAGTTCTTATGTCTATAAACTAGAATAGACAAAATATGCACAAAATGATACAATAATCCCATCAATCAGAAAAGGAGTGCTGCCCTATGTACATGAATACCGGTTATTTGAACCATTCACATATGGATTTTAAGGATAAAAGCCGACCACTGATTGTCGGTAGCTGCGGAATCTATCGTTTGTCCGAGCTCCCAAAGATGCCAACCTATCGCCCAAGAGGACGTGTTGATTTTCAGATTATATATATTGCATCCGGATGCGGACATTTTCATTTTGATACTGTTGATAACGAAACAATTGTTCCCGCTGGTAACATTGTCATATTCCGCCCAAAAGAGCTTCAGAAATATGAATACTATGGGGAAGATAAGACAGAAGTCTACTGGATTCATTTTACTGGAAGTGATGTAAAAAACATCTTAAGAAAATATGGTTTCCCAGATAACGAGAGAATATTCCCAGTTGGTACATCCATGGAATATGAGCGTGTATTTAAGAGAATTATTATAGAATTACAACGTTGTCAGGATAACTACGAAGAAATGCTCACATTATTGCTCCGTCATCTTCTGATCATATTCCAACGTGAGCTTACCAGAGAGCATGTTTTAAAAAATGAATATCTCAACCACGAGATGGATACCGCCGTGACATATTTTAACGAAAATTATAACCGTGATATCAATATAGAAGAGTATGCTACATCCAAGGGGATGAGCGTCAGTTGGTTCATAAGAAACTTCAAGAAGTTCACAGGTTCTACTCCTATGCAGTTTATTGTTGCGCTCCGTGTCAACAACGCACAGGTTCTACTAGAAGCAACAAATTATTCTATTAATGAAATATCAAAAATTGTGGGATATGATAACCAGCTATATTTCAGCCGATTATTTCATAAGTTGAAGGGGGACTCTCCTAGAGATTATCGAAAAAACAGAAAGTCGGAAATATAAAACTCGTGTAGTGTCCACATAGTAGTCATAGTACACGCACAAGAAGTAATTACAGTATTATGACTGTTTTTACAGGTGTAAGAAAAAAGAATTTTTTTTCGAACTTATACAATTGATTCATTCCAAACATCCTCTCACTCAAAAATCCTATGCCAGTTACTTTGCACTTAGCATAGGATATTTAAGTTTATCTTGTGTTAGAGAATTGTTTCAGAATTGTTAATTTTCTTCTTTTCGCTCTTTCCACACTGCGAATTTGGACGTTACAACAGCGCGTAGCACAGCAGACGTCCAAAAAGGAGCGTACCAACCCATCTATAAAACATTTCGGGCTGACACGTTCCATATATACTTCATATATGCTCCATATAAGCTTATGAAATTATTCCATCCGAACCAAAAGGCACACACATTCAACATGCACCGTATGCGAAAACTGGTCCACAGGCTGCACCTTAACAGTCTTGTAACCTTTAGCCGCAAGGAGTCCTAAGTCGCGGGCAAGTGTAGCCGAGTCGCAGCTTACATACACAATCCGTTCTGGTGACATCTTAACAATAGTATCAAGAAGCGACTCATCGCAGCCCTTTCTAGGCGGGTCAACGACTACAACATCAGGAGTAATGCTCTTTTTTGCTTCCTCACGCTGAGCTTCGGTTGCAGATGTGTCTGCTGCCAGCCGCGCCATTTCTTCATAAAAATGTGGTACGACCTCCTCAGCCTTTCCGACAAAGAATTCAGCATTATCAATGCCGTTAATTGCCGCATTGTTCTTAGCATCTTCTATGGCTTGCGGAACAATCTCAACACCATATACCTTTCTTGCATTCTTGGCAAGGAATAACGATATTGTTCCTATTCCACAATACAAGTCCCATACAGTCTCATTGCCTGTAAGTCCTGCGTATTCAAGGGCTTTTCCGTACAGCTTCTCAGTCTGTCTTGGATTAACCTGAAAGAACGAAAGCGGTGATATCTGATACTTAATGTCACCGATATAATCTTCAATATAGCTTTTTCCCCACAGAGTCTCGCACTGTCTGCCAAGAATAACATTAGTGTTCTCCGTGTTGAAATTAAGCATAATTGATCTGATGCATTTGTCTGTACTTATATCTGAGTCAAGCGACACTTCTGTAAGGCGCCCTACAAGCGATTCCTTTAACTTATCAGACATCTTAGTGCCGTTAATAACAAGACAGACCATTATCTCGTCTGTGTGGAAGCCTGTTCTTATAAGGACATGACGCACAAGCCCTCTTCCGGTCTGTTCATCATATGGTGCAACACCGTTGAGCTCCATCCAGCTCTTTATCACAGCAAGAATATACTGGTTCTCGACAGCACCAATCTTACAGTCTGTACATGAGATAATAGAATGAGTTCTTCCTGCATAGAAGCCCATCACAATGCTTCCATCTTTGGCAGTTCCAACCGGATACTGCGCTTTATTTCTGTATCTGAAAGGCTCTTCCATTCCGATTGCCGGAAAAAACTCATACCCTTCTATCTTACCGATTCGCTTGAGATTATCGTCAACCAGCTTTTCCTTAAATCTAAGCTGTGCCTGATAACTCATCTGCTGAATCTGACAGCCACCGCACTGTCTTGCGACAGGACAGGCAGGAGTCACTCTGTCAGATGAAGCCTCAATAATCTTTTCAAGCCTTGCATAGCCGTAATTTTTCTTGGCTTTAATAATTTTTGCCTCAATCTTGTCGCCGATTATCGCATCCTTAACAAAGAGGGTATATCCGTCAACCTTGCCGATACCCTCTCCTCCGGTTCCTATATCTTCTATTACAAATGTTACTTTATCATCTTTCTTAAAACTCATTAGTTGTCCTTCTTATATTAGAATCAAGCCATCTGTTATAACCAAGCCAGTCGTTGGTATCCTTGGCTTCAAGTGCTTCCCTTAATGTCTCAAGCTTTGCATCCATATTATCAGCCATAGATAATGCAACAGCCTCTGCTATTGATGGCTTCTTAGGTGAGCCGTACTCAAGCTCTCCGTGATGTGAAAGTATGCAGTGTCCAATCTGCATTGCAAGCATATCAGGGAATCCGTCTATCTGCTTAACCTTCTCCATAACCATCTCATATCCAATAACGATATGTCCTAAGAAATTACCCTCGTCAGTGTAATCATTCTTAGGAAATTCAGATAATTCCTTAACCTTGCCGACATCATGCAGCATTGCACATGTTATAAGCAGATCCCTGTTAAGAAAATCATAGTTGCTGCTCATCTTGTCACATAATCTTGTAACACTTAAGCTGTGCTCTAACAATCCGCCAGCGAAACCGTGATGTACTGTCTTGGCTGCTGATACACATTTGAACTTCTTTGCAAATGTTTCATCTTTAAAGAAAGAATATAACAGTTGCTTCATATATGTACTCTTAACACTGTCTACATACTTCATCAGTTCTGCAAACATATTATCAATATTATATCTTGAAGATGGTACATAATCTGCTGCAACATATTCATTCTCTGATGCAATTCTTGCTCTCTCTATCTTAAACTGTAATGCTCCGTTATAGCTTGTTACCTGTCCTGTTACCGCAACATAATCATTAACATCAAATTCAGCAATTCCGCCTGAATTAAGGTCCCATATCTTAGAGTCAATCTGTCCTGTCTTATCAGCAAGCATTACATTGGCATATTCCTTGCCTGTCTTAGTAAGTGCTATTGATTTTGATTTGCACAGATATACCTCTGAAATTCTCTCACCATCTTTAAGAGTCTCTATATAACGCATAAATCCTTCTGCCTCCGTTAATTAAGTTGTTTTAGCTGTACACTTACTGAAAATGCTACATCTGAATAGCCATCTTTTCCCTGCCTCATAGCTGTCACATACATAGCTTCTCCATCAGCGCACTGATATAGTTTCTCACTAAACTGCTGAATTGTCAAAACACTTTGTCCATTAATTGCACTAATTACATCTCCTGCCTGCAATCCTGCATAATAAGCCGGTGAATCAATATCCACATTAGATATGTATACACCACTCGGAAGTCCGTATTTGGCTGCAAGCTCCTCTGTTACATTCTGTCCTGTAATACCACAGTACATGATTCCATGCTCATTAATCATAGTCTCAATCTGTGCCTTAAGGTCAGATATTCCAATGAATTTCGAACTTGTATCTGTTGAAGCCTTAGATACACCAACTACATTTCCTTCAGAATTAAACAATATGGCAAAACCGCCCGCCGTAATACTTACACTTGTCTCAAAACCTCATAACCGCTGTCTTTACTATACTCAACCTTAGAACCTGCAATTGTTCCGTATGACACGCCTTTCGAAGTCTCATAAAGCTTTCCTGATGCAATCACAAGATCTCCCTGTTTTACCATATAAGAATTATCCAGCTGCGCAACTGCGATACTGTTACGTTGTTCAGCTGTAAGCTTAGATGCATTAATACTCACAATTCCTATTCCTGAAGCTGTATTTCTGCATACAAATGCAGCTTCTGTCTGGACTTCATCAGAAAGCCTTACTATATAATTCATTCCAGGTTCTAAAAGGCTTGAACTTGTAAGCACAAGATATGTTGAATTAACATTGGCAACCACAAGTCCTGCCACCTCTGTCTGACTGCTTTCAATTGTCGGAACATTAGAAAATGGCTGTTCAATGTCAACAGAAACCACACATTTATTAACATCCTCAACTTTTGCGCGAAGAGGCCATAGCAGCCTCATAATTATCTTTCAGGTCCTTCTCTGTCAATATATCTGAATATTCTGCCGTCTGGTTCTCTGCAAGTATGTAATTATCCTTCTGGATATATATGACATTCTTGTCCTTATTCTTTTCTTCAATCCTTTTCTGTAATACCGGATATAAAATACCATAAACAAAGTTGCCGCTATTACGACAGAAACAGCAAAAGCAGCAACTTGCCTATTCTTATAAGCCACTTGTATTTCTTAGCCGGATGAAGAACTACCTGTTCTGTATACAGGTCATACTTTTCCTTATCATCTTCATTAGTTCCCATTTCGGACTCCTTATGTAATTTTCGTCTCTTATGAATACAATTATATCATAGTTTATATTACGATTATGAACAATTTATGACTTACATGTAAATATTTATAAGCAAAATATAGTTTTTACCTTAAATGCTGTAAACTTATAAAGTATGAAAAGATTGTTTTAGTTTTTGGAGGTCTTTCGTGAATAAGAAATCTTTATCCACTTTGGAATTTTATAAAATTACCGACCAGCTTGTTTCATATGCATGCTGTGACGGAGCTAAGAAAATACTTCGTAACTTAAAGCCTATGACTGATATAACAGACATCAACTTACGTCTCGATGAGACTAATGATGCACTTTCAAGAATTTTTCAGAAAGGTACTGTTGATTTCAGCCAGACTAAGGATATACGTGCTTCTGTTGCGAGGCTTAAGGTTGGAAGCTCCCTTAATATATCAGAACTTCTTAATATAAGTGCCATCCTTTCATGTGCAAAGCATGTTAAGGATTACTATGAGCATCGTGAGGATTCTATATCAGGGATGCTTGAAAACCTTGCAACTGTTGATACTCTCAATTCCCAGATTAAGAAATGTATTATCTCTGAAGATGAGATAAGTGATGACGCAAGTTCCAACTTAAGAAGTATCAGAAGAAGCAAATCAATAGCCAATGACAGAATACATTCTGAACTTAACAAATTGCTTAATTCTCCTACTTACAGGACTTATCTTCAGGATTATGTTATTACCACAAGACAGGGACGTTACTGTCTGCCAGTTAAAGCTGAATATAAGTCAGCATTTCCTGGTATGATACATGACCAGTCATCTACTGGTTCTACTCTCTTTATTGAGCCTGCAGCAGTTGTAAAGCTCAATAATGATATCCGTGAGTTAGAGCTTAAGGAAGCAGCAGAGATTGAAGTTATTCTTGCTGACTTAAGTGTGAAAGCCGGTGAACATACTGAGGAGCTTCTGTGTAATTATGAAATACTTGTCGAACTTGACTGTATATTTGCAAAGGCGCAGCTTGCCAGACATATGCATGCAAGCCGTCCGGTCATGAATACATCAGGAATTATCAATATCAAAAAAGGACGTCACCCGCTTATCGAGCCGCATACTGTTGTTCCTATTGACATCTATCTAGGAACAGATTTTAAGCTTCTAATCATCACTGGTCCTAACACAGGTGGTAAGACTGTTTCTTTAAAGACAGTAGGACTTCTTACACTTATGGCACAATCAGGTTTATTCATTCCGGCTCTTGACCATTCAGACATTGCCGTATTTAAGAATATATACGCTGATATCGGTGATGAGCAGAGTATTGAACAGAGTTTAAGTACATTTTCATCACACATGACCAACACTGTTAAGATTCTTAAAGAAGCTGATGAAAACTGCCTTGTACTTTTGATGAGATTGGTGCCGGAACTGACCCTACAGAAGGTCTGCCCTTGCTATCGCAATTCTTAATGACCTTAAGATGCGCGGTGTTACAACCATGGCAACAACTCACTACAGTGAAATCAAGCTTTATGCGCTTTCTACTGAAGGTGTTGAAAATGCAAGCTGTGAGTTCGATGTTGAATCGCTCCGTCCTACTTACAGACTGCTTATAGGCATTCCGGGAAAAGTAACGCATTTGCAATCTCTAAGAAACTCGGACTTCCTGATTATATTCTCTCTGACGCATCAGAAAGACTTAACGCGGAAGATGTACATTTTGAAGATATCGTATCTGACCTTGAGCATGCAAGAATTTCTCTTGAGAAGGAGCAGGCTGAGGTTGAAAGCTATAAGGCTGAGATTGCCTCTCTTAAAGAAAAGCTTCAGGCTAAGAATGAAAGGCTTGATGAAAGAACTGACAACATTATCCGTAAGGCCAATGAACAGGCTCTGCCATCTTAAAAGATGCCAAGGATTTCGCAGATGAAACTATCAAAGCCATGAACAAGCACGGAATGACAGTTGCTGAGCTTGAAAAGCACCGTACTGCTGTCCGTGAGAAGATGAATAAGAATCAGGCAAAGTTAAAGGTAGAGCCTGCCAAGGTTAAAGCACACAAGGCACATGATATATCTGAATTCAAGACAGGCATGCATGTAAAAGTTCTTACTATGAATGTTTCCGGTACTGTTTCTGCAATTCATCCAGCCAAGAAGCAGGTTACTGTTCAAGTAGGTGCATTAAGCACTAAGATTGATATCAAGAATCTTGAAATTCTTTCAGACTATAAAGAGCCAAAGGAAGCTCCATCTAAGGTGCTGGCGGTTCCGGTAAGATTAAGATGAGCAAGTCAGCAGGAATATCAACTGAGATTAATCTTCTCGGCTGTACAGTTGACGAGGCTGTTGCCCGCCTTGATAAATATCTTGATGACGCTTACATTGCCAAGATTCCACAGGTCCGTATCGTTCACGGTAAAGGAACCGGCGCATTAAGAAACGGTGTAACCGCTTATCTTCGCGGTGTTCCATATATAAAGAGCTTCCGCCTCGGCGAAATCGGCGAGGGTGATGCTGGTGTAACTATTGTTGATTTCAAATAATTATTATTGGGGGATATTATTATGGCATCTAAACAGCGAATACTTATTGTAGATGATGATGAAAATATTGCAGAACTTATATCTTTGTATCTTACAAAAGAATGTTACGAAACAAAGATTGTGTATGATGGAGAAAGTGCTCTGTCTGAGCTTTCTGTATTCAAGCCCAATCTCATTCTTTTAGACCTCATGCTTCCCGGTATTGACGGCTATCAGGTGTGCCGTGAGATAAGAAAGAATAACAATGTTCCTATAATTATGCTCTCCGCCAAGGGCGAAACATTTGACAAGGTACTAGGACTTGAGCTTGGTGCAGATGACTATATTATCAAACCTTTTGAAACTAAAGAGATGGTTGCCCGTGTAAAGGCTGTGCTTAGAAGATACCATATGCCTCAGAGTATCGGTGTTGATTCTTCTAATGCCAAATGTGTCAATTACCCCGACCTCTCTATCAACCTCGATAATTATTCGGTTAATTATATGGGCAAAATGTCGAGATGCCGCCTAAGGAACTTGAGCTCTTATATTTCTTAGCCTCTGCTCCTAATCAGGTGTTTACAAGAGAACAGCTTCTTGACAATATATGGGGATATGAATATATCGGAGATACAAGAACCGTTGATGTACACATTAAGAGAATCCGTGAGAAAATCAAAGATCATGCCCACTGGAATATTGAAACAGTATGGGGAATTGGTTACAAGTTCGTAACTAAATAAAAGGGCAGAACAAGGGAGGCAGACTAACATTGAAAGGATTCAGTACACTCAGCAAACACATTTTCATATATATAGCTATATGTGTAATCAGTTTTATTCTTGTATCAACAATATGTTATAAAGCAGATTATAAGCACATATACAATTATTATTCTGACAGACTGTATCTTCAGGCTAATGAAATAGCAAACGAATATGCTCTTGATTATCTTGCAGAATCAAGCTGAGACGAATAGAACTTGAAATGAAATCATTATCCACATTTAACGACACCAGAATTATGTTCATTACTCCTTCTGGTGATGTTATTCTTGATACTAACAACAGTTCCACGGACAAGAGTAATGAGGACAGGATTTTATTCTCAATCAATGATTTTGACTATGGTGACCTCAAAGGAAAACACGATATTTTATGGGATTTTTACGGACTGTTTTCCGAACCTGAATTAAGTGTTTTTCGCCTATCTCGAACTCCTTCGAAATTAAGGGTTATGTTGTTATTAATATACCTGAATCTGCCATCGTTGAACGCGTTTATGACACATTTAACACAAATTATCTTACACTTGCAATTGTACTTATTCTGTCATCTGCATTCCTTGTTCTATATTTCTTTCAGGTTCACAGACCTATTAAAGAAATCACAAGGGCAACTAACGAATACAGTAAAGGTAATCTTTCCTACCACGTTAAACCTATGCATAATGATGAGATTGGACGTCTTGGAATGTCTCTTGATTACATGGCTTCACAGCTTAATGAATCAGATAAATTCCAGCAGAAGTTCCTGTCTAATATATCTCACGATTTCAGATCTCCGCTTACTTCTATCAAGGGATATCTGGAAGCTATCCAGGATGGAACTATTCCACCTGAAATGCTTGATAAATATATAGGTATAATGCTTTTGAGACCGAAAGACTCACTAAGCTGACAAGTAATATTCTTACTCTTAATGAACTCGATCCTAAGTCAGTAAGACTTGATATATCAACATTTGACCTTAATTCAATAATCAGACACACTGTTGAGACATTCGAGGGAACATGCAAGAAGAAGGGCATTAAATTCAATATTACATATGCTAACAGTGTACAGAATGTTAAGGCAGACAAGGGCAGAATCCAGCAGGTTATATATAATCTTATAGACAACGCCATTAAGTTCAGTAAAGAAAATTCTTACATATACATAACAGTCAAGGAAAAGGGCGAGAAAGCGCAGATATCCATTAAGGATACAGGTCTGGAATTGCCAAAGAAGATATTGATAAAATCTGGGACAGATTCTATAAATCAGACTCTTCACGAGGCCGTGACAAGAAAGGCTCCGGTCTTGGTCTTTCAATAACCAAGGAGGTTATTCAGGCACATGGTGAGAATATCGATGTTGTAAGTACTGTAGGTGTCGGTACAGAATTCATATTCACACTTGAACTTGCAAAATAAAACACACGGACATGCGTAACTTGTATGTCCGTGTGTTTTATTATTATTCCTTCCAGTTAAGTCTGTGAAGATGTCCTTCGCAATTCATGTGTGAAAAATTATGCTGTCGGAGTGCTTCATAAAGAACGATTGCCACTGAATTAGAAAGATTAAGTGATCTTATATCTCCTATCATAGGAATTCTGATACATGTATCCTCATTATCAACAAGTATCTCTTCTGGTATTCCTGCACTTTCCTTTCCAAACATTATATAACAGTCTTCTTCATAATTAACTTCTGTATATGTCTTATGTGCCTTGGTTGTAGCCATATACACCTTAGCACCCGGATTCTTAGCAAGAAAATCCTTATAATCATCATACTCAGTAACATCAAGCTTATCCCAGTAATCAAGTCCGGCTCTTTTTAACATCTTATCATTAATCTGAAATCCTAATGGTCCTATAAGATGCCTTACGCCTGTTGCCACACATGTTCTTCCTATATTACCTGTATTAGCCGGCATCTCCGGCTCATGTAAAACTATATTAATCATATCCTTATCAGTCACCTTTTACTGCAATATCAAGTTCCAGAACCATGCTACCATCACTAGACATCGGTATACATATATTCCTGGCATATGTCTGCGAAATCTTCATAGCTCCACGGCATAATGTAGGTGGGGTAATATCAATACCAATTCCCTTAGTTGAAAGAATAGTCGCTGCATTACCCATTATCATATTACCAAGTTCACTTATTGCACTCATTGCCATCTCATCAAGCTCTGGAACCGGCATCCCCATCATCATCTTTGATGCAATCTCACATGCCTTGGTAATCTTCATGGCTATCATGACCTGACCTCTCATCTCACCTGTAATACCTATCATAATTATAACTGAATCCTCTCCAAATTCAGTTGTTTTAACATATGGTTTTCCTATACTCATCTCCATCTGACAGGCATCACGCAATATTGTGCCTGCTGCCATCAGAAATGGATTAATATGGTTGACATTAATCTCTGCCATATTCATTCATCTCCCTACTTCAGTGTATTAATAAACTTTTCTATTCTTTCAAGACCTTGTTTAAGGTTGTCAATTGAATAAGCATATGATATTCGTAAAACCTTCACCACAGTCACCAAATGCTGTTCCAGGAACAACAGCCAGCTTCTGCTCCTGAGTAGTCTGTTTGCAGAATTCTTCCGAAGATAAGCCAAACTTCTTAATTGAAGGAAATACATAAAATGCACCAAATGGCTCAAAGCAGTCAAGTCCCATCTCCTTAAATGCATGCATGAGATATCTTCTTCTCTGGTCATAAGCTTCAACCATCTTATTAACTTCCATATCACAGTTTTAAGAGCTTCTATTGCAGCAAACTGGCTGTTAGTAGGTGCACACATAATTGCAAACTGATGAAGCTTAGTCATCTGGCTTATAATTTCCTTTGGACCGCACGCATATCCAAGTCTCCACCCTGTCATTGCAAATGCTTTAGAAAACCATTAATAACGATAGTTCTCTCCTTCATCCCTGGAAGACTTCCTATTGAGCAATGCTCTCCATTATATGTAAGTGCTGAATATATCTCATCTGATATAACATATATATCCTTCTCAATTATGACAGGTACAAGCTCTTCAAGCTCCTCCCTTGTCATAACAGCACCTGTTGGATTATTAGGAAATGGCATAACAAGTACCTTAGTCTTATCTGTTATACTGGCAAGCAGCTCTTCCTTAGTAAGCTTGAACTCATTCTCTTCCTTTAGTTCTATTATCACTGGCTTTGCATCAGCCATAATTGCACATGGAAGATAAGATACATAGCTTGGCTGTGGTATAAGCACTTCATCCCCTGGGTCACACATGCATCTTAATGCAACATCAATTGCCTCACTTCCACCTACTGTTATAAGTACTTCCTTCATAGGATCATAATGAAGGTTCATCTTTCTTGCAAGGTAATTACATATCTCTTCTCGTAATTCCTTAAGACCTGCATTAGATGTGTAAAATGTTCTTCCCTTCTCAAGGGCATATATTCCTTCTTCTCTTACATTCCATGGAGTATCAAAATCTGGTTCGCCTACTCCTAACGAAATTGCATCAGGCATCTCACTTACAATATCAAAGAATTTTCTTATTCCTGATGGCTGTATGCCTGTTATTTTCTGTGATAATGGGTTTCTCATGGTGTAATCAGCATCCTTTCGTCTTTAGCCTCGTCCTCTATTATTGTTCCATAGTCCTTATACTTCTTAAGCACAAAATGTGTAGATGTGCTAAGGACTGAATCTAATGGTGCGAGCTTCGCCGCGACGAACTGAGCCACTGACTTCATTGATTTGCCTTCTATAATAACAGTAAAGTCAAAGCCTCCTGACATGAGATAAACTGATGTTACTTCATCATATTTGTACAGGCGCTCTGCAATACTGTCAAAACCTAATCCTCTCTGTGGAGTAACCTTAACCTCAATAAGTGCTGTTACTTTCTCTTCACTAGTCTTATCCCAGTTAATGACCGCATTATATCCGCAGATAATATGTTCCTTCTCCATATCCGCTATTTCATTGGCAACCTCTGCTTCAGAATAGCCAAGCATAATAGCCATCTCCTTAAGGTCTATCCTTCCATTCTTTTCAAGAACATCAAGAATCTTCTCTCTCATAACGCAATCCTCCTGCTAATTATATAAATCTGTATATTTCATCCTGTTCAGGAAGCCCTAAATATCTGTCTTCCTCTGTATTGTGAATAATCCGGTTGTTACCATCAGTTATCTTACCAATGACAGCGGCCTCAATTCCATTCTGGTTCATTATATTTACTATATCACATCCATTTTCACATGTCATTAACAAACATCCCATAGAATCCAATATATATGGATTGATATTAAATAATTCACATATTTCAATTATCTCCTGTTTTACGGAAATATGCCTCAAATCTATATCCAGACCTGTACCTGAATATTCGGCCATATCCACAGTGCTGCAAATATGCCGCCTTCCGATGCATCATGCATTGCCCCGTCAATATTCTGCTTTATAAATATCTGTGCCTCTTTAGCTATAATGAGTTCTTCATCAGCACAAATGCCTTATTAATAACGTGCTCTGGCAAAACATTAAGTATCTCATCCCTTTTGTGTGATATAACAGTTCTAATACCACTCATTCCTATATGCTTTGTCATAACAATATCCTGCCCTGCAACAGCTTTCTGATGTGTTCTGAGCTTATGCCCAATTGCAGTAACAGAAACAACCGGACTGTTAACATTCGGACATACTGTAGTATGACCTCCTGCAATTCCTACACCAACAACCTGACACTGTCTGTCAAGTTCCTTTATTATCTCCTTAAGACGTATTTCCCTTGATTTCTCATCTATTATAATTGTATTCATAATACAATCAGCCACCACCTGCGGCACTTATGTTATTAACTGCCCTATATACAGCCAGACTTCCTGTTGCAGCAGTGCAAGCGTATCCCATCCCTGACTATGTATATGCGCCGCATCCTGTCCATATGCCGGTTTTGAAGTATTTCCTCTCCTGCCAAGCAGTTTGAAAACAGACCTGTCAAGAATTGTATCAGACACTTTTCCTCTTTTCATATCACTTATCTCTCCAAAAATGTTGCATAAAATTGTTAATAATTCTATACTCTTATATAGCTTCTTCAGTGAAGCAATTCAATATTAAGGTATAAGGTATGCAACCATAGGAACAACCATTGCTACAATCAGTATCAATATAAGTATTCCGGTAAAGCATCTTTTGTTTTCTTATTATTGAAATTAATCATAATTACCTCCACACAATTAAGCGGGGCTACACGAAAAGGAATATATTCATGCATTTTATACTGCCATATTTTATCATACTCATAATCATCCTTCAGTTTGCCATAAAAGAAGCTCCAGGAATCACAAATCAAGAAATCAGCAATTCCTTGAACGTGAATCAAGAGCCAATCAGGTACGCCGTAAGGACATTAGCAATCTTAATTATATATCAATTCCGGATAATCTTCCACTGATTAATTCCGGTAATGAAACATTTAACCAGTTACTTTCCAATAATTCTGGCATGATGCGTTCATACAACACAATTACAGGACTTAAAGATAAGAAAATACTTAACCTTACCGGAATAAGCAACACTGAGCTTAAGCTGTCATATGGAGCTGCTAATCTTACAGAGCTTACTGAATATGATGACAATTTCACTACACTCATAAAAGCAATCGCTTCATTAGGTCATGCGCTTATTGATAACAACGACACAGTTGATGCTCTTTCATTCCTTGAGTACGGAATCAGCATTGGCTCAGATATATCCTCAAACTACATTGACCTTGCAATAATATATCTGCAACAGACAGATTTGACGATATCAGAAAACTAAAAGAAAAAGCCGGAATGCTTAAAAGTCTCAGCCGTGATAATATTATTGCAGCAACAATATGCTAAAATAGCACAGTACGAATTATTTTCCATACTGTGCTATTATTGTATCAATCTGTCTTGACGCCATGCTTTTGGTCATCTCTTCAACCGGAATCTCCAGATTAATATTGTGCTTTTCTACAAGAGTGCAAGATATCTTCTCTGAGGCGGCGTTATAGGTGAATCTTTCTTTACAACGTATACCAGCTTCGTAGTATTGCTGAAACTATTATCTTCTGGCTTTAATTTTTCTAATTTCCCATAAAGTACACTTGCACTCACTGCATCATCATAAGCCCTGTGTGACCTTCCCGGATCAATATTAAAATACTGGCACAAAAGACAGATTCTTATGTTCCAGCTCGGAAGAAGCCTTCTGGCAATCTTTAATGTATCAATTCCATCATCAGTAATAGTATATCCATTATTGACTCTGCTCTCTTAAGAAAACTGAAGTCAAATGTAACATTATGTCCAAGTATTGGCCAGTCACCTATAAAACGTGTTATGTCTCCTATAATTTCTTCAATTCTTGGCTTACCTGCCAGTTCTTCATTATGTATGCCTGTAATCTCTGTTATGCGCTCACTCACACTTATTCCCGGATACACAAGCGTAGAATACTTCTGTGTTATCTGCCCATATTCCACTCTTGCCATTCCAACTTCAATAATTCTGTCAACAGCCGGGTTAAGACCTGTAGTCTCAATATCCAGCGCAACATATCTGTCAATCATGTTTCTCTCTTTCAGGAATATTCTTCCTATGTAATCACCTATAATAGCAAGGAAATTCATGTCGCTCTCTGCCCATTTCCTGTCAAGCTTAAATCTTCCATAAGAAATAATATTGTTATTCTTCTTAATATCTCCCCGATAATATATTGCACAGCCTGAACAATTCCATATTCAGAATACACTTTATATACCGCCGGAGCCTTTGTTTCAAAGAAGTTGATGTTATCTATTACAAATATGCCATCTTCCCTAAAGTTAGGAATATAATTATCTTCCTTGAAAAGCTTCCGTCATCATCTGTCATACGCTGGTCACCATACAGGATATGCTTTGTCAGCTCAGTTCTGTCATATATTGCAATAGTATTAATATTAAATGCTACTGCCACAATATCTATCAGTTCCTTTCTTCTTGCGTCATCAGCTTCCTTGTATTCCTGATAATGGTATTAACAACCTCCATCTTATGGTACTTGTAAAACACTTTATCATTAAGATCAACAATCCTTCCCATTCCATATACATATTCCCTATGAATATCCTCATGGTAAATGATATATCTGTCCTTTCCTTTTTCTTTAGCAAGGTAAAGAACCTTATCAGCTATCTTAAACAATTCATCATAACTCTTGGCATCATTAGGATAAGTTGCTGAACCAATCGAACACGTAATCTTAATATTACGTGGATCATCATGATACAGCCATTTTGTATTATTACGTACTGTTCTTAGAACATTCCTTATACCCTCGTTATCATTAAGTCCTTCCATAACGATAAACATCTCATCTCCGCCAATTCTTCCGCACAATCCTCTGCTTCCAACTGCATCTCTTAAGATATCTGCGACCTTATAAAGAACCTCGTCACCAAACATATGTCCATATGTATCATTAATAGTCTTAAAATCATCAACATCAATAATAGCAATTGTTACAGTATGTCCCGGCTGTGAATCTATCAGCTTTCTTACATAATCAGTAATAGCACGCTTGTTAAGCAGCTCTGTACCCGGATCCTTCATATCTGATATTATGTTGAGTTCTTCAACTACATGATTATCCGAACTCTCAAGTATTATAATAGTACCTATAACTATTCTGTTTCCATATGCATCTACAATTGTATTACCTCTTGCAAGACATTTATCCAGTCTTCCAAGCTTATTAAGTGTATTAATAGTAATCTCCCGCTTGAATAACTTCTCTCCATTAACAAGTGCCTTGCAGAATCCATCAAGTTCTTTTACCGCATCAGGCTCAAGAGCATCAGTTTTATCTTATCTTCTTCCCATGCATTTAACGTGCCACGATAAAAAGACATAGTCTGGTGTCCATCTGAAGTCATAAATATATTAAAGTCATCGTTAAGTATATCATATGAAAACAGAACATTCTCACACATACCAAGATAACTTGAATATCTCTCAATCTGTGAATTAAGGTTGTCTATCTGTGTAGTAATTAATGCAGCATCAATAATGTTAATGTCATACATGTGACCTCTTGTCTCAGATACACCGCCATCTGTAATTCTTGTAAGCATCCAGTGATATTCACCTGTCTGATATAACATTCTTACAACAATAAACTTACCAGAATCAGCATAATCCTTTAATGCTTCTGTGAATCTGCTGACATCATCAGGATGTATATATCTTGTATATACGAAAAGTGCATTATTACCTGAAATTGCTTCAAAATTTTCATCTGCTGTTACAATTGACATTTTCTCATCAATAAGAATGTCTGAATTAACAGTCTCAGCTTTAAACAAATCTACCATAGCTTAAACCTCTGCTTTATAATTGATAGTGCCCTCTCCTAATTCACCTGAATTCATCAGGATGTTCCTTTACATATGTTTCATACAGATCTGGTCTGTATTTCTTAGTTCTCTCCAGTGACTTTTCATGTCGCCACTTTTCAATATTAGCATGATGACCCGACAAAAGCACCTCTGGAACAGCTTTTCCGTTATAATCTGCCGGTCTTGTATATTGCGGATACTCAAGCAGACCATCTGAAAAGCTTTCTGTTTCAGCAGATTCTTCATTATTAAGAACTCCCGGTACAAGTCTTGAAACCGTATCAATGACAACCATTGCCGGCAATTCTCCTCCCGTAAGAACATAATCACCTATAGATACAAAATCTGTAACTATATTTTCCAATGCTCTTTCATCAATTCCTTCATAATGTCCACAAAGAATAACCAGATTATCCTCTTTAGCAAATTCCTCTGCCATGCTTTGTGTAAATGTATAGCCCTGAGGAGTCATATAAACCACTCTTGGCCTTTTCCAATGCTCTTTACAATATCCTCATAGCAGTCGCATACAGGAAGCTCTCATAACCATTCCTGCACCGCCGCCATAAGGGTAATCATCCACTTTTAAATGCTTGTCATTAGAATACTCTCTGATATCATAAGCTTTAACGGACATAACTCCCGCTTTAATTGCACGTCCGGTTATACTTGTATTAAGTCCATCCATAATCATATCAGGAAACAATGTCATTACATGAAAATCCATTACTTCACTCCTGCAATTCCATTAAGTAAAATGCATAATATCCACTCTTAAGATTGTATCCACTATCTGTATAAGATGATCCAAAATATCCTGAGCCATCCTTGTAAACAGATGCAACATCAATATAAGTTATCCCAAGTGAAGCCGCATTCTCTGAAAACTTGTTGTTAAGTGAATCAATATTAGCCTGTTTAACCTTGCTTGAAGATTCAAATCTCTGGCTTACCGGAAGCACAGAAAGAACATATATATCAGCACTGGTACTGCACTCTTGACTGCTTCAATAAATTCCTTCTCATACTTATATATATCATCTACAGATCTGCTTCCATAATTAAGGTCATTAATACCAACCATAATATACACTGAATCAGGTGACTGGGATACGATACTGTCAAGATATCCTGTAAGCTTGTCACTTGTCATTGAATTAGATGCTATAACCTGTGCATCAGGAAGAAAACCAAACTGTGAAATACCGCTTACAACAAAATCACCAATAAATACTGCCTTGCTGTATGCTGATGAAGATGTATAATCCACTGTCTCTGGTGTACCTGAAACAGATAAAGCCCTGCCTGCAGCAGCTGCTTTGGTCTGCTCGGTTACATTCTCCGTAGACTCCTTAGATTCCTGTATCACTGGTGCTGTACTCTCCTGCTGTACAGAAGGAGTTGTTGCTTTAGTATCATCCTGCCTGCCGCTGTTCTTATTGCTACAGCTCTTTAACACAATTGCAAATATAATAACTGCCACGACTACCACTGCCAGTCCGGCAATATAATTTCTGTATCTGTTCCACATTCTTTTCTTGCGGTTAAGACTAATCTTTGGTTTATCATTATTAGAATTATATGATTCCATTATAATATTCCTTTCTGTTTCGATGCTGTCTCATTGCATTATAACATTAGTCCTGCCCTTGTGCAAATACAACATACAGCATCACCACTTCATCTTATGAAGAACCACAGCTGAAGTCTTTCTTAATCCAATATCAAGCCAGCCATTCTGAAGGTGATAACCAAGCCTGTCTGTACTGTATCCACCTTCAAATGTAACTAACAGCTGCTCAACATCATCATCAAAGCCAAGACCAACTTCCCATGCAGGAATTCTGGCTCTCACCTCATCATCGTTATTATTAACAATAATGATTGCAGCGTCATCACTTGTAAACCTTCCATATGCAACAACATTATATGCTGAATACAGTGACTTATATGAACCTTTTCTTAATACATCATTCTCTTTATGCATCTTTATTGCAACCCTATGGAAATCAATCAGTTCTGTATCCTCATGTCCCCATGGATAAGTTCTTCTGTTATCAGGATCAGTGAATCCACACACACCTGCTTCATCGCCATAATATACAGTAGGCGCGCCTGGTAATGTCATCTGCATAACAACAGCCTCTTTAAACACTGCCTTGTTGACATTATTATTGGCAGCCTCAGGTCCCAGTGTATTAGTTCTTCCAACTGTCCTGTTAGTTCTTGTTAAAACCTTGAATGATCATGATTAGACAGTTCATTCATAGATATTGCAACACTCTGTCCGCCCATTCTTGCCATATTATGATGCATGGCACCAAAAATAGTCTGGATTACCATATGAATCAGGTCTTGCCTCATCACTGTGCTTTTCCATTCCTGTAAGAAACCATGTAACAGGCTCCATAAAAGCATCATAATTCATGATGGTATCCCATTGATCACCCTGCCCATTCATATGAATCGCCATAATGTTCTGCAAGAATAATAGCATCAGGATTAGCCTTCTTAACCTCTTCCCGGAATCTCTTCCAGAAATAATGGTTATATTCAGGACTATATCCTAAGTCAGCCGCCACATCAAGTCTCCAGCCATCAACATTGTATGGCGCAGAAACCCATTTTCTTCCAATAGAAAGAATATACTCCTCAAGTTCCTTAGATCCTTCATAATTAAGCTTAGGAAGAGTATCATGTCCCCACCAGCCATCATATGAGTTATTATCAGGCCACTGGTTAGAATAAAATTTAAAGAAATTATGATATGGGCTTTCATACCTTTCGAAAGCTCCGGAGCATATTCATCAGTACTGTCTCTGTAAATGTGTTCCTTATCCAGCCACTTATTGAACGAACCACAGTGGTTAAACACACCATCTATAATAACCTTCATGCCTCTTGCATGAATCTCCTGCACAACCTTTGCAAAAAATTCATTGCTGGCTTCAAGGTTTGATTTTCTTGTAACTCTGTTAATATATCTTGTAGCATGGGTATTATCCGTGTCACCTTCTTTAAGCACTTCACCCTCATCATCGACAATAACTCCAAAATGTGGGTCAATATAATCGTAATCCTGTATATCATACTTATGATTAGATGGTGATACAAATAACGGGTTAAAATATATAACTTCTATTCCTAATCCCTCAAGATAATCCAGTTTGTCAAGTACACCCTTGAGGTCTCCTCCGTAAAACTCCCTTATTCCCATCTGGGCAGGATACTTATTCCAGTCCTTAACCTGACAGACATGCTCTCCAATATAATTATATTCATCATCAAGCACATCATTACTCTTATCGCCATTATAGAATCTGTCTACAAATATCTGGTACATAACTGCACCCTTTGCCCACTCAGGTGTCTTAAATCCTGGTGTAATCTGGAAATTATAATACGGATTAAGATCTTTAATCGCCCCAATCTGATTGTAATAACACACTGTTCTGCCAAGCTCTACCTTAAAATAATAATATATTTTGTCGGTTCCGACATTAATCTTAGCCTCATAATAATCAAACATGCTCTCTGATCTTACTCTTGTCATAACATGTTCAACATTATCCACAACTAGATATGCTTTATCTACATTATATCTTCCAGTACGCCCTTATGGTCACCTCATCACCTGGCACTGGCTCTGCCGGACTTCTGTAATCACTTGTAACATCCGAAAACAACGCTCTTGGGTGTAGCGTTGGTCTTGCACTGCACATATAAAAGTCTTTTTCCCAGGCAGCTAAGTTTCCCATTTCCCGGTTATTCTCATAGAGAATCCTCCTTAGCATATACTATTCTGATTTTATATCTAAAAGTACATTTTAGCAAGTGAAAAGGATTTTAAACAGCAAAAGCACCATGGGGTGACTGCCTTTTCAGAGAAGGTATTTCTTTCGATAAGCATTACTGCTTTATCTATAATGTATTGGGGTTTTACATTAATTATAATATCTTATTTCCCTCAATAAGTGTTCACAAACATCACTAAATTCATTCAAAAATTTGTGCATATTTACTATACAATTGTTGTTCCCATAATACCATCATCATCTGTACCGCTTCCATTATCAAAAAGTGCTTCAAATTCTTCTCTTGTTACCTTTTCTTTCTCAAGAAGAAGTTCTGAACTCTTCTCTAATACATCCATATGCTCAGATATTATCTTCTTAGCCTGTGCATAACAGTCATCAATAATATTCTTAACCTCTTCATCAATGGCTGTAGCAATATCCTCGCCATATGGTCTTGTATGTGCAAGGTCTCTTCCGATGAATACCTCATCCTCATCACTGCTTGCATAATTAATAAGTCCAAGTCTGTCAGAGAAGCCATACTTGGTAACCATATCTCTTGCTGTCGCAGTTGCCTGCTTGATATCCTGTGACGCACCTGTTGTAATATCATCAAATATCAGCTCCTCAGCAACTCGTCCACCAAGACTTACAATGATATTCTGTAACATCTTGCCCTTGGTATTAAACATCTCATCCTTCTCAGGAAGTGGCATTGTGTATCCACGCTCCCATTCCGGTTGGAATAATAGATATAGTGTGTACAGGTCCGACATCAGGGAGTACATGGAAAAGAATTGCATGTCCTGATTCATGATATGCAGTAATCTTCTTTCTTTCTCTGATATAATCTTGCTTCTCTTCTCAACACCGATACCAACTTTTACAAATGCATAGTTGACATCCGCATTAGTAATGAACTTTCTCTTGCTCTTAGCCGCATTAATGGCAGCTTCATTAAGAATATTCTCAAGGTCTGCACCTGTAAAGCCTGCTGTAGTTCTTGCAAGGCTATCAAGGTCAACATCATCACCTAAAGGCTTCTTGGGCATGAACATTAAGAATCTCAAGACGTCCTCTTACATCAGGTCTTCCTACTACTACCTTTCTGTCGAAACGACCCGGTCTTAATATAGCAGGATCAAGAATATCAACTCTGTTAGTAGCCGCCATAACGATAATTCCTTCATTAACTGAAACCATCCATCTCTACGAGCATCTGGTTAAGAGTCTGCTCTCTCATCATGTCCGCCACCCATGCCGGTTCCTCTTCGTCTTGCAACAGCATCAATCTCATCAATAAATATGATACAAGGTGCATTCTTCTTAGCTTCCTCAAACATATCCCTTACTCTTGATGCACCGACACCAACGAACATCTCAACAAAATCAGAACCTGATATGCTAAAGAAAGGTACTCCTGCCTCACCGGCTACAGCCTTTGCAAGTAAAGTCTTACCTGTTCCCGGAGGGCCTGTAAGAATAACTCCCTTAGGAATTCTCGCTCCAAGGTTAGTGTACTTTACAGGATCTTTAAGGAAATCAACGATTTCTTCCAGTTCTTCTTTCTCTTCATTAAGCCCTGCCACATCCTTGAATGTAACCTTATTGGCATCACCACTTATCATTCTTGCACGGCTCTTACCAAAATTCATCATCTTGGCATTACCGCCACCACCAGCCTGTCTAGTCATCATCAGCATAAGTGCTACAACAACGATAAGACACATACCAAATGGCAGAATAGTTGTCATCCATACACTGTCTCTTTTAACATCCCTTACAGTATATGTAATATTTTTATCATCAAGCTTTTGCTGTACAGAAACAACATCAGATACATTAAGAGTATCCCTGCTTCCATCAGTGAATGTAATTGTAAGTGTACCTGTTGGGACTTCTGCATTCTGACTTATAACAACATCTGTAATCCTGCCGCTCTTTAAATCAGATTCAAAATCCTTATACTTATAATTACTTGTTCTCTGGCTCATCTGTGCGATAACAGCCCAGACAATACCAATTATAATAATCATGAAGAAAATGCTTCCAAATCCTCCAGACCTTTTTTTCTTAGTATCCATCACTTCCTCCTTATTAATTATGCCTCTTCGTCAAGGTGTAAAACTCCTACAAAGGAAGGTTTCTATAGCTCTGGTCATAATCAAGTCCATAACCGACAACGAATTCATCAGGAATGTTAAAGCCATTATACTTAACATCCACCTCAACCTCTCTTCTTTCCGGCTTATCAAGCAGAGTACATATACATATATCTGCCGGCTTTCTCTCCTCTAACATAGGCATAAGTCTTGCAAGAGTATTACCTGAATCGATAATATCCTCAATAACAATTACATGCTCTCCCTCAATGCTCTCATCAAGATCCTTCTTAATCTTAATCTGACCGCTTGATGATGTCCCGCTTCCATAACTTGACACCTGCATAAAATCAAACTTAACAGGTACAGTAATTCTCTTGGCAAGCTCGCATGTAAATATAATACTTCCCTTAAGAATACAGATAAGTTTAACCTCCTTACCCTCATAGTCTTTACTTATCTGCTCTCCAAGCTGTGCAATCCTTTCATTCAGCTTTTCCTCAGATATAAGCACACTGATAAATGGTTCTTTCATCGTTTCTCTCCTTTGTCAATCTTAATATTCACTCTATTGTATAGTTATATCCAGCACATTCCTTGTTTCATCATCAATCAGGGCGCACTCACTTCTTCTTACCCCGACAGCCCATAAAACTCCCGAATCATCAGAAACAACAAGCACATTATCTCTCATATCGGCAGGTACTTTACGGTCAATGAATTCTTTTTCAGCTTGCGCCATGTTCCCGCCCTGTTCACAACAATCCTGTCGCCATCAGTACGGTGTCTTATGCAGAGCTTTCCTTGTATTTTATCATAATCAAAGGATTTCGCATAGCAACTATTAGCGTAATTTCTGTTTTTTTCATAATTAGAATGAAGTGAAATTACAATATGCACCTTTCTTAATTCCGTCTTGCCATCATTATTATAATAAATGTTTTCTTCTATGGTAATATTTTCACCTGAATTAAGTCTTTTAAGCTCCTGCGGCGTAAGTACATGTATGAGGTCCGAAGAAACCTGTATCCGAGATGCCACATTTTTCCTGCTTATTGTGATATCCTCATACCCTTTTACCGCACACAGTCCATAACATATATCTGCACTGCTGCCAACCTGTTTTCGTATAAGCTCATCTACAGCATTCACATGAACCTTATATATATCCTTTGCTGTCTGTGTAAGTGCATGTACTGCCTTGTAGATAACTCTCTTTCTTATGACCTCATGAAGTCCTGCAAACTCCTCCCCATAAAGCCTTAAAACCACCGTATCTCCCACATATACATACTTATCATAAGCCTTTTGGCCTCTGCCTCAATAAAATCAAAATTCTTCTGCGCTCCTCTGCTGCATCAGCAATATTTTCAACAGTGTGTGCATTAACCTTTTCTGTCATGTACGGAATAACAACATTTCTTAAAGAATTACGCGTATAATCATTGCACAGATTCGTTGCATCAGTAACATATGGCTGGTTAAAGTCTTTAAGTACTTCCTCAACCTCAGCTCTCGTCACTGAAAGCAGAGGTCTTATAATATTATCCCTTACCGGTCTGATTCCACCTATTCCTTTAAGTGAAGTTCCTCGGGAAAGATTCATAAGAACTGTTTCTGCCTGGTCATTCATATGGTGTGCAACCGCAATCCTTGCATTACGCCCTTTACATGCCTCATTGAATATACGGTACCGTTCTTTCCTTCCTGCTTCCTCAACACTCATTCCAAGCTGCTTTGCAAGGCCGGCGGCATCTATATGATACGCCATGAATTCAACACCCATGCGTTCACACAAGATTCTGGCAAACTCCTCATCATCTCCTGCCTCCTGCCTTATGCCATGATTGACATGCACCACACATAATTCTGTCTGTAGATGCTTCCTCTCTATATACCCCTTAAGCACCATAAGCAGACACACAGAATCCGCGCCGCCTGAAAGACCGACAACCACTCTTTCGCAGTCCGTAAGCATATTATTCTGTTCAATATATCTGTAAATCTTATCTATAATTTCATTCATGCGAGAATTATATTATACGTTCACATAAGTGTCAAACACTCCCAGTACCATAACTGTACAGTCATCAAAGCCTCCATATTATTATTCTTCAGGGACTCCTCAAGAATCTTTTTCGCAATGCCTGCCGGCTTCTTTACATTTATATTATTAATAATCTCCACCATCTGTTCCTCCTTATTAATTCCAGACAGATTATCAAGCACACCATCACTTATCATTATAATATAATTACCATCATAAAGCTTTTTAGTCGTACAATCGTAGTCCACCTGTTCTAACACTCCCATCGGAAGCGTTGTTGACTTAATAATCTCAACCCAGTTATCTCTTTTTATAAATGTGGATACAGCTCCAAGTTTAATACAGTTAATAACTCCCGCCTGACAGTCAATAATACTCATATCCATAGTTACAGGATTGTTAAATGTAGTTCCCGCAATATACGCAGAATTAATAAGATCAATCGCTGTCTTTTCCTCGAATCCTGCTTCAATGCAGTTTTCCATAAGTTCAATCACCATACGGCTCTCTGCAAATGCCCTTTTACCACTTCCACAGCCATCTGCAATTGCTGCAACCATTTTTCCACAGTTCAGCTTCTTTAACAGGAAGTTATCCCCACTTGTATTCTCTTCCTCTTTACATTTTCTCGCCATACCTGAAAGAATCCTGAAACGATTCTCCTGATAGAACACATACTGGTCCGGTTCTTCATTTATAATCACTCTGTTGTCCTGATTAGAAAAGAATTTTGCCTTAAATACACTGCTCACTGTTTCTCTTAATACACGCTCAGACACACACCCCTTCATAAATGTTTTCGCAGTTACAAGTATCTCACGCCTCTTTCCGTCAACCAGTTTTATATCCTTAACAGATATCCCCATTGCCATACATTTACGCTCAAATTCCCTGCGTTCCTGTTTATCCGGCGCTTTAGCATCAAGATTCATTGCAACACATTCCTCTAATATATCTGCAGCCAGAATCAATTGTCTTTTAAAACCCGTCTGCTTCTGATTAGTTTCTCCATATGCATCTCCAAGATTTCTGAATGTTCTGGCTGTTTCCTGCAGACGGTTAATAGTATAAGTATATCCGGCATCTTTATATGTATTTTTCATTCATATCCACTTCCTTTCCGGCACTACACCAATGTGAAGTATATATGACTGCTTATAAATAAAATGTCGAAGCATGAAAGATTCAAAAATCTTCCAGCTCCGACATAATATTTGGTATGAATTTTACTTGTTATTAGGCTTAAACACCAGTTCGTCAGGATATATAAGCCCGAATTTATTCTTGGCAATCTCCTCAACGAACTTCTTTGTCTTGACATACTTCTCATATTCAGACAATTCATCACTTCTTTTATTCTCGTCATCAATCTTGGATTGTAACTCTGTAATCTGAGCCTGATAATCAGCATTCTTTTCTTCAAGTCCTGCCTTGCCTCTCCACAGAACAACGCCAAGTGCCACGACAACAATAATTGCAATAATCATTCCTGCCAGCGTTGACCTTCTCTGCTTCTTAAGCCTTTCTGCACGCTCTCTTCTAGATTCTAATTTCATATATTCCTCACCCTTGTGCTTCCTTCTTACCCATATCTCTCCTGCGTTTCATATACATTTTAAGGCTTCTTACTGGTATTGTAATAATACGCACCACATTTTTCAATATAAAACATGCCGGTTTTAGTAAAATTTTATAATTCTTACTGACCACCTTATATAAAACTGCTTAAAACTTAAAATACAGAAATGCCCCGACAGCAATTCCCATAATTATGAATCCGCGGATAATTCCGTCTGCAACCTTAAAGCACATCACAAATACACTTAATCCGGCATATATTCCATATATAATATCTTCCACACTCATAAAACAACTGTTTTATGCCGTACAATTCGTCTGAAAGCCCTTATATTATCGTATATCCATGCAAGCAGAACACCATTAAAGAAGCTTACCACAAGTGCATAAAGCTCCCAATATATAATCTCATTAATCATCGAAGAAGCCTGCTCATGAACGAATCCTGCTTATTCTTCATGCCAGCCTCCGAATAACATACAGAATCCACTCTTCCGTCAAGGTCTAATTCACCCTTCTCGACAGAAAGCCTGTTAACATGCAGTCCTTCCCTTTGATTGTAATATGCCCATAATCAGATTCAAGTACAACCTTAACCGGATCAAATGACACTACATCTGTTATTCCTGTAAAATCAATTCTTTTCCTGTCCTCCATATTCAGCCTGTGTGGACGCTTCACCTTACCTTTTCCTCCATATACCCTCCTTATAGACATTCCGTTATATGAGAATATATGCATGACCATAATATATGATTACAGGTACTTTGAATTAAAGATATTCAAACATTTCCTTTGCTTCTTCTTTCTTAACAGTATCCTTGACATCTGTAACCCTTGCTCTTACATTCTTGTTACCAAACTGGATTTCAATAATGTCTCCGACTTTAACATCATAAGATGCCTTCACAACCTTGTCATTAACCATTACTCTTCCTGCATCACACATCGTTGGCAACAGTCCTTCTCTTTATAAGTCTTGATACTTTTAAATATTTATCTAATCTCATGTTCTTCTCCTTAATCCATAGGTAAATCCAGCCTGCTATCCCTGCAGTACAATCAGTCCGCCTCAAGCCATCTACGATTCCATGTGCTTTCCTAAAAAGTTAGCGCCGTCTTTACCATTTTCTTTTCATTATCTGTAAACTTTGGCTTCATGTCAATAGACATCATAAGCACAGTACCTAAAACATCTCCCTGACATATTATCGGATACATAATTTCCTGCTTAAACTGCGCCTCATCAGTGACTTTCACAAAGCCATCCTCTCCCTCACCTGCAGAATGGTACATCTTCCCTCCATTGCCTGATTAAGCTCCTTTGTGACAGGCTTATTCATCAGATTCTTCTTATCGTCACCTGATCGAATAACCTGTTCCCTGTCAGTTATACATACTGTCATTCCGGTCGCATCCGACAGTGATTCTGCATATTTTCCTGCAAATGTGCTAATATCCCTATCGGTGAATATTTTTTCAGAATAATCTGCCCCTCAGCATCCGTAAATATCTCCATCGGGTCAGTTTCCCTTATATGAAGTGTCCTTCTTATCTCCTTTGGAATGACAATTCTGCCTAAATCATCTATCCTTCTTACAATTCCTGTGGCTTTCATATTAATAATTCCTCCTGATTCTTACATACTTTCCATAATTTATAATGTATGGGTAGTATGTGGAAAACAGGAAGAATTATGCATCTCTTGTAATGATCTTCATATAGCCTCCAGTTTCAAAAGTTTAAATTTTTTCATTTTTGAAACCGCTCTGTAATGTTTATTATACTGTCTGCAAACAATATATACGAACTGCTATATTCTCACCTTATTTCCTGCCATATTTAACTGATTTCACAACTGTCTCAATACAGTTAATTGCTAATGCAAAATAATAATTGCCAGGAACAGCTTATTAAAATGCATAAAATTTTCGGAATTATTTCTGCATTTTCTCCGAATAACTGCTCAACTCCATCAAAAATGCAGAATTCATAATTCTTCCGTTTAACAACCAAATGAATGTTAATAAACCATCAATAAGATTGGTAATAATTGTAACAATCATTACTCTTTTGGTATAGCTTCCATCAATAAGTTTCACACTTTCTTTTGCAATACCTAAGATACCAAATGCAAGAATCAGATACCATGTTTGTCTGATGTATTCCAGATTAAAGAGCGGTTCATACACACTGACACCATTCTTTACAAAAGCAATACATATAATCTGCGGACAAACAAGAAATACAAGAGTAAATATAACTGAAAAGATAATTCCAATAATTGAATCTGCTTTTGAAATCTGATTCGTTTTCTGTGGAACAGGCGGCAGATTATCTATCCCATTACTTAAACCTTCCACCTTAATTCCTCTTTTATAGAAGAACGCAAACAACAATGTAACAAATGCAAATCCTGTCAATACACCGCCAAAATTCCACCTATAATCCTGAATATGGCTATATACCAGATAGTATGCGATATCACTCTGCCATAATCTGTGCGAGTAACATCCCCGATAACACATGCCGTTACAATTTTCAGTACATACACATACAGATTGTAATAAGGCTGACCAATTAAACAATCCTGTGTTTCACTCTTGTATTTCGAAGCAAGTTCTGCCGGAGTTCCCAGTTCTGTCAGAACAACTCTGATATCATGTTCAGTTGGCATAACATCTCCGCATCGTTCCTCTAGCATATCTTGTATTATTGTCTCTAATTCTGCCGATACATCTTTTTCAAATCAGCCTTCATATATTTTGTAACTGCATAAACATATCTTTCAATCAAATCATTTTTCACCATTTATTCCACCTCCATAAGAGCATTAATTGACTGGGAAAATTTTTCCCAGTGTGCTTTAATTTTTATAAACCAGTTTTCCATCTTCTGTAATGATGTAATACTTTCTCGGCTTCGTTTCATCTGTTTCCCATTCACTTTTAAAAGTCCCTGACTTTCCAGTCTTCTCAGTAGCGGATATAAAGTATTCCCTTCTATTGAAATCCCCTTTCCTTCTAATTCTTTTATAAGTGAATACCCATACATCGGCTTGTTTAGCTGTGCTAACACTACCATGATAAGTGTTCCTCTTCGAAATTCCAGAATCAGTCCTGAAACAATTTCATCGCAATTCATTCAATCTCTTCCCTTCTTAATTATCCAAATCAACAATATTCATCAGATTGTAGTGTGTCACACACACTATCATTTTAATTCATCATACTGTATGTCACACACTATGTCAATATTTTTTTTAAAAATATTGTGATTTACCCGCGATACCTTTATCATATTAATATGAAGTTATATTGGAGGTCTGTAGTATGAATGGGGTAAATGATTATGATAATTTTGATGGACCAACATCGGCATATGTTAAAAGAAACCGGAAAACCAGTTTTGCATATAAGTTTAAGAAAATGCTTTATGAAAGAAAAAAAGCTGAGGTAGAAAAAGCATTTCTTTGACGATAATCATGCAATTGAGGAAGTATGTCAGTATGTTCAGGAACAATGGGGATTTAAGGAAGCTGACAGAAATTCTGCTGAATATAAATTCATGTATAAGCAGATAAAGCATGACATAAATAGCGAAATTAACCTGTTTCTGTATGTGCGTGAGGATAATGACGCACATATGGATATTGAAATAGAAACTACCACTGGTTATATTGCAGGCGGCGTGACCGGAAAGAAGTCCTCAATTAAGGAATTTAACAGAATTTTGCGTGATGTATTCATATATTATGGTGTCATGCAGGACGACATAATCGAGAAACCAAAAGATACAAGAATCTTGTGAGTATTCTGATGCAGGAAGCTTAAAAGGAATACAGTTTTCTAACAAATAAAAACGGAGTTATAAATATGTACACTATACATTCAGACATTTTCCCAGACGGAACTCCTGTTGATGGCTGGTTTCACAATACCAGCATTCCAGAACTCACCAAACTGGGAAAGCAATATATTATTACAGATTATGGTATACATGATGACGGCAGAATATACACTGATAATTTCCAGAAGCTGATAGACCTTGTATACAATGCTGGAGGCGGTGTAATCGTTATTCCGCGTGGTACATACATGACTGGAGCTTTATTTTTCAGACAGGGAGTTAATCTATATATTGAAGACGATGCAACACTTATGGGAAGTGACGACATCAGCGATTATCCGGTCTGTGAAACAAGAATAGAAGGTGAAACCTGTCAGTATTTTACTGCACTTATCAACGCTTCTGGAATTGATGGCTTTACATTGTGCGGTAATGGAACGATAGACGGTAACGGCTTACGAAGCTGGAAAGCCTTCTGGCAGCGAAGAACCTGGAATCCCGATTGCACCAACAAAGACGAACAGCGTGCAAGGCTTATCTATATGTCAGGCTGTACCAATGTTACTGTTGCCGGATTGCACATTTGTAATTCGCAGTTCTGGACTAATCACCTATATAGATGTTCTCATGTACGTTACCTTGACTGCCGCATTACAAGCCCCTCTGCGCCTGTCAAAGCACCTAGCACTGACGCAATAGACATTGACGCCTGCACTGATATTCTTATTAAAGGTGCACAATTAATGTAAATGATGACGCAGTTGCTTTAAAAGGCGGCAAAGGACCATTTGCTGACATCGACCCGGACAATGGTGCTAATGAACGCATAATTATTGAGGACTGCACATTTGAATTCTGCCATGGATGCCTTACATGCGGCTCAGAATCCATACACAATAAGAATATAATAATGCGTCACATTAAAGTCAACTCAGGTTACAACCTGCTCTGGCTGAAAATGCGTCCTGACACGCCACAGCATTATGAATACATCACTATAGAATATGTTCAGGGAAAGATATTTAATTTCATCAACATCAATCCGTGGACACAGTTTTTTGACCTGAAAGGAAGAACTGACATTCCGCCATCTTCCACAGAACACATTATAATAAGAAAGAATACCTGCACCTGTAATGTTTTCCGCAACATAAAAGAAGCACCTGAACAATACACACTCACTGATATCCAGATAGATGACAATATAATAGAAGAAATCGGAACACCTTCCGATAAGACAAAACATACCGGAGCAGAATAACTGCCCCGGTATATTTTATTATGTATAGCTTATTATATTTACCAATTAAGCTACTGTCTTCTCAGAGTTCTTCTCGCTCTTTGCATAGCTCTTTACTGAGTTAACTACGATGATTACACCAAGTACAATAAGGAGTATAGCAATTATAAGCTGAAGTCCGTTAGCGATGAATACGCTTCCCCAAGATGTCTGTCCAGCAGGAATTGTAACAGAAGCTGCTAACTTGATAGCCTTAACCATTGCAATTGTTCTCTGTACAAGTGCTGTAAATGTTACACAAAGCATGATGATAAGAGGAGGGAAAAGCATTTTGTTGCTTCGTCCTGTAACCTTTAAGAATACGCAGAGTGTAAGAATTACAAGAGCGCTTAATAACTGGTTAGCTGAACCAAATAATGGCCAGATATTTGCATATCCAATCTTAGTAAGGATGAATCCACATACTAATGTTACGATTGTTGAGAAGTATGTATTGCACAATAACTTTCTCCATCCTTCTGCATGTTCCATATCATCTACGCTGAAGAGTTCCTGGAAACTCATACGACCGATACGGGCAACTGCATCAAGTGATGTAAGAGCAAGAGCAGATACACACATTGTCATGAATACTGTTGCAAAATGTACTGGAACACCAAACATTTCAAAGAATCCTGCTACACCACTACTGAAGATTGCGAATGGTGTCTTAGCTGGAAGCGCTCCGTTAGTGGCAGCTGCACCAGCAACACAAAGGGCAAGTACTGCAAGTAAACTCTCAAGTACCATTGCGCCGTAACCAACCTTAAGCATATCCTTCTCGTTCTCAACTGTCTTAGAAGATGTACCAGAAGATACAAGGCTGTGGAAACCAGAAACGGCACCGCAGGCAACAGTTACGAAAAGAATTGGGAACATTGTTCCAAGCTTTGCATTATTGAATCCTGTATATACAGGAAGATTCATTGAAGGATGTGCAACTACAAGACCAACTGCTGCACCTACGATCATGCAGATGAACATGAATGTTGTCATATAGTCACGAGGCTTCATTAACCACATTGGCATAACTGCAGCGAAGAAGATATATACAAATGTGATATAACTCCATACATCTTTGTTGAACTCAAGTGGGAAGAACATACCAACAGCAAATCTGCGATAATAAACACAATACCAAGTACTGCTTCTTTCCAGCCTGAAAGATTTAACTTCTTCTGGATAAGACCGAATACTACGGCAAATACCATAAACATGATAGATACCATACCAGCTGAACCATTTGTCTTAGCTGCTGATAAAACAGTAGCACCATCAGCATTTACTGTGTAAGCATTAAATGTACCTGCAACCATATCTGCAAATCTGCAATAACGATAAGTGTGAATAACCAGCAGAAAAGTAAGAAAATCTTACGGCCAAACTTACCGATGTACTTCTCAATGATCATACCCATTGACTTACCTTCATTCTTAACTGAAGCATAAAGTGCACCAAAGTCTGTAACTGCTCCGAAGAATACACCACCGATGAGGATCCAGAGTAAAACTGGTAACCATCCAAATCTGCTGCCTGAATAGCACCTGTTACAGGACCTGCTCCTGCGATTGATGAGAACTGATGACTGAAAACTGTCCAGCCATTAGTTGGAACGAAATCCTTACCGTCGTTATATTTAACGGCTGGTGTCTCTGCCTTAGGGTCGATACCCCATTTCTTTGCTAACCAACGGCCATAAACCATGTATGCACCAAAAGTACAACTGCCGCGATAAGCACGATTACTAATGTGTTCATAATGTCACTCTCCTATAAAAATATATTTCACCAGTCAAACGCAGTGGAAGCGGTGCTATGATTCTCAGTGCTTCCATAGCTCGTAGCTCATATGTCAGAACTGCGTTCTGACATTGTCGCGGTGCTCGCACAAAACCTTCGTCGATGCACTAATCCATTACTGGATTATGTGCAAAGACGAAGGTATATTATTTCTACTTCCGCGTTACCACTTTGCTTGCCGGATACTCCGACCACTCTACTGCCACTTGGTATATTCATCTCTTATGGCATGCCCTTTTAACGATGGGTACCGGTTCCAACTACTAGACATCTGCCTGTCTTTCACCAGAACTGCTCGCAGGTGAGGGCTTAATCATTCCTTGGCCATCTCTCATCAACTGACGGCTTTCTGTGAGCGGTGATATGAAGAAGTCATTTCCTGTTCTTCGCATTTGACTGTTGATTTGTACATTAAAATATTCCTTTGTTGATAATTTGTCAATAAGAAAATTAAATATTTCTTAAGAATTCTTAAATTTCTTAATATAATTAATAATTTTCACTCTGTTTCCGTTTATATAACCAGATTGTTTTAATATTATTAAGCAAATCTTCTCTTTTGGTTATTTACCTGAATATTATGATTATATTTCTCTATTCTATCATGATTTTATAATCAGCCCACATATATTTTATCAGTCCCTCCTATATATTCATAGAAATCAATCATCCTATAGGTAAATTTTGCTTCTTTTACTGTCAGAGACTATCCTTTCGTCCCGCTCTTAGAAGAAATTTCCTATAAGCTTGCATAATATTATGCTTTGATAGGTCGATTTTCATTCTAACATTATAGTCATATTTATTTTCTACCTATAAGATGTTTCAAAATGCGACTACCTATAGGTATCATATTCTCCTCATTTTTTCTCCCCATATTTAAGATATTTCTGTTGAAAATAGTAAATATTTGCTATAAAATAAAACTAGTTTATTTTCGTGATAAAATACTTCACTAACTTAACAATTTTATATTTTATAGGAGATTATTCTATGAACTACGATGCTAATGTTTTTAAAGCCAAGGCTAATATTAAAGCCCGTCGGATATGGCTTGTTTTCTCACTCCTTTTGACCGCCAATTATGGTACTGATGCAGCTAATGGAATCTATCCAAAAAGCAGCTACATAATATTTGTTGCACTTTGCTGGATACCTTTCTTTATTGGAGAATTATTTTTCAGAATCAAGGGAAAAGCAACTGATGCGTACAGATTATGTCTTGTTATTGGTTATGGTATTTTCTATACATTTGTAATATGCACAACTGATTCTCCGATTTCATTCACATACATTCTCCCGGTTATGAGTCTTCTCGTTCTATATAAGAACAAGAAATTCATGATTAACTGCGGTATTGCTAATGTACTCTCTGTTATTGTCAGTGATGTGTACAGATATGTTGTTCTCGGATGCAGGTCTGATGCAGATATGAAGAATTACCAGTTACAGGTTGCATGTCTTCTTCTATGCTACATCTGCTATGTTATGTCTATCAGACACCTTAATGAATCCGATGGTGCTTTGAATGGAAGTATTAAAGCTGATCTTGACAGAGTTGTTTCAACTGTTGAGAAAGTTAAGACTTCCTGTAATTCTATTATGAGTAGAATTACTGTTGTACGCGAACTGGCTTCAGAGAATAAGCATGGTTCTGATGTTATCATGCTTGGCATGAACGAACTTTCAAGCAATAATGAAGATTTAAGAAGCCATACTGCTTCTTCCACTGATATGACAACTGACATAAGCTCACAGGTAGAACATGTTGCTCAGCTTATTGACGATATGGTAAGCCTTACTTCTGAGTCACAGGAGCATGCATACACAAGCTCAAGCGACCTTGAAAACCTTATTACAACAGCAACTACAATGTCTGAGCTTTCTTCAGAGGTTGAGCATATCCTGCATGATTTTGAATCAGAATTCAAGACCGTTAAAGACCAGACAAGTGCTATCGACAATATATCCAGCCAGACCAATCTTCTTGCCCTCAATGCTTCTATTGAAGCTGCAAGAGCCGGGGATGCAGGTAAAGGCTTTGCTGTTGTAGCTGAACAGATTCGTGCATTAAGCACAGAAACTAAGACCTCTTCCAGTGAAATACAGAGTGCATTAGACCGTCTTGCTGTAATCTCCGATAAAATGCTTTCTTCTATTGGAGAGACTTTATCACTTATACAGGTTACTCTTGACAAGATTAAACAGACAAGTGAAAGTATCAGTCTTATCACATCTGATTCTACTCAGATTGAAGACCATATACATATTATTGATACAGCCATTAAAGATGTTGAATCTGCTAACAAGCAGCTTGTAAGCAACATGTCCCAGGTATCAGATATAGTTGATACCATGACAGAGTGCATAACTAATTCAAGAGATATCAGCAGCCGTATTGTAAGTAAATATGACGAAAGTGCTACTAATATCAATACCATGGAAAATACAATACAGGCTCTTATGTGTGAACTTGGTGTTGGCGGTTTCATGGGTATTGAGGATATTAAGACAGGCATGAAGGCATCCGCAATCCTTAAAGGTACTCATGGTGAAAATGTTGAATATCACGGAACCATTAAGACACATAATGACAACAGCATAACTCTTGAACTTGAGAAGGCACTGCCTGCAGTTAATTCAGCAATTGAATGTGACATGTTAGTAACAGTTGAAAATGTAATATACCATTGGGAAAACGCTAAGATTGCAGCTGACAAAAAAGCATCTGCAACAACGGGCATTGTTACAATCACAACAAGACCGCAGATTCTTAACCGTCGTAAATATCCTAGAATTGATATGAATAATCACTGTACAATTACAGTAAAGGGTACAGACGAAACATTTGAAGGAAAACTTGATAATCTGAGTGCCAATGGTTTTGCATTTCTCTCAAAAGACAGATTTTTCTCTAATAACAAAGGCAAAATCATTACTGTTTCAATTGATAATTTTGATTTGCCTGCACATTCTGTATTAGAGGGTCAGATTATAAGATGTTCTGATAATGACGGCATCTACATAGTAGGCTGCCAGATGCCAGAGGATAACTACTACATTATGGAATATGTAGAGCAAATGATACGGACTCAAAAAAAATAATAACTAAAATCATAAAATGGAGAAAAGCATATTAATCAGCTTTTCTCCATTTTGTATATTCTAGATAACCATCCAGTCTTCGAACTTATTTGCATTTTCAACAATGTTGACAATTCCATCTGCGCCGTAAGTAAATGCCCTGTGAATAAATACATTTACTTCCTCACCCTTCTTTATCGGAGCTTCCTCTACATTTCTTGTCCCGACAACCTCTATGCCGTTGACATTGACAGTTATCTCGACTTCCTTTCCCATGAAAAGCTTACCTACAACCACGCCCTTCTCAACAGAAGCGGCTGAATCAACTTTCTCATCAAGCCTTGTGATGTTGACATTCTCAGGTCTTAATACCGCCTTAACAGAATCGTCAAGCTGGTTAAAACCTTTAATCTTATTAATCCGGTCAACATGTACCGGATGTCCCATGAATTCCGCCATAAATGCTGTCTCAGGCTCTCTGTATATCTGTCTTGGCGTTCCAATCTGCTCTATATGTCCCTTGTTAGTGACAATAATTTCATCAGCAACCTCAATTGCCTCATCCTGATCATGAGTAACGAATATACTTGTGATTCCAACCTTTGTAATCATATCACGAAGCCAGCTTCTTAATTCCTGTCTTACCTTCGCATCAATTGCTGCAAATGGTTCATCAAGAAGCAGAAGCTCCGGATTAGGTGCTAATGCCCTTGCAAATGCTACTCTCTGTCTCTGTCCGCCTGATAACTGGCTAGGGTATCTTTTCGCCATGCCTGAAAGTCCGACAAGCTCAATAAGCTCATCAACACGTTTCTTAATGTCCGATTTTTTCCATTTATTGACTTTTAATCCAAATGCAATGTTATCATACACTGTCATATATCTGAAAAGTGCGTAGTTCTGGAAAACAAAACCTATTCCACGCTTACTTGCCGGCACATCATTAACAACCTTGCCATCAATAATAATATCACCTGAATCCGCAGTCTCAAGACCTGCTATCATTCTTAAGATTGTAGTTTTGCCGCTTCCGCTAGGTCCAAGCAGTGCAATAAGCTTGCCCTTCCCTATTCCAAGATTAATATTATTCGAAGCTTTAAATGTGCCATATGTCTTATTGATATTACGAAGCTCTACATATTTCTCTGTATCCTGCTGTAAATCTGCCATAATCTGTTCCGCCTTTCTGTTGTAGTGCGTTTCTATCCTTCCTGCTGCCCTTTCTCTGCCTTAGCTGCCTGCTGTCCCTTGTATTCAAGTACACTTCGAAGCACAAGTATAATAACCGCCATCAGCACAAGAATTGCTGACACTGCAAATGCTCCTGTAAAATCATATCCCTGATACAGAAGTTCAATATACAGCGGCATCGTGTTAGTTCTTCCGCGCAAATGTCCTGAAAGAACGGATACCGCGCCAAACTCCCCCATAGCTCTCGCTGTACACAGTACAATACCGTAGAGAAGCGGCCATTTGATATGCGGGAATGTAACCTTCCAGAATATAGTCCAGCCATTGGCGCCCATAAGTGCCGCCTTCTTCCTCATCAGTTCCCTGCGAGGTAAGAACCGGTATCAGCTCCCTTGATATGAATGGAAACGTTACAAATATAGTCGCAAGCACGATACCCGGAACTGCAAATATAATTTTACTCCCATAGCCTTAAGATATGGATATATAAAACTCTGTCTACCGAATGTAAGCACATATATAAGACCTGCTATAATCGGTGAAACTGTGAGTGGTAAATCTATTAAAGTAGATATAATCTTCTTGCCCTTAAACTGGAATTTCGTAATAAGCCATGAAGCAAATATTCCAAAATGTGTTGCACACAACCGCGATAAGCGAAACCTCTATTGTCAGCTTAATCGAATGAAGTGCGTATTTGTCGGTAACTGGCCAGAAATACCTTTATGCCCTTAGAAAATGCTGTGTACATTACATAGCTGAGGGGCAGAATAAGCATCACAAATAAAACAACACACTTATACCTATTAGAATCCATTTTAACAGACCTGAATCTTTTCTAATGTTCATACACTAACCCCTTTCTATGAAATTCCACTTACAATCTTCGATGTCCTGCTCTGTAACACTGCATTTATAAAGAGAATAATAAATGCGATGAAAAGCATTACAAGTGCTATTGATGTTGCACTTGCGTAGTCATATTCCTGAAGCTTTGACATAATCATAAGCGGTGCTATCTCTGTCTCATACGGTGTATTTCCTGCTATGAATACGACACTGCCATATTCGCCAAGTCCTCTTGCGAATGACATTGTGAATCCGCCGATAAGTGCTGGAAGTATCTCTGGAAGAATTACCCTGAATACTGTCTGTCTGTTGGTTGCTCCAAGCATGTTGGCGCCTCCTCGTACTGGATATCCACCTTTTCCAGCACCGGCTGGACAGCCCTCACTACGAATGGTATTCCAACGAATATAAGTGCGAATATAATTCCCAGCCTTGTATATGCAATCCGGATTCCAAATTTGCCAAAAAATGCTCCAAGCCAGCCATTAGTTGTTGTCAGATGTGTAAGTGCTATACCCGCAACAGCTGTCGGCAGTGCAAATGGAAGTTCAATTATTCCATTCATAATCTGCTTACCCGGAAAGTTATATCTTACAAGAACCCATGCAAGAATTGTTCCCATAACTGCGTCTATAAGTGCTGCGATTAACGCAGTCTCAATACTTACTCTGTAGCTTGAAAGCACTCTCGGCCTTGTAACTGTCGTTATAAATTCCGTAAACGACAGCTTTGCCGAGAATATCACAAGGGTACATAAAGGGATAACAACAATGAATCCTAACATTGCAATTGTTATTCCAAATGAAAGACCAAAGCCCGGTATTACTCTTTTTTTCTTTCTTTTCTTCTCTTTCATTCTGTCGTTTCCCCTTCCCTTAATTACTTCTTTTCATATATCTTATCGAATACTCCACCATCCTTGAAATGTTTGTTGATTTTTAATTCCTACTAATTTTATATGTTACTATGTTGCAGATTATATACCTACTAGGTTTATATGTCAATAGTGTTTATAGGATTTCTGGTTGTTTTCCTAATGTCTCTTTTCTTCGGAACGCTTTTTTCTCCGTAAACCTACTAAACATCTTGTTTTCTTAGCTTGTGTAGGTCTTTTTCCTTCTAGTTTCTCTTTTATTCCCTCTCATCCCTCTCGAAAGACCTACTATCCTGCCAATTTTCCCTCCCTGCGTAGGTCTTTCTCCTTCTAGTTTCTCTTTTATTCCCTCTCATCCCTCTCAAAAGACCTACTATCCTGCCATTTTCCCTTCCTTGTGTAGGTCTTTTTCCTTCTAGTTTCTCTTTTATTCCCTCTCATCCCTCTCGAAAGACCTACTATCCTGCCAATTTTCCCTCCCTGCGTAGGTCTTTCTCTGTCAATATTCTCTTTTACCACTTCGCATTCTCCTCAACAGACCTACTAATCTACATAATTACCATAATTGTGTAGGTATTTTCCAAATATTATCTCATGCCTATAATTATCTTCATCCTGTTCTCTTGACTTCTTGTCTTATCTGTATTACTATATACAATACAAATAAAACATAAATCACCTCTCTTTACAGAAAGGAGCTTCACATGGTTATAGAACTTGATTTTGCGAGCGACACGCCCATATATGTACAGTTAAGAAATCAGATTGTTAAAGGAATCGGCAAGGGAGAACTTAAAGCCGGTGAGAAACTGCCGACTGTCAGACAGCTTGCTTCTGACGCAGGCGTTAATACAATGACTGTCAATAAAACTTACCAGATTCTTAAGGCGGAAGGTTTTATTAAAACCGATAGAAGGCTTGGAGCATTTGTCGCCGAGAATATTAATATGGATATTGAATTCAGGGAAAAGCTTGAATCAGAGCTTGAGCTGCTGTCAGCAGAAGCAAGCATTACTGGAATGGATAAAGAAGAATTCTTAAAAATGTGCGAAAACATTTATTCCAAGATGAATCCCTGCACAATGTAATATACCTGTATTCACACATGCATTAACACACACAGTCCCACTATACAAGGAGGTTTCCTTATGAAAATCGCAATGTTTATGCTATTCTTCGTATGCAACATGTTCACAGTCCTGATCATGAGATTTGCATATGAATCCAACTACCGATACAACAATGGAATGCTTATCGGAGTCCACATTCCAGGCGACCATGTTAACGATGACGATGTCACCCGACTTATGACACACTTTAAGAAAAGCATGAAATATTTTCAGAATATCAATGCAGTACTCTCAATAGCCATATGCTTTCTTAATTTTGTGAACATAATCATTTTCGTTATTATGTATACAATCTGGATTCTCGTGTTCGTTTTCGGAATTATGTATATCCAGCTTTCAGCGCATCGGAAAATGTATCTGTTAAAGGTACAGAATGGCTGGTTTGTGGAATCCCAGAAACAGAAAGTCTTTATAGATACGCGTGCTTGTGCAAATGCAGATGCAACTCCAATCAGCTTTAGATACCACATCATCATAATTGCAGCAGAACTGCTGGCTTTGATTCCATTCTATTCATGGACGGACAGAGCATATTTTTCAATGATTATTGTATTTGCAATATGTACTGTCATAGTTTCTGTATTCGGGTTTGTGTTCCACATTTATATGAACAGACGACAGAATCAGGCATACAGCCTTAATTCGGATATTAACAACATTGTTAATCTGACTATGAAGAAATACATTGCTTCAGCAATGCTTGTAATGTCACTTCTTAACTTCGTGGCATGGATAACATTTGTCTTAATGTGTATTATTCAGGATACTGTTGGTGATTTAAGTTTCTGGATGTACATTATTCTGCAGTTGTTAAGCGGCTGCACGCTCACTGTCATTCTTATTCTTGCACGCAACAGAAAGAACGAAATGCTTAAGGCTGACACACAGCCGGTATTTGTTGATGATGATGACTACTGGAAGACTGGATTTTACTACAATCCTAATGACCCGCACCTTTTCGTACCCGACAGGCTGTGTTCGACCAACTACTCGCTTAACTACGCCCGCACAGGTGCTAAGATATTCACCGGAAGCATAACGGCTGTTACTCTTGGATTACTAATATGGACAACTATTGTATTAATTCCATACATTCATGTTACTATCGACATCAGGACTACCAATAGCACTGTAAATGTATCTTCATGCGGTTACACAAGCAGAATTAACATTGACGACATTACCGAAATTACTCTGATGGATTCACTGCCTGATGACCATTTTTTCAGATATAACGGCGGCGCAACCGACAGTTACCTTGTCGGCAAATTCAAAGGAAATACTTATGGCAAATGTAATCTCTACATTTTTAATGATGTGTCTCCTGTACTTATGATAAAAACTGCTGACCAGACTGTGTTCTTGAATTCCAAGAAAGATGGCGAGATTGTTAATCTGTATAATGCAATTAAGGATAAATAATCCGTGACAAAAAGGACGATAAGAATTAACTTCTTAACGTCCTTTTTTTGCAATTCTTCTATTCGCGTGACTTGCGCTTCTTCACATCATGCTCCTCATACGCCACACTCACTTTCTTACCACTGAATGCAACTCCGAACATGCCAATCCCAGACACGCCATGCTTTTCAAGATTGGCCGTGTAACTTTTCTGCTGAATCTGTCTGACTGCACTGCCGGCCATCTTCTCAAGTTCAGCTTCCTTACATGCTTTGAATTCTATGATATATCCGTGTCCGCCACGGCTCTTCGGTTGCAGCTCTATGTCAAATCGTCCCTCACCTGACTCCCTGTTAGACGAGATATAATAATTGTCTGACAATACCGCAAGCATTCCAAATACCACCCCATGATAGAAATCCTCATGTGCCGTATCAAACACGCTTGCAGACTGCAAAAGATACTGCTGCAAGGTTTCTGTTAATAAATGTGCATTTCCCGTACGGATTGATTCCGCAAAGTTTCTTAGCAGCGCACCTGTAAATATGCCGTTATATCTGTCAATAATCTCCTTCTGGAACACGCTCTTTATCTCATAATTAGGTATCGACAGCGCGCATATCGGATTGTCGTACAGAGAGCCAATATGCTCTGACACACGCAGATATCCGGCAACCAGAAGGAAGCTGTATATTGTATCAATATCTCCATTAATCTCAGGATATATGATATCTGTGTCAACAATTGCCTGAACAGTACTGCCCTGCAGCAATCTTAATAAGTTGTCTGCAAATGTGGTATCAGCACCATTAAACAGCTCGCCGATTATCTCATTGCCACTTGTTCTTGACCAGAAGGCTTTGGGAACACATTTGTTATTGAAGTAATTAATAACCGACCACGGATTATATATTCCGGTTCTGCCAAACATATAGCCGTCATACCATTCCTTAATCTCACCCAGCCGGTCAGACACGCCGTAGTACTGCGCCATAGCAGAAACTTCCTCTTCCGTGAATCCAAAATATTGCGAATATTCATCATCAAGAATTGTATTAACCACAAGATTGTTAAGCCCGCTGAACAGGCTTTCCTTAGCTATGCGGAGAATTCCCGTGAGAATCCCCAGTTCCAGACTTGGATTGTCCTTTAAGACAGCCGACAAAAGATTTCTCATAAAGCCAATCACTTCATCATAGTATCCAAATATATGTCCTTGCTGGATTGGTGTATCGTACTCGTCAATTATCACGATTACATTCCTGCCATAATGCTTTGAAAGCATTGCCGACAGCTTCCCCAGTGCAAACTGATAATCTATTATCGTTGCCTCATCATCAAGTATTGACTTAAGATACTTCTTATCATAGTCACTTAATCTGGCGCTTGTCGTCAGTTCAATATGTCGCAAAAATTCATTCCTTAATGTAAAGCAGAGACTTGCGTACATGTCCTGCCATGTTGACTGGTGGGCGTCTTTAAATGTAAGAAAAATCACCGGGTACTGCCCCTGCTTCTCCTTATACAGCGCGCCCTCCCGCCATATCTTCTTATTCTTAAAATACACTGATGTATCCGTATCAGTCTTTTCAAAAAATGTGCGAACCATGTCCATAGTAAGTGTCTTTCCGAATCTTCTCGGTCTTGTAAATAAATACACCTTACTGTGATTATCTATAATGTCCCTGATAAGCAATGTTTTGTCTACATAATAACATTCATTCGACACTTCTTTATAAGATGTTATTCCAACCGGGCAGGGACGCTTCCTGTTGTATACAACGCTGTCTTCCCTGACATAAAGATTCCTATTCTCCCTTAAACAATCCGGTCTGTCCACATCGTCAGGTATCATCCAGAACTTGCCTTCCTTATAAGCTCCCGGCAGCTTTCCCTCTGTACACAACTGGTTAATTCTTCTCGGCGTCACGCCCCATCTTGCGGATAATTCCTTCGCCTTAATATATCTAATATCCATAAAACCCCTCTTTTCTGTGCATTACTGCACATACTGAAATCCGTGTCATGTACACAGATTCCACACCGCCTCTTACTTAATTCACAACATTTATATACATCTATATTATATTCTACGCAATTTTTCGGAAATATCAAGGCATTTTCAGGAAATATTATTTTAATTTTCGGAAATTATATATTTTTCTTTAAATATTATATATTTTCTCATTTACATTTGACAATCCTGCCCCAAAGTATTATAAATATCAAAGGGAATGAAGTACTCCCTTGGGAAACCTAAACTGCTTATTCAAGCTGATGACTTCTACGATTTTATGTCGCAGGAAGCATCAGCTTTTTTTGCGTTCATAAATGCATTTACTATATTTTTAAGGAGGCTCATTATGCTGACATCTTTATCACTTATCTTTCTGGTTGGACTCGTCATGGGCGCAATCTGCCAGAAGCTGAAACTTCCGAGAATCATCGGAATGCTTCTTACCGGTATTGTCCTCGGGCCATATGTCCTTGATTTTCTTAATCCATCAATCCTTTCAATATCGGCTGATCTGCGAAAAATGGCTCTTATCATTATTCTTATCAAAGCCGGTCTGTCGCTTGACTTAAAAGACCTGAAAAAAGCCGGACGAAGTGCAATTCTCATGTCCTTCATTCCGGCTTCCTGCGAAATCATCGGTTATATTCTGCTTGCCCTGTAATTCTTGGAATTAACCACGCCGAAGCTGCCGTGATGGGCGCGGTTCTCGCCGCCGTTTCTCCTGCAGTTGTCGTTCCACGAATGGTAATGCTGATTGAGAAACGCTACGGAACTGACAAGGCAATTCCACAGATGATACTGTCTGGGGCTTCATGCGATGACATATTTGTAATAGTGTTGTTCACTACATTTTAAATGTGGCACAGGGCGGCAGGGCTAATGTTATGGATTTCGTAAATATTCCTGTGTCTATTATACTCGGCATAATTCTTGGCATAGTAACCGGATTGGGACTGTATCTGTTCTTTGAAACATCATACGCCCGCAAGCATACCGTAAGAAACAGCATGAAGGTTATCATCGTACTTGGCTTCTCTTTCCTTCTTATTGCAATTGAGGGCTGGCTTGAAGGAAAAGTGTCTGTTTCAGGGCGCTTGCTGTTGTCGCTATGGCATGTACGCTTAAGTTTAAATGTGTCCCCGCCGTATCAGCCCGTCTGTCCGAAAATTTGGCAAGCTGTGGCTCTGCTGAAGTAATATTGTTCGTGCTTGTCGGCGCGGCTGTCGATATCCGCCACACACTGAAAGCCGGACTTCCAGCCTTGCTTATGATTCTCGCCGCACTTGTTTTCAGAGCGCCGGAGTGCTTCTCTGCACCGTAAAACAAACCTTACATGGAAGGAACGCCTTTTCTGTGCAATTGCCTATCTTCCTAAAGCAACCGTTCAGGCACCATCGGCTCAGTTCCTTTAGCCGCCGGACTCGCCTGCGGACAGATAGTGCTTTCCGTAGCTGTGCTCGCAATCATAGTTACCGCTCCGCTTGGCGCACTTGGAATTGACTGTTCTTATAAGAGACTGCTGACGGAGGACAAAACCCACTAAAAGCCATTATACACTCAATATAGTAGGTCATTTCCATAGTTTATACATATACTTTCTGGCTCATAACCTACTATATTGTTAAATTAACATATTTTCGTAGGTCTTTTTCCACATTTTACTAAGAACTGTAAGCAATTTGCGAGTGAAAGACCTACTAATCATATCTTCCCTGATTGATTAGTAGGTCTTCTCACTTAAACAACTTATAATATTCTCCGCAGAAACCTACTAAACCAACAACTTGCTCTATATTAGTAGGCTTCATGTACCTGTGCATAGTCAGATTCGCGCAGCATATTCAACAAAACATTTTAATTAATCATATATCTTATCAAATATTCCACCATCAGAGAAAACTTCTGTGTAGCCGCTTCCCAGCCGCCAAAATATCCGATATCCGCCATATCAATGTCTTTGACAATCCATTTACCATCGGAAGGTATTTCCTTAATATTCCTTGAATCGCTGGAAGCCTCGTATTCCTTCTGGATATCTTTGTTTACAGGGCGGTAGAAATTCTGCGCCTCAAGCCTTTGTGCGTCATCAGTGTACAGGAAAGAAAGATAGGCGTCTGCCAACCCTTCTGTGCCATTCATCTGTGTGACCTCGTCAACCTTCGCAACCGTCGGCTGGCACAATACAGATGCGGACGGAACGACAATCTCATACTCGCTCGGATATTCCTGTAATGCGAAAATGCTTCATTTTCCCATGCAATCAGAACATCCCCTGTCCGTTCTCTGCAAATGTTGTAGAAGAGCCTCTTGCGCCTGAATCAAGCACTGCCACATTCTTGTAAAGCTTGGTAACACTTGCCTGAACCTGTTCCTCAGTCTGTCCCTGCTTCTTAAAATAATACCATGCCGCAAGGAAATTCCATCTGGCTCCTCCGGAAGTCTTAGGATTAGGGGTAATAACCTTAACCCCGTCATTAAGAAGGTCATCCCAGTCCTTAATATTCTTAGGATTGCCCTTTCTTACAAGAAAGACAATCGTAGAAGTGTAAGGCGCGCTGTCATCAGAATAATCATTGATATATCCGTCATCAATCAGCCCTTCGTCCCTTATAACATTAACATCTCCCTCAAGAGCAAGCGTGACAACATCAGCACCAAGACCGTTAGCAACCTCAAGCGCCTGCTTTCCTGAACCGCCATGAGACTGGATAACCTCAACCTTCTCGCCAGTCCTGCCATACCAGTAATCCTCAAAAGCCTGTTATACTCCTTATAAAACTCTCTTGTGGCATCATAAGAAACATTAACAAGTTCCGTCTTCTTCTGCCCACAGCCAGAAAGTCCAATAAAAGTCAGGCTGAAAATCATACCTAAACATATTAACTTTTAAAAATCTATATTTTTCATCTATACCTGACTCCCACATAAATATATTCCAAAACCAAGCAAAGCAGCGAAGCAAGCTTTGCCAAACCGGTAAAGCGCGAAGCGCCCTTTACCGCACGTCTGCCAACACTTCCAACCCTGAAGTAACCCCACGCGCGGGAAAGAACCCCAGCAGCACTAAACTTATAAAGCAACGCAGGTGCTTTGGAGCCGCCGGCACTTAGCTCGTCAGGACAGCCTCACAAAGTGAGGCAAATCCTGACAAGCTTAGTACCGCGCGAGCGACAAGCGCGAAAGCGTGCCTGCGTTGCTTTATAAGTTCTAGTGCGTCCGTTCTTCCCCAGCCTACGCATTCTTCTTAATAAACTCAGCCACATCCACAGTAGTGGCGTCAACCTCAGACTCCCAGCCTGCAAGCACTTCTGCGCCGTCAATCTTAAGATCAGCCTTACTAAGAGCAAGAATAACAACAATACCTGCATTTACAAGGTGAGTAACAACATTTGTATAATCCTCGCCTTCTGCTGGAACATACAGATATACATGCTTGCTGTCAAGAAGAAGCTCCTTCTCAACCTTCTTTAAGAAATCAACATTAATCTTGTCTGAAAGAACTGTCTCTACAACAATAGGCTTCTGGTTGTTAAGCTCCGCTCTGAAAGCTGCGTCAACTTCCTTAACATCATTTGCTGCCTCATTAACTTCACGGACAACGCCGCAGGCACTAGTCATATTAGTAACACGGTCTATGAGGATAAGCTCGCCCATAGTCTTGTGAAGGTCAAATTCATCAACAACAATTACATCCGCAAGAGAAATCTTGCATACTGCGATTTCATTTTTCTTAAGGAGAGCTGCTGGCTTCTCCTCACCTGTATTAACATCAATAGTATTGACAATCTCAGTAACAACGCCCGGAATAAGTCTTGTTCCAAGCTTTACAAAGAAGTTCTTGTTATTAGTAAGAACATCATCGTCCATCCAGAGAATTGTAGCTGTTATCTCTGTTGCAAGCTTAAGGTCTGCTCCTGCTGCAAGAACAGAACCTCTTGAAACATCAACCTCGCGGTCTAACTGGATAGTAACAGGCTGTCCGATAGATGCACTCTGGGCTTCCTTATCACCAACATGGATGCTCTTAACATGAACATGCTCCTTAGTTGGAAGAGTGATAATCTCGTCACCAACAGATACACTTCCTGCCTCAATCTGACCCTGGAAGCCACGGAATTCATGATTTGGACGGCATACTCTCTGAACAGGCATGTAGAAGCCTTTTTCTTCCTCAGTATCATCAACATCAATCTGCTCAAGGTATGGAAGAAGTGCCTCGCCCTTATACCATGGGATATTAGCAGACTTAGTTGTAACATTGTCACCCTCAGTTGCCGAAACAGGGATAACAACTACATCTGCAAGTGAAAGCTCCTTAGTAAGCTCTGCTATCTGTGCATTAATCTCGTTGAAACGCTCCTCACTGTAACCAACAAGGTCCATCTTATTAACTGCAAATACAAAATGCTTAATTCCCATAAGTGCGCAGATTCTTGCGTGTCTCTTAGTCTGGATAAGCACGCCCTGCTTTGCATCAACAAGGATTACTGCAAGGTCTGCAAATGAAGCACCAACCGCCATGTTTCTTGTGTACTCCTCATGTCCCGGAGTATCAGCAACGATAAAGCTTCTGTTGTCAGTTGTAAAATATCTGTAAGCAACATCAATAGTGATTCCCTGCTCTCTCTCAGCCATAAGACCATCAAGAAGAAGTGAATAATCAATCTTGCCTTCGCGGCTTCCAACCTTGGAATCAAGCTCTAACGCCTTCTCCTGATCTGCATACAATAACTTTGAATCATATAAAATGTGTCCGATAAGTGTAGATTTCCCATCATCAACACTACCGCATGTAATAAATTTAAGTAAACCTTTCATTCTAGAAGTACCCCTCTTTCTTTCTTCTTTCCATGCTTCCTGCTTCCTCATGGTCGATTACACGGCTTGTTCTTTCTGACTCAACCGCACTTAAAGTCTCCTCGATAATCTCATCAAGAGTCTCTGCGTCTGACTCAACGCCGCCTGTAAGTGGATAACAGCCAAGAGTTCTGAATCTTACCTTCTTCATCTGTGGCTTCTCGCCCGGAAGAAGTCTCATTCTGTCATCATCAACCATGATGATATTGCCGTCACGGTATACAACAGGTCTTTCTGCTGCAAAATAAAGAGGTACAATATCAATCTTCTCTCTCTGGATGTACTGCCAGATATCCTTCTCAGTCCAGTTAGAGATAGGGAAAACTCTCATGCTCTCGCCCTTGTGAATCTTAGTGTTGTAAAGCTTCCACATTTCCGGACGCTGGTTCTTAGGGTCCCATGCCTGTGCTGTATTTCTGAAAGAGAAAATTCTCTCCTTAGCTCTTGATTTCTCCTCGTCTCTTCGTCCTCCGCCAAATGCTGCTGTAAAGCCGTATTTGTTAAGTGCCTGCTTAAGAGCCTGAGTCTTCATGATATCAGTGTAAGCTGAACCGTGGTCTAATGGGTTGATTCCCTGCTTTACACCCTCTTCGTTAGTGTATGTAAGCATCTCGATTCCAAGCTTTTTCGCTGTCTCATCCCTGAACTTAATCATTTCGTTGAACTTCCATGTTGTGTCAATGTGAAGAAATGGAAAAGGTGGTTTCTCAGGATAGAATGCTTTCATTGCAAGATGAAGCATAACTGAGCTGTCCTTTCCTATAGAATACAGCATTACCGGCTTTTCGCATTCTGCTGCAACTTCCCTAATAATGTATATCGCCTCTGCTTCGAGTGCGTCCAAATGTGATAAATTACCCATGATATTCCTCCCTAATATTTATTAGATTCCTGTCTGTTGACCTCAAGCGTCTTAACTGTTCCGTCCGGCGAAGTCACCGTCCATGTATTGATGCTTCCATTCTGTCTGAACGAAAGAGTGCTTCCCTTGCCGCCGACATCAGCACCCAGAAAGAAATTAATTGCCTCAAAACGACATTCTTTAAGACATGATGTGCAACCCCAGCAGTCCTTGACATGCTTTATAAATGCTTTTCCATCAGTATCTTTCTTAATAAGATTGCCAGGACAGGCTTCAACGCACTTCCCGCCCAACGCATTTTAACTTATTTATCTGAATGCTCATAGCTGTCGCCTCCCCTCACAAGGTCTCTTATGATTATCTTAATCTCGCCATTCTCCTTGCGGGAGTTGACATATTTTAACCAGTCATCACTCTTAGCCGGATAATCCATATTCTCCGCAAAGCTGTGCCAACGGGTTTCTTTTCTTGCTTTCAAATGTGCTATAACACTTCTGCACACCGTAAGTCTTTCTCTTATCTCATAGATTCTAAGCAAGTCATCTGCATCCTGTGCCGCAAGATTATCAATGCTCTGCTCTAAGAATTTAATCTTCTCATCTGCAAGCTCAAGTCTTGCTTCATTGTACTGATAATCAGTGCTTATGCCACCTGCGTACTGGTCCATAATCTTCTGCATTGCTTCCTCAGTCTGCTCGATATCAACCAGTCCCTGCTTATTATTAAGAAATCTCTCATACTCGCTCTTCTTTGCAAATGCGTTCTCAGACAATTCTGAATCTGCCACCTCATTTACAACAAAGCCCTTTCCTGAGCCTTCAAGCCTTTCAGCTATTGCCTGTGCTGCAATCTCGCCCTCTGCCAGAGCTCCTGTTACATATTTCTGAGGACATCCGCCTGCAACATCACCCGCTGCATAAAGCCCGTTGATTGTAGTCTCTCGGTTATTGTCAACCCAGTAACCACTCGCCGTATGACCTCCGACTATGTATGGCTCAGTTCCTTCTATCTCAACATTTTCTTCAGAAGGACCGCCCGCCGCCTCAAGCCACTTAAGCGTCTGGCTCGGTGCCATGTTAAGATATGCTTTGTAAAGGTCTTCCTCCTGCTCCCTGCTTATTCCCTTAGTTCCAAGATAGCAAGGACCTCTGCCCTCGCGGTTCTCAGTAACTGTTCCATAAAGTCTCTGTGAAGTTGTAAGACCATATTTGTTCTCATACACTTCACCGTTGGAATTAAGCTGCTTTGCCGGAACTCCCTGTGCGATAGTTCCTGTCGGAGCAATCGTATCTTTACATCTTAAAGCAATGAATCTCATCTCAAATGTGGTCATCTCCGCTCCTGCATTGATTCCCATTGCATATCCGGCTCCTGTATTGAACGGTGGATACCACATTTTATGTCTTGAAAATCCAGGATTGTTAGGTCTGTAAAGACCTGCCGCTCCGCCAGTAGCCACAAGAACTGCCTTCGCATTTATCTCATAGAACACTGCATCATTGACATCAAATCCGTATGCACCTTTAATCTCGTTATTCTCTACTATGAAATCTGTTATATTCAGGTGATTGATTACCGTTACATTGTCCTGCTTCTTAACTGCATCTGCCAGTATCGGCTTGATATTCTCACCATTTATCTTAATATTGCGGTTTCCTCTCGCAACATATTCTCCATTCTCGTCCTTGAGTATTACAAGTCCTAAGTCCTCCATTATCTTAGTGACATGATTAAGCCTCTCAGACATTGAAAGAAGCAAATCCTCTCTTACAATTCCATCTGCATCTTTCTTACAATAATCAACATAGTCCTGTGGCACCCTGCCTTTAGTGATGTAGGCATTAATTGCATTAACACCTGCAAAGACATCCGCTTCGTACAATGTTCGCCTTCTCAACAATCAGTACATCAATGTCTTTCTTCTTTCCAAGCGTAATACCTGCAAAACACCCTGCCGTTCCGCCACCTATAATAAGTACATCTGTGTCAATAATTCTATTCTTCAACCTTCATGTACCTCCTCGCATATTTCTGCATAATCTTCTTGCAAAATCTATTTCCATATAAACATAGTATCTTGGTATGTAAATCATTATATTCTCAATTTCTTATTTGTCAATAGGGTTTTGCAGATTATTGTTATTTGAATTGTGGGGAGCTAGGTATTGGCTCGGTATTAGCTGAGTATGGGGCTGGATATTGGCCTAGTAAGGAGCTGGATATTGGCTGGGTGCCTACTAATCTCCCTCTTTCTCAACTTTAATAGGTCTTTCTCGGTTGATTTCCTCTCTCCTGCTCTTTATCTTGCTTAATTTTGCCTACTAATCTTCCATTTTCCTCAACTTTAGTAGGTCTTTCACAACTATTTTCTTCCCATCCGCTCATCTTCTTGCTTGATTTCGCCTACTAATCTTCCACTTACGCTCTCTTTAGTAGGTCTTTCCCAGCTGTTATCCTCTCTCCTGTTCTTTATCTTGCTTGATTTCACCTACTAATCTGTGCTTACGCTCTTTTAGTAGGTCTTTCTCGGCTGTTATCCTCCCTACTGCTCTTTATCTTGCTTGATTTTGCCTACTAATCTTCCACTTCTATCAGCTTTAGTAGGTCATCCCCAAAAAGAACTTGATTTTATACGAAAATATATACATAATAAAGCGGAGCAAATATAACACTTAAACAATTGTATACACCATGACAAAATGGTTATTATATATGTAGTGACTGATATGCGGCTGTCACCTACACAGCAGAGATGACAGCCGTATATCCCCATTCTCAAGGAGGCTTTATGATAATAGATTTCCATACACATACATTTCCAGATGAACTTGCTGACAGAGCAGTTGGCACATTAGCCCACAGCGGAGGAATACACAATTATCTTGATGGCAGAGTACATTCTCTTACAGATTCAATGAAAAGCTGGAATTGATTACTCCGTACTGCTTCCCGTGGCAACCAAGCCTAATCAGTGCGACACAATCAATACACTTGCTTTAAAGACTAATGAAACAAGTAAGACAACCGGGCTAATTTCATTTGGGGCAATACACCCGGCTTGTGAGAATTTCAGAGAAATATTAAACTGGCTTTCCAACAATGGTTTCAAAGGCATCAAGCTTCACCCGGTTTTCCAGAAAACCAATATAGATGATATGCAGTCATTAAGGCTTATCGAATATGCATCAGCACTCGGGCTTATAATACTTATACATGCCGGATACGATGTAAGCTTTCCGGCTGCGATGAATCAAGCGTAGACAGACTTACAACAATGATTCAAGAAATAAAACCAGAAAAACTCGTACTCGCACACATGGGTGGATGGGGACAATGGAACGATGTTTCTTCCATATTAGAGGAAGATTACATGAAAATGTATATCTCGATACATCATCATGCATCAAGAAGCTCAATCACAACGCAAGCCTTCCAATAGAAAAATTCAAGAAAATGGTCAACATTCACGGTGCAGACCACATATTATTCGGCTCTGACAGCCCATGGGACGACCAGAAAGACGCAGTAGATTTAATAAAAGAATGTGGATTTTCAGAAAAGATACCGATGCAATACTGGGTAAAATGCGGTTACACTCCTTAATCTATAATTCAATCAGAAAGTTTTGCGGTTATAACCTAAAAATTTTTACAGTTTATTTTTTCGACAACGCACATATTCACCAAACATAAATCAAGCAGGCTGTCCCACATAACAGCCTGCTTACAATTTAACCACAAATAAAATCATCCCACCACATGCACAACAAGCATAGCAGGAACCGTATACTTAAAATACCACTTTTTGTCTTATGTCTGAACATCTGCATTGCAATAAAAGCTCCAAGCGAACCGCCGATTAGTGCTGTAATAAGAAGAGTCGCCTCCCTTATGCGCCATTTGTTGTGTATCGCTTTCCACTTATCAATTCCATACAAAGCAAATGTTACTACATTAATAATCAATAAATATATTCCTATAATCTTAAGCATTACTTTTCTTTAAATGCATAATCCCAAGTCTTAGCATTGCCTGACTTATTCTGCACAATCGACATCTGCCATTTTGCATCATCTTTATCCGTGCTGTCCTTAACAGCATAATATGGCGACTTTCCGCTATCCGACATATAGATTATGACGCTGTCTCCTTTCGCATCTGGTGTATCCATTGTACCATAGAATACATAAGATGCATACGAATATTCCGTATCAATGCTCTTGCGCTAATATATTGCGTATTCTCCTGCGGCTTATGCTCTTTAACATACATTTCGCGCTTCTCAATCACAACTTCCGGATACTTAGTCTTAAGAAATTCTTCCGCTTCCTGTGCCGTTTCCTGAGACACCTTTGCTGTGCGATTCTCCTGAACCTTAGACATCACCGGCTTAATGAGTAGTATTACTGCAATTACCACAACAATAAATACTGCAAATACAATAGCCAGAGTCACCTTTTCTTAACAACATTTTATCATCCATAAATCTCGCCCTCCTTTTCAATGTCTCTTATTAAAATGTGCTTCTTTATTTACTGTAATTATATAACACGAAACTTACATCCAGCTTACATTCACATATAATATACATTTGTACTTGCCAATCTCATGATAATCTACTAAACTACACAGGCTGTGTTATGACACAGTAACAAATCGTGTGTTCGGACCTTCCACACGCAAAACAAAACTAAAGGAGATAATTGAATATGAAGAAAAAGGAATGAGTGTGAAATTCATCACACAGGCCGCTGTTATCGCAGCAATCTATGTCGTACTTGTAGTAATCTTTAACTACATCAGTTTCGGACCAGTGCAGTTCAGAATTGCGGAGGCACTCACAATACTGCCTTACTTTACACCTGCAGCAATCCCTGGATTATTTGTTGGCTGTATAATTGCTAACATCCTTGGTGGCGCAATTGTATGGGATGTAGTATTTGGAAGCATTGCAACACTTATCGGCGCAATCGGAACATACCTGTTAAGAAAGCATAAGTGGCTTGCACCAGTTCCACCAATTGTTGCTAACACAATCATTGTACCATTCGTACTTAAGTTTGCTTACGGCTCAGAGGGCATGTTTGCAATGTTCTTCGTTACAGTTGGTGCTGGCGAGATAATCGTATGCGGAATCATCGGCATGATACTTTTATATGCACTTACACCGGTAAGACATGTAATATTCGGTGATGCGGAATAATTCACACAACACATAAAACACAAGGCAGAAGAACTACCTGAGAAATTCAGGTAAATCTTCTGCCTTTTCAATATCCTTATTCACCCTTTCACCATATACTCACATTTCCCATCACAGCCGCAATCACAATCACCGCAGCCATAAGAAGCACAGACACAACCCTTCCGCGCACCTCAGAAAACGGCTGCACAGTACATATGTAACTGCAAATGTAATGAGCATTGCAATCAGCCTTACAATCAGTCGGATTATCATAAATGTTCCAACAGTAATATAAAACCCGCAATCCCTCATAAATGTGAGACTCATAAGCGGTGCGTCCGTGTACGGCATGCCATAATAGCTTCGCAAATGTATCATATCAATTCCATACACAAGAACATACAGGACTATGCACAACACTAAAGATGCCACAATCCGCTTAACCTTAACAGTGTTCTTTCCGCTTGGCATTGACAATATATTTAGTTCCTGTGCTTGTCTCAATTCCGATATTCTCAGAAACAATAAGCACAACAGACACAAGCAGAGCCATAAGAAGAACAGTCTCTCTTGCCTTTCCGTACTTGCCAAATATCTCCTCATATCCCCTGTCTGACATCATGTAACCATCAATACCAGTCTCTTCCTTAAGATTCTCAAGATATTCCTGCTTCTGCTCAAATTCCCTCACCGAGATAACGCGACGCATATATAGACACAGTCGAATTAATCTGCGATAACTCGTCAATTCAATCTCACCATTCTCATACTGTTCAGAAGCTTCCATACTTTTCTGGACAGCCTGCATATAATCAGCTCTGCGCTCATCAATCAGGGCGGATATCTGCGAATAATCAGCACCGCCCTTTTCAAGATATATCCTGTCACGCTCTCTGGAGTTGTCCGAGAAAGCCATCTTTCCATAACTGATAAAATACATAACAACCAGCAGAAGCACCACAATAACCGTAAATCCCTGCTTGTCACAAGCGCTTGTGAAGCTCCTTGAATACAACAGGCACATTTGCAAAATATGCTGATATCCGGCATACAGCTTATCAGTAAGCCGTGTCAGCACATTTTACCCTGACTCGGACGCATAAACACAGTTCCCACTACCGCAACTGCCACGGACACAACAAGAATCACCATAAGCGCCCAGAACATAATAGCCGACTCAGATATGACAAAGCTTCCCTTCCGCGGTTCGCATATGTGCTGATGACCGCGTTGACCTTCATAAGACGCACAATATTAATCTGTTTAAATGCACTGTAGATGCTGTGAAGTCCTATCCTGTAATACATAAGCACTTCCAGCCCCACAACTACTCCAGTCAGAATAAGCGCATGATTTCGCTTCCTGTTGACAACGAATACAGTCCATAATGCCACGCTAAGAACCACTACCGCCAGCGCACTGTATACATAATTGTATAGCACGAACCCAATCTGGCTCATCGGCATAGCAAATCTTTCAAATGCCTGTATAGACTGAACCGGCGCATTGAGCGCACCTGCTCCGCCGTATAACAGCAGCTGCAAATGTTGTAAAATACAGACCCGCTGTTATAACCACGCCAGAGCCTGCGATAATAAACAGTCTGTGTAACGCAAGCCGAAGCCTTCCGCTTCCTGCCGAATGTACAATCCCCACATTCCATTATCACGCTCACCCGACAGACCATATATTATGAAAACCATCATAATCAGCGCGAAGTAAAATGTGTAATAATAATTCACAAAACTGCCTCTGCTTTATTATTAACAAGATAAAGCGATACATCAGCTACTTTTCAAAATCCTTGCCAGTCTTTACATTATTATATGTAAAGCTGTTCTTATCTGAAAATATAGAGAAAGTCATAAGCTGCTGTGCATTAGTCTGAATCTGCTTCATGTCTTCAGGATACTTCTTTATATATTCCAACTGGCTTTCTATATCCCTTAATACCGTCAGAAACAGAAGCCTCACTCTCAGACAGTGCCTTATATTTCCCCAAAACTTCGGTCTCCGCACCAGCCTGTACCTCGGATTCCGCCACAGTCCCCTGCTTATCAGCCTTCCTGTAACTTAATATCCTCTTTATATCCGAATCCACCGCATTTATCGCAACCTCAATATCATAATTGCCATAGTAATCAACACACCACTGCCAGGCGCGGTTTCAAACCTTAATTCCTTAATCCCTGCGCCCTTTGTCTGCTGATACACATACAACGATACATTAATAATAAGTAATGCGATAAAGCCAATGACAACTTTCCTGTTAATCAGTCTCCTAAACTCGTTCATATTCCGCCCCTCACTGTGTAAGCCCACTTCAAAATCACTTAACAGGAACTATCTCCACACTGCTGCTAATATTGCTCTTATCAATATACGACAGCTTATTAGAGTAGCCTATGAACAGGTACTTGTCGTCGCCGTAGTACAGATTACTCATTTTCCTTCTGTCGAGTTCTATAGTATTGACAAGTGTTCCGTCTGGATTGAGTACAAATATTTTTCATTAATAAAATTAGTAATCTGGGTTGCACTTCCTGCACCACCGTTACACATATATATGTACTTTCCATCATATGACAAGGCGCCATTACTATTGAATCATCAGCCTTATACAACAGTTTGCCATCATTTTCATTAAGCTTTCTTGAATAAAGCCCCTTATCTATCACGAAATAGTACAGAATTCCATTGTCTGTATCAACATAATAATCAGATATATTCTTATCAGATACCAGTTCTGCGCTGCCTGTGGCATAATCATAACAATAAAGCTTGTAATTAACGTCTGCCGTTAATGTTTCTTTATCAATTGAATTATGATTTATCAGGAAAAACAGCTTATCACCGAAGCTTCTTGCCTCGTTAATAGCGTTATTTGCTCCCTCATATGAGAACACTTCACTTGTCTTTCCATTTGCAAGTTCTGCCTTTACAATCACTACTTTATCAGTATCTTTGCTCTCAACTGCCCCATGTGTCCAATTCTGTCATATGCATATACACAATCATCATGGAATACTAAAGACACTGTTCCATCATCACTGGCAAACAGATCTGCAACATCCTCTCTCTGCTTCCATCTTTCGCAATTCTTTCTAACTTAGCCATACCGCCTTCCACTTTAACAACATATAGACTTCCCTTATAGTAATGAAGCGGAGAATTGTCGTAACTGCTGTCTAATACTGCATTACAATCTGATGAATTATGCTTACATTCAGCTTTGGCACACACTGGAATAATCTTATGTGTACTGTCATCAAGATACATAAGCATTGTAGTCGAATCAGTATCACTCCAGTCCAGATAATAATATCCCGACTCCGCTTTAGCCACACGATGTCCGTCAGTTCTCCAGTCTGCTCATCTCGTCTGACTCTGTTGCATTGCCGACATTAATTGTTTTGTCTGATTTCCCTCTTCTCATCCCCAGAACTACTGCCACCACGATTCCAACAACTACAACTCTGCAATAATACCTATAATAACCTTTTTCTTACCCTTCATATGAGACACCACCCTTCTTCAATTCATAACTATAATTATAGCACTTTTAGTTATCTATTAAAAGACATATTGAACGAAATAACATAAATACTGCTTAAAATGCATCATTTTGATTAATTATCCTGTAATCTCACCACACAGACTATTACCCTAAGCGGTGGGTACTCTTACCGCTTTCCAAAGTTACCCGTAAACCTACTATTTCATCAATTTTCACAATCTGGTAGGTCTTTTTTACATTGTAAGTTGGATTATGATGCTTCTTTCCATCTTAAATGCCTACTAAATCTGTCACATCTCACACTTTAGTAGGTCTTTTTCTGATATATCTGTAATATTAGTCGCATCTCGTCAGCTAAAAAGCCTACTATTCTCGCATAAATCACAACTTTAGTAGGCAATTTTCTTTAGCCACTTTAATTCCCATCAAAATTTCTTTTCAAAAGACCTACTATTTCATCTCATTTAGCAACATTAGTAGGCTTTTTACCAACTACTCAAGCAATTTCCTGTCAGAACACTTAACTTATACATTATTTGCCTCTCCACAAATAATAAATTCTTTCCTTTCATCAATAAATTTAGAGTATATTAATTAACTTCCGCCTTTTTAAACTCATAATTTCCCAGAATATCCTTTTTATCTATATATACAAGTTCTCCTCCCGTTTTTGCAAAAAACATATATCTGTCATCTCCAAAATATGCTGTTCCTGAATTCTTGTCGAGTGCAATTGTATTAACAACCGTTCCATCAGTTTTCAGAACGAATATTTTTCTTTCTATCTTCCTGCTGTAATCAGTCGCACTTCCAGCCCCACCATTAGACATGTATAGATAATTTCCATCATATGACATTGTGGCACGTACTATTGTTTCATCTACTTTATACAGCAATGTTGACTCTGTATCGTTAAGTTTTCTTGAATACAGACCTTTTCCAATTACAAAATAGAACAATATCCCATTATCTTCATCTACATAATAATCCGATATATTCTTATCTGAAATCATACTTGCCTCTCCTGTATTATAATCATAACAATACAGCAGAAATGATTCATTAATCTCATGTTTATCTCTGTCTAACGAATAAGTGAATATCTTAAAAAATAATTTATCCCCAAAACTTCTTGCTCCTGATATAGCAGCATTTTTGCCTTCATATGAAAATGCTTCTTCTGATTGTCCAGTCTTTAAATCTATCTTTTTAATAACTTCTTTTCCGACTTCATCACTTGCTGTATGTCCCAGATGATCATAAGCATATATGCAGTCACCATGAAAAACCATTGATATTGATGTAACACCATCATTAGCAAACAATTCTGCCACATCTTCCCTCTTGCTTCCATCTTTCTGTATTCTTACAACCTTCGCCATACCTGCATCAACTCTTACCATATATATGTATCCTTTATAATAATAGACAGGTGTCGAAAGATAATCCATTGAATAAAATGCATTACAATCAGAGCTGTCATGTGTACAATCAGGCTTTGCACATACAGCTATAGACTTCTTTGCAGTATCATCAAAATATCTCAAAGTAGTTCCATCAATATCATATGTGAGATAATAATAACCATCCTCTGATTTGGCAATTCCGTGAATATCCGGATTCCAATAGCTCTGTTCATCTGTTTCTTCGGCTCTTGCCTAAGTTTATTGACTTTTCCTTCTTTCCCCTCACCATTACCAAAGCAACGGATAATGCACCACACAGATTACAGCCACAATAATTATCATAAATAATTTCTTTTTGACATAAAAGCACCTCCCCAATTTATGATCATAATTATAGTACTTTTAATTATATATTAAAAACATATTGAACGAAATAACATAAATACTGCTTAAAATGCATTATTTTGATTAATTATCCTGTCATCTCACCACACAGCCTATTACCCTAAGCGGTGGGTACTCTTACCGCTTTCCAAAGTTACCCGATAAACCTACTATTTCACCAATTTCCACAATCTGGTAGGTCTTTTCTGATACGTCTGTACTATTAGTCGCATCTTGTCAGCCAAAAAACCTACTATTCTCGCATAAATCACAACTTTAGTAGGCAATTTTCTTTAGCTGCCTTAATTCCCATCAAAATTTCTTCTCAAAAGACCTACTATTTCATAACATTGAGCAACATTAGTAGGCTTTTCACCAAATTATGCACTGGTTTCATATGCTATTTGACACTGCCCCAACAATAACATATACGAAAAATGTGCCTAAAAAGTTTTAATTATCCCCAACAATCTTTCCATCGCTTATAGTAATTATCCTGTTCGTCATCTTAGCAATCCCCTCATCGTGGGTTACTATAATGACAGTCTTTCCCGACTTGTTGATTTCCTTAAGAAGCTCTAACACCTCATGTCCTGTCTTCTGGTCAAGCGCTCCTGTCGGTTCATCGGCAAGTATGATATCTGCATTAGTAACCAATGCTCTTGCTATCGCAACTCTCTGCTGCTGTCCGCCTGACATCTTTCCCGGAAGCTTGTTTCTTTCCGATAATATTCCAAGATGTTCCATCTGTTTTAATATAATTCTCTTTCTTTCCTTGCGCTTAACATTGGCTGCAAGAAGCGGAAGCTCTATATTCTCATATGCCGTATAATAATCCATCAGTGCAAAATGCTGGAACACATACCCGATCTTTTCCTTACGCAGCTTATGTACCTGTGAACGGCTTGCCACTGTCACCTCGGTATTATCAAGGAAATACTTTCCTGCTGTAGGTGTATCCATGCAGCCGATAATCTTAAGAAGCGTACTCTTTCCGCTTCCTGACGCTCCCATGACTGCAACGAATTCTCCGTCCTCTATCTTAAGACTTACATCATCAAGCGCCTTAGTATCATCAACCTTTTCATTGTATATCTTTGTAATATTCTCTAATCTTATCATTCCATATCCTCCAATGTAACAGCCGGGTTCATCTTCATTATCCTGTATACAGGAACAATTATTGTACACACAAGAGCCGTAAGGTTAATAAACAGTACAGACGCTATAAGCCTTAAGTTCCAGCTTATCGTATACAGCTTTATTCCAAGAACTCCCACTGCAAACAGATGAACCAGAACATATATGACAAGCGATGCCACACCAAGTATAAGAATATCCCTTGCAATTCCTCCGATTAATCTTAACTGCCCGAAGCCATAAGTCCTCTTTATTGCAAATTCCTTATTTCTTTCTATAATCCAGAATTCAGACATAAGCATACAGTTAAGAATACAGAAAATATACACGACTTTATTTATCTTGATATTCTCTTTCTGGAGAGTTTTTTCAACTGTACTCTGTCCGTTTCCTGATACTGAACGGCTCTCAATTGCACAATTAATATCCGCTCCGTATACATTGTTATATACCTTTTCATATGTATCATTAAGTTCAGTTGTATTACTATCAATCATAATTGTGTATTCCTTCAGCTCATTGACAGATTTTCTTACATTATCTCCAAGACATCTGTTATCGAACACAATCATGTTGTCAGAATAATCAGAGCCTTCATTGCCGATTATACCTGTAACCTCATATGTTTCATTCTCAAATGTTACATAATGCTTTCCGTTTTCTTCATACGCATATCTGTACTGTGACCTTCCGAGAGCTACGAGTCTCTTTCCATAATCTTCTTCTGATGTTCCGGGAATCCTTCCACTCTCCATCACATATGGCAGTTCTTCGTTCACTGCCAGTATAATCTCCGGTGCAACAGTGGAAGATTTTCTTTCCGTATAATATAATCCTACCTTCTTTGCCCTTATATTGCCTTCTGTAACTCCGTCCGTACATGCCGATAAAATGTCCGATTTATTCAATGATACAACTGACATCTCTATACGGTTCTTATACAGTGCAGCAAGCCTGTCCGCTTCCTTCTGGTATGCCTTGTTATATATTCCCAGTGCCCCGAATATCGTAACGTACATTATAAGCTGTCCTATTATGAAAAAGCATGCTGTAAGTCTGTATCTGAATACATTCTGTATGATTCTCTTTATTATATTCATACCTCACGCCACCTCATTTCTTCATAAGGTCGATAAGACCTTTTCCATGCAGATACACAACAGGTACTATGCACGATATGACTGTCATAATCACAGCCTCTGCTGCAATAATAATAGGAACATATATGCAGTGTGCCATTATCTTTGCTGTATAATTTAATTCATTCCCATACTCACCTGCTGTCTGTACTATTATCTTTCCGAATGTCTCCCACTGACAGTACAGCCATGCAGCAAGTGCAGATACTATAATCAGTATCAGATTCTTAATCAGTATCATCGAATAGACAGCTTTTCTGCTGATTCCATTAATTATGAATATTGCATAATCTCTTCTGTTAATAAGACACTCAATAATCGTAACTGCTGATATCGCAACTATTGCTATAACATACAGAAGCACCGATGCTATAAATGTCTTGTCATTAGTTATTGAATCGTCTTTAACATCCTTATCAAGCTGCTCTCCTTCATTAATAATAGATGCCCTTATCCCTTTCTCAGCCTGATAATCCATAAGCTTACTCTTTATTACATCATTGTCTTTATAATCTGCGACATAATAGACAGGTGTCGTGTATTCCAGACTCTCTCCCCAGTCATACTTAGATGTATCCTTTGTTACCACAAGTCCACTCTCCGACAGATCCGGTTTCTCAAGTGTTATTGTCTCATTAACAAGCCATTGTGCGTCGTCCTTAAGAAATCCCACAACTACACATTCTGATGCCATTGTCTGGCATCTCTGTCCTATCTCATAGACTCCCTTATATGAACTTCCAATCCACACAAGGTCATATCCTTCCCACTCTGCCTGCTTCTGTTCAATATCTGCCCTGCTTACTCCTGTATTACACATGTCAGCTATATCAGAATCACTTATTACAACATTTACATAACCATTATCAAACTGCACATCATTTTTTATAATCAGTCCATATGCTGATATTTCTTCTATTGAAGCAAGTCCTTCTAGCATGTCACTCTGCTCAGCATGAACACTTCTTGTAGAAAATTTAATCTTATTAATATTATAGGGACTTATACTGTAAGCCTTTCGTTTTATTTCGGTCTCACATCTGTTCTTCATATATGTATTCCATGTCCTGTCTGTCATATAGAACGATATCACACATATGAACATAAGCATTATCGTTACAAATGCTCTCTTTATATACTCCCTGTATATAATAATAAATTTATTAACCAGCCTCATCTATAGTATCCACCCCTTTTGTCACATTTCCCTGTCGTCTATTCTATGAACCTATCCTTATTGGCTTCCTTCCATGCGGCATATGCAGACGCCCCGCCTTCATCCATTACATATCCCATTCCTTCACTTATATAAAATGAATACTCACATGGAATATCTTCCATCTCAAGGACCATAAGAAACTGTTTATATCTGTTATCCTTATTAAACCCGGCATAATCCATATAGTATACATCTGTAGTCTTTATTTCCCTGTCCGCTATCAGGTCACACTCTGAATAGCCGTTGCTTCTAAAAGCTTCAAGCATTTTAGTATTCTGATTCCTTGAATATCTGTCATCCGCTGAAAGATACTTATTCCACACCTCATGTGGTATGCCATATATACTCAGCTTAATATCCGGAACACTGTCAAAAAAGTCCTCGTATATTGCAAATGATATTGCCAGCACATCAATTGCAGAAATCTCATGTAGTAATATTGCATCGTTTCCTCCGTCCCGATTTCCATCTTCGATTGTTTCTGGATCAGAAAACACCTCTGTTACTGTACAATTAAATTCCTCTACTTGCTTTTGCAATTCTTCACTATATTCACGATATGGCATACCAATACCAAATCCGTCTGCATTCTTTATTTTCATGCCATCGGGCTTATTAATCTTTTTATGGATTTCATATAGATCCATATCTAAAGAGTAGGCATCATCTACATATTTAACGCCTCTTTTTTTATGAGCTTCTGCAATATCAGGAAGATACAATTCCAAATCCCCAAACTGGATTTTCTTAAATTTCCCCGCAGAAGCACTGTCAGAATCTGCACTTCCGCTTTCTAATCCCTTAACTGATGCCTGTGTAACATCCGGTTTAGCAAGCAGTTCGGAGCTTTCATCCGATACAACATCTTTGTTTCCAGAACATGCACTCACTGTAAACATAACTCCCAATAATGTTGCTGTTAATAATCCCCTTCTCATGTGTTCCCTCCAAACTTTTTAATACGACATTATACACACAATTTATTTTACTTTATACATTTAATTATAGCTGATTTCATGTTCTATCTGACACTATCAATACATATACACAATTAGTATCCGCCCCTTTGTCTCAATCCCCATCTTCTATTCTATAAACTTATCCTTATTATTCTCTTTCCACTTAGCATAATCCTGTGAATTACTTATGTTATAATTCATGTCATCATTGATAGCCACTGCATAATCAACCGGCATTTCATCAAATTCCGCAACTATGAATAACTGCTTGTATCTGTTATCCTTGTTATACTCACTGTAATCCATATAATATACACCGCTCTTATCAATTTTCCTGCTGGCAAGTTTATCACAGTCTGAATAATTATTTTCAGCCAGTGCTGACATCATGGCTTTAGTATCATTAATAGAATATACATCATCTTCTGGCATGTATTTATTCCATGTTGAATAACTCATTCCATAAACATTTACTGTAAGATTAGGTATTGTTTCATAAAAGCTCTCATATAAAGCAAATGACACTGCCTGTACATCTACATGTTTGAACTCATGCTTCATTTTTTTATTTCTATCAGCTTCTTCATCTCTTTCATAACTTACATTTGTTTCTTCATCTGATTCTCTATATGCACTTGCCACTCTTGTCTTAATCAACTCATTCTTTGATTCAGCCATTTCATCTCTTGTAATTTGCTTTTCTTCCGAATCAACCGCAAATTCTGGAAGCGCTGCTGCACAACAGCTTAATTGCGTATTACCTTCTACTGAAGAAGTTCCTTCTGGACGGTTTATTGATTTATATACATTTACATTTTCCGCAAAATACGCGTCATACAGATACTCCACGCCTCTTATTTTGTCACTTTCTTTTATTATTGGAAAATATAATTCATATATTCCATACTGGATTTTCTCATATTTTCCCGTCTCATCTGTTTCTGAATTATCATTAAAACTTTCGCCTTCTTTGGTTGCTGCCTGTGTAACCTCTGGTTTTGCAAGCAATTCAGAACTTTCATCTGATACAACATCTTTGTTTCCTGAACATGCACTCACTGTAAACACAGTTCCCAATAATGTCATAGTTAATAATAACTTTTTCATAGATGCCCTCCTTTAACAAACACGATTACAATCACTTTCCCTGACACATATATATACGGATTTTATTTTAAAAAAGTCGACTGTTACGATGGAATTATGAAATAATTTTGGCATATTCGGTAATATATGGCACATTCTGCACTTGACAATATTAACTACATTCTCTACAGTGAATCCGAAATAACGAAAAACGTCATGAAATGCATTATCTCTCTTTACTATCCCAAACAATCCGACCATCACTGATAGTAATTATCCTGTCCGTCATCTTAGCAATCCCTTCATCATGGGTTACTATGATAACAGTCTTTCCAGACTTATTAATCTCCTTAAGAAGCTCTAACACCTCATGTCCTGTCTTCTGGTCGAGTGCTCCTGTAGGTTCATCAGCAAGTATGATATCTGCATTAGTCACCAACGCCCTTGCTATCGCAACTCTCTGCTGCTGTCCTCCCGACATCTTTCCCGGGAGCTTATTTCTTTCCGACAGTATTCCAAGATGTTCCATCTGCTTTAATATAATCCTTTTCCTGTCCTTTCGCTTTACATTAGCTGCAAGCAGAGGAAGCTCTATATTCTCATATGCCGTATAATAATCCATCAGTGCAAAATGCTGGAACACATACCCAATCTTTTCCTTGCGCAGCTTATGTACCTGTGAACGGCTTGCCGCTGTCACCTCAGTATCATCAAGAAAATACTTCCCGCTTGTAGGGCTGTCCATGCAGCCGATAATCTTAAGAAGCGTACTCTTTCCGCTTCCCGACGCTCCCATAACCGAAACGAATTCTCCATCCTCTATCTTAAGGCTTACATCATCAAGCGCCTTCGTATCATCAACCTTTTCATTGTATATCTTCGTAATATTCTCTAATCTTATCATCTAATAATCCCCCATTAATCATCACTTCCAAGAACCTCTACAGAATCATAATGCAGTATCTTTATAACCGGATATGCCATTGAAAGAATAATAGTCACCGCAATAGCTGCTATTGTCGTTAACAATGTCGTAAGATTAACGGTTATTATACCAGCCCCGGCAGTCACCACATTTATAATAACTGCACTTACTGCAAATATAATAAGAGCCGTTACGCTTAAAGCCAGAATATTACATGCCATTGCACCGATTATTCTTGAATCACTCATTCCGTATATCTTCTTTACAGCAATCTCCCTGCTTCTCTGAATCAGCCAGAACTGTGACATCAGCAGGCAGTTAAATATACAGAATACATATACCATCACATTTATCTTCATATTCTCGCCCTGAAGTGCCTTAACCACATCTGACTCACCCTTTGAGTTAAGCTTCTTGGCATTTATCTGTGATTTCGCGTCTACACTCCTTATATTACCGAATACCGCAGAATAAGAATTATCAAGACTTGTTATGTTGCTTGACAATTCAATCGTATAGCTGTCTTTTCTGCATATTTCTTTCAGGACATTAGTTCCAAGACAATCTATATTAAGAACCATTTTGTAATCATAATAATCTGATGTACTGCTTCCTATAACACCGCATATCTCATATTCTTCATTCTCTAAAGTCACATACTTCTTTCCGTCCATTTCGTATGCGTCTTTATACTTATATCTTCCAACGGCAATAAGCCTTTTGCCGCTGTCACCCGGCTCGCTTCCCGGGAGCCGTCCGCTTACCATCTTATATGGAAGTTCCTCATTACTCTTAAGAATAACCTCGCATTTCGTATTAGCACTTATCTGTGCATATGAAAGTGACAGCTTTCCGCCAAGTATCATATTGCCGTCTTCCACTCCGTTGCTTATATAATTAAACATATCCTGACTGTTTCCAACAGTAACATCTAACTGTATTCTGTTCTTATACATGGACTGCAGCCTGTCCGTTTCCTTTGCGTATGCCTTATTATATATTGAAAGCACACCGAACACGGCATAGAACATAACGAGCTGGCTTATTATAAAAAATGCTGATATCAGCCTGTACCTGAATACACTCCGTAATAATGCTTTTATCTTTCCCATCAGCCTTCACTCCTTCCCGAAACCATATCCGCCAGTGAAGTCCTGCCAATCATTACCGCAGGTATCACACATGATATCACAAGAAGTATCATTACTGATATTATCAGAATTACCGGCATATAATGCATATGTGCCACATATGCCCCCTCATACAGTCTTCCTGTTTCCTCTAATACCTTTTTCGGAAACAGTGTCTCAAATTCAGCCCTAAGCCGTACAATCCATGCCGCCACAGCCGCAAGAACCATGACAATTGCATTCTGCATGGCTATAAGCCATATAATATCCGCCTTGCACATACCATTTGCAAGCATAATTCCATAATGTTTTCTTCTCATAAGACAATACACAATGTTAGACGCTGCAATTGATACTGCTGCAAGAACCGTTATCATAATTGCTGCTATGAAAACAGTATCGTCCACAATGCTGGAATCTTCTTTTTCTTTATCAATCTCATCCTTATAGTTACTTATATTGACAGTTATACCCTCGTCATAACAGAACTTCTTAATCTTATCTGTCACTTCATCAAATGTGCCGGACTCACACTGAAAATAAATAGAGTGTGCATACCCGCTGCTGACACCTTCTAATTCTTTTCTCAGACTTCCCGCTATCACAATCATGGAATCATCAAGCGTGTAATTATCCCATTTACCATATGAACCTTTAAACAGTCTGTCTTCGTGTATCCAGCCTGCACCCTTTTTAAGGATACCGCCTATCTTAATCTTCCCAATATCATCGTCCACATAACAGTTAATCATATCACCGGCATGATACTGCTTTCTGTAATTATATCCTGCAAATACAATCCGCTCATCTTCTCCAAGGTTCTCTAATATCTTCTTATCCTCTTCACTGAGCATAAGATTTCCTATTGCAGCTATATCCTTATCTATTATATTTACCTGTATAGGTTCATCTTCCTCTTCAAAGAGAGTTTCACTAAGAATATATCCGCTCCGTACTACTTCCGGCAGTGTACTCATATATTCATACACCTTATCTGATATGTCCTGTTTAATATCCCTGGTTACAAAATGAACATATCCCGCATCAGCCGTATTAACACCGAATTCTTTCTCTGTCTGCCTTATCGCATATCTGCTTCCAATATATCCGGTAAACACCCTGTCTATCATAAAAAATGATACAAAACACATGCCAAATAAAATCAGGGTCACAAACATCCTTCTTGAATATATCCTGAAAACCAGCCTTAGTTTGTTATACCATCTCATATCTTTCCCCCTGTATACTGAGCTGTCTGCCTAATTATTAATCATCTGCTCTGCATGTTCCTTCTTCCATTCTGAATATACCTTCTCATTGTTTATCTTATACCCGCCTGCCGCACATGCCTTCAGATATACCTTTTCCCCTGCATCTGAAAATTTATATTCCATTATATAATTAATGTAATCTCCCTTTTTATTAAGTTCCGCATAATCAACATAATATACACCTGTTTCTGTTATATCCTTTGAACAAAGTAAATCACAATCTTTATAATCGTTTTTCTTAAGCGTGTCCTTATATTTTAAAAACTCTTTTGAGCCAAATGTTTTTCCAAATTTTTCTTAAATAAAGTCTTTGGGACTCCATATACCGATATATTCATCTTAGGGATATCATCATAAAAATCTTCATACATTGCCACTGATATTGCTCCAATGTCAAGACTCACCATCGTATCAGATGTTGATTTTCCATCTCCTGCTTTTTCTTCACTATATACAAACACATACTCTGATTGGTCAGACAGATACCAGTTAGGAATTGTGTCGTTAGGATTATAGTACGCTAATGCAAAATCAGGTACAATGCATGCCTGTTCATATGCTGCCTCGCACTTACTGCTTGTCTGCTTATCAAATGTTGCACCATCTGGTGTATTTCTTATTTCTATTTCCCTCCAGTTTCTTGTCGTTGATTCCAAATACCTTTCTTCAAGATAAGAAACCCCCGCCTGTTTATCTTCTACATATGGAATATACAGAATAAGGTCTTTATCATTGACTAATTCACTCTTAATTCTGTAAAATCCATTAATTATCGTATAACCTTCATCTGTTGTTGTAGTTTCATACTCCTGAACAATATAATCAGGGTCAATAAGTGTCTCGTCCACCGTATTATCTTTCTTACCACAAGATGGTAGTGAGAATATCATCATTCCTGATAATGACACCCATGCTATTTTCTTACCTATTCTGTTCATAGACTATCCCCCCAGTCACAATCACGAACTCATTTATTTTTCCTGATATACATATATACGAATCTGTTTTGAAAAGTTGAAACAACTTTTACTTATTTCATAAATCCCTCCATAATAAAAGCTATAACCAATGCAACCTGTTTTTCACAATCTCTGTTACATTAATCATAGCTTTTTTATATTTTATCCTAGATAAATGTCACGAAATGACGAAAAAGTGGCATGAAATGCATTATTTTTCTTTACTATCCCCAACAATCCTAATATCCACTCGATATTATTCTCCACTTACCGCCTTCAGTTCGAGCAAGATACCAGCCATAACCTGTTTCCTCATCATCTACATCAAAACCGGTATTCTCCACATCTTTCTCTTTCTTTGACGTATGAAAATCACTTTTGAAATATATAACCTCAGTAAAATCATCTGTCCAGCCATCTCTTTTGGCTAATTCATTTATCCATTTCAAAACACTATCTGAATTACTGGATTTATCACCTGCATAATAGACTTTATGAAGCTCAAATCCTTTCATATGCCTAATCTTTCTTTTTATTACCTTAATAGCTTCATCCATATCTTTTTGTGTATAGATATCTGAAGTTCCATAGTCTATCTCTACTTTAGGCGTTGTTACTATCTTTGTTATTACAAAGCCTATTACTGCGGCAACACAAAGGATTGCTATTACTATTATAATTACTTTTTTCTTTTTGATTTATTGCAACAACTATTTGTTTGTTTAATATTATTATCTTCTAACCCTTCCATATCTTGCCCCTTAGCCTCATATTCATCCCAATGATTCACTTCTTCTGAAGCCCATGCATTATAATTATCACTATGCTGTGCAATTTTATAATCAAGATATTTTCCCGTCTCATTTTCCTGATAATGATATCCATCTTCATACATAAAATCAACATTTGTTACAAATCCCATGTGACCCCAGTCTCCCTCATTTCTAGTATCTAATGCTACGAAATCCCTCTCTGGATATTAACACTAAAATCAAAATTATCATGAGTTGTAAATCCTACTCCCATATATCTTGCAAATGTATCCGCAATTGTCCATGAACGAGAATATTGATTTTCATAGCCATGATTAATATGCCACCATCCACTATATACGCTATCATTTACATCCTGTTCGACACCACCATTTTCTAAAATCTGAGAAACAAAATTAGTACAATCCCTAGTCCCTAAATATCCATATTCTAAATAATTATAATCTGTGGCATGTTTTACAGCATAATTAATAGCCGCATTTATATTAAATGACGACCTAGCGCTTTGTATGTCTCCAAAATAATCTTTTACAAATGTTGTATAATAAGGCAATAATAACGCTAATTTTTCTGCAATCTCCTCTGTATTATCTACATTATATTCATCAACTAAAGCCTTTATTTCAATATTTTTATCATAATTTTCATATATATCAAAAAATGACACTAATTCGTCCATTTGATTTAAAGACTTAAATCATTACATTTTTCTCTATATTGATACATACAATCTTCGTATTGAATCCAATTAGAATTATTTAATTCTTCTAAATTATATTGAGATGCTAATTCCAATAATAATTCAGGAATTAATTCTTTTATGCCTTCTATAGCTTCTGATTGACTTTCAAATGTTATATAAAGTTTATTAGGCATATCATTTATGAATACTGTTTCCCTTCTACCATACTAAACTTTTGCTTGTCTGATTTTCATATATATTTCCCCTTAATTCATCTTTCTCATATTCAGATGCATAACATGTCATGCCAAATATACAAGATATCATTGATACAACCACCATAAATACACTTAAAATCTTTTCATAAAATACCTTTTAAGATTATAAATCTTACCTTTCATATTTATTGTATTTCCACTTTTCCCATTGCTTACCTTAGTTACCCCGTGCCTCTGTTATGCACAACTACTTTGTTTCTTTCTTCTTTAACACATCAGGCTCTTTAGGCTGATATAATGAAAAGAATGAAGCTGAATTAACAGAAGCCTTAGCTGTTTTCTTAGCTGCCTCTGCCATTCCCTTAAGTATCTTTTCATGAAACCTTCCCTCCTTTCTCATTCCTAATAACAGGAGTAGCCCTATTATCAGGAGCATTATATTAATATATGAGCTGATACTGCATAGGATATGGTATTCCCCATCTCTTATGACTACACCCATAATATTTAATCCAAATGATATTAATAATGACGCTATTCCTAACATAAAACTTATAATCATATACTCATGCTTTTGTTTCATAGTAAGCTTCTTATTATGATGTTCCAGCGGTGCATTAAGTACAATTATCAGATAGCCAGCTAATGCAACAAGCCATATTGCCACATCACTTTTATGTATGTCTGCGCCTTTAGCAGAACCATCGATATAATAAAAGCCATGCAATAACATACATTACACCCCACATGTGTATCTGCATGATATCCGCCCGTATACAATCTGATGACAACCATCATTATGTTGTATACAACGGCATACCATATGCACACACTTCTTTTCTTCTTCTGTAATCACATCTTTAGATACAAAATCAGCTATAACCAATGCAACTGAATGAATCATTTACATAATTCCTTTCATTTTCATACATTGATTATAGCTGATTTAATTTTTGAAAAAGTAGTTTGGCATATTCGGTAATATATGGCACATTCTGCACATTTTATTTTCCAAAAACTATTGACAAATCTTTTTTAATCTGCATCTGCACATGAGATAATTATCTCCATGCTGTTCATAGTTGATAGTTCCATTATATTTATCAATAATATCCCTGATATTCATAATTCCAAATCCATGCATACTCTTATCTTTCTTGGTTGTATTCATGTCTGGATTATTCTTTAATACATTGCCTGATGTTGTATTGCCTATATATATACACAGATTCCCATTATCTTCTGATATCTGCAGCTTTATTGTAGGATTATTGCTCTGTGCTGCCGCCTCAATAGCATTATCGCACAGATTCTCAAGAAGTATATACAGGTCCATATCATCAATACCCGTAATATCTCCCAACACATAACACCCCATGTCAATTCCACAATCACAACACTGATTAATCTTTCTGTTTAACAGATAATTAAGTACAATATTATTACTTATAATCTCTGTAAGATTAACATTCTTCTGTCCTGTACTGTATTTATCAAGCATTTCTGTTGCTTTGGCATACTGTTCATCATTAATAAGCTCTCTGATAAGTACTAAGACATTCTTAATATCATGTCTCTGCTTACTGTTCTGCTTCTGCATATCAAGAATTGATTCTATATCCTTTTCCTTCTGCTGATATGCACTAAGCATAACCTGCTGCCGCATTTTCTGTTCATATAACTTCTGTTCCATAATAAGAAGGAATATACTTATAACATTAATTATTATAATTCCAGCCATAGCTATAAATGTATATATTACATTCATTTCATAGCTCTTATCTGAACGATATACCATAAAGCAGCATACCATAATAGATATCGCTGGAATAATAGTCATTACAACCATATATTTATTGTCATTCTGTTTTAATATATGTCTTAGTTTTATTATAATTCCTAAAAACAATACCAGTATTATCTGAGTAATTATTATACTTATATATCTTTCCAATGTTCCATATCTGTGTGCATTAAGAAAATCTTTTCTGACAACAAGTGATACCAGACCACCTCCTAATAACGAACTTCCAGCAAGACAACATATCATCATAACATTATAGAATATCTTCTCAATAACATTACCACCTAATACAAGAAAACTGAATATCAGAGAATACACCATATATATGTATATTCCCGCACTTTCAAAGTATACAATATGGTTAGATACTGTAAGATATATGAATGTAATTAGTATCCCGGCTGCACTGACACATTTCTTATTATACTTATCCTTACAGCCAAGACTTATAATAAGGAACACTGTCACAACTACACTCTGAAACAGATTTATGAAACTTTCGAATATTATATCTGTCATATGAACATTCTCCTTATCTCATCGACTCTGCTTCTGCTTATGTGATAGACTGTGCCATCCTTCATAATAAGGTTATCTCTTTTTCTTTCCTTTATATAATCCTTATTGACCATTTCGCCCTGTGATATCTTAATGAAATCGAACTGTTTTAGCTGCTCTTCATATGTACTTAGGTTGGCTCTTATTTTTCTCTCGCCATTAACACCTTTGAATATAAGGTCATGTTTTATAACATTCACAGACACAATATCTGAAAGTATTATTATATCGCCTTTCTCAATTACAAGTATTTTCTTTTTTTCTCTGAGAAAATTCATAATATTATACATTGTCTGTACAATATCTTCTTCAATATTATTCTTTCTTATAAAATCAATAGGAGTAAGACCGAATACCTGATACACATAATTGCTATGTGATGTGCAGAATACTATTCCTGCATTTTTATTTAATCTGCGTATCTCCTTTGCAATATCTAATCCACTCGACTTTCCACACTCAATATCAAGTATGAATATATCTGTGTCTTCTATCGCTTCATCAAGCATTTCTTGTGGAGACTGATATACCACAACTTCTGCTATATCAGTCTCTGGCACATGCTTTGCATATTCAGTCTTTATATATTTACCTATTAATCTGCCATGCTCCGGCTCATCATCGCATATAGTAAATCTAGTCAAGCCACTTCCCCCTGTGTGAATTACTTAAGCATTTCTTCCCAGTTCAAATGCCTTCCTGTTAAGCTCGAGGAATTTAGCAGGTACATTTTTCTCTATGGCATCCTGCCACTGCTCGTCTGTAATATCAGGGAAGTATGTTGAGAATCTTCCCATAAGTGCTATATTAACAGCCTTGGAAGAACCTGCCTCCTCTGCTAATGCAAGGAAATCTTTCGCATCTACCCTGGCACCTGCTGTTGTAAGCTTCTCAATAAGTCCTTCCGGATACTCTGCTGCCCCTGTAATTACAGGCATTGGCTCCATCTTCTGTGTATTGGTGATGATGACTCCGTCCTTCTTTAAGAATTCAACCCATCTTGCCCTCTAACTGCTCAAATGAAATGATAACATCAGCCTCACCCTTATCGATTACAGGTGAATATACTTTTCACCATATCTTACATAAGTTACAACTGAACCACCTCTCTGGCTCATTCCATGTACCTCTGAAACTTTAACATCATATCCCTGCTTTAATAATACATATCCTAACATCTTGCTGGCAAGAAGTGTTCCCTGTCCGCCAACACCAACTATCATAATATTCTTTGTCATATTGAATCTCCCTTCAGTTACCTGTCTATACTTACATTCCTATTGCATCGAATCTGCACATCTGCTTGCACACTTCACATCCGATACATAATGTTGGGTCAATATGTGCTTTCTTATCCTTGAATGATATAGCAGGACAGCCAATCTGCATACATGCCTTACAGCCCTTGCAGGCATCCTGATTAATTGCTATTGCAGGCTTATGTACAGTTCCCTTAATCATTACGCATGGTCTTCTGCTTATGATTATAGACGGTTCTTTGGCAAGCTCCTCTGTCACTGCTGTCTCAACTGCTGCGAGGTCGTATGGGTCAACAACTCTTACCCTGTTAAAGCCTAAAGCCCTGCATAACGCCTCAAGGTCAACCTTTCCTGCCGGCTCTCCCCTTAAGTTCTTACCAGTTGTAGGATTCTGCTGATGTCCTGTCATTCCTGTGATTGAATTATCAAGAATAATAACTGTTGAATTGCTCATGTTGTAAGATATATCTGTAATTCCAGTCATTCCTGAATGCATAAATGTTGAATCTCCGATAACACCTACGCTGTTGCTCTCACCAGCTTCTCCCATAGCCTTATTGAAACCATGAAGTCCTGAGCATGATGCACCCATGCAGACATTAAGATCCATCGCATTAAGCGGTGCAACTGCGCCTAATGTGTAGCATCCGATATCTCCATATACCATAATCTTTTTCTTGTGAAGAATGTAGAATATTCCTCTGTGTGGGCAGCCTGCACACATAACAGGTGGTCTTCCCGGAATCTGTGCATCTATTGATGTGAATTCTGGTTCTTCCATTCCCATGCATTTCTTAATAAGATTCTGTGAAAACTCTCCACATATTGGAAATGTATCTTTACCATGAACCTGTATTCCCAACTGCTTGCAGTGATTCTCAATAATTGGGTCAAGCTCCTCTATTACATAGATTTCGTCCTTGCCCTGTGCGAAATCCTTGATAAGCTTCTCTGGAAGTGGATATACCATTCCAAGCTTAAGTACGCTTACTTTATCGCCAAATACTTCCTTAGTATACTGGTATGATGTTGATGATGTGATTACACCTATCTTCTTACCATTAATAAGACTTCCCTCTGCACACTCTTCAATTCTGTTAATTCCACTTGTCTCTGCATACTGTATAAGGTCAAGTGTTCTCTGCTCAACTCTTACATGTGCATCTCTTGAATTCTTAGTCATCATGACCTTAGTTGGGTCTTTTACATAAGGAACCTGTGCAGGCTCTACTCTTTCCTCAGGACATACAACACTCTGTGAATGTGCAACTCTTGTACACATTTTGATAAATACCGGTGTATTGTATTTCTCTGATATCTCATATGCTTCCTTAACGAAAAGTCTTGATTCTTCTGAATCTGCAGGCTCAAGCATAGGTACTTTGGCTGCAAATGCATAATGTCTTGAATCCTGTTCGTTCTGTGATGAGTGCATTCCCGGATCATCTGCTACACAGATTACAAGTCCTGCGTTAAGTCCCTGATATGATATTGTAAATAACGGGTCTGCTGCCACATTTAAACCAACATGCTTCATTGCACATGGCTCTTACTCCGCCGAGTGTTGCTCCGTGTGCGCCTCTAATGCAACCTTTTCATTAGGCGCCCACTCGCAGTATATCTCATCATATTTCGCGCTTCTTCTGTTATCTCTGTACTTGGTGTTCCCGGATAACTTGATATTACCTTACAGCCTGCTTCATACATTCCTCTTGCAACTGCCTTATTGCCCAGCATTAATTCTCTCATAACATTCTCCATTCTATGTATTCTTATCAGCCTTTATTTTCCTGTTCTACAAGTCTGTCTGCGCCGTACATCTTACGAAGCTTCGGCTTCTCAATCTTTCCTGTAGCATTACGCGGAATATCTGCAAATATAATCTCTTTCGGACGCTTGTATCTAGGAAGTTCCATACAGAAATCTTCTATCTCTTCCTTAGTACATGTAACTCCGTCCTTAACTTCTATGATAGCCGCTGTCTTTTCACCCAGTCTGTGGTCTGGAAGTCCGATAACAGCTACATCTTTAACTTTATTAAATCTTCTGATGAAGTCCTCTATCTGAACCGGATAAATGTTTTCTCCACCGCTTACGATAACGTCTTTCTTTCTGTCTACAAGGAAGTAGAAACCGTCCTCATCCTGCATAGCCATATCACCTGTATATAACCAGCCATCCTTAAGAACTTCCTTAGTAGCTTCCTCGTTGCGGTAATAACATGTCATGACACCCGGTCCTTTAACACAGAGTTCTCCGACATCTCCCTGTTTTACTGTATTACCGTCTTCATCAACTATCTTACATTCCCATCTGTAACCTGGAATTCCGATAGCACCAACCTTATTGATATTCTCCACACCAAGATGTACACAGCCCGGACCTGTTGATTCTGAAAGTCCGTAGTTGGTATCGTACTGGTGCTTAGGGAAGTATTCCTTCCATCTCTTGATAAGTGAAGGTGGAACCGGCTGTGCACCTATATGCATAAGTCTCCACTGGTCAAGTCTGTAATCTGATAACTTGATGTCTCCTCTGTCGAGCGCATCTAATATATCCTGAGCCCAAGGCACTAACAGCCACACGATTGTACATTCTTCATCTGAAACCGCCTTAAGAATTGTCTCCGGCTTAGTTCCCTTAAGAAGTACTGCTTTGCTTCCTGCCACAAGACTTCCCATCCAGTGGAACTTCGCTCCTGTATGGTACAATGGCGGAATACATAAAAATGTATCATATCTTCCAGTTCCATGATGCTTCTGCTCCATCTCGGCAGCCTGTGTAAGGCTTCTGTGCTTATGAAGTATAGCCTTAGGAAATCCTGTTGTTCCTGATGAAAAATATATTGCACCATAATCGTCTTCTGTTATAGTCACATCAGGTGCTTTGCTTGAGCAGTCAGCAACAAGTTCTCTGTAGCTTTCTGCAAAGCTTGGACAATTGTCTCCAACATAGATAAGGAGTCTGCCCTTTGATAATCTCTCAGCATTTACTTCAATTCGTCCGATAAACTGTGGTCCAAATACGATAACATCTACTTCTGCAAGCTCTGCACAGTAATAGATTTCATCTGAATCATATCTGAAGTTGAAAGGCACTGCTATAGCACCTGTCTTTAACACTCCAAAATATATAGGAAGCCATTCAAGGCAGTTATACATAATAATAGCTACCTTATCGCCCTTCTTGATTCCTCTGCCGATAAGCATATTGGCGAATCTGTTAGCTTTCTCATTAAATACGCTCCATGTAATCTCCCTGCGGTATGGAGAATAAGTTGTAGGCTCAATAAGCCCGAACTCCTTCCATGTCATCCTTCTTGTATCCTTCTCATCAGGATTAAGCTCTACCAATGCAACCTCGTCTGGATATTCTCTTGCATTGCGCTCTAAGTACTCTGTAACTGGCATAATAATTCCTTCCCTGCTGCCCCCGACAGCATGCAATTTCATTAAATTATATCATACTATATTTTGCCAAAAAAATCCATAAAACGGCCCGCCTTTCAGCCACGCTTTTGTCAAACTTCCCCTTTAATTCCAACTTAAAAAATGCTATGATTAAGTTAGTTAATTTGCGCGTGTGTATCCGGCTGTCCGGCACCTGTCTGTGGCGCAGGAATGAATTGTGACGAGCTGTGCAGGAGTTAAGCCGCTGTCTGCATAAGTTCATTGCACAAAAGCTCGTCCAAGCGAAGCGCGTTTGCTTTTGTGCAATGTAATAGACTCTGCAGACAGCGGCTTTTACTCCTGCTAAGCGAGACACACTGAATTCCTGCACCACAGATAGGTGCCGGACAGCCGGCCTACCGGACGCACACATGCAATCTACTATATAACATCTTTAAAGGGGGATATATTATGGCGTTACATGTTATGGACGAGGCCAACCGTTGCTTACAGTGCAAAGTGCCTCAGTGTCAGAAGGGATGTCCTATTAACACTAACATTCCTATGGCAATCCGTTTACTTAAAGAGAATAAGCTTAACGAAGCTGGTAAAATGCTTTTCGAGAACAACCCGCTTACTACCGTGTGCAGTCTCATCTGCAATCATGAGAACCAGTGTGAAGGTCACTGTGTACTTGGAAGAAAGGGCGCTCCTGTACATTTTTCTACTATTGAGAATTATATCTCAAGTACATATGCCAACCAGATGACCGAAGGTCCTAAGCCTTCTAACGGCATGAGAGTCGCAATCATCGGTTCAGGTCCTGCTGGTATCACTATTGCAATTATTCTTGCAAGATACGGATATCAGGTTACTATATTTGAAGGAAAGGACAAGATTGGCGGCGTATTAAGATACGGTATTCCGGAATTCAGACTTCCTAAGACTGTTCTTGACGACATTGAATACAGACATCTTGCCTTAAAAGGAATCAAAATTCGTCCTAACACCACTATCGGTGGTGCCATCGGAATTGATGATTTGTTCCGTGACGGCTACAAATCTATATTCATTGGTACTGGTGTATGGAAGCCTAACTCTCTTCATATTAAAGGAGAGACTTTCGGTAATGTCCACTTTGGTATCAATTACCTCAATAACCCTGACAGCTACCACCTCGGTGAAACTGTTATTGTTATCGGTGCCGGTAATGCCGCTATGGACGTTGCAAGAACTGCCAAGAGAAAGGGCTCTCGCAATGTCATCTGTTTCTCTATCACTAAGGAAGTTGCTGCAAGCAAATATGAATTCAGCTATGCACAGCTTGAAGGAATCACATTTGAATATAACAAACGCCCTGTTGAGATTAAAGATGACGGTGTTATATTCAGGGATATTATTGAGAATGAGGATGGAACTTTCACTGATGTAGAAGGAACTGATACACTTCACCACTCAGACAGTGTTATCATCTCTATCAGTCAGGGACCTCAGAACCGTATTGTCAACACAACAACAGGTCTTAAGGCTACTGCAAGGGGACTTCTTGACGCAGACGAGACTGGTCACACAAGCCGTCCGGGTATATTTGCATCAGGTGATGTTGTCAACGGTGCAAGAACCGTAGTAGAAGCTGTCGCACACAGCAAGATTGTAGCAGAATCAATGCATCAGTATATGCAGTCTCTGCCGAAAGATAGTGAATAAATAGAATATTCTTAATATTACATCAGGTGGAAGTATGTATCAGACAATACATATTTCCACCTGATTGTCTGTATATGACTCACGCTCGATTTATTACGAGCTGGTGGAATACCGTTGTCTATACTACTTCAACATCACCATATCCGCTATATACCACTTGCCGCTTCTTTTTACGAATATATACTCCATATGAGTAGGGTAATCTTTGAAACTGCCACTGTTATAGGATACTTGTAAATCAAAACTTACTTCACATGAAAAACAATCTTTTGTATATGACTGGTAATTATATACTTTCATATCACTGAATGCTGGTTCCCTGCTTACCCCTAACCATATATTAGTCCTTGATATTCTGGACAGGTATGAGTATGCATATGAGCCAGGCAGTATGTATGGTGAAAGCTTTGCAAAGCTTTCATAATTAACTACATATTTACCGTAAATTTCTGTAATCTCTTTTATACGGCTTTCCTGTTCCTCTATCAGCTTGCCATTAGCTTCAAATCCAAATTCATATACATTATCTGTGCTGCTTATAAGCTCCAGTTCACTGTTATACACAGGACCTGTTGCTTTTATTTCATGTTCTTTATATACATTCTCTATATGATATGTTGTTGTCTTAGGCATATTAATGTGTTTGGCAACATTACTTAGTACTTCTGCATCTTTAGTTTCTGTTACATATTCACTTCCTAGCTTATTACCATCAACTGTCACTTCTGAATTCTCCGGAACTATTATCTCATAGGTCTTTCCTTCACAGCTAAGTCCTGACACATCCGCAATTGTCCACTCATTTTTACTTCTTTTCTCAAGATATATTATTATATCTGTTTTCTGCCCGTCTTTCTTTAACTGATATACCGGATTATCATTAGTGTACTCACCAGATTTCTTAGTGTATGCCCACGCTCCCTCACATAATACATTTTTAATATATTCTCTCACAGCTTCATCTAACGCTTCACTGCCTTCATAAGCGTTTTCCCCCGTGTGTACATACTTTGTGAAATCTCCTGTATCCTGTAATTGTATCTGTTCAGTTATCTTATCCATAGCATACTCTGGTCGTGACTGCTCATACTTTTTTAAAGCTGTCCACAGGATGCTCCACAGTACAACAAATCCTATCAGTACTATGGTGACAACTATTATATATATTTTCCAGAATAACGGGATTTTTATTGTCTTTTTAATCATTATTTTCTCAGCCTCCGGCCTGCCCCTTTTTAAACATTTATTTAACAATTATTGTTGTCGGTAAATCTCTTGGTCCATACATTGATGCACAACTGTTGATGTATTCTCCATTGTAATACATAAGTGATGATGAACCACCATCAAGATTAGCCGCATTAACTGCACCATACTCAAGCATGAGCTCTATCACATCTGAATATGACGCTCCCAGACTGTTTACCTGGCGTCCATCTATTACTACAAGCAGTATTGAACCATCTTCTCTCTGTCCGATTGCTGTTCTTGGATTAAGACCGCTTCCGCTCCCATTAACTTCAACCGCTTCTCCATTAACAACAAGCACCGGCCCGAAGCTTACGGCATCTCTTACTCCCCGGTCAAGTGCCGCCTGTGCTGTCATATCTCCCACTACAAGTACATTATTATTGTCTATACCTATAATTCCATAAGTTGTTCCCAGTGACCCCCACTTTAACCTGCCTTCTGATATAACAAGTCCATCCGGCTCGCCACCTGTTCCTACTCCTCCTGCATCCCGAAAACCGCCGGCATTAGTCGCAGCTATTGCTCCATAGCTTTCCGCTATCTCTGATACTTTCTTTCCCTTACAGCTTTTCCCATATTCTCCGCTTGTTCCTACCATAACTCTTGATGGGTCTCTTACAATCATCATCTTACCTCTGTAAGTATCCTTCTCTATATCAATAACCTCTATCATTGATTTTTCTTCTTGTGTAAGAATTGTTGTATCTGATATAAGCGAAGAATCTGTCACTTCATCTGTCTTCTGTATGGAATTGATTGCTCTTATTCTGGCTATCTCTTCATCTGAAAAAAATAGTGTTACAAGTATTCCTCCTGCACTTGATTCCATTGCTGAATTAACAAACAGATTTCTTGCTGTCTTTGATGGTCCGAATTCCATAATTCTTACAACGCCTAACAGCCCTATAAGAAGCAGAACCACTGTGGTAAGAATACATATTCCTACTCTCCTTACTATTTTCAATGCTATCCTTTTCTTTGTCATAATTTCTATCCTTTCACACAAAGTGAAAAAATTATAGCATAAAAAAAGGCCAGAGTAAATCACTCTGACCATTATCTTAGACATATTCTGTTATAAATATATTCTACATATCTGCAAGCAATTCCTTTGCCTTGTCCATAGAATCCATATGAACATATATATCGCACTTAGAATTCTTGCTGTTATTAAGGAACTTGAACACGCCTGTGTGGAAATTCCACTTCTCAAAATATGATATATTGTTTCTTCTAAGCACTCTCTCTATCTTTCTGCTTTCTTCTAATGTTACATCAGAACGCAATAAACGTTCATTAGTTCCGACTTCTGACATACTGCTGCACCTCTTTACTAACGTCTGTTATATTAGTATGTTATCACATTTTTAATGTAAAATCTACTTTAGAAAATTAAAAAATCGGTCTGAACACTTGTCCAGACCGAATAAACATTTAAAGAATATCAATTAAGCGATTGTGTAAATCCATCCCTTAGGAGCTTCAATCTTGCCCATCTGGATACCTGTTAATGTATCATAGAGCTTCTGGATTGTAGGACCCATCTTCTCCATTCCGCTTGGGAAGCAGATTTCCTTACCATGGTCGTTAATCTTTCCAACAGGTGAGATAACTGCAGCTGTACCACAAAGACCACACTCTGCAAAATCCTTAACTTCATCAAAGAGAACTTCTCTTTCTTCAACCTCTAATCCAAGATATTCCTTAGCAACAACCATTAATGAACGGCGTGTGATTGATGGAAGAATTGAATTAGACTTTGGTGTTACGAACTTACCATCTTTAGTGATGAATATGAAGTTAGCGCCACCTGTCTCCTCAACCTTAGTTCTTGTTGCTGGGTCAAGGTACATGTTCTCTGCATATCCTTCTTCATGTGCTGTCATAATAGCATGTAAGCTCATTGCATAGTTAAGTCCAGCCTTGATATGTCCTGTTCCGTGTGGTGCTGCTCTATCAAAATCTGAAACTTTGATAGTAATAGGCTTAGCACCGCCCTTGAAGTAAGGACCTACTGGAGTTGTAAGTACTCTGAACTGATATTCATCAGCAGGCTTAACTCCGATAACAGGGTTGCTTCCGAACATGTATGGACGGACATAAAGTGTAGCACCTGAACCAAAAGGTGGTACCCATGCTGCATTAGCTTCTACTGTCTTAGCAACTGCCTCTACCCACTTATCTTCTGGGTAAACTGGCATCTCAAGTCTCTCACATGAATCTTTCATTCTTGCTGCATTCAGATCTGGGCGGAACATAACAATGTGACCATCCTCTGTTGTATAAGCCTTAAGACCTTCAAAACATGTCTGTGCATACTGAAGGACACCTGCACACTCGTTAATGACAACCTTGTCATCCTCTGTAAGTGTTCCGTTATCCCATGCGCCATCTTTATAGTTGGCTACGAATCTCTTGTCAGTCTTGATGTAACCAAAGCCAAGGCTTGACCAATCAATATTCTTCTTTTCCATTGTTAGTACTTCCTTTCATCTAAAGATACTGATGTAAAAAATGTTTTACACGATTTTGAGCATATTTTACGCTCTTAAAAATGTCATGTCAACATATCATTATTCATCTCCGGTAATTTCTGTGTAATATTTAGCATAATCGGTTCTTTCTGCCTTAGTAAATGCAATTGCTGTTCTTGGATGCTGGTTAGTCTGACCGGTAAGCATGTACTGTACATCACATCCCCATACAACACCTGATGCCTTAAGTGGAACCATATGCTTCTCAATAAACTTAAGCACAGGAACTATATTAAACTTAGGATTTCTTAAGAACCCTAATAATAATTCTGAATAGCAGTTACCTGCACCTCTTCCCATTCCGCTTACTGTTGCATCAAGAAGGCTTACGCCGATTGAGCATGCCTCGATTGTATTGGCAAATGCAAGCTGCTGGTTGTTATGTGCATGTATACCAACATTTTTTCCATACTTCTCTGCTATCTTAATGTATTTGTCAGCAAGTCTTCTTACCTGCTCCGGGTATAATGAACCATAGCTGTCAACAAGGTATATGTACTGTGCCTTGCTCTGTGATGCAAGAAGCTCTAATGCAAGGTCTAACTCATTCTCACCTGCTGTTGATATCGCCATAATATTTACTGTAACCTCATATCCCATATCTGAACAGTAGTTAGCCATCTCAATAGCTGCCGGAATGGTATTAATATATGTTGCAACTCTCACCATATCAACAACTGACTCTGACTTAGGTGGAATATCTCTCTTCATATTAGTTCTTCCGACATCAGCCATAACTGATATCTTAAGTGGTGTATCATTCTCGCCAACAATAGCTCTGATATCTTCTTCCTTACAGAACTTCCACTTTCCGAATTCTTTCTCATCAAATATATCCTTATCAGCCTTATATCCAAATTCCATATAATCAACGCCTGCTGCCACATTAGCTTCATAAAGATCTTTAACAAACTCATCAGTGAATTCAAAATTATTCACAAGACCTCCATCTCTTAATGTACAGTCCATAACCTTGATGTCTGGTCTGTATGAAGTCAAATTACCCCTGTTTTCTGCCATAACCTGTTTCCTCCTGTAAAATTTCTCCCTGAAATTGTTTCCTTTTGGAATTGTACCCCTTTGGGATTGTTCCCTCTTGAGATTGTTTCGCTTTAAACCGTTACGCTTTAAAGCGTTAAACTGTTTTGAATTATAACACATCTTTCGAGGTTGTCAACTGTTAATGTAAGATTTTCAGCTTTGGCCTACTAATCTTTCATAACACTTTGCTTTAGTAGGTCTTTTTCCTCATTCTTGCTTACATAAGCTGACATATCATGCGTAAAAGACCTACTAACTCACCTATCTCTGCCTGTTTAGTAGGTCAACTCCTGCTCTCCATCTCTTTTCCCTAGCTAATTCACCTACTAATCTTCCATTACACTTCATCCTAGTAGGTCTTCGCCTGATTCGCTCTTACATAAGCTGGCTTATCACTCTTAAAAAACCTACTAAACAAACCACTTCTGCCTGTTTAGTAGGTCTCTCCCCACACACCAAAAAATTTGCTTGGCATAGTACAACTACATATCACAACTGCACCAGCTCATCCAAGCAATATACCGTCTCACGACTTCACCATCAGTCTCTCCATAAACACATCCATCAACGCATTAAGCCCCTTAAGGTATTCCTTCGCATTAGTGAATTTCTTCTTAGTTACAGTCCATATGAATGCAGGATTAGCGTCTACTCTCATCTGAATTGCACCGCCATACTCATCAAGCAGCTTCTTTATAGCATCCGGGTCTAATTCAGCCTTAGGATAAACTGTCATAACTGTACGCCATACTGCTGTTCCTGATTCCTGATGCGCAACGCCGCCCTTTATCTCTATCATGCCAAGTTTATGTGCCTTTGACTTGATAAGCGCAATCATAAGCAGATTGTCGGCGCATGATGGCACACTTCCGTATCTGTCTGATAACTCGTCTTTCATATCTGATAATTCATCCATGTTCTCAAGTGCAGCAATTCTCTTATATATATCAAGCTTCTGGTACTCACTCTTAATATATGTTGCCGGAATATAAGCGTCCACATCTACATCTATTGTTGTCTCAAACTCATACTCATTCTTAATTCCCTTAAGATTGTTGACCGCCTGATTAAGCATTTTACAGTACAGGTCATATCCTACAGCCGCCATGTGACCGTGCTGGCTGTTTCCAAGCACATTTCCTGCACCTCGAATTTCCAGATCCTTCATCGCAATCTTAAAACCCGAACCAAAATCCGCAAATTCCCTGATTACGCTGAGTCGCTTCTCCGCTACCTCTGTCAGTACCTTATCTCTTCTGTACAGTAAAAATGCATACGCAGTCCTTGAGCTTCTGCCAACTCTTCCTCTTAGCTGATAAAGCTGAGAAAGTCCAAAACGGTCTGCATCTTCAATTATCATTGTGTTGCAGTTGGATATATCCATACCTGTTTCAATTATAGTTGTAGACACCAACACATCTATCTCACCATTAACGAAATCACACATTATCTTCTCAAGCTCCCGTTTAGCCATCTGACCGTGGGCATATGCCACATTTGCATCAGGAACAAGCTCCTGAATGTGTGCAGCCGCCTCATCAATGCTTCTTACACGGTTGTATACATAGTAGACCTGACCGTTTCTGGCAAGCTCCCTTGTGATTGCCTCTCGTATCATCTCATCATTATGCTCTGTTACGAAAGTCTGTATCGGAACACGGTCAACCGGAGGCTCTTCAAGAACACTCATATCCCTGATTCCCGCAAGGCTCATGTGAAGCGTTCTTGGAATCGGAGTGGCACTGAGCGTAAGTACATCAACATTATTCTTTAACTTCTTAATCTTCTCCTTGTGTGTAACACCAAAACGCTGTTCCTCATCAATAATAAGAAGTCCCAGATCCTTGAACACCACGTCTTTAGAAAGAAGCCTGTGTGTGCCTATTACAATGTCAACCATGCCCTTCTTAAGTTCCTCAATGGTCTCCTTATTCTGTGCTGAGGTTCTGAAGCTCGACAACTGGGCTACCGTAACCGGAAAGTCCTTCATCCTCTGTTCAAATGTGGTAAAATGCTGGCTTGCAAGTACTGTTGTCGGTACAAGATAAGCAACCTGCTTTCCTTCCTGAACTGCCTTAAATGCTGCTCTTATCGCAATCTCTGTCTTACCATAGCCCACATCTCCACATATAAGTCTGTCCATTACCCTGCGGCTTTCCATGTCATGCTTCGTGTCTTCTATCGCATTTAACTGGTCTGTTGTCTCCTCATAAGGGAACATTTCCTCAAATTCCTGCTGCCATACCGTATCCGGTCCAAACTGGTATCCTTCTATTCTCTGTCTAGTGGCATACAGCTCAACAAGGTCTTTAGCCACTTCTTCAACGGCTGAATGAACCTTTGACTTAGTCTTGCCCCACTCTGAACCGCCAATCTTATTAAGCTTCGGCTTCTTCTCAACATCCGAACCCGCATATTTCTGCAGACGGTCAAGCTGTGTTGCGAGCACATAAAGGTTGCTGTTATCAGCGTAAGATATCTTGATGTAATCCTTCTCAACACCTTCAACCTTAATCTTCTCAATGCCCTTGTACTGGCCTATACCGTAATTCTCATGAACAACATAATCGCCAATATTAAGTTCATTAAAGCCGGCAATATTCTTGCCATCGTACTCCTTCTTCTTTACTTTCTTGCGCTTCTTCTCTGTAAATATGTCATTCTCAGCAATGCACACAAAGCCCTGCAATGGATATTCAAATCCCCTGTGAAGGCTTCCGTAAGTAACCATCACAAGTCCGCCTGCCATGGATTTATTGCTGTCTTCTGTATAGAAGCTCTCAATCCCAAGCCTTCCGAGGTCATCAACAATTCTGTTAGCTCTTGTTCTTGAGCTGCACACAAGAAGAACTGCATATTTACTGCGTTTGTACTTCCTTATGTCATCTGAAAGATATTCAAAGCTGTTATTATATGAGCTTATGCTTCTCGCTTCAATATGCATTGAATAATCTATCCCAAAGAATTCAGGGGTGTATTCAAGTGTTGTCAGCACAAGCTGCTTATGTCCATTCATTGAAAGAACGGCTGTCTCCATATCCATAAACATATGTGTCTGGCTTGGCAGCACATAACCGCTTTCTAATCTGTTCTTCATACTCTCACTGTACTCATAGAAAGTCATGTCGCTGTGTTCCTTAAGCCTTGCAGGTTCGTCTACGACAATAAGAGTATCTCCCTTAGGGAAATACTCTGCCAGACTGCTCACTCTGTCTGCAAATGTATATATGAATTTGCTGTAATCTCCTGTTCTTAACGCGTCATCTAACATTCTGTTAAGATGATTGCCAGCCTCTATCTGTTCCTTAGTGCGCTTTCTTTTATCTGCTCCGAACAGCTTCATCTGTTCATCTTTTTCATGTCTGATTTTTTCAATTCCCTGCTCTATCTCATCCTCTGTAAAAAGGAACTCTGTTGCAGGAAATACCGTATAACTCTTATAGTTCTCAATGGAACGCTGACTGTCTGCATCAAATGCCCTAATTGAGTCTATCTCATCGTCCCACAATTCAATTCTCACAGGTGCTTCGTCTGTATATGAAAATATATCAATTATTCCGCCTCTTATGGCAAACTGTCCTCTGGCTTCAACCATTCCGAATCTCTCGAATCCCATAGCAGTAAGCTTCTTTGCCATATCCTCTACATCGAGTATGTCACCCTTCTTAAGGTTAATTACTGCCCTCCTGAATCTGTCGACTGGAAGAAGCATATCTGATATTCCATCAATGGTTGTCACTATTGTAAGCGGTCCATCTGAAGCTTCCTCTGTTGATTTCTCCATTCCAGATTTGGCGATGTCCGATTTATTCAATCTGTCAATTATGGCTGCTATACATCTGATTCGCTCTCCGGCAATCTGTCGTCCCTGCACATCTGCGTTATAAAATATTACATCCTTCGCAGGATAATACATTACATTACCACCGTTAAAGAATCTGGCATCCTCCGCCATATCCCTTGCTTTCCCCTCGTCACTGGTTATAACAAGCTGGAAATTATAATTGCTGGCTATAGCACTTGAAAAATGCAGCTTCTGCGTGTCAATACAGCCACTTACCATTACTGTTCTGCCACCATCTTTAGCAAGCTCTTTATTAAGTTGTTCCACACCGGCTGTATTATACACCGGCTCAAATATTGCTTTCATATTATACCACCAGTTATCCGTTATATTTATTCATACCACTTTCTATTCCATCTGTAAGTATGCATTCTACAGCTTCACAGGCTTTCTTATTAGCCTCTCTTAATGTTGCATATTCCTCTGTAGGAAATTTCCCAAGCACCCAGTCTGCAAGATCCCAGTTCTTAGGCTTATCGCCGACTCCGAACTTTATTCTCTTGAACTTGTCGCTTCCAAGATGTGCTATTATACTCTTGATTCCATTGTGTCCACCTGCACTTCCCTTTGCACGGAGTCTTAGTTTACCTACGTCAAGACTTATATCATCGAAGATAACAATAAAATCATCTATATCACATTTGTAATAATCCATAACTTCTCTTATACACTCGCCTGAATTATTCATATATGTCATAGGCTTAACAAGTATTACTTTCTGACCTGCTATTACGCCTTTTCCGATAAGTCCTTTGTGCTTTGCTGTGTCCACACTGATATTATATTTGTCTGCAAGCTCGTCTATTACTGAAAATCCTGCATTGTGTCTTGTTCCCATATATTCTTTACCCGGATTACCCAGTCCCGCTATTATATACATAACATCCTCCTGATTAATTATCATATATTAGCAAGTATATAACATATTTCTTCTTTTGGCTATCTTAACACATCATCTGTAACCTGACAGGTTAAGACAACCTTATCTTTATCCAAAAAGTCCCGCAAGTCATAACGACCGCGGGACATTTTGTTATATTAAACAATTATTCAATTATAATTATTTAACAGATATTCTTCTTTTCTTTGATACAAATACAATTCCTGCTAATGCACAAAGCATTAATACTACATATAATGCAATTGGAGTTGTATCTCCAGTCTTTACAGTTTCATCTGTTGACTCTGTTGTTCCATTAACATCATTGTCTTTTCCTGTTTCTCCACCGTCTGCTACATCATCCTTTGATGAACCGTCATCCTTAGAGATAACTTCTTTATAATGAACCGGCTTCCATGTTCCAAGAACTGTATCAACAGCAGAAACATTTTCTAAATCAATGTAATTAACAACAGCATCTAATGTACTATTAGTGCAGCCTGTTGTTACAAATGCTTCACCCTTGTTTGTGTTATTGTACTCATTGAAGATTGCTGAAGCCTTCTCTCCATTAGACATTTCTGTCCAGCCTTCTGAGTCAATGTATCCATTAGTCTCACACTCAATAAATGATGCATTAGAGTTAGCACCCCATGTTCTACCGTACTTACCTAATACTGCTGCATCACCATGTGCTCCATCTGTTGTAACCTCACAGTTTCTGAATACATATGGGCTTGTCTTAGGTGCAACAATGTAACCAATCTTTGCATTATTATTTTCATCATTCTTATATGTCTTCCACTGTAACTTACAGTTATCAAATACAGCTGCAAACTCACCACAGATATAATCTACATTACCACCGATTGTACAACCGTTGAAATATGCGTGATATCCATAATTTGCTGAACCATTTCTACCAAGTGTATCCTGTGATGAAAGAATTGAACAGTTGAAAACTTCAATATTATCAGCCTCAATATAGAAAGCATTTGATCTCTCTTTAAACTTGTAATCTGATACATCTGCGCCTTCTGCTAATCTGTCTACTGAAAGATTTGAACCTGCAATATCTGTCTTCTCAGCCTCTGTTAAGTAATAGTTGTATGTATTCAGGAATGTTGTATTCTCTGCAACAAAATTATTACCTCTAACAATGAATACTCCACCCCAGAGACTTCCATTTCCTTCTTCAGATGAGTATCTGTCCATAGCAAGTGTCTTATTGTAAAGACCTGTTGCTGGATCTATTGAATAATACTTTGTTCCAACACCATAATACCATGAAATTGTATGTCCATTACCCTTAAGTGTTACATATGGTGCAGCCATAACTACCTGTTCAAATACATCAGATGTAAGGTTAATAGTTACTCTGCCTGCTTCGCCTTCTAGTCTGTTCTGCATACCAAGAATAGCATCTGAAGCTTCATTTAATGTATCATAATCGCCAGGAACATTAATCTCTGACTTGAATTCTGTCATAGGAACAACTGAAATTCCTGTAATATATGTTGTTGCACCAAAGTTAACAACAGCATCACCTTCAACTACTATCTCAAATGTATCTGTCTTAGATGTTGTACCAACTGATGTATAGCCCTTATCAGTTTCTGTACTATCGTACTTCTCTCCATTAACTGTAAAGTTGAATGCATAGTAAGTAGAAATAGCAACCTTAGCTTTTCCCTTTACTGGAATTGTAAGTGAAGAATCAGCTCTTGCTACTGTGTGAGGCTTTCCATTCTCTACTGCAATACTACCTGCTGTTGCAAGAGATGGAACTCTTGTATAGCTGTAATCTCTCTTAGATGCTGGATCATCCTTCTCTACATATACATCATTAACATTATCAACACCAGCCTTAACGGATGCTCTGTCATATGTTGTTGATCCATCCTTAGTCTCTACGCTTGTTGTATATTCTCCAGGCTTTACAGAAACCTTGTATGAATCTCCTGTTATTGTTGCTTCATTTACTGTTCCACTAGTATTATTAGTAAATACAAGCTTAGTTACGTTAGATGCATCTGTACCTGTAATCTTACCTGTAAGTTCAACATCCGGAACATTATTAAGTGTGATTGTAACTGCATCACCTGTTACTGTAAATGTCTGTGAATCACCTACAAGTGGCTTAACACCGCCATCGTTAGAGCTTACTCTGTATGTGTGTCCCTTAAGAAGCTTAAGAGATTTTGTTGTTGTGCTGAGAGATATCTCATCTCCACCTAACTGGTCATCTACTAATGATAACCTTAATCCGCTACCAATTGTTGCATCAATATTATTTACAGTTACTGGAACTGTAATCTTCTCATCTGCAACATAGCTGTATCCAGCATAGAACATATTATTAGTCTTTCCTGTTGTTGACATAACATATGTCTTACCAGGAACAACTTTAAATGAATATGATGTTAATCCTGTTTCTGAATCAACATAGCCTTCCTTGGTTCCATCAGCATTGAAAGTATGTACTCTGAGGAATGAAGTTGAGTTATAATAAACTGTCATCATACCCTTAGCTGCTGGTGTAAATGTAGCTAAACATCCATCACCCTCTCCTGGAAGATTAGGAATATTATTGGCATCAGCATGTCTCTTACCTGATGTATAAGCATCATGTTCAACACCATTAATTGTAACCTTCTTATCTGGCTTTACTGTATACTGAGTAATAACTCCGCCTACTGTCTGTCCACCTAATGTAAGTGTGCTGTCTCCGAACTTGTACTCACCAGTCTTAACAACACCATCTACAGCATGCTCGTCCATAACAAATGTAAAGTTTTCTACATTAGCTTCTGGCTCTGCAATATGCTTTACTTCAATGCTTCCAATATATCCATCAGCTGTTGCAACTAAATCTACATATCCTCTGCACCTGAGTATTGATACTTGAATTCTGTAGTGCCGACTTCTGTTCCTTCAATTGTAGCCTGCTTCTCTTTATATGATCCAATTGTGATTTCACATGAACCCTTAACCGGAATCTTAACAACAGCTCCTGTGTTAAACTGTGCCCAGTCACTTCTTGTAGAATCAAACTTACCAGTTGTAGCATCAATAACTAAGCCATTAACTTCACCTGTAGTTCCCTGAATGAGCTTTCCGTTAGAACCCATTAATTCAGAACCTTTTCTGAAGTTCCATGTTCTGTCTCCGTTATCTTTTGATTCTACTAATTTTAAATTCTTAATCTTCATCTCACCTGAATCACCGCTTGCAAGTGTATCTGGTGTAAGTAAAATATAACCATCCTCAAAAGCTGCTGATGAAACTGTTACAGTAGCTTCTTTATCACCATTGATATTAACTGCATTAGGAAGTTCCTCTCTACCTGCTGTATTCAGACAGATGACTGCATTCTCTCCACTCTTGTCACCAACATAAACATATCTGTTATTGTTGTTACTAGAAAACTTTAAAGTAAGTGTAGCTGATGTTGCTGTTGGGTCAACAGGAACAGCAATAACAGCATCCTTTGTTTTCTGAGCTGATAATCCTGCTCCACCAGTCTTAACATATGCTTTACCGGCAGAACCTTTATTCTGCCAACCTCATCACCTTCTGCTAAAGTAAGTGAACTGCTTCCTGAGTATTTTGAAAATCCCAGGTTGTTGTTCTTTCGTTATTCTCCCATGTACCAGCGTCTACTACGACCCCAGATTCAGCGGTCTTATCATCGGCTTTAGTATTAGTAATACTGCCTGGCATGAGAACCATAAGAACTGCCATGAATAATGATGCAATTCTTCTGATCTTACGCTTTTCATAAACTTCATAATTATCCTCCTTAAATATATTTGCACACGACTGTGTCTTTCGCGGTAGTTTTCCGCTTTTGCTATCATAATACATTTATGTAATGTGTTTTGCTACCGCTTTTTGTTTCTTATATTGTTTTACATATAATTTTGGCTTGATTTTTAACCATTTGTTAATTACAGCAATATTTCAACATGTTTTTGTGCAAAATGTATATATTGCACTTATTTTGCTCTAAAATTTTCCGTTTTTAATCCATTTATTTTTCCATTTATCTGTGTTAATATATCTTTAAATATAACTTCAGGAGAATGTATGAATTCAAATTATTTTAACATTTCAAAATTATATCGCACTCCAGAAAATTCAATGTCATCTTCTCATACACACTCTTTCTGGGAATTATTTTACCTTACCAAAGGAAGCTGTAGCATTTTAATAAGAGATGCTTTATATGAAATAAACGAAGGAACCATCTTCCTGATTCCATGTGATATTTCTCATAAAACCATATATTCCAATACAGATAATGAGCGGATTGTAATTGAATTAGGAGACGACTATGTAGCACCAATTATATCAGGTTTCCCCGACTTAACTTTTATAATAAATACTGCTGTCATTTCTTTACTTTTAATCTGTCAGCATCTAACCTGATTAATTATTATTTTGATACTGTTCTTTTAGAATCTAAAAACACAGTTCTATATCTTCATTAACTATAAGGCATTCAATTCAGGGAATTATTCTGTGTATAATCCGTTCTGGTTTTGATATAACAGCGTCATTAAATGTCAGGAACTCATTACAAACAGAAAATACAATTATTCAGAATGCCATTGATTACATAGAACAGAACTTTTCCGCCAATATTTCTTTGACCGCTTTGGCTGAACATTTACATCTGAATCCTTCTTATCTGTCCAAGCTTTTAAAGATGAAACCGAAATGACATTCAAAGATTTTCTGAATAGAATAAGGATTAGCCATGCTGAAAGATTATTGCTTGAAACCAATCTTCCAATGTCAGATGTTGCTTCATTATGTGGATATGAATCCGGTAATTATTTTGGGGATGTTTTCAAGAAAACAAAGGTATTTCCCCAATCAAATTCAGGGAAGCAAAGGGTTATATTGCATAAAAGGTCTGACTCTGAAAATGCGCTAACGCATCTGTCAAAGTCAGACCTTTTAAATGTGTTAAATTGTTACTCCTCTACATCCTCCGCCTTATCATAGGCCTCAAGAACAAGCTTCTGCAGTTTATCTCTTGTCTGAGTATTGATAGGATGAGCAATGTCACGATACTCCCCGTCTGATGATTTTCTGCTTGGCATTGCAATGAACAAGCCCTTCTCTCCCTCAATCACCTTAATATCATGTACCACGAACTCATCATCTATTGTGATTGACACAACTGCTCTCATCTTGCCCTCTTTAGCAATCTTTCTTACCCTTACATCTGTTATATTCATAACGCACCTTCTTGAACCTCTGCGGTTCTTGTTATACTTTAGTCTGAAAACCTTCTGTTGCAACTTTTATTCTTAATAATACAAAGGGCTGTCCTCCACAACAATCCTTGTACCATTCTCCCCGACATACCTTGAATTAGCTTTGATTGTACTATTGCTTTCAACAATACAGTTCTCAATATATGCATTGTCTCCAATATATACGTTGTTAAGAATAATTGAGTTCTTAATTACACTGTTATTACCAACATATATCTTCTTAAATAACACTGAATCTTCAACAGTTCCGTTTACTATACATCCACTTGAAACAAGGCTGTTCCTTACATTAGCTCGAAGTTATACTTAGCAGGTGGTAAATCCTCAACCTTAGAATATACATCCGGATACTGCTTGAAGAAGTAATCTCTTACATCCTTCTTAAGGAAATCCATGTTAGTCCTATAATATGAATCTACTGTAGATATATTGCTCCAATATGTATCAAGCTTATAGCCATATATCTTCTTGATATTCTTATATCTTACAAGAATATCTCTTACAAACTCATGTCTGTCTTCTTCAGCACCTTTTCAAGAAGTTCAATAAGAAGTCTTCTCCTTATTACATATATTCCTGTTGAAACTGTAGAGGTTAGTCTCTAATGGCTTCTCATCAATATCTGTGATTCTTCCTTCCTCCGTCATGGCAACTACACCATAACGTCCTATCTCAGAACGATCTTCCAGATTCTTTACAACTACTGTAATATCAGCCTTCTTCTCAATATGATACTGAAGCACTTTATTATAATCGAGCTTATATACACCATCGCCTGATGCAATAACTACATATGGCTCATGGCTCTGTTTTAAGAACTGCATATTCTGATATAATGAATCTGCTGTTCCACGATACCAGTTACTGCTCTCTGCTGTAATTGTAGGAGTGAATACAAATAATCCTCCCTGCTTTCTTCCAAAATCCCACCACTTAGATGAACTTAAATGCTCATTAAGTGATCTTGCGTTATACTGTGTAATGACAGCAACCTTCTGGATTCTTGAATTAGTCATATTGCTCAATGCAAAATCTATGGCGCGATAACTTCCGGCAATCGGCATGCAATGGCTCTCTTATTAGATAGTTCACGCATCATTCTGTTATTTCCGCCAGCTAATATAATACCTATTGCTTTCATTAATTATCACCTGCCTTAATTATTATGCCTCCGCCTGGTAACTCACCATTAGGGTAATCCTGTAATGTTGTCTCTCCTGATATGGCTGTATTCTTTCCAACCTTAACATTGTCTGGAATAACAGACCACTCGCCGACGGTAACAAGTCCAGAATTATATATCTTAGGGAACTTAACATTCTCTGCTTCTTCACCAACTCCAAGTTCAACATTCTCTCCAATCGTTACATCTTCTGCGATTATTGACTTGGTTATTGTTGTGTTCTTTCCGATGTGTGAATTATTCATAATAATTGAGTCTCGGATTACACAGCCTTCTTCAATAACAACTCCCGAACCTATTACAGAATTAAATACTCTTCCGTATACTTCAGTTCCATCACCTATGATACTCTTCTCTATATAGGCATCTTTAGCAATATACTGTGGTGGGATTGTATCTGTCTTGGTGTATATCTTCCAGAATTCCTCATAAAGATTAAATATAGGAATAATATCTATAAGTTCCATATTAGCCTCCCAATATGAACTTAATGTTCCTACATCTTTCCAGTATCCATTATACTCATAAGCAAATATTCTCTTATTGTTATTAAAGCAGTATGGAATTACGTGTTTTCCGAAGTCACATTCCTGCTGATCCTTAAGCTTGATAAGTGCGTCCTTAAGAACCTTCCAGCTGAATATGTATATACCCATTGATGCAAGATTGCTCTTTGGATGTTCAGGCTTTTCTTCGAACTCCGTAATCTTATTATCGTTATCCGTTACAACTACACCGAATCTGCTTGCTTCTTCTATAGGTACAGGCATTGCAATTGTAATATCTGCATTATTAGCCTTGTGATAATCAAGCATTATCTTGTAATCCATCTTGTATATATGGTCACCTGAAAGAATAAGTACATATTCAGGATGATACTGCTCCATATACTCAAGATTCTGGTAAATGGCATTAGCTGTTCCTGTATACCATTCACTATTCTGACTCTTCTCATAAGGTGGAAGAACTGATACGCCTCCTACATTACGGTCAAGATCCCAAGGAATACCAATTCCTATATGCGTGTTAAGACGAAGTGGCTGATACTGTGTTAATACTCCCACTGTATCTATTCCTGAGTTAATACAGTTACTGAGAGGAAAGTCAATTATTCTATACTTTCCACCAAATGCTACTGCCGGCTTTGCCACCTTAGAAGTAAGAACTCCTAATCTGCTTCCCTGGCCACCAGCTAACAGCATTGCAATCATTTCTTTTAATCATGCTATCACCTCTGATGTTAAATTTTACTGCTTTTAGATATTTTGATTATATCATACTATTCTCATTAAGTAAAAGAATTTCGAGTTTTTATACACATTTTATGCACATTTTCTAAATCGTATAGTATATAATAAGAAAGGTTTGAAAAATAAGCCGATAAGACATACAATATATTAAACACTAAATTCAAGGAAGGAAAATATCATGTACAAGATTGATTTCAACAACCCTATCCATATTCACTTCATTGGCATAGGCGGTATAAGTATGAGCGGACTTGCCAAGATTCTTTTATCTGAAGGTTTTACTGTTTCAGGCTCTGATGCTCACTCATCAGCTCTTACTGACGAACTTATCGGGGACGGCTGTATCGTATCCGTACCACAGAGCGCCGGTAATATAACTAATGATATAGATCTTGTTGTATATACAGCAGCAATTCACCCGGATAATCCCGAATTCGCTAAGGAAGGGGCTTCCAATGCTTACCCGTGCAGAGCTTCTTGGACAGATTATGACTATCTACAAGAATGCTATTAACATTGCAGGTACTCATGGAAAGACAACTACTACTTCAATGGTTTCTGAGATTCTGCTTGCGCCAATATGGATCCTACTATCTCTGTAGGAGGTATCCTTAACAGCATTGGTGGCAATACAAGAGTCGGCGGTAACAAGTATTTTGTAGCAGAAGCATGTGAATATACTAACAGCTTTTATCATTTAATCCTACAATGAACATTATTCTCAATGTCAAGGAAGACCATCTTGATTTCTTCAAGGATATTGATGATATCCGTCACTCTTTCAAGCTTTTACTGAAAAGCTTCCATCTGACGGAACTCTTATCATCAATACTGACATTGATAATTATGAATATTTCTATCAGGATACTGACTGCGAGGTCATAACATTTGGTTCTGACCCTGCAAAGAGCATGTACAGTGCTTCTGATATCACTTATGACGAACTTGGAAGATGCACTTATTCTCTTCTTATTAATGGAGAGAAGGCTGACACTATTACTCTTGGTGTACCGGGGCTTCACAATGTTTACAATTCTCTTGCTGCTGTTGCGCAAGAAAGCTATCTGTTGATATGGAACATATCAAAGCTGGTCTTTCTAACTTTAAGGGTACTAACAGAAGATTTGAGAAGAAAGGTACATTTAACGGAGTTACAGTTATTGATGATTATGCCCATCACCCTGATGAAATCCGTGCTACTTTAAGTTCTGCCGCACACTATCCACATAACCGTATATGGTAGTTTTCCAGCCTCATACATATTCGCGTACGAAGCTTTTATTTAATGAGTTTGCTGATGCATTAAGCCACGCTGACAAAGTTGTCCTCGCAAAGATATACGCGAGAGACTGATACGCTTGGAATCAGCTCTGCTGACCTGTGCGAGAAGATTAAATCTCTCGGTAAGGAATGTGTATACATTGACAATTTTGAGGACATTGAAAATATTTATTAAAAAATTGTATCAACGGTGACTTGTTAATAACTATGGGTGCTGGTGATGTATATAAAATCGGTGAAGACTTGCTTAAATAGTACATTTTCCACCAGCCTGAACTTTTCAACAAAGTTATCCACATTATCCACAATTTTCTGTTACTTAATTGTTCAGAATGATTGTGGATAATTTTTATTCTGGTAATTTTAAGAATCCAGATTCTATGCGTTTTTCCTACGTTTATTTTTACTTATCCACATTTTCCACATTTTCCACATTTCTCCTTTCCGCACTGGGCGCGCTTTGCATTTATTTTTTCAGTGGTATAATCTGCTCATAACTTTTGGGAGACTAATACCATGAATAATCTGAACTTGTATTCAGAGACTGTTTCTGGCTATACAGCAGTTTCTGATTTATTTATAGACGAATATGTACCATCAGCCAACGGAGACTTTGTTAAGGTCTATCTTTATCTTCTGAGGCTTCTTACAAGAAAGAACAGCTTAAGCATTTCTTCTCTTGCTGATACTTTTAACCAAACCGAGAATGATGTCATGCGTGCTTTAAGATACTGGGACAAGTCAGGGCTTGTCTGCCTTTCTTATGACGATAACAACCAGCTTTGCGGCATTACCGTTAAAGATTTGAAGAATAATTCTTCTCCTGAGCCTGACAGAAGCCGTTATGCTACACCCGAATTTAATAACGACACTGCTGATACCACGGTTCCTGCCACTGCTTTCGCCGATGAAACTTCCGCTGATGAGGCTGCTTCAGATGTATCGTCAAATGTTGTTTCTATGGATTTTGCCATTAAAGCACCATCACATACTGTTGAGCCTTCAAAGGTAACTGCTCCTGCTGAAAAGCTGGATGAACTTAACTCTAACGATGATTTTTCTATCGCTGCTTTTTGTAATACAGACATACCTTGGCAAGACACTTTCTCAGCCTGAGGTTAATGCTATTGTGTATTTCTATGACACTCTGCATTTTCCTGCTGACCTTATCGAATACCTTATTGAATACTGTGTATCCAAGGGTAAGACTTCTATAAGATACATAGAGAAGATTGCTCTCTCATGGGCTGACGAAGGTATTAATACCGTTGAGGCAGCCAAGGACGAGGTATCCAACCATAATGAGGCTGTTTACGGTGTCATGAAGGCATTTGGTCTTAACAACAGAGAACCGGGTCAGGTTGAGAAGCAGCTTATCTCCAAGTGGACTGATGTATTCTGCTTTGAAACCGATATGATTATCGAAGCATGTAACAGAACAATGAAAGCTACGCATCAGCCAAGCTTTGAATACGCTGATTCAATTCTTACCAAGTGGCATACTTCTAACATCAGGAATTCTGAGGATATCAGAAAAGCTGACGCACAGTTTGAAGCCGGTAAAGCTGCCAAGTCTTCAAAGTCAGGTGTTATCAAGCAGAATGCCAACCGTTTTAACAACTACCAGCAGCGTCCTAAGAAATCTGACGACTGGTACAACTCTTTATTAAGCAATAATAATTAATTATACAAGGAGGGGCAGCCATGCCTTTGACCAATACACAATATGCCTCTATTATGAGACTGTATGATGATATTAAAACTGCCAACAGGCGTATGCAGAGTGACCGTTATAACGAAGTCACTGCCCTGTGCCCTGATATTGCCAATATTGATTCTGAGATTATTGACCTGTCTGTGAAAACTGCCAGAGCGCGTATAGAAGCTGACTCATCGGACACGAATACTGATGAATTAACTTCCAGCCTTAAGTCACTTAATGAAAGAAAAGTGGCTGCCCTGGCCTCAATAGGCAAGCCCGCTGATTATCTTGATGATATATTTACATGTCCTTACTGCAAGGATTCCGGTTATGTTAACGGTAAACGCGCATATGTTTTAATAAGAAGGCTATTGACCTTATATATAAGGACTCTAATCTCAAGAATATAACTGCTGATGAGAACTTTAATACATTTTCTCTTAGCTGGTACAACAACACTGATGTTGATCCTGCAACAGGGCTCACACCTTATATTAATATGCAGAAAGTTCTCAAAGTATGTCACGATTTCGTTGATAACTTTGATAATACATTTTCTAATCTTTTGTTTATCGGACAGACCGGTGTTGGAAAGACTTTTCTTTCTAACTGTATTGCAAGGGCGCTTATGGACTCCTGCCACAGTATTATTTATCTTACTGCCGGTGAGTTCTTTGATTCTTTCAAGAGCGATGATTTTAAGGAGTTTGGAAGTTCCAAGTTTGACACTTCATTTTTGTTGAGTGTGACCTTCTTATTATTGACGACCTTGGAACAGAGAAAGCTTCAGATTATAATTTTTCTAATCTGTTTAATACTATTAATGAAAGGCTTCTTAGAAGAAAGAGTATTATTATATCTTCTAACCTTGAGATGCCTGATATTGAGACAAGGTACTCACAGAGAATTTTCTCAAGACTTGTAAGTGCCTATTCAATTTTAAGACTCTTTGGAGATGATATCCGCTGTATGAAGAAATTATCACCAACTAAAAGGTCTTAACGATTATTTATGTCAAATATATCATTGACTTATTTCGCGTCAATGTTTATATTTTTATATGTATGTTTAATTATTATACTTTTATGGAGGATTATTTATTATGCCACGTGATGAAAGACACACAGAAACTATTCCCTACGGAACTTTAGGTATTATCCCATTAGCAAGCACTGAAATGGGTAAGAAAGTTGACGAGTACCTTGTAAAGTGGAGAGAGCCGTCAGAATGAGAATACTTCTACCCTTAATTTTGCAGGATATAAGAGAGACAGTTATATTGTTAACGCTAAGACTCCTAGATTCGGTTCAGGAGAAGGAAAGGGCGTTCTTGTAGATTCTGTCCGTGGTCATGACTTATATATTATGCTTGATGTCTGCAACTACAGCCTTGAATATACTGTTTGCGGTTTCAAGAACCATATGTCTCCTGATGATCACTATGCTGACCTCAAGAGAGTTATTGCTGCTGCAGGTGGTAAGGCAAGAAGAATTAATGTAATCATGCCTTTCCTTTATGAATCAAGACAGCACAAGAGAACAGGAAGAGAATCTCTTGACTGTGCACTTATGCTTCAGGAACTTACAGATATGGGCGTTGAGAATATTATTACTTTCGATGCACATGACCCTAGAGTACACAATGCTATTCCTCTTAAGGGATTTGAATCTGTATCATGCACATACCAGTTTATCAAGTATCTCCTTCTTAATGTGGACGACCTTCACATCGACAGCGAGCATATGATGGTTATCAGCCCGGATGAAGGTGGTATGGGACGTGCTGTTTACTTTGCTAACGTTCTTGGTCTTGATATGGGTATGTTCTATAAGAGAAGAGATTACACTAAGATTGTTAATGGACGTAATCCTATCGTTGCACATGAGTTCCTTGGAACTAATGTTGAAGGCAAGGATGTCGTTATCATTGATGATATGATTTCTTCTGGTGAAAGTATGATTGATGTTGCTTCTGAGCTTAAGAAGCGTGGTGCAAGCAGAGTATTCTGTGCAACTACATTCGGTCTTTTCACTAACGGATTCAAGAAATTTGATGAAGCATATGAGAATGGTATTATCGACAGAATCCTTACAACTAACCTTGTGTACCAGCCAACAGAGCTTCTCTCTAAGCCTTGGTACATCAATGTTGATATGAGCAAATACATGGCTCTTCTTATTGATACACTTAACCATGATTCTTCAATCAGCAACCTCTTAAGCCCTGTTGAAAGAATCCAGCAGAGAGTTAAGGAATATAACGAACTTCATTACGGTAAGTAATTCTGGTATTATTTATACTAAAAAGCGGAATCTGATTCAATTGTCAGATTCCGCTTTTTATCTTAATTCTTAATCTAATTCACTTCCTATCTGCAAGTAACCTTTTGAATAATTCCATGTTCCATCTTCATTCTGCTTATACACACGAAGCACCTGTAATCCTTGGTCTTTCGGCTCTATTGTATTGATGATATCGCCTTTTGCCCCAATCTTATATCTAACTCCTTTATCCGTAATAATTACCAGCCTAAAAACAAATGTTTTCGATAATTTATCTCCTCTAATTTCTCCCCCACCCCCAGCATCAGCATAATTATCTGTTTCAAAATCTGTCTCAAGCGTTTCTATTTCTCCATCAATATATTCATATATCTTGTCTACTGCCGTCTCTTTCCCCGGCTGTAATCTTTCACAGAACTGTTCTTTAAGTTTCTCACTGTCATGATTTTTTATAGCATCATAGACATTTTCTGCCATATCCTTTGTTTGTCTTAATGGCGACTTACTTGTATTATTACTTTTTACTCCACATGCCGTTATGTTGAAAATCATACATATAACCATTAATGTTATTATCAATATCTTTTTCATAAAACTATTATTGTTATCCCTATAATAAATCAACATATTTAATTCAATTCACTTCCTATCTGCAAGTAACCTTTTGAATAATTCCATGTTCCGTCTTCATTCTGCTTATACACACGAAGCACCTGTAATCCTTGGTCTTTCGGCTCTATTGTATTGATGATATCGCCTTTACCTCCTATTTCATATCTGATTCCTTTATCTGTGGTAATGATTATTTCAAATACAAATGTTTTTGATAGTTTATCGCCCCTTATCTTTCCACCACCGCCTGCTCGTGCAAAATGCTCTGTTTCAAAATCTGTCTCAAGCGTTTCTATTTCTCCATCAATATATTCATATATCTTGTCTACCGCTGTCTCTTTCCCCGGCTGCAGCCTTTCGCAGAACTGTTCTTTTAGCTGTTCACTGTCATGATTCTTTATAGCATCATAGACATTTTCTGCCATCTTTTCAGTTTTTTCTAATATTGTTTCACTTTTATTGTTCAAATCAAATCCACATGATACGGTATTAAATATTATCAATATACAAATTAAAAATAGTGTTATTACTTTTTTCATAACTGGTCTCCAATATACATCCGACATTCCATTACAACGCTTAATCTAATTCACTTCCTACTCTAAAGACATTGTTTTTGTAATTCCATGTTCCATCTTCATTCTGTCGATATATAATTATTGTTTGCAGTCCCTGATTCTTAGGTTCAATAGTATTAATTACATCTCCTTTTCCTACAATTTCATATCTTGTGCCTTTATCAGAAACAACATATATACCGAAACTAAATCCCTTTGACAATTTATCTCCTCTATTTTCTCCACCTCCTGTGTCAGCATAATTATCTGTTTCAAAATCTGTCTCAAGCGTTTCTATTTCTCCGTCAATATATTCATATATCTTGTCTACCGCTGTCTCTTTCCCCGGCTGCAGCCTTTCTCAGAACTGCTCTTTAAGCTTCTCACTGTCATGATTCTTTATGGCATCACAGACATTTTCTGCCATATCCTTTGTTTGTCGTAATGGTGACTTACTGGTATTATTACTTTTTACTCCGCATGCTGTTATATTGAAAATCATACATATAACCATTAATGTTATTATCAATATCTTTTTCATAAGTAATGCAATCTCCTTAGTAAACCTACCATTTCATCATATTCAGCAACTTTAGTAGGTCTTTTCACATTGTTAATTGTTTTATAATGCTTCTTCCCAACTTAAAAGCCTACTAAACAAACACTATTCACACTTTTAGTAGGTCTTTTTCTTATATATCTACAGCATCAAACAGTTTTAGTTAGCAAAAAAGCCCACTATTCGGACACATATCATCAACTTAGTAGGTCTTTTTCTTTATTCTCATTAATTCTCCTCGGAATTTTCTTGCAATTAACCTACCACTTCATCATATTTAGCAACTTTAGTAGGTTTTCCCTGCTATGCATTAATTTCGTGTGCCATTTGACACTATCTACAATTATTTTCAAGTCTCTGCTAAAACAAAAAAGGCTGCATTTAAGAAACATTTCCTAAATGCAACCGAACTATCATAGCGTTAGCCTTAGACTTCTAGTTTTGTGTCCTTATATTTCTATAAGTTTACCCCACTAAAATTTATCATACAATCCACTTTTCTGCAAGTATTATTTTATTTACATCTACGATATATCTGCAATTAATAACCTGAGATATCCCCTTTAGTCTCTGCCGGCTTATCTGTATCTGCCCGGGTTTCACTTCCACCAGCAGTGCTATCCTGCTTTGTTCCTGCAGTTGCGTCATTATCCCTTGCCGTGCCTGTTTCCATCTGACTTGTCGACTGGATCTGACTGCCCTTCTGCGTCTGTGTTACTGACTGTGTCTCACTGACTGACTGCGTTTCTGTCTGTGTTTCACTTACAGATTCAGTTTCTGTCTCCTTATTATCTGACTTCTGTCTGTACTTAGGGAAATCCTTCTTTGCCAGAGCCTTATGTGAATCCTGCATAAACTGCCTGAATATATCCTTTGTATGACTCTGTGGTATTGATGCAGGATAATCATATCCCTGCCATACAGCCACTGTATAATAAGCACTGTATCCACAGAACCATGAATCATAATTAGAGTTCGTTGTTCCAGTCTTTCCGGCAACAATTGCATTATCTGGTGCTGCCCCGCGTCCTGTTCCTTCATTCACAGCAGTTTCAAGCATATCTGTCATCATCCTGCACGATTCAGCATCATATATCTTCTGCCCCCTGCCAGATGAATCATATACTATTCTTCCTCTTGTATCCTTTATCTGGGATACACATGTAACTCTTCTGTACTCGCCCTCATTAGCTATTGTTGCATACGCACCTGCCATCTCCTCTGTTGACACACCATATGTGAAGCCGCCTATGGCAATCGCATTGTATTCTTTATCCATCCATACTTTATGAAATCCCTGATTGAGAAGATATGAACTGCCAACCTTAGGTGTAAGTTCTTTAAGTACATTCCATGCAACTGTGTTACGTGAAAGACTTACCGCTGTTCTTAATGTAATGCTTCCCATATATGTTCCATCTGCATTCTTCGGACCATCCTGAATGTATTCATCCTGAACTATGGTGTCAGGTGTATTGCCCTTTTCAAGATACGGAACATAATCTATCACAGGCTTGATGGAGCTTCCGGGCTGTCTGTAGCTCTGATATGCCCTGTTAAGAGTATATCCATCTAAATCCTGAGTTCTTGAACCGACAATAGCCACTACATTTCCTGTTGAATTGTCAATACAGGTAGCTGCTGCCTGCATTTCATACACTCCGTCTTTTTCTGCGGTATATCCTTTAAGATTATCATCAACAGCATCCTGAAGCATCTGCTGTACATCCATGTTGATACTTGTGTATACCTTGTATCCTCCGGAAAGCAGTTTCTGCTGAAACAGTGTATAGCTGTTTTCATATATTTCTTTATATTGTTCGTAATCATCATCATTGTTAAAATTCGTTCTGAACACAAAGCCATTCGCCTGCATCATGCTCTCTGTCGCACAATGCCTTGCATATGTCTCGACAGAATTGTTCTTTGAAACCTCGGGCTGCTGTGCCAAAACCACCTGCGTATCAAGCGCAGTGTAATAGTTCATGGAATTAATCATATCATTTTCATACAGCTTTCCAAGTATAAGGTCTCTTCTCCCAACTGTGTTATCATAATTAGTCAGTGGATTGTATCTTGTCGGATTGTTAGGGATTGCCGCTATAAATACCTGTTCAGCAACTGTCAGCTCACTTACCTCTTTGTCAAAATAGCCTCTCGCTGCTGCACCTACTCCATAATATCCATTACTGAAATATATGTTGTTTAAGTAGAATTCAAGAATCTGATCCTTTGTATATTTCTTTTCCAGATCCCATGCCACAAATATTTCTTTTACCTTTCTCTGCCATGTAACTTCCTGACTTAAGAATATATTCTTTGCAAGCTGCTGCGTTATTGTACTTGCACCCTGAACAATTTCATCATTCTCTGTATTAGCTATCACAGCCCTTATTATAGCCTTGAAATCAATTCCTTTATGTTTATAAAAGTCTTTATCTTCCATAACAACAAAAGATTTCTGTAATGTATCCGGTATCTGACCTATATCAACATAATACATATCCTTTGACTCACGCATGGTACACAGCTCGTTGCCATCAGTATCATATATAACTGTTGTTCCTGATGCCATAAATGTGTCTAAGGAACTTTTATTTACAAGCTCCTTAGCCTCCTGCGCAAGCTTTATTATCTTTACTATCTTTGGTGAAAATATTGCAAGTGTTGTAACAAATGCCAGCAATAATGTAAGAAGTATCAGCCTTCTTATTAATCTGCGTCTTCTTTTCTTTTTTGATAATTTCTTCTTCGCCATAATATTCAATCCCTGTGCATATCATCACTTATAATAGGTTACATATATATTGCCGCCCTGAGAAAACATTTTTCCAGCATCATTCATAGACATAGTCTTTACTGAACCGGATGATGATTCAATATATGCTATTTCACTTGAATTATATGCAGTAATGATTATATATTCGTCTTCTCCGGTCTTTGCTATCACAAGACTTCCTTCTCCGACATAGCTTAATGCCTTCTCACATGTTATTCCTGTAAGACTTATTCCATGTACTCCGCTTATCATGTTCATTGTCTGCACTGCTGTATACCCCTGTTCCATGTAAGCCGCGGCATTATAATCAGCCCCAAGATAATTACATACTGTTGTAACTGCATTTTCAAGAGAACTTCCACCCATAACCGGCGAAACCCCGTCTATTGATGCCTGTGTGCTTCTGTACCGTTTCCACACAGACTTTGAATCACAATCCACAACTGTTCCATATGTGTCATATGCAAGAGTTATTGCTGATTCAAGCTGTGTCTTGCTTCCCTGGAATGTTCCGTATCCATATACATAGTACCTTCCATCCCATGTGAATTCATCTTCAAGTTCCAGACTTGTATTGTCTTTAAATATAATCTCGCCTGAAGTTCTGTAACTAACAGATATATCATTTACCTTGGTTATAAGGTCAATATATAATTCCTGTTTCCTTGCGTCTGTGCTTATTGTATCAGCCTTTACAACATTTTCAACAACATTCTCATCCTTATTGATAAGCTGGTCTATGCTCGTTGACACATAACCACTTCCTGACTTCACTATTCTTGTAAGCGTAATTCTCTTGCCTTCAACCTCTGTATCAGATACATATATATCAGGCTGTTCATATTGTTTAATAATATTATAATCAACATCCATAATACCGACTTTGTACATTGCATATGTTCTGCTGCCATCTGCATCTGATACAATATCTTCCTTATGAGCAATTCCATATATAAAGTCCGAATCAATATATCCAAGCGGTCTTAATGTATCTGCCTCATCTGCCTTTAACTCATAAGCGCTGTCGTTGCTCATATTAAGAACTCTTATCGTATCAGTGTTGCATATATCACCTGACACACTATATGCTATGGCATCTCCGGCATCTGATACAGCATATGAATTCTCTTTAAGTCCTGTTATCTCTGTCATGACCTCTTTACTTACAAGGTCTACAGAATACAGAGTCTCATCTATAAGTATATAGAATTTGTCGTTAGAAACATAAGAAACGCCACCAACATTCTGTGTGAGAATGTTATAAGGAATCGCCACTGGAATGAACAGTCTTTCAGTAACATCATTATCTGAATACGAATATCTGCATAAAGATACGCCAACCTGTCCTTCATGCTCTCCTCTGTTCATATATCCTGATACTAAAAATGTTGCATCTCCGTTATCTTCTATTTTCATTATCTTAATGTTATGGGCATCATAACCTTCTCTTACAGAATCAGTCTCCTCACCCTTGAACGAGAATACTCTTGTAAATGTCTGTGAACTGCTGTTAAAACACCACAGTGAACCCTGATTAACAAAATAGGTATATATTCCCTTTTCATCAGATGCACAATTAACATCTGTCGAAGAATTAATTCCAAGATTAATCTTTGCCGTTGAAGTCAGGTCGTTCCTTGCGTCAAATACCTGATTCATCTCCCTCTCGAAATTAAGAAGATAGAAACCACTGTTAGTCTGCCGTATTCTATAATACTCACTTACTGTATATGTATCACTTGATGAATAATCATTTGCTGCTCCAACTCTGTAACTAAGTCTTAATATTGCCACATCATCATCAACTGATATAACCTCCGGCATAATATCACTCTCTACATATGGGTCAAGGTCTCCCCAGCCGACCTGGCTTAATGAGCAGTTAATATTTACCTTTCCATAATTAGTGTTATCACCTGAACTTGAAGTTTCAAGATATCCGGCTATGTCCTTAAGTCTACTGTCATCAAATGTACATGCATTGAAATCCATGACAAAATCAAGCTTTTCTGAAGGTCATAATCCACTCCATAAACAATTCTTGTGTAATAATATACTGCCTCATGCTTCTTTGTCTTAAGCACAATCTCAAGCGCATACTCTTTCCCGGTATCAAGAAGATTCTTTATGTTAAATGTAACATTTATACTGCTCCCTGCATTATCATAATCACTAACCTCAGTATTCTCGATAAGCGACTTATCCTCTAAAGAACGGATTTTGTATGCCACACCTTCAATATCTTCTCCGTATGTATTAATTGTAACTGTCAGCTTTCTGTCCTTTGCAACAGGTGTAATATTGCCATAAAACAATGTTGAATCCAGCTCCGAAGTGTAACCATGAAGCACATTATACTGTGTTCCTGCCTCTGTATCCATTGCAACTGTTGGAAGAGTTGCATCTGCCATAGTGGTTGCTGACGGCATTATCTGTTCGAATTTCATTGATATAAATGTTATGATAACCGTAACTAAAAATATAACTCCAAGTATAAAATACTTAGAACCTGATATACTATAATTCCTGATTCTTTTCAATTTAATCCTCCAAAAGCTTCTTTAGCGTAAGGTCAATATTAAGCACCCTGCTCATATTCTGTACTTCCTCATAAGCCTTAGCATCAGGCTTTCCTGTCTTAACAGCTCTTATAAGCAGATTCTTTGGTGTATGCTCCATGTCTATGAATTCAAGTATCTGTGTCTGGTAACCCTTAGATTCTAAAAGCTTTGCCCTTGCACCATCTGTCGCTATTGCGCAAATCTTTCCTTTAAGATTCCATAATCCATGACAGGTGAGAGAGTTTCATCTGCAATTGTTCTGTTTGCCTCATGCTGACAGCAAGGCACAGAAAGTATAACCTTCGCACCCCATTTTACTGCTTTGGCGAGTGCATAATCTGTAGCCGTATCACATGCATGAAGTGTTACAACCATGTCTACAGACTCAACACCCTTGTAAGAAGCAATATCTCCCTCATAGAAATTGAGTCTCTCATAACCATATTTCGTTCTTAACTGGTTGCAATGCTCAATAACATCTTTCTTTAAATCCAGCCCGATTATTCTTATATTGTATCCCTTAAGAACCTTAAGATAATAATACATTGCAAATGTAAGATATGATTTTCCACATCCAAAATCAATTATTGTCTGTTCTTTATCCTTATCTAACTGTGGCAGAATATCCTCGATAAATTCAAGAAATCTGTTAATCTGCCTGAACTTATCATATCTTGTTCTTACAATTGCCCCTCTTTAGTCATAACTCCGAGGTCAACAAGAAAATCCACCTTTTCGCCCTCTTTAAGAATATATGTCTTGGTTCTGTTGTGTGACATATCCTTCTGACTCTTTATCTGTGCAAGCCTTTTATACTTACAGGTACATGCGCCCTTCTTTGAACTAAGCACCGTGGCAGTCGCATCTGTCATATTAAACTGCGCCTGTTTAAATGTGTTCTCCATATATTCTGTAATTCTTGTCTTAATCTCTTCTTCTGAATAATTGGTGTGAAGCACTTTTCTTCCCACGAATTCTGATGCCTGATACTTTATCTCATCCTTAAGCTGTACCGGGCGAATCTTAACCCTCATCACACCTTCTTCATTCTTTACCTTCTGTCCGCTTATTGTAAGATCAATAAGCCTGTCATTAATACATTTATCTAAAAGCTCTTTTAATTCCATATCTGCCTCATCTTTTCTTGATTTATCCTCTGGATATACATGGTTATTTTAATCTCTTTAGACAAAACCACAATAGCAAGTTTTATGCCTTAAAATCATCATCAGAAATCCTCATTATATATCGGTGTTGAAAGCTGTATATCCGTCACCCCTTGTCTCGTCATAATTCATTGTTATATTAACATTTATCTTGTTCTTTCCTATGCTTACAGAATCCTTAACGCTTTTAGCGTAAGCATACACAACATATGAATCCTGTATCTGTCCCGTAGTCACAGTCTTTGCACCCAGCATCTTAAGCATTCTGCCGCTGACCTCGCTCTTATCATACTGTGACATATCCCCAGCAATGCTTCCTTTCATGCTGACTGTTACATGAGTATCTATTCCATATTCCTCTAACACCTGTTTCATCAGCTTTTCATAATCTGAAGTGCTCTCAAATCCCTTATACAGTTCTATATCAGTTATAAAATATTCTCCTGTACTGCTCTTTTTTATTGATATATCTGCGCTGCCATTAACTGATTGCTGTGTAAGATATATTCCTGTTTCATCCTCCGTTATATTATATCTGTTAAGCCCCAGAGTCTTTGCCATCTGTGTCATCATAAGTTTCTTTGCTGTATCCGACATCCCATTGTCAAGCTTTCCTGTCGCTGATATGTCGGCACTTATATCATAGTACACATTTTCACAAAATGTATCTACAACATCCATTGTCTCACCCTTTATGCCCTTGTATACAAGTCTGCCGGCAAATACTGCCCATATAATTACTGCAGCTGCTATCATCAGCCTCTGAAATCTATATATCTTTACCATATAAAAAACCTCCCATCACCTGAAATATTCCCAGATAATGGAAGGTTTATACATATTATTTAATTAACAGCCTTAATTCTCGCAAGCGATCTCTTAAGGCGCCTCTGCTCTTACCATATCCAGATTAGAATCATGGCTGGCAAGTCTCTTTTCAGCTCGCAGTCTCGCCTCGTTAGCTCTTTCTACATCGATTTCATCTGACCATTCTGCCACCTCAGCAAGAATAGTTATCTTATCCTTGAGAATCTCTATAATTCCACCATGTACCGGCTTTCTTTACATCATTACCATTGTGTATGCTAAGAACACAAGGAACAACAACTGCCGTAAGCGGAATATGTCCCGGATAAACACCTATATCGCCTTCACTGGTAGAAAGTTCAACAAATGTAGCGTCATCATGGTAGAAAACTCTGTCCGGCGTATTAACCAGAAGCTTTATTGTCTGTAAATCTGCCATTACAACCTCTTTTCTACTTCTCTACCTTAGCTAAAACATCATCAATTCCACCACAGTTAAGGAAGTAACTCTCTGGAATGTCATCATACTTTCCTTCGATAATTTCCTTGAAGCCCTGAATAGTCTCACTTACAGGAACATATCTTCCTTCAAGACCAGTAAACTGTCCTGCAACGAAGAATGGCTGTGATAAGAATCTCTGAACCTTTCTTGCTCTTGAAACAACAAGCTTATCATCCTCTGAAAGCTCGTCCATACCAAGGATAGCGATGATATCCTGTAATTCTTTATATTTCTGTAAGATTTCCTGAACTGATCTTGCAACCTTGTAATGCTCCTCACCAACAATTCTTGGATCAAGAATTCTTGATGTAGACTCTAACGGGTCAACGGCTGGATAGATACCAAGCTCAACGATTGATCTTGAAAGAACTGTAGTAGCATCCAGATGTGCAAATGTTGTAGCCGGAGCCGGGTCAGTAAGGTCATCGGCTGGTACATATACAGCCTGAACAGATGTAATAGATCCGTTCTTGGTAGATGTGATTCTCTCCTGAAGAGCACCCATCTCTGTCTGTAATGTTGGCTGATAACCAACGGCTGAAGGCATACGTCCAAGAAGTGCTGAAACCTCTGAACCAGCCTGGGTAAATCTGTAGATATTATCAATGAAAAGAAGTACATCCTTTCCACCCTTATCTCTGAAGTACTCAGCCATTGTAAGTCCTGCAAGACCAACTCTCATTCTTGCTCCAGGTGGTTCGTTCATCTGTCCGAACACCATGGTAGTTTTCTCGATAACGCCTGATTCCATCATCTCATGATAAAGGTCGTTACCCTCTCTTGTTCTTTCTCCAACACCAGTGAATACTGAATATCCACCATGCTCAGTTGCAATATTTCTGATAAGTTCCTGAATAAGTACTGTCTTACCTACTCCGGCACCTCCGAAAGTCCTATCTTACCACCCTTCTGGTAAGGACAAAGTAAATCTACAACCTTGATACCAGTCTCAAGAATCTCTGTATTAGTTGCCTGCTCTGCAAATGCAGGTGCCTTTCTATGAATAGGCATATGCTCCTGTACTTCTGGCGCTGGCTTATTATCAATTGGATCACCTAATACATTGAACATTCTTCCTAAAGTCTGTTCACCTACCGGTACAGAAATTGGGGCACCTGTCGCCTCTGCATCCATACCTCTGACAAGACCATCTGTAGGACCCATGGCTATACATCTTACTACATCATCGCCAAGATGCTGGGCAACCTCTACAACAAGCTTACCGCCGTCATTAGTCTTAATATTGATGGCCGAATTGATTTCTGGCAGATTACCGTCTGTGAACTTAATATCAATTACAGCACCGATAACCTGAGTAATCTTACCAATATTATTCTCTGCCATTATTCCCTCCATTGTTTTATTAATTGATAGCATTCGCTCCTGCTATAATCTCTGTAAGTTCCTGTGTAATTGAAGCCTGACGTGCTCTGTTAAACTTAAGCGACAGATCTGATATCATATCCTCTGCATTGCTTGTAGCACTGTCCATTGCCTGCATACGTGCTCCGTTCTCACTGGCAACAGCTTCTACCATAGCCCCATATATAAGACTGCACACATACTTAGGTATAATCAGGTTAAGAGCCTCCTCTTCACCCGGCTCATAATTCATAGGTGTATTATCAGTCTCTGCTCCATCCTGTTTCATTGAATCTGCATCAACAGGAAGCAGCTTGATAAGCTTAGGTTCATGAACCACAGTGTTCTTAAAGATGTATAAGCAAGATATATCTCTCCGACTTCTCCACTTGTAAATGCATCAAGCACCTCATTACATATAGCCTTGGCATCTGTATACGCAGGTTCTTCAACCATATCTGAATAATCTGCTTTAATCTGATAGCCTCTTCTTGAAAGGAAATCTCTTCCCTTTGTTCCTATTGCATATATAAGTGCGTCTTCCTTAGGAATATCACTACCTGTTATAAGTCTGGTAATATTAGAATTATATCCTCCGGCAAGTCCTCTGTTCGCTGTAATTGTAATAATCGCTTTCTTACTTGAATCTCCGGCTTTCAGATATTTGTGATTGATATTACCTGACTTGGCAAGCATATTCTTTACGGTATCATACATAAGGTCGAAATACGGCTTGGTACTTTCCGCTTTCCCTTTAGCTTTCTGCAATTTAACAGTAGATACGAGCTTCATGGCTTTGGTAATCTGACCGGTACTTTGAATACTATCTCTGCGTCTTTTTATGTCTCTCATTGAGGCCATAAACTATTACCTCCATTCCAAAACATTTACTGGATAAATGTTTTCTTAAACTCCTCGATGGCAGCTATAAGTGCCTTCTCATTATCTGCTGTCAGTTCCTTAGTCTCTTTAATAGACTCTGGAATCTGTGGATACTTAGTATCAATAAAGTCAAATAATCCCTGCTCGAAATCAAGAATCCTGTCAACATCTATATCGATAACATACTTCTTGGTAACTGCATATATGATTATAACCTGATACTCAACCGGCATTGGCTTGTACTGTGGCTGTTTAAGCATCTCTCTGATTCTCTCACCCTGTGCAAGCTTTTCCTTGGTATCAGCATCAAGCTCTGAACCAAACTGTGAGAATGATGCAAGCTCTCTGTACTGGGCAAGCTCTGTACGGATAGGAGCAGCAATCTTCTTAATAGCCTTAATCTGTGCTGAACCACCAACTCGTGATACAGACAATCCGGCATTAATAGCAGGTCTGAAGCCTGAATTAAACATCTCTGTCTCAAGATATATCTGTCCATCTGTAATAGAAATAACATTAGTAGGAATATATGCTGAAACATCCCTGCCTGAGTCTCGATGATTGGAAGTGCTGTAAGTGAACCTCCGCCGTATTCATCTGACATTCTTGGCTCTCTCAAGAAGTCTTGAATGAAGATAGAATACATCTCCAGGATAAGCCTCACGTCCAGGTGCTCTCTTAAGAAGAAGTGAAAGTGTTCTGTACGCTGCAGCATGCTTGCTTAAATCATCATAAACAACTAATACATCTCCACCATTCTCCATCCACTCTTCACCAATAGCACATCCTGAATAAGGAGCAATATACTGTAATGGAGCAAGTTCACTGGCTGTAGATGCCACTACTGTTGTATATGCCATTGCACCATATTCCTCAAGAGTCTTAACAATACTTGCAACAGTTGAAGCCTTCTGTCCGATAGCAACATATATACAATGTACTCCCTGACCCTTCTGGTTAATAATAGTATCAATAGCAATAGCCGTCTTACCTGTCTGACGGTCACCGATAATAAGCTCTCTTTGTCCTCTTCCGATAGGAACCATGGCATCAATAGCTTTAATACCTGTCTGAAGTGGAACGCTTACTGATTTTCTTGTAATAACGCCTGATGCAACTCTCTCAATCTTACGATACTTATCTGTAACGATTGGTCCTTTGCCATCAATAGGCTGTCCTAATGCATTGACAACTCGTCCTGTCAATGCGTCACCAACTGGAACCTCAACAACTCGTCCAGTTGTCTTAACAGTATCGCCTTCATTAACATTTCTTGAATCACCAAGTAAAACGGCACCAACATTATCCTCTTCAAGGTTAAGTACCATTCCATATACCTCGCCTGGAAACTCAAGAAGTTCTCCCTGCATGGCCTTTTCTAATCCATGAATTCGTGCGATACCATCTGCTACCTGAATAACAGTACCAACATCTGATACTTCAAGTTCGGTAGAATATCTCTTTATCTGTTCTTTTATAACTGAACTGATTTCTTCCGGTCTTAAATTCATTAGCTCTATGCACCCGCTTTCTAATTAATTAAACTAACCTGTCTGATATTCCTATAACTGAATCTTCATCAGACTTCTGGAAAGTTCGTCTATTTTATGCTTAATACTACTGTCTACTACACGGTCACCGATTCTTATTACCATTCCGCCAATAAGACTTTCATCAACCGAATAATGCATCTGGAAATCAACATATCCTGTAGTTTCTAACAGCTTCCCAGCAACAGCCTTCTTCTGTTCATCAGTGAGTGGCTTTGCTGTGCTTATAAGCAATTCCTATTTTCTTGTATTCGAGAACTCTCTTTCGAAAATACTCAAGTGTATCAACAATCTTTTTCTGTCTGTCCTTTGAGACCATGGTTATCAGCAAACCCGTCATATCTCCTGAAACAAACTGAGAGAAAATGTTATTAATAAGTTCTTCCTTTTCTCCCTTTTCAACTTCTGGATGATTGAGCAGTCTGCCAAACTCAGGATTATCATTAAATGCTTCAATGACAGCCCCGGCCTCATCATACAGAGAATCCACCCTGGACTCTTCTACGGCAAGCTCAAATAAAGCATCACCGTATGTTGCTTCAATTAGCTTAGCCATGTTTTCTCACCCATTTCATTCAAAGTCTCTTCAATAAGAGCATTGCTGTCCTTCTCATCAATAGATCTGGCAACTAACTTAGATGCCATAACAGCTGCTACAGTTACAATCTGCTGTTTAACCTCATCAGCAACCTTCTGCTTCTCAAGTTCAGCTTCAACATTAGCTCTTTCTATAATTCTTGCTGCCTCAGCCTTGGCTTCATCAATGATTTTGGTCTCATTGTGCATAGCAGTCTTTCTTGCATCACTAAGAATCTGTTCTGCCTCCTTGTGGGCATCCTTTAACTTAGCCTCATATTCTGCTTTAAGGGCGCTCGCTTCCTTCTTATCGTTCTCAGCGTTCTCCCTGTCACTTGTTATCTTGTCTTGTCTCTTCTTTAACATATTCCTTACAGGATTGAAAGAATAAATGTAAGTAAAAGAAACAGTACAAATACATTGACTGCAGTTACTGGCATCAAAAGGAGCGGATCCAGACCGAATAATCGTCCATCAGCCGCTATGGCAACAAATGTATTTCCTGACAAATTCAATTGTAGGCCTCCTTTCTATTATCTTCGCACCTCTTCTTAGTTTCCGAAGGCTTAACGAACATTAAGATAATAGCTACGGCAAAACCGTAAAGACCTGTTGTCTCGGCTACGGCCTGTCCAAGAAGCATTGTTGAAGTAATATCAGACTTAGCTCCCGGGTTACGTCCTACTGCAGATGCACCATAACCTGTGCGATACCCTGACCAACACCAGGACCAACACCTGCGATCATCGCAATACCTGCTCAATTGCTGACATAGCACTAATAAATTCACTTCCTGAAATATTCATTTAAAAATCCTCCGTCTAATAAAATATTTGCCGTTAATCGGCTATCTTGTCGTTAACATAAACCATAGTTAACATGCAGAATACATACGCCTGAATGCAGCCTGAGAATAAATCAAAGTACGCATGCAGAACTGCCGGGTATGCAACTGTGAATGGACTGAGCAAATCATATATCAATCCCATAAGAACTGTTCCTGACATTACATTACCAAAGACGTAATGATAATGATAACGGAACTGCAAATTCACCAATAAGGTTAATCGGGAATAAAACCATATCGGTTGGAATAATGCTGTAAAGTGCTTAATCCTGTTCTTCTTGATACCATTAAACTGAACCAGTATAAATGTTATCAGACCAAGACACAGAGTAACACCATAATCAGCCGTTGGTGGTCTTAACCCAAACAGACCGGATATGTTAGATATTATTATAAACAAGAACAATGTGGATATATAGTTCACAAACTTGTTGGCATTCTTACCCATAATACCATCAACCATAGTGCCTAACATCTCAACGATGATTTCTATGGCATTCTGAAACATTCCGGTGTATCTGAAGCATCGACTTTATTAATCTTAATCCTTGCTATTACAGCCATAACAAGAATAAAGACTGATACCAGCAGCAGAGCCACATGTGTTGTGTCAATGTTCAATGAAACGCCATTCAGCTTAAATGTGTACAGCGTCTTAATCATGAAACTTGAATCTCCGGCCACCATCGTAGTCAAACTCTCGCTTCCCACCTACTCACTCTCCTTTTCTATTATATTTTTATCAGTCTGAGGAAACTCCCCAGTACTGTTTTCCCCTTTGCGGACCTTTTCTTGTCCAGTAAAGGCGACAGATATGCCGCTATCTTCTCTGAGAACATGCCAATAATTGCACACAGCAAATCTCCTGCCTTAAAGATATACAATAATGCAAGCAGTACTATCATTACAAGAAATCTTACAATGTACCCAAATACAAGTGTTGAAGACTGCTTATGCCCGCCATACACAACCTTTCGTATAGTAAAGCTTAAATGAAATGAACTGAATACAGCATATAAACATCCCGCAAGCAGTCCCACTGCACACATTATCTTATTCGGAACAGCAATAAATATAATTATCTGGGCAACAACAAGATAAATACATTCTATAAGCAGCATTCCCGGAAGAGCTTCATTAATATCTTTAATTCTTTTAACATAAATCACCTCTTAATTTCACTGGAATCTTTTTCCTGCCTCTTTCTGTATTCCTCTACCTTTCTGTCGATTTCATCCTGCTGTGCCTTATCTTTCTTAAGCTTCTCCTGTCGTATTGTGTCCATTGCCAGAACATATGCATTTCTTGCACCTGTGCCATCCCAATAAAAGCAGTGGAACCGTAAACCATGTTCCAAACCTTTTATCAAGCCATATTCCAAGTGCCAGACATAAAATGTTGGCACCATCACACATATAGCGAGCTGGGATATCAGTACAATATTTCGTAATGCTTTGCTATCATTCTTCATATCATGTTCCTCACAAAAGTCTGCATTAATTTTACCAATTTATAGGTATATTTTTCAACCCTTTTATTGAAATTTAATTAATCTGCTGATATAATTTTGTCATTATATTTTGTGTATTATTAACTATACCCGAAAGGGGATTTTATATGCCTACATTATACAGAAAAGACTTATTCCTGATGAATGCGTTAATCTTAAGGACGATAACATAATATTCTTAGATTCTGATACTATTGTGACCAGTTGGAACACATTCCGTCCCAAAGCTGAATTCACACATGGAACATCATATTATGTTATTAATGAAGGGTTTAAGATAAGCAAATTCTATAAAGCAGACAACTCTCTTGCATATATCTATTGTGACATTATTGACACTTCTTATGATGCTGTCTCTGATACATATATATTCACTGATCTTCTTGCAGATGTCATAATTGAGAATAACGGGCGTGTCCGTGTTGTCGACCTTGATGAATTAGGCGATGCACTTACAGAGAATATTATAAGCTGTGAGCTTATGTCTGATGCGCTTCACAAGCTTAACAAGCTTCTTACCGCCATCTATAACGGTACCTTTAATGAATACATCAGAATTCTTGAATCACATGAATAACAAGTTCTAAAGGGTCTGGAAACCTTATTCGTTTCCAGACCCTTTTTATGTCAATTGTTATTGTGCGACCTGTTCTTTCATACTTGTAATATCTGACACCTGCGGCATTAAGCATTCTCTTTGATGCAATTACAGATGCAGTATCTGCATATTTGTCACAGTCATATACAACAGTCTTAATTCCTGCCTGAATAATTGCCTTCGCACACTCATTGCATGGAAAAGTGTTACATAAAGCTTGGCATTATCAAGGCTTCCGCCTCTGTAATTAAGAATCGCATTAAGCTCACTATGAGTTGTATAGAAATACTTATTATCTTCACCATCTCTGTTCCATGGAAACTCATCATCTGAACAGCCTCTTGGCAATCCGTTATATCCCATGGACAATATCTTATTATCCTGGCTTACTATACACGCACCAACCTGTGTATTGGGGTCTTTGGACCTCATACCGGAAAGTGTTGCAATTCCCATGAAATATTCATCCCATGATATATAATCTTTTCTCTTATCGCCCATTTATTAATCCTCTAACATGCTGATTCTTCTTATATGTCTCTCATCATTAGAAAACTTGGAATCTAAAACGTATCTGCTATTCTGAAAGCAAGCTCTGGTCCGATAACTCTTGCGCCCATACATAATACATTGGCATTGTTATGTTCCTTAGTAGCCTGTGCTGAGAAGCAGTCGCGCATAATCTCTGCTCTTATTCCCTTAATCTTATTAGCAGCCATGCTCATTCCTATTCCTGTTCCGCAAAGAAGAATTCCTTCCTCACACTCGCCCGAAAGAATAGCCTCGGCTACCTTCTTGGCATATACAGGATAGTCGCATGAATCCTTAGTATATGTGCCATAATCCTTACACTCAACACCTCTCTTCTTAAGATGTTCTATAAGTGCTCCTTTAATTCTAATGCTCCATGATCACAACCAATTGCTATCATTGTTCTTCTCCTTTATCTTCTTTTTCTTCTGACAACCCATCCAGATACTCTGCAACCTTGCCAACCAGCCTGCATATCATTTCAAAACATGCATTATATTCCTCAATGCCTTTTCCATATGGGTCTTTAATGTCCTGTTCAGGCTCTCCTGCATATTCACTCAGAGTATATACATTAATTGCCTCACTGTATTCATCATATATCTTCTGTTTCATATGCGAATTCATAGCCAGTACAAGTGTATCATTTCCGAAATCCTCATTCAACAACTGTTTTGCTGAATTGTTCGGAATTATCATATTATGCTTGGCGCAACAGCAACCGCCTTCGGATTATATGGTTCTGGGAAAAGCACCACCATCCCTCTGGATTCCGATATAATATCCTGTTTAAGATTAGCCATAACAGTTGCCGCCATCGGACTTCTGCATGTATTTCCATTACATACGAATATCACCTTGTCAAATGTGTTCATAGGAAATCCTCATATCTTCATTATTTAAAATGTATTAATCCAGTTTAACTATTTTATGCCCGGCTGCCTTGATAAGTCTGTTCATAACAGCCTGTCCCACATTCTTTGTCTCAAAACTTTCTGAGTAAACATACTCTACTTTCTGCTTGTCAAAGTCCCTTAATATCGCATACAGGTTTCTTGCAACACTCAGCTCATCATCCTTATGTCCTGCTGAAACAATATCATTGCATATATATTTATCTTTTGTCTCATCAGTTGCCATAACTGCACATCTGTGACCTTCTGCTTCTTTTTCTGACACCTGGCTGTTAATATACTGGACAACCTTTTCATGTGGACCTTCAACAATAGTCACATCAGCATTCGGTGCATAGTGCTTGTATTTCATTCCCGGTGCCTTAGGTATCACGCCTTCTTTAAGGCTTCCCATAATTGCCGGATCAATTATTGTTTTTCCAATAGCTTCCTCAAACATAGCCTGTGTAATATAGCCAGGTCTTAATATAGTCGGTACTTCCTCACTAAGATCAATAATCGTAGACTCCACACCTATATCTACAGTATCATCCTGAATAATCATATCTATTCTTCCAGATAAATCATTAATTACATGCTCTGCCCTTGTTGGGCTTGGCTTTCCTGATGTATTGGCACTTGGTGCAGCTATATATACTCCTGAGCTTCTTATAAGCTCTGCTGCAACAGGGTGGCTTGGCATTCTTATCGCAACCGTTCCAAGCCCCTGTTATGGAATCAGGTACTTTATCCTTTTTCTTAAGAATCATTGTAAGCGGACCCGGCCAGAATTTTTCTGCCAGCACAAGTGCCTTATCTGGTACCTCTTTGGCTAAATCATATAATGCATTAACATCTGCAATATGCACTATAAGAGGATTATCAGAAGGTCTTCCCTTAGCGCATATATCTTGGCTGAAGCTTTCGCATCAAGTGCATCCGCACCAAGTCCGTATACAGTCTCTGTAGGAAAAGCCACAAGCCCTCCCGCTCTTAGAATCTGTCCTGCCTGTTCATATATTTTCTTATCTTCTTCTGTGTGTGTTATCTTCTTTATTATTGTTTCCATAAAACCTTTCGCCAGCTTTCATTACTTCATATTCATCATCAGATATTCTATTATACCACAATACAGAGCATCAGCCACTTTTTCCTGATATTCTTCCGTACACAGTCTCTGCTCCTCTTCCGGATTAGACAAGAAACCACACTCTGATATAATTGTCGGCAGCTTGGAATGAAGCAGTATGTAATAATTAACATCTGACTTAATCTGCCTTGTTGTACCTAACTTCTCACCAAGAATTCCTTGCATTATCTGTGCTATTCTTTTACTTTCCTCAGACTTCTTATAATAAAATACCTGTGCACCTTCTGCCTTAGGTGTGACATAACTGTTCTGATGGATACTGATTACCATATCTGCACCACTGCTATTGATTATATCACATCTTCTTTCCAGGTCAGCTTTCTTTTTACTCTTATCGGACTCCACACTTAAATCATCATCTGTGTCCCTTGTCATAATAACATTAATCTGAGCATCTTCAAGCCGTTCCTGTAATTTTTTTGCAATTGCAAGATTAATCTCTTTTCATTTGTTCCCGCAACCCCACTTTACCTGGGTCTGCGCCACCATGCCCACTATCAATAACGATACATTTTTCAGAAAATTAATATTCATCTCAACGACTTCACCATCACCTGCATCATCTGACAAATGTTGTCTTTCCTGCACATCTTCACTTTCTTTCTGCCTTTGCCACTGGCCTTTAATGGCAGAAGTACATTGGCTGTCATGTAGACAGCAACAAGTAGTATTATTGACATAAACGGCAGAAGAAGTGTCCTGCTTATATCAGCTTTTTCTGGCATAACAACTCCGAAACCTGTAATTCTTTACTAATTTATTACAGAAGGTTTATGCATATTACTTTTATTTATTATATTTGCTGATAACTGGCCATACTGATGACTTCTCAAGACCTAATTTCCAGCCTGCAACACCTGCCACATTATTTTCCTGTATAACCTGCATCTTGGCCTCTATTGATTTCTCTTCTTCAAACCATATCTGTCTTGTGGCATTTCCCACAGTATATGAAGCAACATACTGTCCACAGTCATCATTCCACAATGCAACCTGTCCGTCACTGTTTAACTGGTCAACTCTGCCTGCATACCAACAGCCCTGCTTGTTGTGTTTCCATCTGTTGTTGTCCATATTCTTGTATAAAATGGAATACCTGCTATTACATGTTCCTTACCAACAAGCTGTACTGTATCCTCAACTGCCTCCTTTACAAATGGAAGTGAAGCTACAGAACCGGCATCTGTTCCTGCATAGTGTTCATCATATGCCATTACAATAACATAATCAACGAATCTTGACTGTTCTTTTAAATTATAGCATCTGTTATATGCCTCTGGCTTATAGTTATCTGTTGACAACACAAGGCCTTTTCTTTCACATGCAATCGACAATTCTCTTACAAACTGCAGATAATCTTTGGCATATGCACTCTTAATATTCTCACAATCAAGATTAATTCCGTCAAATCCATATTTTTCTGCATCATTAATAAGTGTATTAACCATGTTGGTTCTTGCCTTCTTACTTGAATAAAGCGCAAAATCCACATTCGTATCAAAATCACTTACAAGCGCCCATACATCTGTTCCTCTCTGATGCATTTTATTGACCAGCCCGGCCGATGCATAACATGACATTTTGCCTGATGAATCTGTAACCGAATACCATGTCGGTGCAAGCACATTAACACCTGACGCTGTAGCAATATTATTGTCTATTCCTGAATTGCCAGCCACTCCGCTTACCTGAAACCAGGCAAGCGTAATCTTATCATCTTTCATATTATAATTATGAGTCTCATAATTCTTTTCTTCTCTTATATACGCAAATGTATCTGATGCCTCTGATTTCTTTATATATCCTGTATAACCTGTCGCTGTTGTCACCTTTATCCAGTCGTCAAGGTCATCCTCGTACACTAATCTGTCCCCCTTCTGCACATACTCAAGAACAGGACTTTTGATTCCACCTCTGTATCTTACAGCAGTCTTTTTCTGTGCAGTTACATACTGCTTTTCTTCTCTTTCGAGAGTTATGTTAATCCTTTCCGGCTCATTGCCATATTCATATTCACAATCTGTATGCTCTGCAACATATTCCCAGTTGACATAACATTTTCCCTCTGATTCCACTACAACAGAATAATCTGTATTGTATGTCTTACCTGTATCGTCCGTATATACATTTTCGCCTTTCTTATATGTATACATATATTCCGAATCCGAATATAATACTGCGTCACTTTCTTTATCATAATAAAATCCTACGTTAATATTATCTGCTATAAATTCCTGTGGAAGATAATACCGGCCTTCATATATAATTCCAGTATCCGGATACAGTTCTCCATCTATTATAACAAAAACCTTATCCGTATTCCTGTCTATGCCATAATATGTATAACCACTCATCTTCTCTTTGGCAGGTGTATATCTCACTATAATAAACATTACTGCCACGACAATAATCAGTACCAATGCCGCCGCTGCAATAGTAATTCCCTTAATCCTTTTATCAACTTTTATTTTCATCTGTCTGCCTTTCTTATTCACTACAATTATAATATTGTACCACCTGATACAATATCGTTGCAAGTAAAGGCATACCTTTATCACAGATTTTCCATAATAAAGATATGCCCTGAACTTAATCATACACTACGCAAAAGGAATCAGATAGGGCATGATTTGCGATATATTTTCTTTTAGACCTTTAAATCAGACATAAATGAAATTTTAAGTTACAACCTGCTTCAAAGCCTTTATGGCACTTCCCCTCATCTCAAAAGGGTTTTCCTCCATAGGTGCTTTATATGCTCTGAGTTCGAATTCACGTTCCATGCTCCTTGCTCGTTTTTCCTGCCACGTAACTGAAACTATAGGCATGTTTTTAACACTGTAGATTCTTCTTATCCGCCCCAGTCTCTTTATACATTCTCCATATTTCCATGGAACCATTGATCCAACAAGAATACGGCATTCGCAAGACATAACATCTCTTAAGCCATCTGCAAGTTTTTCTTTCAGGCCAGCAAGATTAATCTCTACTATAACCACGTCATAATACTCTGATATAACATGGACGAAACCTTCTCTTACACCTCCAAAGAAGTCTATCCCCTTATATGAAAACCCCCGTCTGCTGCCAGCATAATTCCTGACTTTACCAACCTGTTCTTGCTCTTTGATTCTGTCAAATGAATCATCAAATCCAGCACTTACTATAGCTGTTTTCAGATGCAGTCCGTTAGAAAAATAATTAGCAAGCATGATACCAAGCTGCGTTGTTCCGGCACCGCTGCATAAACCAATCAGTCCGACAGTCTTATAATTCATAGCCGCTTCATCATTATCTGCTTTTCTTTTTCTTAACCCCTTTAAAATATCTGATACTACTAATCTTCTCATATAACCTGCCAATACACTCCTTTAATCTATCAGGTCTGCAATCTTCCCATAATTCAGAAAGGTTATCCTGTAAGAAATCATTCATTGTTTCGTCAAATATAGGATTATCCTCGCACCAGTCATATATGCATGGCTCACGATAACATTTTTTACCTTTCAGCATATCTGTTAATTCATAAAACTGTGTGGCACTTACAAGATTCAGCATATAAACCCTGTCTTCTTTTAGTCTTCTTAACCTTTTATTCTCTTCGCATATATGCTTTCCAGTCACACAAACTTCTATATATGCATAATTCTCAACAGCAATATCCATAATATCCTTATCATTTTCCAGCTTCCGCATACTATGTCCTGAATCAACAAGAATAATATCCGTTTTCTGCGCACTCACCGATATTGCTCCATTATAATCTGGAATTATCCTTATGCCCTTATATATATAAGAGCCATCTTCCATAAGTCCGTTTTTTAAAAACGGCGGAAGTACACGCCTGTTTCCAGACCTGTCAACGACAACGCAACTAATTCCATTTTTCTTAAAAAAATGTGCCATACACATTACCGTATGCGTAGTTCCTATACCTGCCTTATCCCCTGCAACCTGTACTATATAGGAGTGTTTTTCAATTGTACCGCCACTTCTTCTCATTATCCCCTGCAACTCATTCTTTAATAATGTAACACTGCTGTACCGCAGTCCCCATTGATGATGAATTGATTTTTCAATAACATGATACAATCTTGAATACCGCCTCGGTATCCCTGCTAAATTATGGCCCTTATCGGTCTTAATATGACCATGTGAGACCATAAAAAGAATTACCATTCCCACACTATATACATCTGACTGCGTCACAGCATACTCTCCACTATACTGTTCCGGTGCAGCATACAACGGACTTCCGCTATCAACTGACACTCCGGCATTACCTGCAACCGCATTGTCAAAATCTATTAGTTTAACTTTTCCGTTAATATCAAGCATAATATTATCTGGCTTAATATCCATGTGTAATATTCCATTGCCATTAAAACCATGAAGATATTCCAGTATACAACATAATTCAACGCCAATACGGCATATTTCATGAACACTCAGATTGCCGCCAGCACCTGTTTCATCATTAACATATTGCCGCAAAGATTTACCATCAATATATTCTTCAATAATGCAGATACTACTATTATCTTCTCCAATATTCTGTTCAATATCATAAATAACCGGGATGTGGGGATGTTTCAAATTCTTTATCAGATGGGCTTCCTTAAGCAGCCTGTCGGCCTCATACTGGTTACCCGAAAATATCTTGGCTACACGATATACATCAAGTATCCGGTGCCTTACAAGATAAACTTTAGAATGTCTGGAACAAGATAGTTCCCTTATGATTTCATATCTGTCGTAAAATTCGTTATACACCTCCTCTTACGGCGATATATGAAAAACATCTCCTAAACAGATATTACAATATAATAATTTAATTTTCAATATATTTTTTAAAAATTTTTATATTTATTTTATTCATGTGTTATTCCACCACCTTTACATATCCACAAAAAGTGGGTATTATATCTTTAATAAATAATATTAATGTAATATAGTCAGAGGTGGCTTATGAAAATAGAAAGACTTAATGAAAACCAGATAAGATGCACACTTAACAAATCTGATCTGGCATCAAGACAATTAAAGATCAATGAGCTTGCCTATGGCAGTGATAAAGCGAAAGAACTCTTTCGTGATATGATGCAGCAGGCTTCATATGAACTTGGTTTTGAGGCGGAAGATACTCCTTTAATGATTGAAGCAATTCCTGTCTCTTCTGAGTGTATTGTCCTCATTGTCACAAAGGTTGATAATCCGGAAGAACTTGATACAAGATTTTCACGCTTCTCACCATCTGATTCGGATGATGATAATTTTGATTTTGATGATATTGAAACAATAGAAGGTAATGATTATTCCGATTTCTCACTGCCAACAGCCAATGAAGAGCTTAACGAATGTGCTGCCACAGATGAAGAAGGTCTGCCTGAAGATGAACTTATGAATATCTTTAACCGTGTTAAAGAATATTTCAATAAAGATTCTGACAATAAAGCATCCCAGTCCTCTCCTTCCCAACAGCCTGGCAAAGGAACTACGGACAGGCCTGAGCACAGGGAATCTGCTAATATATCACGGGTATTTTCATTTTCTTCACTTGATGATATAACTAATGTTGCTTGTATTATAGATACCTTTTACAAAGATACCAATTCAGTATATAAGAATCCTTCTGACAGAAGATACTATCTGTGCATCTCTAAAAACAAATGCACTTCTAAGGATTTCAATAAAGTCTGCAACATTCTTTCTGAATATGGGCAAAAGGAATCCGGTTTTGATAATCATATAGGATTCTTTGCTGAACACTGTGAGTGTATTATTGGTGAACATGCACTTCATATATTACGCAGATTGTAATTACCGGTTATATATAATAAGAGGCTGAGGATTTAATTGTTTTCATTAAATCCTCAGCCTCTTATTTTTAACTATTGTTCATCTAATTATCCAATAGACTGAAGATAATTCTGAATCTCCTCAATAAGCATATCTGGATCGATACCATGAACCATAGCAGCTTCCTCTAATGTCTCGCCTGCTGATGATGGGCATCCAACACAATGCATACCAATTCCCATAAGAATAGGTATAATTCCTGCATCTATCTGAAGAGCTTCTCCAATTGTAGTGTCCTTAGTAATTCTTGTCATACTGACCTCCTGTTATTAGGTTAATATTATCGGTACTTTTGTACCGCTCAACATACCTACTATAATATTGCCCCGGATAAATGTCAATAATACACTAATTTCACTTTATTATTCTACCTCAAGTTAGTTATACCTAACAGCAATAATATATTTTATTGATAAAAATTCATATTGAATTTTATCAAAGGCTATCGTATAATATCACTAAAGCAACTGCCAAGGCAGTTAATAAAGAGATTATTAAGGAGGATATATACTATGGCATATGTAATTAATGATGATTGTATCAGTTGTGGTGCTTGTGCAGCAGGATGTCCTGTTGAAGCAATCAGCGAGGGTGCTTCTCATTACGAAATCAACGCTGATGTTTGTGTTGATTGTGGTGCTTGTGCTGGAACATGTCCAGTTGGCGCTCCTAACCCACAGTAGTCTGAACAAGATACAGATTAACGTTCACCAGATGGTGTTCAATGTACCTTAATGGTACTTACATAAAACCCCGGACCAGTTTAATACTGATTCGGGGTTTTCCTTTTTTAGCTTGTTCAATTACTGTCTTAAGTCTCTTGAAAGATCTGCAAATCTTGTCTGTTCCGGCAGCCATGCCATCTTAACAGTTCCAATAGGACCGTTACGCTGCTTGGCAATAATAATCTCTGCAATACCCTTTTGCTCTGTATCCTTGTTGTAATAATCATCTCTGTAAAGGAACATAACAACGTCGGCATCCTGCTCGATAGCTCCTGACTCTCGAAGATCCGAAAGCATAGGTCTGTGGTCTGGTCTCTGCTCTACTGCACGGCTTAACTGCGAAAGTGTTACTACTGGTACATTTAACTCTCTCGCAAGTGCCTTTAACGCTCTGGATATGTCAGATACTTCCTGCTGTCTTCCTTCAGAACGTCCGCTTCCGCTGCCACTCATAAGCTGAAGATAATCGATAATAATAAGTCCAAGATTATTCTCCATCTTGTATTTTCTACATTTACTTCGTAATTCTGCAATTGAGATACCCGGAGTATCATCAATTATAAGCTTTGACTTTGCAATACTGTCTGCACCCTCAATAAGCTTACCCCAGTCATTAGAATCCAGATGTCCTTTTCTTATCTTGTCCGCATCTACTGTTGATTCCAGTGATAACATACGGTTTACAAGCTGGACATTTGACATCTCCAAGCTGAATACAACTGTTGTAATCTGCTGCTTGATAGCTACATTTTCAGCAACATTAAGGACAAATGCTGTCTTACCCATTGAAGGTCTGGCGGCAACAAGAATAAAATCTGACGGCTGCAGACCTGACAGATAAGTATCTAAGTCCTTGAACCCTGTAGGAACACCTGTTACAGCACCTTTAGTCTTTGCTGCCGCAGATATTCTGTCGAGTGCCTCAAGAACAACCTTATCAATAGGTGTATATTCCTTGCCGCCCTTATTCTTAACAAGCTCAAATATCTTCTTTTCAGTATCAGCAAGTATATCTTCAGTCTTTTCCTTGCCCGCATAACACTGATTGGCAATATCATCATTAACTCTTATTATATTCCTGAGTACTGCTTTTTCCTTAACAATACCCGCATACTGTCTTATATTGGCTGATGTTGGCACTGATGATAACAGCTCTCTTACAAACTCTATACTATAGACTTCAGCCGGTACATCTGTCTCCTTCAATCTTGCCTGCAGAGTAACTATATCTACAGGTTTTCCCTCGTTATTCATGTCTACCATTGTCTGGAACATAGTTCCATACTGCCTGTAGTAGAAATCATCCTGCCTTAAGATTTCAGCGGCAGTTATAATTGCCTGTCTGTCCAGAATCATTGAACCAACAACAGACTGTTCAGCCTCAATGCTGTTAGGCATCACCCGTGTTACCACTGACTCGTCCATAGTAATTCCCTTTCTTACAAATGTGTCTTAAAACTTATTTCTCAACAACCTTAACAGTCAGTTCGGCTGTTACATCTTTATGGAGCTTTATCTGGATAATATAATTACCTAAAGCCTTAATCGGCACATCAAGCTTCATTTTCTTCTTGTCAATATCAAGACCTAACTGTTTCTTAGCCTCTTCTGCAACTTCCTTGGTTGAAACTGTTCCAAATGTTCTTCCGCCTTCGCCTGTCTTCATAGAAACGGTAACTGTGCACTCTTTAATCTTAGCTGCAAGCTCCTTTGCTGCTGCAAGCTCTTCTGCTGCCTCTTTTTCTTCTCTCTTCCTGGCTAACTTAAGGTCATTAAGATTCTTAGCTGTTGCCTCAATTCCAAGCTTTTTAGGCAACACATAATTTCTTGCATAACCGTCATTAATCTTAACAATCTGTCCCTTTTTTCCTAATGTCTTAACATCCTCTAATAAAATAACATCCATTATATTTCACCATCCTTAATCATATTATCAAGTGTAAGCTTAATCTTATTAATTGCCTGGTCAATTGTACAATCAGTAAACTGTGCACCGGCAATACTTATATGACCACCACCGCCAAGCTTTTCCATAACAAGCTGTACATTGACTTCATCAATAGACCTTGCACTCACATATATCTTATCCTCGTAAGGAGTGATAACAAAAGAAGCTTTAATTCCTGATATATCAAGCAAATCATTGGCTGTCTTGGCACCGCCAACAGTTGGTGTGTCAATCCCATCACCATTAAATATTGATATTGCAAATGCGTCCTTATAAACTTCCACACGGCTTACAGCTTTTGCAATCTCCTTATATTCATTCATATTACTTCGAAGCATTTTTCTTACTCTTGTTACATCTGCACCATGTCTTCTTAGGAATGCTGCTGCTTCAAAAGTTCTTGGTCCTGACTTACTGTTAAATCCATCAGTATCAATATTAATTCCTGCATAAAGTGCATCTGCCTCAAATGCCTTAAGCTTAATATTATCATCAACATACTGTATCATTTCTGTTATCATCTCACTGGCTGATGATGCATATGGGTCAACATATGAAAGAACTGCGCCAGTAATTGTATCACTCTGTCTTCTGTGATGGTCAAATACAACAACTGTCTTGCATTTTTCAAGAAGCTCAGGACACTCTGTTCTCTGTGGTCTGTTGACATCAACAACAATAACAACTGTTGATGCATTTATCTTAGAAGGCGCATCATCAGGCTTTATAAACATATCGTCCGGATACTCCTCCTTGTCTATGAATCTGTTCACAAAAGGCCGTACACTGCTTGTAACCTCTCCAAGAACAATGTGCGCCTCCTTGCCAAGCTTCTTGGCAATAACATATATTCCCAGAGCTGAACCAAATGCATCAATATCCGCAAGTGTATGTCCCATAACAAGCACATTACTGTTATTATCAAGAATCTGTCTCAATGCATGAGCTTTAACACGCACCTTAACTCTTGTATTCTTCTCCATCTGCTGGCTCTTGCCACCATAATAAAGAATCTTCTCACCATCCTTGACTACCGCCTGGTCTCCGCCTCGTCCAAGAGCAAGATCCATTGCTGCCTTAGCCACATCATAATTCTTAGAATACTCTGCCGAACCCGTTCCTATCCCCATACTTAAAGTAAGCGTCATCTCGTTACCAATCTTGATACTCTTAATCTCTTCAAGCAGACTAAACCTGTCCTGCATAAGCTTCTCTAAGAAATTATATCTGAATACAACGATATATTTATCCTTTTCCAGTTTTCTTACAATTGCTGAACCCGGAGAAAAATACTTGTTAACTCGCTTATCAATAAGACCTGCAAGAAGCGACCTTCTTACATCGTCAGTACTATCAAGGGCTTCCTCATAATTATCTATATACACAAGTCCCACAACGAACCTTTCATCCTTTAACTTCTGTATATATGTGTTAATATCTGTCTCATCAAAAAGATACATTACATACATTGAAGAATCCATGCTTTTCTCAATTATATCAACACCCTCTGCTATAGAATCTGCATCAATATTCTTTAATTCAGCCTTATAATCCCTGTCCTGAAATGTAAGTCTTATCTCCTTAAATCCAATTTCACTATCTGGGAATATACTTGGTGTAACTTCTGGAATAACAGTATTAATATTCTTTCTGAAATCTCTCTTAATGCCTAAGCAATCCTGCATTGCCTTATTAGTCCACATGACATTGCCGTTATTATCAAGAAGACAGTATGGCACACTGAGATTATACAAAAGTTGCTTCTGAACCTGAGAATAATTGGATGCAAACTCCACTATTCCTGACATTATTCTTGGTCTCATATAGAAATACATGAGGCCGCATGCCATCAGATATATAACCATAAAAATGCTTACAACTGTCGCTGCTGTCACATTAACACAGAACATAATTGCACATATAATAATCAGAACCGCCCCAATATATAATGGCCATGCAAAAAACGACCTCAAGAGTCCGCTATATTTAAATGCTTTTTTTCCATATTTGTTATCTGGCATAACACACATCTCCATAATCGAATTAGAGTAATTATATCATGTATACAAATATACTACAAGTATGCTTTGTGCAAGCACATTCTGGATTGCACGGCTCACTGCTGCGGGCAAATTTTGTAAGCCAAGTCTCTCCGTAGCTTCGCTACTCCCGAGCCTTGATAATTCACAACTCCCGGTCTTCGACCTTCGTTGTTCATTATTGGCGCATTACTGCGGGCAGCTCATATGCCAGAACTTTGTTCTGGCATTGTCGCGGCGCTCCTCGAAAAGACATGGAAAGTTCTCAGTTCGTGCAAGCACGACTGGGAACTTTCCATGTCTTCTCTCATCGCTGCCCGCGCAAAAAAGCCGTAGCAGGTTTCCCTGCTACGGCTCGTAGTCTTAATATATATTAATCTACTGAATATGGAAGAAGAGCTACGTGTCTTGCTCTCTTAACAGCTACAGTAAGAGCTCTCTGATGCTTTGCACAGTTTCCTGTGATTCTTCTTGGAAGAATCTTTCCTCTCTCAGAAACATAGTGCTTAAGTGTAGCAACATCCTTATAATCTAATACCTTGTTGGCATCTGCACAAAATGCGCAAACTTTCTTTCTTCTACGCATTGGTCTTCTTCTCATCTGACCCTCTGGTCTCTCAGCCTTCTTATCTGGCATGGTTTTTACCTCCTATCTTAGTTGAAAGGCAAACCCTCATCATCTACTCCGTCAGGAATAGCCATAAATCCATCTCCAGCCGCCTGGCTTGGTTCTGGTCTTGATGGTGTGTACGCAGCATAACTAGAGTCTCCTCCATTACTTGCTGCTGCGGATTTGCTTTCTGCAAATTCCTGTTCTTCAACAACTACATCGGTTGTATAAACTCTCTGACCATCTTTGTTAGTATAACTACCTGTCTGGATTCTGCCAGTAACAACAATCTTAGTACCCTGATGAAGATACTTCTCAGCGAATTCTCCTGATCTTCCAAAAGCAACACAGCTTATGAAATCAGCAGACTGCTCATTATCACTGTTTCTTCCACGTCTTCTGTCTACAGCCAATGTATATCTAGCAACTGCCATAGAACCGTCTGCATTCTGTGAATATCTTACATCTGGTTCTCTTGTCAGTCTTCCCATTAAAATAACTTTGTTCATACTTTATCTCCTCTTCTATAAAGAGTTGTAAGTCAAACGTCATCTTTAAAAATCGGGATTAATAAATTACTCTCCGTCTTTAACGATTAAGAATCTTAATACATTATCCATGATACGGATTCTGCTTTCAATCTCAGCTGGAGCAGTAGCTTCTGCTTCAAACTTAATGAAACTATAGAATCCTTCGCTCATATGCTGGATATCGTATGCAAGCTTCTTCTTCTCGCTTGTGCCTGGATCTGTAATAGTACCACCGAAACGAGTGATTAACTCATTAACCTTCTCGATAGTAGCTGTTCTTACTTCATCCTCGACGTTTGCGCTAACAACTAATGCTAATTCATACTTATTCATCTACGTCGCACCTCCTTCTGGTCTTTTGGTCCCTTCTATCCTTATACATAAAAATGTAAATGAAGGAACAAGGATTAAAAATATATCACAAGACAAAATCTTATCATATCCAGAAGTTAATTTCAAGCTTTTTTCAATTTTTTTGTATTTTTTTGTGCAAGTGATCTTTTTATAATAATTTCATGACCACATCCTAAGCATTTCATTTTAATATCTGCACCCGCTTTGAGAATCTCCCATTCGCTGCTACCGCATGGATGCTTTTTTTTCATTTCTACAATATCACCAGTTTCGTATGGAATAATTCCTGCCATTCAAAACCTCCGCTATATATTAATTAAATAAAATTCCTGAATACATCAGCAAGCGGCTCATTAATAAGAATGTCAGCCCTGCTGTCATAAGGAGTTGCTGATTTATTAATAAGAACAAGCTTGTCTCCACTGTAATAATCTATAAGTCCTGCCGCTGGATATACCCCAAGAGATGTTCCTCCTATTATAAGCATATCAGCATGTCTTATATAATTCACAGCATTTGTTATATTGTTATCGTCAAGACCTTCTTCATACAATACAACATCGGGCTTTATCCTTCCACCACATTCACACATCGGAACGCCCTCAGAATCGATAATCTTATCAATACCATAAAACTTATGACATCTTTCACAATAATTTCTGAGTACTGAACCATGCAGTTCTATTACATTGCAGCTACCAGCCTTCTGATGCAGTCCATCAATATTCTGTGTTATGACAGCCTTAAGTTTTCCTTCTTTTTCAAGCTTTGCCAATGCCAGATGTGTAATTCCTGGCTTTGCGTCAGGATATAACATCTTATCCTTATAGAATCTGTAAAATTCCTCTGGATATCTCTGATAAAAGGAATGACTGATAATTGTTTCCGGTGGATATTTGTATTTCTGATTATATAATCCATCTGGACTTCTGAAATCAGGAATCCCACTTTCGGTAGATACTCCCGCCCCACCGAAAAATACAATATTGTCACTCTCCTGCACTAATTGCACAAATTTATCAATATTATCCATTAATTACCACACCCAGAACATTACATTTATTGTTCTCAAGTTCATCAACATAATTCTCTGCTGATAATTCACCGAACTCGCTTTCCTCGTACATGATAACAGTTCCATCACAATATTTTGCTATTCTTCCGTCTACATCTGAGCTTAACACTATTCTGTCATATCTATCAGAATACATATCTATAAACTGTTTCATCATTGATTCTTCATCTTCTGATATCACACCATCATCTAATACTCCGGTAAATATAATGTCAAGCTGAGGATTATTCGTCTTACATATCAAATCATACATTTGAGAAGGTTTTTTTAAAAAATCTGCTACACCTTTCAGATTCTTTCCAAGCTTATATTTTCCGAGAAAAATCTCTGACATAATATCAGCATCGATAAAGAGAACTTTTTCTCCTGCACATACAAAACTATATGCAATTTTAAATGCTCCTATGCCATTCTTTGTAATAGCAAGGACTTTCCCGCCATTCAACTCTTTCTTTAAATTTTCTCTAAGTTCTTCATAACATTTTTTCTCATTATCTGTCATTCCGACAATCTTATCTATATTTACGCTGAACATATTTCTCCTCCTCTCCTGTATTACTTATATATTCTTCCTAGAATTACAATTTTGCTTGCCGGTTCCACTTCTTCTACCGCTTGTTCTTCTTCTACCGGTTTCACTTCCTCTTCCGGCTGTTCTTCTTCTACCGGTTTCACTTCCTCTTCCGGCTGTTCTTCTTCTACCGGTTTCACTTCCTCTTCCGGCTGTTCTTCTTCTACCGGTTTTACTTCCTCTTCTGGCTGTTCTTCTTCTACCGGTTTCACTTTCTCTTCCGGCTGTTCTTCTTCTACCGGTTTCACTTCCTCTTCTGGCTGTTCTTCTTCTACCGGTTTCACTTCCTCTTCCGGCTGTTCTTCTTCTACCGGTTTCACTTCCTCTTCCGGCTGTTCTTCTTCTACCGGTTCTGCTTCCTCTTCCGGCTGTTCTTCTTCTACTGGTGTATCAACTACAATCTGAGCTGGCTCCTCATCAACTAATGTTGGTTCATCCTGTTTCTCTAGTATAGGTTCTTCTACTACAGGTGCAGCCTCCTGTATCGGTTCCGCTTCTACAACTGGCTCTGGCTTATATTCTTCCTTTGTCACTGCGGCCTCTTTTACTGCTTTGTCAGGAATTTCTTCAGATTCCATAACAGGAGCTTCTGGTGTTTTTTCTGATTCAGTCACATTTGCATTACTATTATCAGATGAATGATATAAAAAAGAATCATCATACTCATCATCGTCATCATCATCATCAAATGCTGCCAGAATATCATCAGAGCTGGCTTTTCTCTTATTATCATTAACAATTCTCTTTGTTGAATCTGCCTCTGTTTCTATATATTCCCTTCTTGGATATGCATATCTTCCAAATCTGGCTTCATATTCAAATTCATCATCACTATGGTCTTCCTTCTTCTTGAATGCACACAGAATAAGACACACAACAATTTCAATAAATACACATACTGCGCATGCTGCTCCCATAATTAAAGCTGTGTAATAATACAAATCTGGTTTTGTTGCTACGCCATCACTTGTTCCTTCAGAAAGAATCTGCATTGACTCTACCGGAATAATAGTTGTGGTCTTAACTGCAGTTTTAGCAACAGCATCAACATAAGCCTTAGCTGTATTCTGGTCGGGATTAACAACTTTAAGTTCAACAATATTACTGTCAGCAGGTGATGAAACTGTGAGATATTCCGAAATATCCTCCGAAGTTCCAGCTAATCTCTGTGCTGACTCAATTACAACCTTGCTTGAGAAAATAATCATAAAATCATGATTCAAACCACCATTCTTAGCTCTTATAGATGCCTCATTCTGTGAACCTGGTACTACATAAAGCTTTGCTACTGATTCATACATCGGAGTCATAGTATTATTTTCATATATATAACCTCCAACTCCACTAAGTATGGCAACTAATATTAATATTAATATGCATCTTGCAAATTTCTTCATAATCGTCCTCCTCATATCAATTCTGTTCCGGATAATAGAACCACGAAATTGCTGTTATCTTACCATTGTTATCTATTTCAAAATTAAGTGTGGCAAAATCATCATCAACCGTTGCCCTGTCACCTTTATATTTACCATCAACATATGTAAATTCAATATTATAGCTATCTGCCGTTTCCAGATTACTATATCCATTATAATTAACCAGTCCATATGCAACTGTTTCTTTTGTATTAACCTTGTCAAGCTCTGCTATTGTAAAATCACCATAGAGCAGCTTTCCATAAGTAAGTGTTTTGTCTTCAGACATATAAAGATGATTCTGATAATCTGCATCTCTATAATACATTTTTAAAATATCATCTGCTGATTGTCCTACACGCATATTTCTCGAAAACTTATCATCACTTCCTATTGATGCTGCCTGTGTTACCTTGTAAACACCACTGCCGCTAGGTCTGTTATTATCATCGAGTTTTTCGAAACCTATTGACATCTCATTATATGAATAAATCTTCTCACCATCATTCTCTGTTTCCTCTTTTGGTTTTCCTAAAATTGCTATAACCTGGGATTCTGTCATAAGATAAGAAATATTTCCAATTTTTAAATCTTTATAGGTAAATATATCTGCATGACTTTCTTCTAATGTGGGATATTCAGCACTTACTGTTGTAATATCCTCTCCATCTGTGATTACAGCTTCAGTTCTATTCCCGCAACCACTAAAAACTGTTGCAGTAAAACATAATAAAGCAATCACAGCCCTGCATTTTCCAAGTTCTTTCATTATACCCTCCATACTGCACATTTTTTACAATTATAACATACATATTATTATTCAGAAAGAAAATGTTTAATAATTCTTTTTGCAACTGACTTCCATGTATAATTATTCATATATTCTTCATATGCTTTCTGTGTCATTTCTTTATAAAATGTATCATTATTCATCATCATATCAGTTTTCTGACATATTTCCTCATAATTGCATTCTTGACCATACATCTGTACAATATCTTGCAGACATCTATTCCTATAATCATTATAATCAGTCATAACTGCAGTATAATTAGCAATTCCTGCATATACCCTGTCATGTACTCCACCCTTAAAAAACGGTGATGAATCTGCCATTGCCCTATATCCTGCTATCAATTCATATGACTTATCAAATCTTACTGCTTTATTCCATATCACATTAGGACTATTAATTTTATCATAACTTTCCCACCATTCCCCTGCTATATCTATATGAAATCCTGTATTGACAAGAGCGTCGACCATTTTCTTTCTATAATAATTTCTGTAATACATTTCTACCAGATAATATTTATTAAGAATTAATGGAAAACTGTCTTTTTCGATATTTGAATTGTTTATTATACATTTAAGTGCATTTTCAACAGTCATTTCATTGTCATTTTCAAGCTTTTCTAACATTACAAGCATATTTTTTTCTGCATACTTATTCATATTATATATCTGTTTCATATAAATATCGGGATTCCTATATGTCCCCATAATAAGTATGCTTTTCTTTTTCTCCTGGAGATTTTCTAGAGAGATAACATTTTCTGCACCTAGCGCAACCTGATATACAGCTTTTATATGTGGATAAAAATTCTGTATATATTTACAGTGATTTTCATCTATTGAAAATGCATAATAATTCTTCAACTTACAATCAAGTGTTGAATGATGATACAGTGGGTGATCCAGAATAAAATTATAAAAAGGAGCATCTATGCTATCAAGATAATAAGATTCATCATCAAGAATGAGTCTTGGAAGTTTAGAATTAAAATCTAGTATTGCCAGATATTCCTTTCCAATATAACTCTCCAGCATTTTCTCAGCTTCTTCATCTACACTTTTCCCTGCATTCTCTATAGCTGGCTGTGCAATCTGTGTTCCTGCTGATGGGATTGCATTCTCAGGTATTTCGCAATATTCACACTCAATCCCAAGTTTTTCAATTTCTTCACCAATTCTGTGTGCAAAATAATATCCACTGTTATAGCATAGTTGTCTTGTTGTAAATATTAATACCTTCATAATATTAATCTCCATTTCTGGCATCTGCACGTATCGTATATATTAAAAAAAGCTTTAACCCTGACGGATTAAAGCTTACAGAGGCGACAACCAGATTCGAACTGGTGATCAGGGTGTTGCAGACCCACGCCTTACCACTTGGCTATGTCGCCTTATTATTAATAAATGACTCCAAGGGGATTTGAACCCCTGATACCACCGTGAAAGGGTGGTGTCTTAACCGCTTGACCATGGAGCCGTAATAAAGAATTCATGGGCAAGTGCATGCCACTTATTCTTAGCTCCCCGAGTAGGGCTCGAACCTACAACAACTCGGTTAACAGCCGAGTGCTCTACCATTGAGCTATCGAGGATTATCACTAATGTTTCCATTATGTGAAAAAATGTAAGCCACATAGCAGCTTACTTTTAAAAGGATTGCTCCTTCAAAACTGCATACTAAATATATCATATCGTATCTGTCTTTGCAAATACTTTTTCATCCGATTACTCTTAAGAATAACTCTCTTTGTTCTATCCAAACCGTCTTAACCTTTTCTCTTGGTTAAGCCCTCGACCTATTAGTACAGATCAGCTCCATATGTCACCACACTTCCACCTTCTGCCTATCTACCTCGTCGTCTTCAAGGGGTCTTACTAACTTATGTTATGGGATATCTCATCTTGAGGGGGGCTTCACGCTTAGATGCCTTCAGCGTTTATCCCGTCCCGACTTGGCTACCCGGCTATGCATTTGGCAATGCAACCGGTGCACCAGAGGTCAGTCCATCCCGGTCCTCTCGTACTAAGGACAGCTCCTCTCAGATATCCTACGCCCACGCCGGATAGGGACCGAACTGTCTCACGACGTTCTGAACCCAGCTCGCGTACCGCTTTAATGGGCGAACAGCCCAACCCTTGGGACCTACTACAGCCCCAGGATGCGATGAGCCGACATCGAGGTGCCAAACCACTCCGTCGATGTGAACTCTTGGGAGTGATAAGCCTGTTATCCCCAGGGTAGCTTTTATCCGTTGAGCGATGGCAATCCCACTTTCATACCACCGGATCACTAAGTCCTACTTTCGTACCTGCTCCACCCGTCGGTGTCGCAGTCAAGCTCCCTTCTGCCTTTGCGCTCTTCGAATGGTTTCCAACCATTCTGAGGGAACCTTTGAGCGCCTCCGATACTCTTTCGGAGGCGACCGCCCCAGTCAAACTCCCCACCAGACATTGTCCCCCAGCCGGGTCACGGCTGCAGGTTAGAAGCCCAGTACTGCAGGGGTGGTATCCCAACATCGACTCTGATGCATCTGGCGACACATCTTCTCAGTCTCCCACCTATCCTGTACATGCAATACCGAACCCCAGTATCAAGCTAGAGTAAAGCTCCATGGGGTCTTTCCGTCCTGGCGCAGGTAACCAGCATCTTCACTGGTATTTCAATTTCACCGGGTGCATTGTCGAGACAGTGCCCAAATCATTACGCCTTTCGTGCGGGTCGGAACTTACCCGACAAGGAATTTCGCTACCTTAGGACCGTTATAGTTACGGCCGCCGTTTACTGGGGCTTAAATTCAATGCTTCACCTTGCGGCTAACATCTCCTCTTAACCTTCCAGCACCGGGCAGGCGTCAGCCCATATACCTCACCTTTCGGTTTTGCATAGACCTGTGTTTTTGCTAAACAGTTGCTTGGGCCAGTTCTCTGCGGCTCCATCTCTGGAGCACCCCTTCTCCCGAAGTTACGGGGTCATTTTGCCGAGTTCCTTAACAATGCTTCTCCCGCCGGCCTTAGGATTCTCTCCTCATCCACCTGTGTCGGTTTACGGTACGGGTACATCAAACACTATAGCGGCTTTTCTCGACACAAGCTCCACATGCTTCGCTACTTTGGTTCGCTCCATATCGCGCCCTCGAGTTGACAGACGGATTTGCCTATCTGTCCTCTGCTGCGCTTGTACCGGACTTTCCTTTTCCGGCTCATGCTTCCCTCATGTGTCCCCACATTTCTGATTTGATGCAGTACAGGAATTTCAACCTGTTATCCATCGACTACGTCTTTCGACCTTGCCTTAGGCCCCGACTTACCCAGGGCAGAGCAGCTTTACCCTGGAAACCTTAGATATTCGGCCTTGAAGATTCTCACTTCAATCTCGCTACTCATTCCGGCATTCTCTCTTCAAGACAGTCCACCATTCCTTTCGGTATGGCTTCGTTCCGTCTTCAATGCTCCTCTACCAATTCATTAGAATTCCTAAGCTTCGGTGTTGTGTTTTAGCCCCGGACATTTTCGGCGCAGGACCTCTCGACTAGTGAGCTATTACGCACTCTTTTAATGTGTGCGCTTCTGAGCCAACATCCTAGTTGTCTTCGAAATCCCACATCCTTTTCCACTTAACACACACTTTGGGACCTTAGCTGTAGGTCTGGGCTCTTTCCCTTTTGACCACCCAACTTATCTCGTGCAGTCTGACTCCCTGGCATCATCTGTCCGCCATTCGCAGTTTGATATTCTTCGGTAGGCTTTGACGCCCCCTAGGAAATTCAGTGCTCTACCTGCGGCAGACTAACCAGAGGCTAGCCCTAAAGCTATTTCGAGGAGAACCAGCTATCTCCGGGTTCGATTGGAATTTCTCCCCTATCCACACCTCATCACCACCCTTTTCAACGGATGTGTGTTCGGTCCTCCACTACCTCTTACGGCAGCTTCAACCTGGACATGGATAGATCACCCGGTTTCGGGTCTATGATAAGCGATTCAACCGTGCTTTTAACACTCGCTTTCGCTTCGGCTCCGGACCTTAAGTCCTTAACCTTACCACTCATCATAACTCGCCGGACCGTTCTACAAAAAGTACGCCGTCGCACTTGCGTGCTTCGACAGCTTGTAAACACAGGGTTTCAGGTTCTCTTTCACTCCCCTCCCGGGGTCCTTTTCACCTTTCCTTCACAGTACTATGCGCTATCGGTCACTGAGTAGTATTTAGCCTTACGGAGTGGTCTCCGCTCATTCCCACAAGGTTTCTCGTGTCTCGTGGTACTCTGGATACTGCCTTGCTGCTTTCGATTTCGGATACGCGGCTTTCACGCTTTCTCGCCGGACTTCCCAGACCGTTCTCCTATCAATTGCAGATCAATTATGCAGTCCTAACCCCAAAGGATAAATCCTCTGGTTTGGGCTCTTTCCCTTTCGCTCGCCGCTACTCAGGAAATCGATGTTTCTTTCTCT